>Ga0209188_1000033_pt1 | contig 154778 bp, 121 predicted proteins | sample C_130625_EF_Meta_FD_187307 | JGI IMG/M metagenome (GOLD analysis project Ga0209188, IMG submission 187307) | Freshwater microbial communities from Lake Croche, Canada to study carbon cycling - C_130625_EF_MetaG (SPAdes) (version 2) | ecosystem: Environmental > Aquatic > Freshwater > Lake... | reverse complement strand
AATATTCAATTAATGTTCCTGGAGGATGGTGGCGACTGCCGTTAAAAGCCATATGCTCTAAATAATGGGCTAGGCCTCTTTGGTCATCCTTTTCCATAAGCGAACCGCTCAAAACAAGCATGCGTATTGAGACACGGTCATGAGGCTCGTGGTTAGGTTCTATAACGTACCTAACCCCATTAGGTAACTTTCCATATGTTGCCTGACTATCTGCAGTTATATCACTGGTTTCTTGAGGAAAGGATACGTCTGCTTTTAGTGCTATTGAGAAAAAAGATAAACTAAGAAAAAATATAGCCGCTAAGCGTTTATGCATAAAGGTAGTCAATTTGTGTATCGATTTAGATTTCATTTTCATGAATCGGATGACCCTTAAAAATGAGTCTGTTAAAAGTTGTAACAATTGGTTGCCCATTTAGGCAATGTTTTGTCACACTCATTTAAGTTTAATGATTTGGCTATACCGCTTATTATATCCTATAGGGTTCATACTCTTGCTACCTAGCTACCTCCTGAGGATGCGACGAAGAGGTGGCTATGGGCACCATTTTAGTCACCGCTTTGGGCTTCACCCTAAAAGTATAGTTTGGCCACAAGGAAGAAAACGTATTTGGCTGCAGGCAGTAAGTGTTGGAGAAGTGCTTGCGGTAGCCCCTATACTTGAGGCTCTAAAAAAACAAGAGGTTGCTGTTTATTTAACTACAACAACCAGTACAGGTTTTAAGTTAGCACATGATAAATATAGAGACTTAACCGTAGGAATTGGTTACTTTCCAATAGACTTCATCTTATGTAGTTCAATTGCATGGAAAAGAATTAATCCTGATCTAGCGATACTGACTGAAGGGGAGCGTTGGCCTGAGCATATGGCGCAAGCTAGTCAAAGGAATGTGCCTGTAGTGAATATAAATGCACGGCTTTCCGATAAGAGTTTTGTGCGTCTAATCCTATTAAAACGATTTTTACCATCCGTTGTACATTTATTGCTAGGTGAACTCACTTGGGTTCTTCCAGTATCTGAGCGTGATCTTGAGCGTTTTACTCAATTAGGAGTTGAAGCTAAGCGATTAAAACTAACGGGTAATATTAAATTAGATGTTAATATTCCTATTGAGACCTCTCTTGCAAAAAACGAGTTGCGTCGTGATTTAGGCCTTAGTTCTTATCCTATTTTACTAGGCTCATCGACTTGGCCGGGAGAGGAACTTGTTTTAATTGACCTATTTAAGAGACTAAGAAGCGAGGGATTTGAATGTTCATTACTCTTAGTGCCTCGGCACGCTGAAAGAAGAGAAGAAATCAAAAAGATATTAAATCAAAACGATATAACGTATCATATCAGATCGGAGGGTAATGCAGATGCAGTTGTTGATATTGCTGTAGCAGACACTACCGGTGAACTAAGGCGTTTAACGCAATTAGCTGATATTGTATTTGTGGGCAAAAGTTTACTTCAGCATACTCAAGGGCAAACACCTGTTGAAGCTGCAGCGCTTTGTAAACCAATTGTTACTGGGCCTGGCACATCAAATTTTAAATCTATTATCAACGAACTTAAGGCAGAGCAGGGGGTAATCCAAATTCAAAAATCTGAAGCTTTATATGGCGTAATTAAAGAATTACTCCAGAATCCAGAAAAACGTACTAATTTGAGTGACGCCGCATTTCTCTGGTATAATCGTAACGGTGGTGCTGTAGACAGGACCCTTCAGATTATTAAAAACCAGCTCGTATAAAGATTATTTCAGGCTACCACAGGGCCTGATCCCTCTGCTAAAGGTAATTCTGTTTGTGGTTCGTCACTGCTGTTATCGTCTGTTAACGGATATTTTTTTAAAAATGCATTGTATTCGATCATCTCAAATGTTCCATCCATATGTTCTACAATTGCTGTAAGAGACTCCACCCAGTCACCCGAATTTAAATAGTGAATTTCTCCAATATATTTATCGGCAGGTGTATGAATGTGGCCACACATAACGCCAGAACATTTACGTTCGCGAGCAAGTTCAGCAATATGCGTTTCAAAATTTGAAACATGATTTACAGCTTCTTTGACTCTGGCTTTAATCGCTTTACTTAACGACCAATATTCTTTGCCTCTCCAAGCGCGCCAAATATTATAAGCACGGTTAAGTTTTAGTAAAACATTGTAGCCCCAATCGCCTAAGTGAGAAATGAATACAAAGTTCTTTGTTACTGAGTCAAAGATGTCGCCGTGTAATACTAGGTATTTACCTTTTGGGGATTCATGAATGTGTTCTTCTACAATTTGCAAGTTTTCAAAATCAAGGGGAAGAAATTTCGAAAGAATATCGTCATGGTTTCCTCTTAAATAAATAACGTGAGTGTCTCGTTTCTCTAACATTTTCAAAACGATACGTATGAAACGTGTATGAGCTTTTGTCCATTGGCCACTGCGTTTTAATTGCCAGCCATCGATGATGTCACCGTTTAGTATTAATTTTTCGCACCGAACATGACGTAAAAAATGATTAACTTCTGAGGCTTTACTTTCCACTGATCCTAAATGGATGTCCGAAAGAATAACAGTACGTACACGTAATTTAGACATAAATAAATTAAGTTAAAGCGTTAATGAAAATGACTCTTCGTGGTTTTTATCTCTCAAAATTTTAGTTTTAGATTTTCCAAGCATGAACTTACTTGAGCATGCAATACGAAGACTTCTGCTTATTATTTCTACTTTAACACATGCATCTGTTTCGTGGCTTTCACCGTCAGTATGAATTAATCCACGTTGTTTTCTTTGAATGCTGAAACGTCTTCCAGCTCTGCGATTAACAAATGTACTTTTGTCAATCGTACCAGTAAATAACTTAGTGGCCAGTGATAAAGCACCTAAAATACCTAGTGGTTTAATTGCTATAAAATCAAGTAGCCCATCATCTACCTCTGCATTGGGAGCGATAATAGCTCCGTTTCCATACTGATTTGAGTTAGCGATACTAATTAAAAGAACATCTAGTGAGTACGTGTCTCCCTCAGATGTGATAACGCAATGCTCTGTTTTACGCTCTAAAAATGCTTGTATTCCGGCTTTTGTATAGGAGGGAAGTCCGCGTTTAGGCAGCAAATTAAACCTGCAGCTTACGTCTGCATCGAGACCTAGACCCATTACATTAAAAAAGGGTAGTCCGTTGACCGTACCGGTGTCTATTGTTTTAATATATGAACTTCTTGCTGTAGCTATTTTTAAAGCTTCGATGGGAGAGGTCGGTAATTTAAGAAAACGGGCTAATCCATTTCCAGATCCACACGGCAAAAGCCCAAGTGCTGATTTTTCATGAAGAAGCGCTTGGGCAACTTCGTTCATGGTACCATCACCACCTACTGCAACAATACGTTCATATCCTTGCTTAACAGCAGTCTTTGCTAAGGCTGTGGCATGACCTGGTCCTTCAGTTAACGCAATTGTATGATTGAGTTTATGACTATTTGAAAATTCTTGAATGACTGGAAGAAGACGTAAGGCTCCTTTTCGTCCAGACTTTGGGTTTATTATGAAATGAATTTTCATTACTCTAATGGTATAATTAAATGAAGGCTAATTAATAACTGTTCAGATGTTTTACTATAGAGTAAGCTGCCCTAGGCTGTGAAATCTGCTTTAAAGCACTATTCCATTTTTCCCATACTGAACCTGAATTTGAAAATGCATGCTTAAGAGAAGCTATTACGGCATCGGGAGTTTGAGAAAGTGAACCAATATCTCGGCGACGTAATAACTCGTAGTTACCTTCCTCTTGGCCTGGTACTATCTGATTTACTATCATGGGACAACATGCAGCAATTGCTTCCTGAGTTGTAGCGCCTCCAGCTTTACTTAATACTACGTGGTGAGTCATGAGTAATTCTGGGATAGTATTCGTCCATCCAAGGATGGAAGCTGGCTTCAAGCGTTCCTTCGCTTTTTCAATAAGTTTGTTTTTTAATACATCGTCTCGACCTACGGCGCAGGTAATTTCCCAATCGGCTTCAGCTAGAAGTGCTGTTGCAGTTTCCTCAGCAAAACGGGTACCCGAATTAATGATATAAAGGACTTTAGGGGTAGCGCCGTGTGCTAGGCTTGTACGTGTAAAGTTAGTTGTATTACGCCAGAAAAACGGATTTACAGGAAATCCTAAGTTGTGAATTTTATCGGCTGGAACTCCATGTAAAACCATGCACTCGGCTGAGTCTTGATTTGGTACAAACCAGCCATCAGCTCCTGCTTTCCACCATAAAGAATTAATACTTATAGAGTCTGTAACTATACTAAAGTGGGGAACTGTTACTTTACCTTGTGCTCTAAGGTTTTCGATTAAGAAAGAGTATACGGGATAACTACTACAAATAACTTCAGGGTTTTCCTTATTTATTATTTTTAAAAGAGTTTCATGTTCTACTTTAAAAGTTTTAATTATTTTCGGAAGTAATGCAGAAGAATCCATCCAGCTATACGCTGCACTCCATAATTTAGGCGTTTTGTTAATCATATGAATGTATAGCTTTCGGGCTATATCATTCATTTTGGGTGAAACTATACTAAATAAATCAACAACGCGGGACGAACCTGGCGATAATTCTTCACTCGCAGCGGCTAATGCTCGTGCTGCCGCATTGTGTCCTTCCCCGTAACCAGCAGTTAAGATAAGTATTTTTTTATATTTCGAGGCTGATGTATCCGACTGTGAAGAAAGACTCATTTAATAGAATTAGCGCTTTGCTTATTGAAATTATCTACGAGGGTAATGAGCTGATCTTCGAAATGAGTAATTACTTTCTCCCATGACTGATTTATAACAGACGCATTAGCTTCGCTTGCTATTAGATTTTTAAATTCACTTTCTTTTACGAGCTTTTCTGCTGCTAGTATAAAACCTTCTGTATCGCTTATATTTACACAAAGCCCATTTTTTTCGTTCACCACAAATTTACGAGTGGCAGCGTAATCAAAAGAGACTGTTGCAAGTCCACTTGCCATTGCCTCCGTAAGCACATTCCCAAACGTCTCAGACAAACTCGCATGAATATAAATATCAGCAGATGCATAGTGGCGCGCTAAATCATCGCGAGGAACAAATCCTGTAAAAATTGCTTCTGGAAATTCTTTGCTGAGTTGTGATCTAAGCGGACCATCACCTACCATTACAAAGATGGTATTTGGTGCTATTTTTTTCATCCGCTCATAAGCCTTAAAAAGAAGCGGATAATTTTTTTCAGGTGCCATGCGTCCTACATGGACAACAACAGGATCTGTTGGATTAGCACCCCAACTTTTTCTTAACTCTTCAGACCTGCGCTGAATACCGAACTGAGTTGTATCTACACCACGAGACAATATTGCAAGATTGTTAAAGCCTTCATCTTTTAGCTCTTTAAGCAATTCTTCTGTTGGTACAAACGTAGCTAGAGTACGGTTATGAATACGGCGTAGCCACCATATAGCTAGACTTTTTAAAGCTCCAATTCCGTAGTGTTTTGTGTAAGTATGAAAATTTGTATGAAAGCTTGAAGTAACAGGAATGCCTAAATTGCGTGCCACAGTGATTGCTGATGCACCTAGAGGACCTTCGGTAGCTACGTGAACGAGATCAGGTCTTTCTTTTTTCCAAAATCGTTTAAGTTTTGAATGGGCAGGTAAGCCTAAACGTAATTCAGGATAGCGGGGAATAGGTAGGCCAGGGACAAAAATTTCGTTTATGCTAGTTTGTTTTTCCCTCGTGCCTAAGTCCGTTCTAGTAGGTCTGTAAACTGTTACTGTATGGCGCCGAGATAGCTCTCGTGTTATGACACCAAAGGTCATTGCTACTCCATTGATTTCTGGAGGAAAGGTTTCAGTTACAAAAGCGATTTTCACAAGCTTTGGATCAAAAAAAACTAGCTAAAATATGCTAACTTATTCACATAACAAATGCGTGACGTATATGTTACAATATTGCTACAATTAGTCGTAGATATAGCCTCATGTCTATTTACAGCATAATTGATTTTTATAAAGTTATTAACCGATATGAACTGCAACACATTCGTATAAAATACGAGCTCCTGGAAAGTTCTTCGAAGAGGTAACAATTATAGAAAAACCTGGTATGCTAAAAGTATGTCCAGATGCTAAGTTATGACTTAATTGAGCATCCTTTTCTAGGGTTCTAGTCCATTCACTATCAGGTCCCAGGACATACATAGAATTTGGTGTTACGAGAACACTAAAGTGGTTAACTGCAGAACCGTCTTTAGGCGCTGTAATTGTACCAATACTTGTAGGTTCCTGAGGTGCTTGAGCTGTACGTACTTCTAGCCTTATCATACGTGCGACTGATTCTGGACCTGCGTCTCCAAGTCCAGATCCTACCCAATCTAATAGTTGATTTCTAACGGCATTTAAATCTGTAGCTCCTGAAATGGGTTCTATACCACCACTTTTTTTTATTCCTTTAACTAAACTTGATATTTCTTTTAGGTATATATTTTTTTGTGCACCAGGTATGTAGTACATTACTACCAGATGAACTGGTTTGTCATCGGCTGCTTGATAATTAACACCTTGGGCTGACCAGCCAATAGCGCAAAAAAGCTCACCTTCTTCTTTTCTCCCGCGAACGTGTGGTACTGCAACACCTAATCCTACTGCAGTGTTACCTTCCTGTTCTCGTCTTACAACTTCATCGCCTGCATCTATACCAGATTCGATATTAGGATTTGCATCTAATATACGTGCTAAAAACGCAAGTACGCGTGCTTTGTCTGCCCCTTCGGGAAGTTCGAAAAGGCGACCATCTTGAAGTGCTGTTAGGATGCTACGCATAGTAAAGAAATTTTAAATTTATAAAGCTCTAATGATCAGTCCATGCCAAATCTTCTATAGAACCAAGACTTAACTAAATGGGTAAGCACACTATAAAGAACTGTAAATAGAGCAAGCCATGCAAAGAACACAGCGGGTAATGGGACAAGTCCTAGGAACGTAGCTAGGGGAGAAAAAGGTAACCATGCACCTATGGCCATGATCACGAGTGTTGTAAACATCATCGGAGTACTTGCGCGACTTTGGAAGAATGGTATTTTTCTCGTTCTAATAATATGAACAATCAAGGTTTGAGTGACTAATGATTCTACAAACCAAGCTGTATGAAATAATTTTTCGTAGTGCTCTTTGGCGAGTACACTTGTTCCAGGTAATTCCCACGCTTTGCAATTAAAATAATAAAGCATTAAGAAGAACGTAGCGTAATCAAAGATTGAGCTAATGGGACCAATAAAAAACATAAAGTTTTGAATACTCTTAATGTTCCAACGTCTTGGCCTTTCTGTATATTCAGAATCAACATTATCCAAAGGTATTCCTACTTGAGATACGTCGTACAGTAAATTATTAACTAATACTTGGATGGGTTCCATTGGTAAAAACTTTAACATAAAGCTACTGCCTAAATAGCTAAACATATTACCAAAATTTGAGCTGGCCCCCATTTTAATATATTTGATTATATTACCAAAGACTTTACGTCCTTCTAGTATTCCTTCTTCTAGGACAAGTAAACTTTTCTCAAGAAGAATTAAGTCTGCTGATTCTTTTGCGACGTCTACTGCTGTGTCTACCGATATACCTACGTCTGCGGCTTTCATAGCGAGCACGTCATTTATGCCATCACCCATAAATCCAACGACATGTCCCTTTGAGCGTAAAACTTTTATGACCTTTTCTTTTTGGTCGGGAGTTAAACGTGCGAGAACATTACAATGACTTACCTCTTCAGCAAAAGCTTCTTCAGAAAGTGTAGAAAGTTGAGGGCCTGTGATTATTTTAGAAATATCTAAATTTACATCTTCGCATACTTTACGAGTTACCAGTTCATTGTCTCCAGTAAGAATTTTAACCGTTACACCTGCTTTTTGAAGTGCCTCAATAGCGCGAGCAGACGTTTCTTTTGGAGGATCAAAAAAGGCAACGTAGCCTAAAAGGATAAGCTCCGATTCATCGTTAATATTAAAGTTCTGCTTGGTACGATCAAATTCACGGTATGCTATAGCTAGAACGCGATATCCTTGAGCGCTTAAACTACGGTATTCGTCTAAAATATCGTCACGAATAAGTTGTATGAGGGGATTAATATCTTCATCGACCTGATAATTTTCACAAGCATGTACAATTTCCTCTACAGCACCTTTACAGATTAATACATGTCGATCTTCGTAATCAATAACAACCGACATACGGCGGCGTTTAAAGTCAAAAGGTATTTCATCTACTTTTTTACAATTACGTTCTACATCTAGATCAGTATGGGATAAAATAGCACGGTCGAGAAGATTTCTAAGACCTGTTTGATAAAAACTATTCATGTATGCGTAACGTAGAACGTCCTCACTAATGCGATTAGTGACATCTACATAGCGTTCTAATACGACATGATCTTGTGTAAGTGTCCCTGTTTTATCCGTACAGAGAATATCCATAGCACCAAAGTTTTGTATCGCATGGAGGTGTTTAACGATAACCTTTTTACGAGACATCATCAGTGCTCCTTTAGAAAGGCAAACCGTCATAATCATAGGAAGCATTTCTGGGGTAAGTCCTACGGCAACTGATAGTGCAAACATCAGTGCATTTATCCAATGATGTTGAGAATGATCCTTTAGACCTATAATTAAAAAAACAACTGAAACCATCACGACCATGAAACGAATCATGAGCCAAGTGAAACTTTGTACTCCTTTATCAAAACTCGTTGACTCTCTCTTAGAGAGCATTTTTTCGGCAAGCGAACCAAAGTAAGTATTTGTTCCTGTTGCTAAGACTATAGTCTTTGCTGAACCACTCAAAACGTTACTTCCCATAAATACAGCATTTGTGCATTCGAACGAAACTCTATTTGCGGGTTGTGCGCTATCAGCAGATTTCTCAACAGGCATAGATTCTCCCGTCAAAGCAGATTGAGTAACGAAAAAGTCTTTAGCTGTTAATATTCTTAAATCTGCGGGTATAATACTGCCTGCAGCCAATATAACGATGTCTCCAGGAACGACTTCATCTAAAGGAATTTCGGTTTCTTTACCACTTCTCAGTACAATGGCGTTTGTTTTTACCATTTTCTGTAACTTCTCAACTGCTTGTGAGGATCTCCTTTCTTGAACGTATGATAATATGACACTTAATAGTACCATTCCAGACACTACAATTGTTGAGGGAATATCCCCTGTAGCGTAGCACAATACGGCTATTATTAATAATTGGATTACAAGAGGGTTTTTACACCTTTCAAATAGATCTTGAGCAATAGACTTCTTCTTTCCTGCTGCGACCGTATTAGGACCTACCTCCTTAAGTATATCCGCTGCTTGCTCAGGAGAGTGACCATTGAGGGAACTCTTTAACTGGCTAAACAGTTCAGCTTCACTTAAAGTGTATAAAGTAGTGTTTGTAGGAGAGCTTGGCATCGTGAATGGAATTGAATTGTTTTACTGCATATATCGTAAAACGATATTCCTAAACTACTAAGCAAAACGTTCTGGGAAATGCCGCAAGACGTAAAATATACTATGCTTAATTTTGAAACATTCTTTTAGTTATGTAACACAATTGTGTCAATGGAAGCTATGGATATAAAGTTTTTAAATCTTAGTTAAATTTGGGTTGCAGCATGAGTAGCGCGACCGCTAAGTTCTTCTATTTAGAGGATGCTTTCCCACGGTCCAAAACGTTTCTACACACCACACTCGCTTGAGTTCTGGTTTGAAAGGTTAGAGCATGACTGGGCGGATGCTTTCACTGCTGAACAACTAGAGGAGGGCCGTAAAATTTATAGGGAAGGTGGGGTACGAGAGTTAGAGTTATCCGATAAAGACGCTATCATTCACCGTAGAGTGGATAAGAAAGATGAATATGCAGTTATTGAGTGGCCATTGTCGGGAATATCCGTACGTTCTTCATCGACTGATAAAGAATTAGCATACGCCTTAGCAGTTGCAGGATTGCACGAAATCGAAGAATTGGTAGCTGATGAAATATCACCCCTTCCTGACGGTAGCCGTAGACCTGCCGGCTCCATTATAGCAGAACGAACGAATTCACGTTCAATCTCTATCTCAGCTGCTCAGCGTGCTGCTAGCTCGGGACCAAATAGGCCTTTAATGCTCGTTTTTAAAACAAAATCAGCAGGCCTTACCTTCGAGGCATTTTGGGTTGATCTTTCAAGTAAAACGCGAATACCTGCTTTAGGCCGCGAATCCCACGCTACTGGCAATGGCCATGTCACTACGGGTGAAAGAGCTAAGCTTATTGGTTTGGCCTCATACGCAAGAAAGGCTCATTTCCATTATGATCAAGAAACGGGTGTTTACCTTTTAGAATCGTTAGTAGAGATTCCTAATTTCCTTAAGGTAACTCTGGTAGCATGGCATAAAATATTTACGATTGAATTAGATGAGCGTTCCCAAAAATTACTGAAAGGAACTCGTGCCATAGAGTTAGAAGCAGTTGCTGAAAGAAGTGATTCATCAAGTTCTAAGTTGGGTAATGACGCGGGTCTTAATTTACGGTGGATATTTAGAGCGGGTGAACGCATGTTAACGGATACAGAAGTTGCGGTACTTTTAAAACGAAATGGTGGACCTGTTATTCTACCAAATTTAGGAATAGTTTCTTTGCCTGTTGATAAATGGAATTCTTACGTAGCTTGGAAAAAGAATCTTGACGAAGTTCCGTCGGGTGCAGGATTACCTCCCTACATTGTTTTTTCATTATTTAATGATGCTCGTTTAAAGGTTACTTTATCACCCGAAATCGCCTCTTGGAGAAATAATGTACTCAATTCTGATACTACGCCTCCCGTACTACAAGATTGGTTAAGACCTTATCAAAAAAGAGGAGTCGAATGGCTTTATCATCTATGCGATGTGGGCTGCCATGGTTTATTGGCTGACGAGATGGGTTTAGGTAAAACAGTTCAAATTCTATCTCTTTTAGCTGCACGTCCGGTCTTAGATAAACCTAGCTTGGTTGTTTGTCCTGCTAGCGTTGTTCCTGTCTGGAGAGAGGAAATAGCCAAATATTTTCCTTCGCTTTTAGTTGATACTTTAAAATCAGGTAATGATTTTAATACGCGTTCGGATTCTGTGATTTGGTTAGCGAGTTACACTCAATTAAGAAAACACCGATCTTTGTTAGAAAAGCATGAGTTTTCTTATGTTATTCTTGATGAAGGACAATTTATCAAGAATCCGGATGCCAAAGTAACACAGACATGTTTTTCTATTAAAGCAAAACACCGTATTGTTCTAACGGGTACTCCTTTAGAAAATAGACAACTAGACTTATGGAGTATTTTTAGATTTTTACTACCTGGTTTACTTGGTTCGCGAACGAGTTTTGAAACTACTTTAAATAGTGACCGTGAGGGTACATTGATTCGCTTAAGAGCACAGCTTGCGCCCTTTATTCTTAGAAGAACAAAACGTGAGGTAGCGCAAGAGCTACCTCAGAAAGTTGAGATGGATCTGATTTGCCCTCTTACCGACGTACAGAAAGCAGAATATGCACGTATTTGTTCTGAGGGATTATCACGTCTTGGTGATGACGTTGGTGCTGCTATGAGAGAAAAAGCTTTTGGCTTCTTAGCGCTACTTACTCGTTTAAGACAGACCTGTTGTGACCCAGATATGTTACCATGGCTTAATTCACCCTTAACTGACTCCGGTAAGATTAATCTATTAATGGAAAAATTGGCTGAAGTTGTAAGTAGCGGTCATAAAGTAGTGATATTCTCTCAATTTGTACTTTTATTAAATCGTGTTCGTACTGCACTAATTCAGCATTTTCCAGATTTAGCACGTTATGAACTCACGGGTATGACACTGGATAGGCAAAAACCTGTACATGATTTTCAATTAGCTGCAGGTTCGGCTGTTATGCTTGTTTCTCTCAAAGCAGCTGGCACTGGTATTACTCTTCATGCTGCTGATTATGTATTCTTACTCGATCCTTGGTGGAATCCCGCTGTTGAAGCACAGGCCATAGATCGTGTACATAGAATAGGACAAACTAATACAGTGTTCGTTTACCGCATGGTTACTGCAGGCACCGTTGAGGAACGTATCCAGGTATTGAAGCAATCCAAGCGAGATTTATTCGATCGTTTAATCGATGGTATTGGCGGAGACTTTGATCTTAGCAGACATTTTACTTCTTTAAAAAATTTAGTTCAATTAACTGAAAATTCAGATTCTGAATTAGTTAATTAGTAATTATTTATATTAGACCATATCTGCTTCCTGCGGCCTATCATAAAATATTCTTACCTCAGAATCTTTATTTGGTAGAAGCTCTTTTGCTCTTATTAAGGCAAGACGAGTAGCTGCAGTAGAGTTTTGTTGTGCCGGAAATAGATTCTCCTCTCCGATTTGTTCTAATAATCCGCTTCTGCGTAAAACTTTAGTAACATCTGGATTGCTTCCACTAATGATTAAATACCGCCCCGTTCTTCTTAAGTAATCGTGCAATGTCTCCATCGCCATCACGGTTGAAGCATCTAGATGACGAGCATTTTTCATTCGTAAAATAAATACCCTAATGTTTTGGTCATCTGCGAGTCGTCTTACTTGTTCTTGAAATAAATCTGCTGCACCAAAAAAAAGTTCTCCTTCAACGTGAATTATCGAAATCTGATTATCAGGTCTTTTGCTAGGATCTTCTAATTCGCTAAGAGCGCCTCCCTCATCAATCATATATTCTACTAATGTAGGAGTAGATGTCTGTTGTAAAAAAAGAGCTAAAGAAACACCAATTCCAAAATAGATAGCGGTATCTAGTTTAAAAATTAAGCATGAAATGAAAGTAACTAGAAATACTGCTAAGTCAGAGCGTGTTGAGCGACACGCAATCTTAATCTGATGGGTATTAATCATTTTAATTCCTACACGTATAAGATGCGCAGCAAGTGCTGCTACAGGAATATAATTAAAAATTGGTGTTATAAATAAAAGAACTACAAGGACTACAAAACTGCTCATCATTGAAGCAAGTTGTGTTGAGGCACCACTTTGGTAATTTACTGCTGAACGCGCAAATGAAGATGAGCCGGGAACTGCTCCAAATAAAGCACATCCTATATTGGCTACACCCATTCCAATCAGTTCTTGATTAGGTTCAATTCTTTGACCGCTACGAGCTGCTAGGCCTTTCGTTATTGAGGCAGCTTCTAGCATTCCTAAAATTGCAATAGCTACTGCCGTACCCGCGAGTTGAGTGAAAAGCTTACTATTATGTGTTTCAAAATGAAATCCGGCAAAAGCGGGTATTACTGCCGTTAAAGCACCCTCATCGCGTATAAGCCTAAAAGGAAGTGTTGAAGTAAAATTGGCATGAGGAAATATTTGTGGAAGATGGGCATAAAAAAACGATCCTAATGCGAGTGTAGTTAAGCCAATTAAAGCTTCAGGCCAGTTTGGCTTAATTCGTTTAACGATCATAAAAATAAAAAAGGTGATCGCTCCTATTAGAAGTGATGGGTACTCAACTCTAACATTTCTGATACTTTCTAATGCACGCCAGACGTCGGTTATAAAACGTTCATGAGGGTCTGCAGAATACCCGATAATATTGTGCAATTGACTCGCAAGCAGTAACACTCCAATTCCTGTACCATAACCAACCACTACTGATCGTGAAATAAATTTAGTTATTTCACCAAAATTCAAAAGTCCTGCCATCAATTGGATGAATCCGATCATTGCACCAAGGTAAATTGCTAATTGTAAAGGAGCTAAACCAGTTGAATTTGTGTATGATGATATCGTTGCAGCTACTATTAAGCTTATTGAACTAGTCGGGCCGAAAACATGATGGCGTGATGAGAAAAAGAGTGATCCAATAAAACCTCCAATAATGACAGCTGCGATAACAGGCGCAGGCGGTAGATTAAGTATTAATGAAAATCCTATTGCTTGGGGAATCGATATCAGGGTAAGTGTAGCAGCTGCAATTAGATCAGATTTAAATTTAGATATAGAATACGTTTTAAGTTCAGAAATGAACGGAAAGCGTAATTTAAACATGTTTGAACTCAGGGCCGCTACTTCGTCCGTGATTTGATTGAGCTCAGATAGAGGTTCTATTGCCATGAATGAGTAATGCGTTCCGGTGAACTGTATATATAAAGTAACTGAATTGCGTCTTATAGAAGAATAATCTTTTTTAAACTTTTAGATTTTCTTGGTATTTCTTACATAATTATCATAAGATACTGATTATTATATATATGTGTTATACTGTAATTCTTATAAAATTTAATATCGAAGGCATAGGATTTCTCCAAAATGAGTAGTTTGCCATGATCGTCACATATCCTTAACACAATTGTAACAATTTGAGGTTATTATGTTTATTTCCACATACTGTAAATACTCAGTTCCCTACATACGTATCGCTATTCAAACCAAAATACCAGTGATTCTCTGGTACACATCGTTATTTCGATATTTTTATTAAATGCATGAGATTACCCCTAAGTATAGTTACCGTTTAGACTATAAAAAGGGTATACAGTGGCCGGATTTGTCTTTCCAATTTCTCGCTCTACTAGGCGCCTCGGTGATTTTAGTTCTTATAGTTCTTGTAGGGTATGAACTCTATCGTACGTCGGTACTCTCCATTCATAACTTTGGTTTTAGTTTCGTAAAAAATACTGCATGGGATCCAGTTGCTGACATTTATGGAGCCTTACCCTTTATATATGGTACGTTAGTTTCTTCTTTGATAGCTATATTATTAGCAGTACCTCTTGGTGTTGCTACGGCTTTATTTTTAACCGAAATAGCACCTAATAAAATAAGACAACCGCTTATAACTGTAATTGAACTTTTGGCTTCTGTTCCAAGCGTGATCTATGGACTTTGGGGTATATTCGTTTTAGTACCATGGATGCGGGATTTTCTTTTTCCTTGGCTCAAAACTACTCTTGGTTTTCTTCCGTTTTTTAAGGGGCCGATCTATGGTGTAAGCATGCTGTCTGGTGGAGTAATTGTTGCTATAATGATACTTCCTATTGTTACTTCGTTTTCGCGTGAAGTATTGCGTTCAGTCCCCAATTTACAACGTGAAGCTGCTTATGCATTAGGTGCAACGCATTGGGAGGTTATCTGTGTAGCAGTGTTGAGTTATTCAAAGCGCGGTCTTTTCGGCGCAGGGGTAATTGGTTTAGGCAGGGCACTGGGTGAAACTATGGCAGTGACGATGGTTATAGGAAATAGTCCTAAAATAAGCGCTTCCTTGTTTGCACCTGGATATACTTTAGCAAGTGTAATAGCTAACGAATTTGCTGAGGCTACTACTGATTTATACTTAAGCTCACTCTTTGAACTAGGATTGGTTTTACTGGTTATTACATTAATAGTAAACGGAGTTGCTCAACTCATGTTAAGACAGTTGACGAATGGAGCGTCTTTTAAAAATTGATGCAAAATATCAATCTAATAGTATCTCGCTATAGACCTACGAATCAGTTTCAAATACTTAGACGTTATAAAAGCAGCTTTATTTCTACGCTTTTGGGGTTGGCTACACTTATAGTTGTAACACCACTTTTTTTAGTTCTATTTTTCCTGATCAAAGAAGGTGCGTCTTCTCTTAATTTAGACTTTTTTACACATGTACCAAAGCCTACTGGAGAGTTAGGCGGCGGTATGGCAAACGCTATTTTAGGATCTATAACGCTTATGGGTATTGCTTGTATTTTAGGCGTTCCTGTAGGTGTTTTAGGAGGCGTTTATCTCTCTGAATATGGTAACACGAAGGTTAACTATTGGATTCGTTTTTTCGCAGATATACTAAACGGTGTTCCCTCCATAGTTTGGGGTATGGTTGTTTATTCTATTTTGGTAGTACCATTTAAAACTTTCTCTGCTTACGCAGGTGGAATTGCTTTAGGTCTTATTATGATTCCACTGATAATTAGGAATACTGAAGAAGTATTAGTGCTTGTTCCACAAAGTTTTCGGGAGGCTGGTTTAGCCTTGGGTATTCCGCGTTGGAGAATCGTTTTTTCTATCATACTCAAAACCGCTACCAAAGGAATTGTGACTGGTATACTTGTCGCCATTGCACGCATATCAGGTGAAACAGCACCGCTATTATTTACGGCGTTTGGAAATAGTTTTTGGAATCATAATTTAGCTCAGCCAATAGCAGCTTTGCCTTTGCAGATCTACGCTTATGCAATATCACCGTACGAAGATTTACACCACCAAGCTTGGGCTGGTGCATTGGTTTTAATGCTTTTGATATTAACATTAAATATAATCGTTCGTTTCTTATCACGGGATGTAGCCCGAAACAGTAGTTATGAACGTAATTGAATCACTAATATCGATGGATGCTAAGTCGCTTAACGTTAAAAATAACGTTAAAACGAAATTGCCCGTATTTGAAATTAGAAATTTTAAATTATGGTATAATACATTTCAGGCTCTAAATGATGTTTCTATTGATATATCAGCTAACTTAGTAACTGCAATCATAGGGCCTAGCGGCTGTGGTAAATCGTCTTTTATTCGTTCACTTAATAGAATGCATGAAGTGAATCCAGGCACGAGAATGGACGGTTCTATAAAACTTTTTGGGGAGGATATTTTTTCTAATAAAATTGAAGCCGCTTATATACGAAGACGAGTAGGTATGGTTTTTCAGAAATCTAATCCTTTTCCAACAATGTCAATCGCTGAAAATGTATTAGTTGGACTAAGACTTAATGGCATAACTAAAAAAGCTATTTTAAAGCAAAGACTTGAAGAGTCTTTACGACTTGCTGCTTTATGGGACGAAGTAAAAGATTTTCTCGATAGGCCTGGTGTTAGTCTTTCAGGAGGTCAACAACAGCGCCTGTGTATTGCTAGGGCTTTGGCCGTACAACCTGAAGTCCTGCTAATGGATGAGCCCTGCTCGTCTCTTGATCCAATAGCTACAATGAAGATCGAAGAATTAATCCAAACGCTTCGAGATAAAATATCAATTGTGATTGTAACGCACAATATGCAGCAAGCAGCTCGCTGTTCTGATCGCACTGCATTTTTCTATATGGGCCGCTTAATCGAATATAGTGATACACGTACAATATTCACCCATCCCCTTAATCCGCAGACAGAGCAGTATGTTTCAGGCAGATTCGGTTAATATTTAAAATTATGAGTCACTACACTGAGGAATTAAATACGTTAAAGCAGAATGTACTTTCTATGGCTAGCCATGCGGAGACCTCAGTCGCGCGCTCTATTAGAGCACTTGTAGAACGTAATGATAACTTAGCAAAACAAGTAATCGAAGATGATAATGTTTTAGACGAACTAGAAATTCAGGTCGATGATGTTGCAATTCATCTTTTAGCTAAGGCGCCTTTAGCAACGGACCTACGACTTACCGCTGTAGCAATGAAGATTTCACAAAATCTTGAGCGAGTCGGCGATGCAGCAGTAACGATTGCTCGTAGGGCGATAGAGTTAGGTGCCGAGCCGCAATTAAAGCCATATGTCGATATTCCCCGAATGGCTACCATGTCACTTGAAATGCTTAATGAATCAATAGCTGCATTTATAAACCGTGAGCCGCAAAGAGCGCGTAATGTTATTCCTAGAGATACCCAAGTAGATGAGTTGAATCACCAACTTCAAAGAGAGCTTGCTAGCTATATGGTCGAGAAACCCACTACAATCAGTCGTTGCTTAGCACTTATGACAATTTCTAAAAGTATAGAAAGAATTGCAGATCATGCTACAAACATATCAGAAGAAGTCGTTTATCTGTATGAAGCGGTCGACATTCGTCATCAAAATAAAAAGAATTTATGAAGCCTAAAATATTAATTGTGGACGACGAAAGCGATGCTCTCGAAGTTCTCGGATTTAAACTCCGCGAAGCTGGATTTAATCCAATTTTTGCTAAAGATGGAACACGCGCACTGGCAGCGGCACGAGATGAAAAACCAGATCTACTCGTGCTTGATCTAATGTTGCCTGAAGTCGATGGTCTAGAAGTCTGTAAGATATTACGTCGTGATGCAGCGACTGCAACTCTACCCATACTGATGTTAACAGCAAGAGCTGCCGAAATGGATAGAGTTGTAGGGCTTGAACTCGGAGCCGATGATTACGTTACAAAGCCATTTAGTCCTAGGGAGTTAGTACTTCGTATTAGAAAGCTACTATCGCGAAATAAAACTACTACTGAAGTAAGTGGTTATATTAAAATAGGTGATATTGAAATTGATGTACCTACACATGTAGTTAAATTAGCGGGTAACGAAATCACGCTTACACTTACTGAGTTTAATTTACTAGAAATTTTAACTAAGAGACGTGGTCGTGTTCAATCTAGGGAGCGATTACTACAAGATGTTTGGGGTTATGAAAATCCTATTGATAGTCGCACCGTTGATACTCACATGAGGCGTTTAAGAGAAAAACTTGGCGATTCTGCTAAATACTTAGAAACGGTAAGAGGTGTTGGGTATCGGTTTATCGGGGAGTGATGCGTATCTTAAAGACACCATTCTTTTCTATGTAATTTTAACCACATGTCATTCTACGTTCTCATAGCGAATATAGTCACCTTAATTGCCATCTTAGGATGGGTGATGGAACGTAGAAGAACGAATAAGTTGGAAGCTGAAATGGTTCTTGAATTTGAACAACAGCAGTTACTGCGTGAAGCTGAATTAGAGGAGCAGACTTCTAGAACTATAACCTTATTTGATCGTATGATTGAGGGAGTAATCGTACTAGATTCTAAAGGTGTGATTCGCCTCAGTAATCAAGCTGCTGCATCTTTATTTGGTTTTGCTAATCCAGCTATAGGAAGAAATTTAATTGAGGTTGTTCGTAATCATGAGATCACGGCTATAATTCCTAAATTAGAAATAGTTTCAGAAGTTCTGGGACAAGATATAAGAATAGAGGGAACAAACCCTTCACGGTTTTTGCAAATTAATGCCTTAGCTTTGAGAAATAGAGAGGGTGTTTATGACGGAGCAATACTCGTTTTTCACGATTTAACGCGAGTCAGAGAATTAGAAGTTATTCGTCAAGAGTTTGTTGGTAACGTTAGTCATGAGCTGAGAACTCCTTTATCCTTAGTTAAGAGCGCTGTCGAAACCTTGATAGATGGAGCAAAAGAGGAGCCTAAAACACTTTCGCGATTTTTAGAAATTATAGAGCGCAACGCAAATAGACTATCACTACTCATCGATGATTTACTTTTGCTATCTACTTTGGACTCCGGACGTATGCAGTTGCAGCTTCAAGCCGTTGGTTTGTATTTAGCAATAAAAGAGATTAGTGAAGATTTAGCTTCTTCAGCTAACAGAAAAGGGGTAAAAATAATTAACCGAGTCGATGAAACAGTGTACGCACGCGCTGACCCTAATAGACTACGTCAGGTCTTATCTAATTTAATTGATAATGCTATTAAGTATGGAAAAACAGAGGGTACTATACAAATCACAGCAAGAGTTAGAGAAGACGCTCTAATTGAAGTGGGAGTTGCTGACGATGGTCCGGGTATACCCCAAGATGCTCAATCACGTATTTTTGAACGCTTCTTTCGTGTGGATAAAGCTCGGTCTAGAGACCAAGGAGGCACCGGATTGGGTCTAGCTATTGTTAAAAATGTAGTTCAAGCACACGGCGGTGATCTTAGAGTAGAAAGTGAATTAGGAAAAGGTTCTACATTTCTCTTCACACTGCCACTCGCTACCTCTTAGCTCATTAATTTAGATAAAATATAACCTACTAGAAAAGTTATAGGTAAGGTTAGTACCCAGGCCCAAACTATTTTAGAAACGATACCCCATTTTACAGCACTCACTCGTTTTGTTGCTCCTACACCCATAATTGATGTAGCGATAACATGGGTAGTGGAGACTGGTACACCATAAGAACTAGCAGTTGAAATTATAATAGCAGCCGTAGTCTCTGCAGCAAATCCATTAACAGGTTGAAGTTTAACCATACTGTGACCCATGGTTTTTATGATTTTATGTCCACCAGCAGCAGTGCCAAACGCCATAGTCAATGCACATAGAAGAACTACCCAGAAGGGTACCGCTTTAAATTCAGTAATAGTTAAGAAGTGAGCCCAACTAGGCAAATGAGAAAAGGCGCCCGATTGAGTACCGGTATATAACGCTAGAGTAATAATACCCATTGTTTTTTGAGCATCATTTGAACCATGACCCCATCCCATGAAACCTGCGCTCAGTAGCTGAGCTTTGCCAAATATTTTAGAAATCAAACGAGGCGTACTACTTCTAAAAATTATTCTGATAAGCCACATTAAAATAAAGCCTCCTAGTAAACCTAAAATAGGAGAGAGTAACATAGGCATTACAACCTTTGGCCAAATTCCGGTACTCCAGCTTAATACCATCCAGTTGTTTTTTGCTGCAGCGAATGCAGAACCACACAATCCTCCTACAAGTGCATGACTAGAACTAGAGGGTAGGCCTAGCCACCACGTAAGAAGATTCCATATTATTGCACTGATCAACGCGCAAAAAACAGTAGTCATTGTAATCGTTGTAATATCAACGATTCCCTTACCGATTGTAGTTGCTACAGCTGTACCAGCTAAAGCACCTAATAAGTTCCAAAATGCAGCCCATAAGATTGCTGCTCGAGGAGTAAGCACCCGAGTAGATACAACAGTTGCTATAGCATTAGCGGTATCATGAAAGCCGTTAATGAATTCAAAAGCGAGTGCCGCCACCAAAACCAGAAAGAACAGAACCATAAATGGCTTATTGATTAAGAGTTTTTAAGAGCTATTTGAATAGCTATATTTCCAGCTGTTCTACAACGATCTACACCGTGTTCAGTTAGTTCGTAAAGTTCTTTAAGAATGACTAACTGTTTAATGTCCGAACAATTGAAATGAAGATCTCGCATCAAGTTAAGCATTACTTTATCAGCCTCACCCTCTGCAAATTGTAATCTATTGTTAGCAGTGCTCATCTTTTCAAGAGATGCACCTGTTCTTAATTGATGTACCATGTAGGCTACATCTTCGACAGCTTCCAGCATGAGTTGTCCCTGTCTTTGAAATCCTTCAAAGGGAATTGGAAAAGGACATATAGATATCCTCTCTACGGTCTTTTCTACCTGCTTAGGAATACGATAAAGTGCTGATGAAAGTGCTTCAATATCTTCACGATCTATTGGTGTTACGAATGTTTTGCTTAAAGCGCCTGTCATTTCATTTCTAAGACGTTTTTCTTCTCTGCGTGAAAGTATGAATGCGTCTAAATTAGTTGGACTACTGCCGGTTTTTAGTCCCTCAAGATAACGTGTAAAAAGTATTACACTCGTTCTAGCTTCCTCGGATGCTGCTTCTAACAAGTCAAAGAAGCGTTCGTCTTTACCGAATAATTTTTGTATTGTAGACATCATATAGAAGGGATTTTGAAACTATACTTTATACTCTTTAAGTATCACTATGAATCTTACTTCGCGCAAGAAACAAACTGAGTTGTTTGGTTAAAATTTAAGAGAGGATTAATATTTAATATTATTAACACGTACAAGTGCTCTTTGCAGCAGCGAATCAGGCAACGGAACATAATCTAATGATGAGGCGTATTCTTCTCCGTGCGTAAATGCCCATGTTAAAAATTCTACAAGTTTTTTTCCTTTTATGGGATCTTTCTGATCTGCGTAAATAAGTAACCAGGATGCACCTGATATTGGATAAGCGTTTGGACCACTTGGGTTAACCATAGAAAACCTAAAATCTTCAGGTATAGTGGCATATTTAATGGCCTCTCCAACGCTACCAAGTGTTGGTGCAATGTAAGAACCAGAGCTGTTTTTTATTTTAGCTACAGGAAGATTATTTTGATGAGCATAGGCTAATTCTACATATCCTATCGATCCAAGTGATTGTTTAAGCTGGCTAGATACACCTGCATTTCCTTTACCCCCTAGGCCAATAGGCCAGTTGACAGCCGTATTTTTTCCAACCTTTGATTTCCATTCAGAATTCACACTCGAGAGAAAGTCTGTAAAGATATAGCTTGTACCGCTGCCATCAGAACGGTGCACCACGACTATATCCATGTTGGGTAAAGTTATTCCCTGATTTTGTTTAGCTATGATTGGATCAGTCCAGTTAGTTATATTTCCAAGAAATATGAGTGCAAGTGTATCTCCATCTAAATTAAGAGTAGGTGTATTTGGTAGATTGTAACTCACTACAACTGCTCCAGCTACTGTAGGAATGTGCCACAATGTACGCGGTGCTTTTGCTATATTCTGGTCAGACATAGGTCCATCTGAAGCACCAAAGTCTACTGTTTCAGCTAATATTTGCTTTTGGCCTCCACCCGATCCTATGCCTTGATAATTAAAGCTTACTGAGGAATCTATTTTTGCGTATTCAGAAAACCACTTTTGATAAATTTGCTGTGGAAAAGTGGCACCTGCTCCGTTGATCAAAATTTGGGCAGGTAATAGTGCAGAAAGTAAACTGGTAACTATATATACTATGTAGATTTTTTTTAACATTTAGATTTAACTAAGTATAGTGTATTCGGATGTGTTATACGAAATTAGTATTTTTGTTATTTTGAAATTAATTTGATAACCTTATTATGTGAAAAGTTTTAAAGCTAGCCTTACTAAAACGTATTTTTATACAAATTAAAGACAAACGTGCAGCGTCGCTAAACTGTAACAGTAATGCTGCATAAGAAACTAATTTATTAATACACAAACTAAATGAAATGAGAGCGAACTTCAATCCATAGAATACCTAGGTATTCATGAATCGCCCAAGTGCTTCTGCTCCAGGACGCATTTATTTGATTTAATTCAAAGTGATTGTTCTCAGATGTATTCTTTATAGTAAAATCTGTGGGACAGGGTAAGACATCCATACCACGGCTTTTGAATAAAAATACAGCACGCGGCATATGCCAAGCTGTAGTCACAAGTGCTATAGGACGATCACCTACAATTTTATGTATAGCTATTGATTCCTCTTCCGTGTCTTTTGCTGTATCGATTTTAAGTATTCTATTTTTCTGAATTTGTAGCTCTACTGCACCCTCGGCTAATACAGAAGCATGTGATTGATGGTTATTATATCCAGGGCCAGACGCTATCAGATGTGCATCAGGTAAAAGATTAGCTAATCTAACCGCTTCTGTTAAACGGGATAAGCCGGTGCCCGAAAGTCTATTCAATGCTGAACGATCTTTGTCCTCACTATTGGAGGAACCTAAAATTACAATAAATTGGCACCTTTTGAGTGCATAAGGTAATGTTTCAGATTTAAGTGCAGGAATAGCGCTGTATTTATACTCAAGGGGTAGTATCAACCAAGTGCTAATCGTTGTATTGGATAGAAGGAGAAAAACTAAGAGGCTGAAGCTAATAATATACTTGCCTGTGTGAATGTGCTTTTTTGACCAAATAAGAAGTGTGCCCAAGACTAATAACCCTAGGCACAAGGGTAGTGGCATAAGCCAAAAAGATAAGTATTTTTTAAGAATAAAAGGCATAAATAACGACTAGAATGTAATCATTGTGGGGGATTTTAATAAGTTCTAGCGAATGCAATTGTGTTATTTTGGCTTAATGTTCATATTAAACATACCCCTATGATAAAAAAATGTTTAGCTATTGCTGTCTTCCTATGTAGTTATCTAGCACAATCTGTAACATCAGTTTGTGGCCAAGTTGTTGATCAAGAACACGAAAAACGAATAGCGTGGTTTCGTGAAGCTAAGTTTGGCATGTTCATACACTGGGGGTTATATTCTATACCTGCTGGAGAATGGCAAGGAAAGCAGGTTTTAGGACTTGGTGAATGGATTATGCATAATGCACCCATTCCTCTTAAAGACTATGTAAAATTGGCAGATCAATTTAATCCTACCCAATTCGATGCGGAGAAAATGGTGCAACTCGCTGAAGATTCTGGTATGAAATACATCGTGATTACTTCTAAGCATCACGACGGTTTTGCAATGTATCACTCATCGGTAAGCAAATATAATATATTTGATGCAACGCCTTTTAAGCGTGATCCATTAAAAGAGCTGGCTGATGCTTGTGCTAGGCATAGCATTAAATTTGGTTTTTATTACTCCCAATCTCAAGATTGGCATGAGCCAAATGGGGCCGGAAATACTAACGATTTTGGTCCTGATAATAATAAGGATTTTGATCGTTATCTAACAGATAAATCAGAACCTCAAGTTAAAGAATTGTTAACTCACTATGGTCCTGTATGTCTTATGTGGTTTGATACACCGTTTATGATGACCGAAGAGCGTGGCAGCCGCTTTATGCGTCTTGTGCGATCAATACAACCCGCTTGTCTCATTGATGGAAGGCTAAGTAAAAGTGTGCACGGTGATTATGTTTCTACTGGTGATAATGTTGTACCCAATAAAGCTATGACTGAAGATTGGGAGGTTCCTGCAACAACTAATAATACCTGGGGTTTTAGAAAAGATGATACGGATTGGAAATCGCCAGGTGAGATCGTTTTCAAACTTTGTGATGTAGCAAGTAAGGGAGGTAATTATTTATTGAACGTAGGGCCAATGTCCACAGGTGTAATCCCTGAACATATTCAAGAAAATTTACGTACAGTAGGTAAGTGGTTAAAAATTAATGGTTTAGCTATTTATGGCGTTTCAAAATCTCCTTTCGGCGAGGAGTTCGGCGAATTCAGTCACGCTATAAAAGATCATTCAGGTAACCCGGTGTTTTTTCCTAGGACGGATTGGCGGTGTACACAGAGTAATGGTAAACTTTATTTTATTTTATTCAGAAAGTTTTATCCACGGGATGGATTTGAATTACCCGCCTTCAAATCTAGAGTTACACGCGCTTATATGCTCTCTGATAAAGATCGGACACCCCTAACGATTGTTATGCGAGACGGTGTCCAATGCATACAGCTACCAAAATCAAATCCTGATCCTATGGCGGTAACAATATGCGTTGAAACTGCTGATCCTAAAATACAACTCTAATACTTTCTAGATCCTTAATTATAGTTACATCTTTTTAATACCCCATGAATAATAAAAGCTTGTTTAAAACATCCGATGGTAAAAGCCATACGTTTACATTCTTTCTTGTCGCTTCCTTATTTTTAATGTGGGGCTTCTGTAACGGAATGATCGATGTAATGGATAAACATTTCCAGCAGGAATTGCATCTCAATCTATCCCAATCCGCATGGGTCCAATTTGCTCATTATTTAGGCTATTTCTTAATGGCATTACCAGCAGGGTGGCTTGCAACAAAATTAGGCTACAAAGGAGGTATTATAACGGGATTACTTATGGTAGCTGTAGGTGGATTATGGTTTATCCCAGCCACGCATATAGCATCTTTTTGGGCTTTCCTTGTAGGGGTGTGTTTTATTGCGGCTGGGTTAACATTTTTAGAAACGATTGCAAATCCGTATACAACCGTACTTGGGGATCCACAGTACGGCCCTACGCGTATCAATCTAGCTCAATCATTTAATGGTATTGGTTGGGTATTCGGCCCGATCGCAGGAGCTATGTTTTTTTACTCAAAAGATGCTTCAGGTCAAAGCACAGGAGCGCAAACACTTTGGATACCCTACGCTGGTGTAGCAATTGTAGTGATCATCTTAGCAGTTATTTTCTATTTTGTTAATGTTCCTGATATTAAGATGAAGGATGATTATAAATTAGACGAGGCGGGAGATAAGACTACGCATTCTATTTGGAAGCATCCTCATTTTGTAATGGCAGTAGTAGCACAATTTTTATACGTTGCTGCACAGTCAGGTATTTTTAGTTTCTTTATAAATTATATGACCTCGCAGGTACCCGCTGTCCCAGAAACATGGGGGCAGGGTATTCTTCATAGCTGGTTTGAAATCTCAAAGTCAGGTGTTTTAGCTTTAAGTGATAAAGGCGCTGCAAATTTAGCATCCTTAGGTTTTATATTCTTTTTAGCGGGTCGTTTTAGCGGTGCTGCACTTTTGAAAAAATATCAGGCTCATACTGTTTTAGGCATTTATGGTTTAGTAAATGTTATCCTATGTTTTCTTGTTTTCAGTAAACTAGGATGGATTTCAGTTGGAGCTGTATTTTTGAGTTATTTTTTCATGTCTATCATGTTTCCAACCATATTTGCATTAGGTATTTTTGGATTGGGGGTTCGTGCTAAACGCGCTTCGTCATATATTGTAATGGCAATTATGGGTGGGGCTATACTTCCCAAATTAATGGGCTATATTGCCGATAAAACTGACATATCACGTGGTTTTATTGTGCCTCTTGTGTGTTTTGCATTTGTCGCTTATTATGGCTTTAACTGGTCTAAACTAAGTAGGTTGCAAAGTAATGGATCATAGGTGTTTTACTTGTCTCAAACCATACTAGATCAACAAGAGAACGTTCTTTTGTTTCTGTTTTATAGTAGCTAACCTACGTAATTAGATACAACTTAGTAGTACATATTTATTTTGTAAATACTTGATTATTAGTAGTTTAAAATATTTATTAATTTTAATCTAATAGTCTTTTTTATCGATTTAAATTTTAAAATTATTCTAGATATTGACCTTTTTGTTACACGAAAGTCATTAAACTGTAACATGACTAGATCATATTCGTGGTTTAGTATTAACCATAACATAACCTCGTACATGTTACATTCCGTAGTGTGTACATAAGATTAAAAAATAGACGAAATGAAAGCACTCCTCAAGGCATTTGCCGCTGGTATTATCACTGTTGCGTTGGCCGGAATCTCTTCCGCTCAAACTGTTATCCGTATCTCTGGCTCCACTGCATTCCGTGCAGCTCTTAATAATGCGATTGTTGATATCATGAATCCAGGATATCTAATTGCTGGTTCCAATACTGCAAAAGAGTCAGCTACTCAGCTTGTGGTTTCAGGTACTACTAAAATAGGTAATTATCCTGTTGTTATCAAAACAAGCTTACAGGGATCAGTTGGCGGTATTCAGTCACTTGCACAACAAAGTCCTCAAATTACTTTCGCTGGTTCATTAGGTTGGTTACAAACATCACTTGCAACTACTACAACAATTACAGCAGCTGTTACTGCTTCAGCTTCCAACACTGACCCTGCAGCACCAGCGGACATCTGTTTAGCAGATTCTTATCAAGCATCCTCATTTGCTTATGGTGCAGGATTTACAACCTTAACCGATAAAATCGTTGGCGTAGTTCCATTTTTCTATGTTATGGGTTGCTCAAACGACACTGCAGTGCAAACAAGCTTAAGCTCAGTAACTAATATTACAGCTCAACAAGTAAAGCTTCTCTTATCAGCAGGTATTCCACTTTCACTTTTAACAGGTAAAGACGCAGATGCACCCGTAACGCTTTACACAGTAGGTCGTGACGAAGATTCAGGTACACGTTTAGTAGCATTCGCTGAACCAGGATTTGGAGTCTTTGGATCACCTGTACAATATCTTCCTGGTTTCGGTGGTTCTATTTCCAATACTGTATCTACATCACCATCTTGGCCTGCTTCACCTACAACAACAACAATTACGGGATTGATGCCATATCCAGCTAATACGGTTGACGGTTTATCATTCCCTGTAGGTCACTCAGGTATAGCTAGCGGTGGCAACGTTGCTAAAGCTATATTTACGCCTGTTGATGTAAATGCTCGTGATCAATTCGGTGGTAAATTTGCATTAGTTACTTACCTAGGTGCTGGTGACGCTCAAAGTGCTATAAAGGCTCCATCAACAGCATTTGTTCTTAATTACAATGGTGTTGCTGGACAGCTTGCAGCAAGTGGAGATCCGATACCATCAACTGCGACAAATATTACAAATGGTGCTTACACATTCTGGTCTTACGAGCACTTAGATTACGCTCCAACATTAGCAGGACCTGCTAAAACTGTTGCAGACCAAATTCAACAGCAAATTCTTAATGTTGAAGCACACTATTCTGGTGTTCCTTTATCTGCAATGAATGTTTCTCGTTCAGTAGAAGGTGGCGTAATCAACCACAACTAATTGTAAACGCCCAGCTTTATACATGAAAAACAAATTTATATTGGCAGGCCTACTTTCTTGGGGCTGCCTCTCAACTTATTCTCAAGCTGCAGTATCAGCAAATCTAAATGATTTGATACTTGGCTTTCGTGCTAGCGGTGGGCAGGGTCAGAGTGTTAACTTAGAAGTTAATATTGGATCCATCAGCGTCTACACAGCTATCTCTTCAACGGCTTCCATACCTGTTACACAACTTAATGTAGCTGATATCGTAGCAACTTATGGTTTAAATTGGGCTAGCCGCACTGATTTAACTTGGGGAATCGTAGGTTCTTCGGGTCGTATTTCTGCTGGTCCTGGTGGCTCAACTACACAACCAGCTCCTACTGTATGGGCTACTTACCCAGAGACAACAATTGGTACGCAGTCTACTCCTTGGGTGTTATCATCCTTAAGTCGTGGTGCTGTATCTCAAGCTTCACAGGCTATTGAGTCACTCTACAATTCCTCTCCCGGCAGTTTAAATGGCGCAACTTCTACTATAAACAGTACAACTTCCTCTACTATAAATTCAAATTTATCAGGAAGTTGGTCATATCAGGATTCTTATCAAGCAGGTCAAAGCTTTGCTTATTTCAATCCTACAGTAAATGTTGCAACAACGATTGCTTCAGGAAGCTACTCTGCAGCTGACTTATTTCAAGTTGCTTCTGGTACGACAGCACCTACCTACGTAGGTACTTTCGGGCTTAATTCAAATGGTGTTTTAACCTACAGCGGCGCAGCGTCTTACTTTAAGACAGCGAAAGGTACTAATACATTTACAGCGAACCCAATTAGCCAAACAGCGGTTGCGGGTTCTACTGTAGTGTTAACCAGTGCAGCAACCGGTACACCTGCTCCTTCCTATCAATGGTATTTCAATGGTAACATCATGGCTGGTCAAACAAGTGCAAATCTTGTTTTAACGTCTATTGCAGCAACAAATACTGGTTCTTACACAGTTGTAGCCACAAACTCTACTGGTTCTAACACAAGTACTGAAGCTAAATTATCCCTTGCTACAAGTGGTACCGTTAGTCGCTTATTTGATCTATCAGTACTTGCTAACGTTGCTACTGGTAACACACTTACATTAGGGCTTGTAAATGGTGGTACTGGCACAAGTGGAGCGACCAATTTGCTCGTACGTGCTTCTGGTCAATATTTAACAAGTGTAGGTTTATCTGGAATGCCTGATACCAGCGAATCCTTGTTACAAGGATCTACTGTTCTTGCAACAAACAACGACTGGAATAGTCCATCAACTAATGGCGTAATAGTATCTGCTGCTGACGTAGCAACTGGTGCTTTTGCTAACGTTGCAGCTAATGCACTAGACTCAGCGCTAGTTTATAGCGTAGCGCCTGTTAGCGGTGGCTATACAGTCCAAATTCAAGGTAACCCAGCAACTGGTGGTAAAGGCGGTCAAGTAATTGGAGAAATCTATGACGCTACTGCTTCACCTACAGCTACTACGCCTCGTTTAGTTAATATATCCTGTTTGAACAACATTGCTGCTAAAGATAGTATAACAGCAGGTTTTGTTATCACTGGTGCTTCAAAAACGGTTTTGATACGTGCTACTGGAACAGGATTAAACGCTATTAAAGGTCTAGAAAATTTTGTCACATTAGCTGATCCTAAAATTGTACTCTACAATTTAAATGTCTCTCCTAATGTTGTACTTACAACAAGTATTGGATCAGCAAATAGTACTTTAATCGCAAACTATTCAAAATTAGTTAGCGATTCAGTACCTGCTACAGCTGCTGATTCTGCTATACTTATTACTCTGCCACCTGGTAACTATTCTGCTGTTGTAAATAGCGCAGCTGGTACTAATGCAGGTAATGTTATCTTAGAAGTTTACGAAGTTCAGTAATCGTAACATTAAGCTATTGTTTTCTGAGACTCCTTTACTCTATAGTAAAGGAGTCTTTTTTTTTAATACCTTCCCGCATTGAAGTATACTTTATTCAATTTTTCTCTACGTTCGCTGTTCTTGCTTTCTCTGCTAGGAACGTACTGTGTTTTTGCAGAGAGTGGTAATGTATCAGAAAAAAAATACGTAGAAGAGCCTACTTTATTTATAAAAGAATTTCGTGTTAAAGGTTCACATCTATTACAAAGAATTGAGATTGAACAAACAGTTTATCCTTTTCTTGGTCCGGGTCGTACACGAGATGATGTAGAAAAAGCAAGAGTTGCTTTAGAAAGTATATATCATTCAAGAGGCTATCAAACGGTTACCGTTCAAATACCACAGCAAAGCGGTAAGTATGGTATAGTATATCTTCAAGTGATTGAAGCAAAAATAGAACGTCTTCGCGTAAATGGAGCTCATTACTTTTCACCTGATATCATAAAAGCTAATGCTCCCTCGCTTGCTGAGGGTACAGTACCTAATTTCAAGAATGTTACTTCGGATATAATAGGTTTAAATAAATTGCCTGATAGACAAATTACTCCCTCATTATCACTAGGTTCTAATCCTGGAAGTGTCGATGTAGACTTAAACGTAAAGGATTCAAGTCCTATACATGGTAGTCTTGAGTTAAATAATCGATATAGCGCAAATACCAATCCTCTACGTATTAATGGTTCCTTAAGTGATTCTAACATTGGTCAATCCACAAATGCTTTAGGAGTTAGTTTTCAAATATCCCCACAAAAAACTTCAGATGCTAAGGTATTTAGCGGTTACTATCTTGTTCGTAGTACAGGTGTCAAAGGACTTACTTTAATTGCGCAAGGAACCAAACAGGATAGCAACGTTTCCACTCTTGGTGGGGTAAATGTAGCAGGTCGCGGTGAGACAGCAGGCCTGCGTGGAATCTTTGAACTCCCCGGATCTCGTACCTTTTATCAATCATTAAGTGTTGGAGCTGATTATAAACATTTCGCACAAAATATTTCTATTGGTACAAATTTACTTACCGCTCCTGTATCCTATGTTCCCCTGACGGCTTTGTATAGTGGTACAATAATTGAAAAATCGGGTACAACAGAAGTTAATGTAGGTGTTAACTTTGGACTTCGTGGACCTGGAAGCAATGCTTCCCAGTTTGATTCACGCCGCTACCTTGCAAGCGGTGATTTTCTGTATGTTAAAGGAGATATTTCTCAGACCTTTACTTTACCAGCAGATTTTCAAGCTTACGTTAAATTACAAGGTCAACTTTCTGATCAACCGCTTCTCGATAGTGAACAAATAAGCGGAGGAGGTTTATCTACAGTCAGGGGGTACTTAGAATCCGAAGCTGTAGGAGATAATGGTGGATTTGAAACAATCGAAATTCGCTCACCCTCATTGGCTCATTTCATAACACCTAAGTTAAATGATTGGCGTGTGTATTTATTTTCTGACGCAGGAGCTGTTGTAGCAACAGATGCTTTACCGCAGCAAGCTTGGAGATTTGCACTCGCTAGTTATGGAATAGGAACGCATCTGCGTTTCGATGAACATTTTAACGGCTCTTTTGATGCCGCAGTCCCACTCATTAGTCGTTCTCCGACCAAGGCTAATGCTACACGTATAACCTTTAGATTATGGTCGGATTTTTAATTATTACCATGAAAAGACAGCTCAAAACACTGGCCTCGTACCTTGTAATTATTGCTCTCGTTGCTATCGCTCTACCTGTGCGTGCTAGCGCATGGTGGAATAGCGATTGGTCAGCACGTAAAAAAATTAATTTAGACCTCACAAGTAAAGGTGCTGTAGTCACAGATGCTGTAGGAGACACAGCAGTACTAGTACGTTTATACGATGGAAACTTTACGTTTTCTTTAGCTAAATCTGACGGTTCTGATCTTAGGTTTGTAGCTGATGATGATAAAACTCCACTCACTTTCCATATCGAAAAATTTGATACTCTTTTAAACGCGGGTTTTATTTGGGTTAAAATACCTGCACTACAAGCAAATGCTGTAACTAGTATTTGGATGTATTACGGTAACGCATCTGAAAAAGTAACTAAAGCTGATGATTATAAAGCCACGTATGATGCAAATAGTATACTTGTTTATCACTTTAATGAACATGGTCAGCCTGCTTTTGATTCAAGTGGATTAGCAAATAGCGCTAAAGCTGCTGGTGCTTTTACTGATGGATCTATGATAGGCACTGGTGCTCGTTTTGATGGGCATTCTGCAATCGAAATTCCTGAGTCTGCCTCTTTAAGTTGGTCTCAAGCTGCACCTTTTACCATCAGTTTATGGGTTAAAGCTACCAAGTTTGATTCAAATCAAGAAATATTCACGCGCATTTCAGGACAACAGAAGTTTTCATTAGGTATTGATCAGGGTAAACCTTATGTAGAAGTTATAGATGCTGGTCGTACTTCTCGTTCTCCAGCCACTTCAGCACTTACTGTAGGAACGTGGCACAATTTTGCGGTAACATCTGATGGATCTAAATTAGCTCTTTATGTAGACGGCACCTCAGTCTCCTCTTTGCAAGGCGCTACACCATCTTTAGCCGGTTCTATTCTTATTGGTAATGCTGGTTTTACTGGTGAAATTGATGAATTAAATATCTCAAAAATCGCTCGCTCAGCAGGATATATAAAATTTCAGTCGTTGGAGCAGGGTGGTGATGCTGCTAATAAAATAGTCGCTGTGGGTGAGGACGAAGTACAGACTAATTGGTTAAGCTGGATGAACAATGGTACCTTTGGTATTCTTATTCATTCTCTAACTTTAGACGGCTGGGTAGTTATAGGCATTCTTTCCATAATGTTTATGATCAGTTGGTATATCATGATCACTAAAGCGGGATCTTTAAATGCAGGTAGTAAAGCTAATGTTATTTTCATGAAGCAGTGGTATCACTTAGCCAATGATCTTACACTTTTAGATAGTAATGATCTTGATAAAATACGCAGCTTAGGAGGCCGCATTAGCAAAGAAGAGCAAAAGATAATGAAGCAATCGACTGTATATCGTATTTACCACATCGGGGTGGAAGAAATTCGACGCAGACAAGCAGCAGAATTTAAAAATAACTCAAAAGTGCTTTCGTCTCGTTCAATTCAAGCAATCAGAGCAAGTCTTGATTCAGGATTAGTTCGTGAAACACAAAATTTAAACAGCGGACTCGTTTTACTTACAATTGCAATTTCAGGTGGACCGTTTCTAGGTCTTCTTGGGACCGTTGTTGGAGTTATGATCACCTTCGCAGCAATCGCTGCAGCTGGTGATGTTAATGTTAACTCTATTGCTCCTGGTATTGCAGGTGCTTTAGTAGCTACTGTAGCAGGTCTTGCTGTAGCTATACCTGCATTATTCGGTTACAATTATCTTCTCGCTCGTGTCAAAGACGCTACAAGCGATATGCATGTGTTCATTGATGAATTCGTGACACGTATGGCTGAATATTACGAAGAGCCCTCAAATAAATAAGTATTTATTAAAATTTAACGGAGTAACTAATCATGCAAGTACAAGACAGCAAAGCCTATGACGACATCAACATCACACCGATGCTTGATTTGGCATACGTGCTATTGGTTATCTTTATTTTGATGACCACTGCCTCTGTGCAGGGCGTTAAAGTGAATTTGCCAAAAGCAAGCCCAGCTCCTAGTTTAGCTAAAGCTAAAACTAAAGCTATTACTATTAATAACGAAGGTAAGATTTTTATCGATACAGTACCTGTAACATTAACAGAATTAGAGCAGCGTTTAGGCCAACTCAAAGCCCAAACACCTGACATTCCTATTGTAATAAAAGGTGATAGCTTAACTCAGTACCAAGGAGTAATGGATATTTTAGATGTACTTGGTAGGGTTGGATTAACGCAAGTAGGTTTAGCAACTAAACCAAGAGCTAATTAAAATATGCAGGAGGAAGAACAAGACAACCCTTCGTTTTTCAAGCGTAATCGCTTGTTAGTAGCACTTGTTGGCTGCTTAGCAATTGCGGGTTTTGTCATGGTCGTAAAGACGTTCAATTCTCAATCTGGTAAACCTTCCAAAGTTCAGCAAATTGAGATGATTAAGCTGAATCCTTTGCCGCCACCGCCACCGCCACCGCCGCCACCAAAAGTGCCCGAGCAAAAAGTGATGGAACAAAAGATGGTTGAGCAGCAACACATGGATGATCCTGAAACAAAACCAGACGATAAGCCCGCTCCTGATCCAGCTCAAAGTTCACTAGGAACAACAATCAAAGGAGATGGTTCATCCGATGCTTTTGGACTAGCTGCTGGAGGAGGTGGAGGATTTTTTGGTGGAGCTACAACTCAACACAAACAGGGATCAAAGTGGGGATGGTATGCAGGAAAAGTACAATCAACTCTTGTAACAGCACTTAGGAAGAATTCTAAATTACGTACGGCTGCATTTAAAATCGAAATTCGAATTTGGGCTGATCCTTTTGGCCGCATAACACGTGCTGTTGTGGTCAACTCCTCAGGTGACACTTCTCTGGATTTAGCTTTAACAAAAGAAACTCTCACTGGCTTACAATTACCTGAAGCGCCGCCTCAGGATATGCCTATGCCAATTGTATTACGTATATCAGCTAAAAGACCAAATTAATTTATGCTAAGGCCTAATATTACTCCTATGAAAAGATCGCTTTGGATAGTGTGCATTGCTGCATTAGTTTTAACTGCAAGTACACATGCTGAAACATCTAAACCTGCTCAAACACCGCTATCTGAAAATATAGCTGTTAATCTTATTAACCGCCTTGTCGAGCGCGGTGCGTTGACTGCTCAAGACGGAGCTGAGCTCATAAAATTGGCTGAAGCGGATACAGCTAAAGCACACGCTCAAGCTGCAGCAGAACCTGTTGAAGATGACACTGTGCGTGTAACCTATGTGCCGCAGTCTGTTAAGGATCAAATTAGAAAAGAGGTTAAAGAAGATGTTATGGCAGAGGCTAAACGGGATAATTGGGCAACTCCTAATACATTTCCATCTTGGGTTTCTCGTTTTACTTTGTTTGGAGATTTCCGCATGAGATACGAAGGTCTTCTATTTCCTACTGGTAATAACAATACAGGAGCTTTTCCTAATTTTAGTTCAATCAATACAGGGGCACCTTTCGACGTAGCGGGTACACAATTTTCACCACAATATGATGTTGATAAGAATAGAAGCCTTTTTCGTATTCGTGCACGATTTGGTGCAGACGTAACCTTAGCTGATGGATTTACGACAGGCTTTAGACTGGGCTCTGGTAATGACTCGCAGCCTGTATCTGAAAATCAAACATTAGGTGGAGCAAATCAAGCACAAGGGGGGAATTTTTCGAAATATGCAGTTTGGATAGATCGTGCTTTTCTTAAGTATCAGCTCAAAACAACAAGCGATAATGGTTTATCTGCTACGGTTGGTCGCTTTGAAAATCCATTTAGTAATACAGTTATGCTGTGGGCTGATGATCTAGGCTTTGATGGTGCTGTTGTGAAAGCAAATCATGTTCTATTTTCCGGTATGAATGCCTATTTAACAGCAGGCGCTTTTCCAGTATTTAATACAGATCTTAATTTCCCCTCCAATCAGCCTTCGAAATACAAATCTGAAGATAAGTGGCTTTATGCAGCTCAAGCGGGTGTAACTTTTGATAAACTACCTGATATCATTTTGAAAGGATCAGCCTCTATTTATTATTTTGATCAAGTACAAGGTAAGTTGTCTAATCCTTATACGCCAATAACCGCTAGCGATATGGGTAATACGGATGACTCAAGACCTTCCTATGCTCAATCAGGTAATACGTATATGGCTTTACGTAATATAATTCCTAGTGCTCTCAATAATTACGGAGCTATCAATCAGTATCAGTATTTCGGATTAGCCTCAGCTTTTGACGATGTTGTTTTAGACGGAGAAGCTATGTTTACCCACTTTTTACCCTATACACTAAGTATTAATGCTGAATACGTCGATAATATCGCTTTTCACAAAGGCCGTGTAGGTGCAAAAGCAGTGAATAACTATAAAACGACCACGACTATAAACGCAGGTTCTTTTGGTGGTGGAAATCAAGCGTGGCTTCTTGGAGCTAAATTTGGTGATTTATCTATCAAAAATCTGGGAGATTGGAATGTTGGACTCAATTACCGCTACGTAGAGTCCGACTCTCTTATAGATGGTTTTTGTGACTCTGATTTTGGTGGTACAATGCCAGGTACAAATCACAAAGGATACACATTACTTGCAAATTATGGTTTATCCCAAGGCGTATGGTTAAATCTACGTTGGATGAGTTCTGATCAGGTAGCTGGTCCTACTTTCAAAAATGATATGATCTTAATGGATATTAACACCAAATTTTAATTATGTCGCGTTTACCTTATCTACTCTTATCTGCAGGTTTAGTACTAACTCACGTTACAGCCTCGCTCCATGGTGCTGATGCTGCTGATCCAGCTGTTGCTCGCATGCGTGATGCTTTAAAGACGGCTTCTACACAATTAGCCGCAGCTCAAAACGAATTAGCAGCAGCACAATCCGCAGCTGCAGATGGTGAACAACGTGCTAAGACAGCAGAAGCACGTGTTGCTGTACTCACAAAGCAAGCAATTGCAGATCGGGTAGAATCAGATAAAGTGCTTGCTGTACTTAATACAAAACTAGCCGCTACTATTGCGGATAACGCATCTCTTAGTGGTATTATAAAACAACAAAAAACGTTACTAGAAGAGAAATCTCGAATGGCTCAAACCGAGTCTGCAGAGCACGCGAGACTTGATGCTGAGGTAATCGCTCTGGGTCGTCGTTTAAGTGATTTAGAAACTAAAAACGTTGCTCTTATTGAACTCAGTAACGAGATATTATCTCGCTATAAAGAATTTAGTTTAGGCGAGGCTCTGAAAGCGAAAGAACCTTTTGTTGGTTCTACTCGAGTAAAGTTAGAAAATTTCGCTCAAGATTATAAGGATAAAATTCGCGATCAACGGGCTAATCCATGAAGCGTTTTAGGTACATTAGTTTACTGATTTGCTTAGGTGTGTTATCTGAACCACTCTGTTCTTTTGGTGGTGATATATTACGCCTATCTTCAACATCTACCACCACGTCTGGTGCAATATCAACGAGTAGTGCTTCGCCGGGTATTGTAGCGCCTACTAGTTCACCTGCTCAGGATTTATTAGCACGCACTGCTCAGGCAATCGCTTCAGTCCAGGCTATGCAGAATGCTGCACGTACTTTAGCTATAAGTGGTCCAAATAACTTAGGTTTAGATCCGAACCATATTGGAATAACACTTCCTAATGTTCCTAACGGGTTAGTACTAGGAGGTCTTCAACCGGCTGGACTTCCCTCTACTTCGCTTTGGCAGGGTGCTAACGCGCCTACGCAGTCCGTTGTTAATGCTCAAACTACTGTAACGGTAACCCAAACGTCCCAACAAGCCCTACTTAATTGGAATTCTTTTAATATAGGTAAATCTACAACAATTAATTTTGATCAAAGTCAGGGTGGGGTAAATGTTAATCAATGGGTCGCATTTAACAAAATTTCAGATCCCACTGGGGTTCCGTCTCAAATTCTAGGTAACATTACGGCTCAAGGACAAGTTTACCTCCTTAATGGTAACGGTATTATTTTTGGTGGTTCATCGCAAATTAACGCTGGTAGTCTCGTTGCATCGACACTTCCGATAAATACAAATCTTGTTTCTATTGGATTGTTTAACAATCCTGACCAACAATTTCTGTTTTCCTCTTTGCCTATTGCTACAGGTTTAAATGGAACTCCTGCGTTTAATCCAGTTGCGGCGCTTACACCCAAGGGTAGTGCGGGCGATATAACTGTACAATCTGGAGCTATTCTGGCTAGTCCAACGACTGCAAGTAATTCAGGTGGTCTTATTGCTTTATATGGATCGAATGTTACCAACTCAGGAACGATTTCTACTCCTGATGGCCAAACTATATTGGCAGCTGGACAACAAATTGGTCTAGCTCCTCATAACTCAAACGATCCTAGTTTACGTGGACTAGACGTATATGTAGGTAGTGGTGGTGGTACGGTTACAAATGCAACAAGCGGTTGGTTAAATTCACCCTTTGCCAATGTTAGTTTAACGGGAAAATCTGTTAATCAACTGGGTACTATAACAAGTCAGACCTCGGTGGCTTTAAATGGGCGTATTGATTTAAGCGCTGTTTATAATTCAATCAGCGGTGGTGGTTTTTCAGGAGTTCCTGCTTTTCTACCTCAGGCTACTGGCACTGTTACTTTTGGTCCTACTAGTATTACTCAAGTTATACCTAATATAACAGATAAAACTAATACTGTAGTGGGTACGCAATTAGCTTTATCGTCTCAGATTAATTCTACTGGATTATCCATTTATCTCGGTAATAATTCCAGCGTAATTGCTCCAAGCGGATCTATTAACTTTTCTGCAGGTAATTATTATGTCACGGGATCTGGAGCTTTTGCTTTAGACCAGTTTGCTTATACAAATGGACAGATTTATATTGATACAGGTGCTACTGTAAGTGTTGCGGGCTCTTCAAATGTAAATGCTTCGGTTGAGGAAAATATTATCTCGGTACAACTACTTGGGCCCGAGCTCGCCAATTCTCCACTACAACAAAATGGACCGCTACAAGGTAAAACAATTAACGTAGATATTAGACAAACAGGTAGTTATAATTCTAAACCATGGATTGGTAGTCCTATAGCTGATACAAATGGTTATGTTGGTCTAATTCTAAGAAATGTTGCTGAACTTACTACCTCTGGTGGTACTGTGCAATTCAATGCAGGTAATTCGGTGGTTTTAAAATCAGGTTCTACCGTTGATGTATCTGGTGGTTGGATTAATTATCAAGGTGCGAACGTAAATCTTACACAACTTGTTGATTCTAGCGGAAACATTGTACCTATAGATCAGGCAACACCTGACCGTATCTATCAGGGTATTTATAATCCTCTAGATACTCAAACAAATGCAAAATGGGGAACTATTGTTACTTCAAAGAATCCTCAACTTCTCACAACTTTTGATCCAGGATATATTCAAGGTGGTAATGGGGGTACACTTTCTATTCAAGCTCCTTCGGTTGCTTTGCAGGGATCTTTTTCTGGTGTAACTCGTCCGGGAGCATTTCAAATTAGTACCCCTCCTAATCCTAGTTCCTTTTCGTTATTGTTAGCTGGTCAGGATCTTGCATTACCTTCGTTTAATTATCCCTTATATTCACCCTATAACCCTGTAGTTAGCTTTCTAAATAATGCTACTAACCCACAGCCCTTGGGATTCTCTGTAAGCAGTTCAGGTATTCCAGCTCCTCTTAGTCCAGTATTACAATCTCAAATAGTATTACCTTCTTCAATTTTAGGTGCTTCTGGTTTTGGTTCTGTCTCCATCAATAATAGTGATGGTGTAATAACTATACCATCTGGATCAAATTTAACTGATATTCCAGGAGGCAGTTTAAATCTCATTGGTGCTACAGTTAATCTAAATGCAAATATAAGTATTCCTAGTGGTAAACTTTCATTTACAGCGCTCGATTTTTCACCTTATGCAAATAGAGCTTTAGGTGGTGGTGTTGCTTCAATTCCTGATATAGATTTTTCACGTGGAACAGTATCTCTTGGATCTGGTTCTAATTTAAATGTTTCAGGTATGGTTGTCGATCAGCGTACCGGTCTGGAAACACTGTCACAGTCGCCGATTCTTACCAAAGGTGGTAATGTATCACTGGTTGGTTTTAACTTAAATTTACAACAAGCTACTTCAATTGATGTATCTGGTGGCGTGTATGTGAGTGCAACGGGAGTGGCTCGTTATGGCAGTGGTGGGCTCATTGCTTTAAGCGGTGGGCAAGATCCTTTGGTTTCTCCTCTCGTTGGTGGTACGTTTAGCATGGGATCTACTTTAAGCGGTTACTCGGGAGTCCAAGGAGCTTCACTGAGTGTTTTAGCTCCGCTTGTCCAAGTCGGTGGTACTTCGGCCTCATCAAATACTTTGGTACTTTCTCCACAATTTTTTGCCTCAGGCGGTTTTAATAACTTTTCTATTTCAGGGCTTGGTACCAATACGAACAAAGAAGGTATCTATAATCCGGGTGTATCTATTCTTCCCAATACAGTTATACAACCAATAGTGACAAGTAAGGTTGAGCTACCTGACGCTAAGTCTCTTACTGGTTTTTCTTTACAACCCATAATTTTGCCTGTTGCCGCAAGAAATCCTGTTAACTTAAGTTTCTCCTCACTTGGTGTAAGAAATCCATTTAACACATCGGCATCGCTAATAACGGCTGGTAATTTAAATGTTGGTCTCGGTTCTACTATTCAAACAGACCCTTCTGGTAAGATTTCTCTTACAGGTGATACAGTAACTCTCTTAGGATCACTCAATGCCCCGGGTGGCTCTGTATCTATCAGTGGTGGTAAAGATTCAGGTTTCTTGTTCCAAAATGCTGTGTCTGTTTTGCCAACGGTTGATCTTGGGCCAAATAGTTCTATCTCTGTTAAAGGTGTAACTGTATATACCGCTAACCCTCAAAACGCTACAACGGGTAGGGTATTAGATGGTGGAACCATAACGATTGGTGGTAATATTGTAGCTGAAACGGGATCTAAACTTGATGTCTCAGGAACAAAAAATGTTCTTGATTTTCAACCGGGGTATGCGGGAGCAGCCACAACCTCAGACGGTACAGCATCAGGAAGTCTTTTATATCCTACACTAGTGCAAAGTAATGGTGGTTCACTTAATCTCGTTGGATCACAGGAGCTATTTTTAGATTCAACCCTCTTTGGTTCGTCAGGCGGAAGTTCAGCCATTGGGGGTACGTTAAGTCTTTCATCAGGACTTTATTACCCAGCAGGCACTCCAATAACACAGACACCCCTAAGTATTACGATGACGCTTACGCAATCTGGTCCTGTAATCCCTACATCGTTTTATGGAGCCGGACAAACAGCTATAGGTCATGCAGTCGTAAATTCAAATGGAATACCCATTGCTGCAGGAGGTTATTTTGCTGCTTCAAATTTTGCCTCTAGCGGTTTTGCATCACTTTCAATTTTAGGTACGCCTCAATTTGTTGGACCTGTTACCATAACTGCGCCCGGTAGCTTAATCGTAGGCACGGGCGGTGCCATCTATTCAAATGCTTCGGTTAATTTAAATGGATCTTTTGTATCTGTAGGAACTCCTTTTTATAGTCCGCAAGCGCCCTTACAACAAACTTCTATATTTAGTTTTCAAGGCCAAGACTTTAGCTTAGCTCCAACTCCAGGCCCGGGCTCCCTAACTGTTTCAGGATCCGTTATAGAAATAGGAAGTCTCTCATTACAAAATATTGCTAAGGCAAACTTTAATGCTACCAATGGCGATATAGTTGGTGACGGTTACTTCGATATTGCTGGTTCTGTTGGTTTTACGGCTGGTCAACTTTATCCGCCGACTGCAACAGTCTTTCAAGTTACTGCCTTTGATAGTAAACTTAATAGTGTATCTAATTCAGGATCCATAACACTACAAGGCTCAGGAACTAGAGCATTACCACTTTCTGCAGGTGGCACACTCAATTTTTACGCCACATCGATTACCCAAGGCGGGACGTTAGTTGCTCCTGTTGGTACAATTAATCTGGGATGGAACGGTTTAGGTAAAGCCCCATCAAATCTGCTATCGGGTTCTTTACTCAGTGCCCCTGTAACTCAGCAACTCACACTAGCTACAGGAAGCCGTACTTCTGTTTCAGCAATCGATCCCGTGTCTGGAACAAATTTTACACTTCCCTATGGTTTAATCCTTAACGATACCTCCTGGATAGATCCTACGGGAACAGACATTACAAATGGGGGAGTACCTGCAAAGCTTGTTAATCTCTCTGCTAAGAATGTCACAGATCAAGCTGGTTCGAGTATTGATATTCGTGGTGGTGGCGACCTGCTTGCATACCAATGGGTATCTGGCGTAGGTGGAACTGTTGATATACTCGCGTCATCTAACAGTTATGCTATTATACCTAATTATGGATTATCTTATGCCCCGTATGGAGCATATAATACTAATCCACTTACATCTTACTTAGGTACTGATCATGGTTATACGAACGGCAATTTAATAGTCGGCCAAAAAATTTATCTCAACGCTAGCGCCGGTTTAGCAGCAGGAATCTATACGTTACTACCAGCTCGTTATGCATTACTCCCAGGTGCGTTTTTGGTCACTCCGCAAAGTAGCGTTCCCATGGGTATATCTACGATTCAGCCTGACGGTTCATCCGTTGTATCAGGATACACGTTTAGTGGATTAAATACAACGCTTAGCACTGCACCTCTTTTCGCAGCATTCGATGTTGCATCATCGCGAGTTGTTGCAACTCGGGCACAATATAACAAGTCATTATCTAATACATTTTTAAGTCAAAGTGCGATCGCTAGTAGTAGTTCAGTACCCAGACTTCCTATTGATTCGGGACAACTTATTTTCAAAGCTACTCAGGGAATGGCAATTTCAGGTGCAGTTTCTGCGAGTGCGCCTAATGGTGGACAAGGTGGACTTGTCGATATTGCTAGCCCTGTTGATATTTTAATTACGGGATCAACATCTCAGACACAAGCGGGATCTCTGGTTTTAAGTGCATCAACTTTAGCCGCTTTTAGTGCTGAAAGTTTACTTATAGGTGGTAGTCGTACAGTGGGCTCCACTGGAACTCAAATTAATGTCGATACAAATAATATTATAGTAAACAATACAGGTGCAGCTCTCACTGCTACTGATGTTATACTTGTAGCAAACAAAAATCTTACTCTTTCCTCTGGATCTATTATCCAATCTATAGGTGCTGCTTATGCAAACCCCGTAACACTTTTAATTGGATCAAATACAAAAGCTGGTAGTGGTAATGGTACTTTAGTTGAGGTGACTGCTGGGCCTAGTTCTATTTTAAATCGATTTGGTGTTACAAATGAAACCGGACCTAATTTAAATGTTTTATCAGGAGTAAAGTTATCTGGAACTTCTGTTATTTTAGATTCTACTCAAGGGACGTCAATCGACCCCACGGTTTCATTTTCAAGTCAATCGATTTCACTGGATAGTGGCCAAATTCAGCTTCAACTTTCTAACCCTGGTATTGTTCCTAGTATCACAGGACTAACACTTTTGCCCAGCTTAGTTAGCACACTCCAAAGTGCTCAGTCTTTGTCGTTATTGAGTTATTCTACGATTGATATTTATGGTACTGGTCAAATTGGTGCAACTAATAGCTCAGGTAAACCAAGTTCTTTATTTTTTGGTTTACAAACGGGACAAATACGTGGATTCAATTCTCAAGGTGGTACGGTGAGTTTTGCTGCACAGACGATTAAACTTAATAACGCAGGCCAAGTAACAGGTCCTGGCGCTGTAGCTCTCTCAAGTGGATCTTTAATTTTTAATTCTACGCTATTAGACTTAGGTTCAAATGCTCTTTTTATTAATCAATTTAATACGGTAGGTTTAAATGCTAGTCAGGCTATCATTGCACAGTCGAGCGGTTCTCTAACTGTCGACGGTAATTTAACGATTAATACACCTCTATTTACAGCAAGTGCTGGAGTTACTCAAACCACAACTGCAACAAAGGCACTTAATTTAATCGGCGGTACCTCTGACATAATTAATACTAATTTTTCAGGACTAGGTGCGAATCTTACATTTGTTGGTTCATCTTTATCTGTAAATAATAGTATATACGTACCTAGCGGTTCGCTTTTATTTCATGCTACTACAGGGTCACTTAATATAGGTAATTTAACTGCTACTCAACTTGATGTTAGCGGTCAGTCTTCTTCTTTCTTTGATCTACGTTCAAATACAAATGCTGGAAATATAACTTTAATTGCTGATCAAGACTCAATAGCAGTAGGTTCTAAGACGAGCATCAATGTATCAGCTCAAAGTTCAGGAGGTAATGCAGGTTTATTTAGTGTAAATGCACCTTTGGGATCGATCGCTTTGTCTGGAAAGTTTTCAGGATATGGTGGAACGAACGGTATTAACGGATCATTCTTTCTTGATGAAAATAATTTATCTGCAGGATCAATAGACAATTTTAACGCCTTACTCGCAACGAGTGGTTTTACCCAAAGTTTGCAGTATCGTTTAAGAACAGGTGATGTTACTCTAAGCGGTTCTGCTGCCGCGCAAAATTTTATATTAGCTACAGATGCTGGATCCATTAATGTTGCATCAACAGGATATATAAATGCTTCAGGAACTACAGGAGGTCTTATTGATTTAGAAGCTTCAGGTAATATAACACTACAAACTGGTTCACAATTGAGTGTCGCTGGGAAAAATTTTAATGCGGCAGGTAAAGGAGGTTTGATTAATATATATGCAGGTTCTGAAACGAATGGTGCCGTAAATCCTAATGGTTTTGCTAACCTTTTATCAGGATCCACAATAGATTTATCGATCGCTTCTTTTTCAAGCTCTAGCGCCAGTTTGGGTAATTTAACAGGTGTGCTCCATATACGTGCACCGCTAAATTCAACAAGTTCTGATCTTCAAATATCCTCTCTTAAATCGACTATTTTAAATCCCTCTAGTGTTATTTTAGAAGGTTATTCAGTATATAACATATCTACTTCCAGTGGTACTATTACGAGTGATCTTCAAAATTTAATTAATACCACTGGTTTAACGTTTGGTGCTAATACAGCTAGTATAACAAATAGATTACTGAGTTCTAATTCAAATATTTCTAACTTTATTCATATTCAGCCAGGTGCTGAAATTATTAATACTACCGGCGATTTGACTCTAGGAACCCCATGGGATTTTTCAACTTTCCGCTACGGTCCTAAGGTTAATTCTAATACAGTAGGTTCTGGAGAGCCAGGTAACCTTGTTTTAAAGGCAGCGGGCAATATCAACTTTATATATTATGTAAATTCAGCTACAGGACAATCTTCCTATGGTTCATTAAGCGATGGTTTTGGTGGATCTTCGAGTTACGGTCTATGGGATCAGAATTTACTTCCTGCAGGTAGCTTGTCTTGGTCTTATCAAATAACGTCTGGTGCTGATTTCAAAGCAGCTAACCTATCTGCTTTGCTACCGCTAAGTTCTCTGGACTCAAGCCGTGGTTCAATTTTTCTCGGGCAGGGTAGCAAACCTTTACCACTAAAGTCTACCTCTCCAGTTGCTGGAATTATTCCTAATTACTTTGAGGTTATACGTACGGGCACAGGTTCAATCGGTTTATCAGCTGCACGTGATATTCAAATACTTAATTCTGTCGCTACAATATACACAGCTGGCACTCAAATTGCCAACCCTACAACTGTTTTAAATGCAGGTGATTTTAGTTTACCTAATTTAGCTCAACTCATTAAAAATTCTCAATTAGGAGCTACTCAATTACCTATAGCACCTGCGCAGTTTAGTATGCAGGGCGGTAATTTAAGTCTTTACGCGCAAAGTGACATATCGCACCAAATCATAACTGGGTCTCCAGCTGTAACTTATCAAGATTCTTCATTAGAGATGCCCAATAATTGGCTCTTTAAGCAGGGTTATGTAAATCCTGAAACTGGTCTTTTTGCACCTTCATATGCTGGTGGTCCAATACAGCCTACAGCGTGGTGGGTAAACTTCAGTAATTTCTTTGAAGGGGTAGGAGCTTTGGGTGGTGGAAATGTATCACTATTTGCTGGTCGTGACATTAATAATATCGACGCTGTTGTTCCAACTAATGCACGTGCTAATGCTGGACTTGCTAGCTCAGCAACTCTACTTGAATTAGGTGGTGGTAATTTATCTGTACTTGCTGGCCGTAATATTAATGCAGGTGTTTATTATGTAGAACATGGATCAGGTGTAATTCAAGCAGGTGGTTCGATTTTTACTAACAGCACTCGTGCTGCAATAACACAATCTCAAGCAATCCAAGCATTGAGTTCAGGTGAAAAAGTAGACGCTTCAACATGGTTACCTACGACCCTTTTCCTTGGCAAAGGTAGTTATCAAGTCAATGCAGCTGGGGATTTATTACTAGGACCCATTTCAAATCCTTTCTTGTTACCATCAGGTCTTAATAATAATGCATATGAAAAAAGTTATTTTTCGACTTATGCCTCTACGAATTCAGTTAGTGTTAATTCTTTAACTGGTGATGTAACCCTCAAGGACAGCCCAGCTGTAAATCAGTCAGGTTCGCTCTTTGCCTGGTACCAAAATGTACTTCTTTATGACTCAGCTTATAATTCGACCTACGCTTCATACTCCCAGCCTTGGCTACGTCTAAGTGAAAATTCGGTATTACCTTTTGAGACTATCATGGGTCTCATGCCATCTACGTTAAACGTGAATGCCTTTACAGGTAATATCAATATTGTGGGTAGTGTTAACCTGTCGCCATCACCGAGTGGAGGGTTAAATTTAGCGGCTAACAAATCAATTAACGGTATGCAGCCAAACGGAAAAATATCTGTTAATGGAGTACCTACCCAGCTATGGAATTCGAGTTTGATTAATCTTTCAGATGCAGATCCAACCCGTATACCTTCTGTTTTTGCACCTCTTAATTTATCCTCTGCTCAAGCGCTTACACCTACAGTAACTCCGCTTCAATTGATGGATAATTTGAATAGTATTTTCAAGGTTTCTGGTTCTACCACGGGTTCTGCTTCGCTTATTCAATCAAAAGAGGCATTACATGCTCCCGGTCCTCTTCATGCTAATGATCCGCAACCGGTTCATCTTTATGCTACAACAGGTAGCATTTCTGGTTTAACGCTTTTCTCAGGCAAAACAGCTGATGTTGTAGCTGGTTTAGATATTACTGATGTAGGTTTGTATATTCAAAACGTAAATCCTTCCAACGTTAGTATTGTTGAAGCAGGTAGGGATCTTATCGCTTATAATCCTAATTCAGCACTCCGTTTACAGGCTTTATATCCAGGCAATAATTTGCTCCCAGGAAATTCAAATGATCCAGGACCTCTGAGCGGTAATCCTACCTCAGGTGATATTCAAATAAGTGGCCCTGGTACAATTGAAGTGCTTTCGGGACGCAATTTATACTTAGGTGTTGGTCCTAATGCAATTGATGGAACAGCACTTGGAATTACAAGTATTGGTAATTCTTTAAATCCTTATTTAACGTTTGCAGGTGCTGATATTATTTCTGGTGCAGGTATTGGAGCTGCCTCGAGTTTAAATCAAAGCCAAATAGGATTTACTGCCTTTATATCTGAATTCTTAAATCCAGCTACTGCAGGAGGCTACTCGTCACGCTATTTACCTGATCTTGGAGTATTACTGGGAATTTCTAGTTCAAATACTAATCAAATATGGAATCAGTTTAATTCACTCCCATCCTCTCAGAAGGCTATCTATGCCTTAGATATATTCTACTTAGTATTGCGTGATGCTGGTCGTGATCATAATTTAAAGACATCTCCAGGTTATGGCAACTATGCCGCAGGCTATGCAGCGATTTCAGCTTTATTCCCATCTACTAAATATCAGGGTAGTATTAATCTAACCTCAAAGGAGATAGCTACAGCGAGTGGTGGAAATATTAATTTATTCGCACCAGGGGGTAATTTAACCGTTGGAGTTAATACAACTGGAAACCCTGCGGTGGATCAGGGCATTTTAACGAAGTACGGTGGAAATGTTTCTATTTTCACGCAAAGTGGTGTTAATGTAGGAACTTCACGTATCTTTACCTTACGAGGAGGAAACGAAACGATTTGGTCTACTACGGGCGACATTGCTGCAGGTGCGTCTGCTAAGACAGTACAATCAGCTCCTCCTACCCGTGTACTCATTGATCCTCAAAGTGGTGCCGTACAAACTGACTTAGCCGGTTTAGCTACAGGTGGTGGTATAGGTGTGTTAGAAACCGTTGCTGGAATACCCCCTGCTGACGTGGATCTTATTGCTCCATCAGGTTTTATTAATGCGGGTGACGCTGGTATTAGAGCTTCGGGTAATTTAACACTCTCTGCTGTTAAAGTTGTTAATGCTGGCAATATTCAAGTAGGGGGTGCTACGGTTGGCTCACCAATGACAGCTGCGCCTAGTATGGGAGGTTCTCTAGCCGCAGCTTCAGGTGCTTCCGCCGCTGCTAGCAGTGCAGCTGCGGATGTTGTTAAACAATCACAGCCAACTCAATCTGTTGAGGAACCTGATTCAGACTTTGATGTAGAGGTATTAGGCTATGGTGGCGGTGGTATGGTAGAAGACGATATAAAGCCAACAAAGAGTAAACCACTTGCTGTTTTAAAGCCTAAGCAGCAATCAGTCTTCAACTACTGATTACGTTTTAATTATTACTCCATCGGGTAAAGTCTACACGATGATGTATCGCATTAAACTGGACAAAATTTAAACTTCTAAAATAGCTAAGTCTACCTGTTTTTTCTCAAGAAGAATCCGAATTATTATTAATAATATCAGTAAGCTAAGCGTTATTGAAAATACGTTTTATTCGTTATTTGTAGAAAATTTAAATAATGTTTTCGAGTGATAAGTTTGTCCTGCTTTAAGCACGTTAGAGGGAAAGTTTGAATGGTTTACTGTGTCGGGAAAATGCTGAGTTTCTAAGCAGAATCCACCGTACTGTTTGTAAACGACGCCTTTCTTACCCGTAAGTGTGCTATCAAGAAAGTTGCCGCTATAGAACTGTACACCAGGCTCAGTTGTATAGACTTCCAATGTTCTGCCACTTGTAGCCTCATGAACGTGTGCTGCTAAAGAGAGTTCACTTGTTTTATTAAGAACATAGTTGTGATCGTAGCCAACAGGATCACCTCCAATAAGTTTAATACGTTCACCTATTGTGTGCGACTGCGTAAAGTCCATAGGAGTGCCTGAAACCGCTTTAAGCTCACCTGTAGGGATGAGTGTAGTATCTACAGGAGTGTAGTGATCAGCATATATTGTTAATTTATGGCTTAATATAGAACCATGTTCTGGACCAGCTAAATTAAAGTAGGTGTGATTAGTTATATTTACTGGACAATCCTTATCTACCGTTACGGTGTAATTCAGTTCTAAAGTATTATCGTTTGTTAAGACATAGGTAACCTCAGTTTTACAGTTTCCGGGATAGCCTTCTTCACCGTCAGGACTAGTATATGTAAATTTTACGGCACAAGCATTATTCGTTGGTATTTCTGTAGCTTGCCAATTTACTTTATCAAAGCCTTTTAATCCCCCGTGTAGGTGGTTTACTCCATTATTTGTGGCTAGGGTATAAGTTACTCCATTTAATGTAAAACGTCCTTTTGCAATTCGGTTTCCAACTCTTCCTACGATTGCTCCAAAATAAGGCACTTGTTGTTTTATGTATTCTTTAAGGGTAGTAAAACCTAAAACAACATCATCAAAATTACCGTTTTTATCAGGTACTTTAAGTTCCGTTATTGTAGCACCGCGCGTCATAATTTTAACCACCATGCCCTTACTGTTGGTTAATGTATAGAGATCTACATTGGTACTTCCTTCTGTTCCAAATAAAGTTTTTTCAATATGTGTTGCGGGAGTAGCCATAGCAAAAGACGTTAATGAAAGTAATAATACGAACGTACGTGGTGAGTAGATACGAAAAATTAAGTCAAGCATAAGTACGATCGGGGTTGGGGTAATAAATATCTAACTAAAGCTAAGTAATGTTATGATAAGATGGAAGCCGTTTAATATCTTAACACCAGCACTAAATTTAACTAAAATTTAATTAGGTAGAAAAGTGTAACGTTTTCTTATTTAGCGTTTTCTTGTCTCGACTGCTCTATAGGTTCGTATTGCTGAGAGGAGCTTTGGGCTGGATTTGCATATGCTCCTTCAACTGGCTGGCGATAAGGCTCAGGGTTAGACTCCCTTTGACCGTAGGACGGCGGTGTAGGATTAGGATTGAAAGAATGTGTAGGATACGAGCCTTGAGGTGGAATTCGTTCAGTGCTTCTACCTTCTGATGGCTGGCGAGAAGGTACAGGGTTATAATCCTTTTGACCGTAAGAAGGCTGTGCAGGATTAGGATTGAAAGAATGAGTAGGATACGAGCTTTGAGGTGGAATTCTTTCAGTACTTATACCTTCTAATGGCTGGCTGGAAGGTACAGGGTTAGTCCCTCTATGACCGTAAGAAGGCTGTGTAGGATTAGGATTGAAAGAATGAGTAGGATACGAGCTTTGAGGTGGAATTCTTTTAGTGCTTATACCTTCTGATGGCTGGCGAGAAGGTACAGGGTTATAATCCTTTTGACCGTAAGACGGTGATGCAGGTTTAGGACTGAACGTATTTTCAGGCGCTATACGATTAGGATCAGGAGAGTTGTGGTGCCGATTTCTTTGCTCAATACGTTCGTTGTTATATCCGTGAGGTGTCCCTGGCTGCATCTCGGGACGCGAGATTTCAGAATACATGTTAGGGATCATTTCTTTCTTGTTTGATTGATATGAATCTACACGGGAGCCAAAAAACCTGTTCCTATCATAAGATCTATTTAACCTAGGGTCATACTTCATATGAGAAACGATGTGACGATTTCTCCAATCGCAGCCGTAGGTCAACCAAGGACCCATAAAATAGGGACGATCAAAAGCAATCCAGGGCCCTGTAAAGTCTTGGTTCACTTGAGTAAGGCAAACTCTTGGATCGTATCTGGGCACGTATATAAGTTCAGTATCGGTTGGTTCTATGTAAATTATACCCTCAATAATGATAACCCTTTGCTCTGGAGAATCCCTTAATATACCATCATTTAGCGCTTTGCGTCTAAGCCTTTGAATTGATGCAAGTACGCTGCCTTCTTGAAACCTAAATGATTCGCCTAATTGAATACACCACGGCTCGTTGTAATGCATCCATACAGCTACTTGGGCGTAATGAGCGAGGGCTTTAACGCTAGGTGCCCATGTGGCCTTATCGATGTATGCCGCGTTGCCACCACCTAAAATATAGAACGCCGCCTCGCTAATGTCGTTAGGTGTAGTTGCTGCGGGTAGAATAAGCGAAACAAGTAAATCAGGATAAAGTGCGATTGGTGCGGTAAGCTGATCTATTTGGTTCTGGCTAAAAGATTGTGCAGTTAAATTTGAAGAACCAGTGAAGAAAATTAAACTAATTATTAAAAGTATGTTTTTCATGAAGGGCAAACTTGGTTTACTGGTATAAACCTAACATACATAGACAAAGGAAAAGTGAATTAGATCCCCAACAGCTAATACAGGTAAATTTAGAAATTTGGAGCCACGGGTTGCTCAGGAGATTTTGGTGGTGCAGGCAGTGTAGCAGGAAGTCCCATTTGGGTTTTTAAAAATTCTTTTATCTGGGCCGGGTATGAGACACCCTCATAAATTTCTGAAGTTGTACCGTTAGATAAAGCGATTGTGAAACGATATACGCGTAAGCTATTTTCTATTTCATATATCCACTTAATACCTTCATAGTTTTGAGTTATATCAATTCCTTTAGCTTCCCATTTATTTCCTGATATAGTAACAGGAGATTGAGAAAATACTTCGTAAGGCTCATCATCACTGACATCGTCAATTTTGATACTCAGTGGCGTTGCTAAACCCTTAACTTTAAAGGCAAAATTAAAATTACCAATTTTTTTTGTCTGTTGAATTTGAATGATAGCTTTTTCAATGGCTATATAGTTATCCTCCGAATGGACTGGTCCCTGTGAACCAAGTTGTATTTGATGCATTTTACCACCTGATATTGGTACATTTACAGAGTACGTTCCCGTGGTGCAGCCACAGGTTAAAAAGATGGGTACTACAAGTAGGAGAAAAGATATCTTAGGAGCCATAAATAATGTTTAATATGATCATATTAAGTCGATTAAACGACAAGCCTTTCATTTCAAAGGTATTTTATCTTGGTTCCAGCTTTTAAAGGTCAATTTATCAACATTATGTTTAGTAAACATAAAGCTTGAAAATGATAGTACGAGTGGAGTTAGACAGCTAGGCCGTAAGCGAGGCTAAGTTTGCTATCAAGTCTAGTATACTGTGCCAGAAATTTGACGTTACGCTATAAATGCAATCATAGGCATTACCGTAAGGCTCGGTGTATAGGATGCTATTAGGAATACTCTAGAGTTTAGTAATTTAACTCTTTTTCAGATATCCAACCTTTATTACGGATTAAAGGTTTTTTTAATTAAGTCTTAACTAACTTATTGAGTAATAAATAAACGATTACTTTTCTTAAAAAATAATTTAAATAATTTTTTTAAATAAACACTTCGTTTTAATTTTATATGTGAAATATAATAACGTGAAAATAAGACATAAACCTATAGCGAGGTAAAAGTTAAACAACGGTGATGATGATAAAACAAAATTAATCTGATTTAGCTTTAGTAGATGATTTTCTATCATATTTATTTAAAGATCTATCTTTGCTGGGAGAGCCCAGTAAATCCCGAGCACTTTCAATAAAAGTGTAAGGTGAATTAAACGTTTCGTGATACTGCAGCCAAAGGTGACAAGCCACATAGAGTGTTTCGTCATCTTGCTTCGACGTAAGCTTTTGGGTGATTATTTTCATAGCTATTTATAAAGATAGTAGCTGGATAATACTAAAAGCGCTCCGCGAGTATTGGCTGGAATTGTGCACATTTTGCTTTGGCGTAATTTAATTCAACAAAATACACGCATATTTCAGCAAAGGCCGCAGTGCTATCTTATGTGCAAAGTAGTACTATGTAAGAATGCTAAATGAATCGGTGCGAGCTCTTGAAGCGCGCAAAAAAGAAGTCCATATTAGATGGATAGAATTGTTATCTACCGAACGTGCTAATAGCCCATTGGCTAATCCAGATACATTAGTCTACTTAATAGATACAACTTTTGACTCTATTATTGATTCTTTGCTAAAGCCTCTAGTTAGTAAGCAAGAAATATCTTTAGCATATTTTAGAACTGTTAAGGCAAAATGTAGCTGTGGAAAAAATCCTTATTTAGCTTATTTTGTAGCCGCAGAGCAGGCTTTTCTTGAGGCATTAATTAATATACAGGCAGATAGTGGACCGTTAGATCCATATATAAGAGATTCTACAATAAAAGACTTATATAGTGTGATTCGAACTATTGCACTCAAAGAAATTGAAGACTTTTGCTCGTTATGCCAGCTACGAAAAGATTTAGTACAGAAAAGAATCTTATCTGCTCAATAGTAAAATAGATAAAACTAGGTTTTGTTTTATTTAAGTACCACGAAGTTTTTCACGGTAGGTAGTAGGTGGTTCTCCAGCTATACGCCTGAATACACGATTGAACTGTGAGAGAGACTGAAAGCCTGATTCATAAGCAGCTTCACTGATACGTTTATGGGGATTAATTAATAAATTTTTAACTTTTTCTACTCTAACCCTTGCTAAATAATCTGTAAAAGTAATACCTGTCGCTTTCTTAAACATTTTACAAAAATAGAAAGCACTTACGTTAACTGCTTTGGCAACTTGTGCTAAGGAGAGGTCCTCATTTTGGTGTTCCGTTATAAAAATACGCGCTTTAGTGATTTGAGGTGATTCTGTGGTCGATTCTTGGACTAAAAGTTGGTTACTAATTGTAGATAGGTGCTGAGCAAAAACAGATACTAAACGTAAAATAGAATCGTGCTGATTCTTATTTAAAACTCGGGTAGTAAAATAAGCTTCTTCTAAACGTTTTAAGTCTACTTCAGTACCCCATTTAATCAGTTGTTTCGTAGCTGCAGCGAATTCTTTTTTATTTGGTGTATGAAGCAAAACCTGACCTGTTTGTAAAAAGGCAATCAAATTATTTCCTACACGTACGGGTACTGAAGAATCACATAATCCAGCAAAACACTTTAGTGTTTTTGGTTCAAAATGAGCCTGATCCTCAACTTTTTTCTGTAGTTGTAAACATGCAGCACATGATTGGTTAGAGTTCGCCATGAGCGAACAGAAAGGATTCTGCTTGGGATCATCATGGTGGGGTAGATCAAAAGCCTCTGTACCTCTTAATACTAATGGCATACCTGTTGTTTCACGAAAAGCTTTCGCATAATCTTTGTAGATTTGTGAACGTTTTAGTTGATCAACTAAAAGAAGACTTTTCTGTGCAGAAATCAGCGAATCCTGCATTATCATATTTAAAACACTACACCTTTACTGTAATTAAGCAATGAGCATAATTTAGATTAGACTAATTCTATTCATAACATACTATTTTAGTAATATATTTGTTTGAAATATGGCGGTCATAACTTACCTAAGTAGCAGTTCATAAATTCATATACTACGATATAAATCAACGATAGTTATAACTTATCTTGAAGTAGCTTTTAGTTAAAACCAATTGATTTGATCTAAGGTAAGGGAGGGATAGCTTATGAAATTTATGGCAATCTCCTTTTAGAATTTAGTCATCATGATGACTAAAATTATTATTAATTAAAAAAATACTAAAAGACCCATAACTATGACAGTTACGGGTCTTTAAAAGTGGTGCCAGAGGGCGGGATTGAACCGCCGACCAAAGGCTTATGAGTCCTCTGCTCTACCACTGAGCTACTCTGGCAAAAGTATGATGTATAATCAGTAAACTAGTGTAGCGTAGGCTTGCGTCAAGGATTTACAAAAATCGCCTATATTATTACATAAGAGCAATTTGCAACTAAATTACATATTGTAGGTCTGAAATTAGAGGTTTAATGCGAAGATATAACTGATATTTTTTAGTATTGTATAATCGTCGTATCCTCTGTTTTAGACTTAAAACAGAGGATAATCATACGTCGTGATTATATTATTAAGATAGTACAAAATAATATAAATTGTTTATCTTCGTAAAGACGGGCAGTAAATTATTAATTTTACGTAACTTAATTGTAACCTAATTGGATCATTTTTACTTTAGTAATTAAGGAATGTCTTAAATTATATACTCAAATTTAATACTATAAAAAAGATTATACTATTTTTTAGTGTAGATTTTGTTTCTCAGAAATCACAAAAACTAAAAAATTAATGTCAAAAAGTAGGTTAGTTTCAGATACACTTGCCGGTTCAATGTGTGCGATAATGACCATCGCTTATTCTGGCGGTTTTTCAACATTGATTGTAGGTAGTGCGCTTGCTCCCTATTATAATTTAGTGATAATTTCTGCATTACTCAGCGCTTGTGTAGCTATACTCACATTATCTTTTTTTAGTTCATTCAAATTCGCAATGGGTGGACCTGATTCTAATCCATCGGCTATCTTAGCCGTTAGTGTGGCTGGTATTGTGGCTAATTTCGGTGAATTAAGTCCAACTAAGTATAAAGAAATTATACCTACCGTGATGGCGTTTTTGTTTATTTTATCCATATCAAGTGGTTTAGTCGTTTACTTGGTTGGCAAATTTAAATGGGGTAATTATTTTCGAGCTATTCCATACCAGGTCCTCGGAGGTTTTTTAGGCGGAACAGGGTGTATGTTAATTAATGGTAGTTGGAAAATGTTAATGGGTGTTTCGCTATTAGAAACAACCCACACCTTATTAATGAGTGTTCCTGCTTTAGCTTGGATATTTTCAGTAGGAGTTTGCTCTCTACTTTTAATAGCTACTAAATTCTGGAAACATAGTCTAATAATACCTGCTATAATTCTACTAGCAGCTGGTGCTTTTAATTTAGTTTTATCATTACAACACATAAGTTATCAACAGGCTGTTTCAGAAAATCTACTGTTGCAAAGTATACACTTAGAGTCGTGGTCTAATCCTTTTAATTTAGATTATAAATTTATTAGGTGGGATTTTATACTTCATCATTGGTCTGATTGTTTCGCCTTAATGTTAGTTGTCATTATATCTATTGTCTTAAACGTATCTAGTTTAGAGTCAGTTACAGGGTTAGACTCAGACTTTGATGCGGAGTTAAGATCTATGGGTATAGCAAATGTTCTAGGCGGCATACTTGGAGGCATAGTATCAGTAAATTCTTTTAATCGCAGTTTACTTAATTTGAAATCCGGTGCCTTAACGCGATGGGCATCACGAATTGCTGCTTTAATCATAATTCTACTCGTAGTCTTATTTCCCAGTCTTATATCACGTTTACCTAAACCAGTTCTTACAGGTTTATTACTTTATTTAGGTATTTCACTCATTGTACGTTGGCTGTTTTCAGTAAGAAATGAAATGCCAGTAGCCGATTTTCTTATTTTGATTTTTATTACAGTTGTGATAAGTATATTCGGTATAGTTCCAGGTGTCTTAATTGGTATTATTATTACAGCCGGTACATTTTTGGTATCACTCAGTAAAAGTCCGTTAATCAATAGCCGGTTTTCTGGTCACGTCAGGCATTCCAATGTTCAACGCTCTCGACTAGAATTGGAGCAACTCGCCTTATATGGTGATCATATTCAAGGGGCTACATTACAGGGAAATCTTTTTTTTGGTACTGCATCAATTTTATACAGCGAATTCAAAACTATTCCTCAGAGTGCTAAAATAATTCTATTCGATTTCGAAAAATGTACAGCAATTGATTTATCCTCCGTAAATGTACTTAAAAAAATATCACGTTTATGCGAAGAACAAGGTAATCAGCTTATATTTACTGGTTTGTCTTCGGTATTAACAAATAGAATTGAGTCATGTGGATTAAGACTAAGCGGAGCCTACATAGCTGTGTATTCCGACCTAGATCATGGGCTTGAAGTTGCTGAAACTAAGATTATTAATACAAGTAAACTTCATAATAGCTTTACAGATCTAATGTCTGAACTGGACTCAAATGAAGTTAAGACACTGAAATCCTATTTTACTGAATGTACTGTAAAATCAGGTGAAATGCTTTGCAAGGAGGGGGAAATCTCAGACGAATTGTATTTTATAGTTGAAGGTAAAGTTACAGTATACGTTGGTAAATCTAATCAGAAAACAAACCACAGACTAAGAACGTATCATGATGGTGCTTATCTAGGGGAAATGGGTTTTTTCACTAATGAAATAAGAAGTGCTAGTCTCTTTGCTGAAGTAGATACAAGGTTGCTTCGTATATCAAAAAATGAATATGATGCACTTAGACGAGAAAACATTAAACTGGCTAGTGCCTTGCAGCATTGCGTAATTATTTCTTTAGCAACCCGACTACGCCAAGCTAATGATGCGTTAACTTTGTTTACTTAAAGCTCAAGCAGCCGATAAAAAGTCAACTTGGGTAATGTTTCTATAAGTCGACTTAGTAAATGCTAGTTTAATATTTGTATAAATCCTTAGCCGTCTGTGGGATTTGCTGGGCTAGGTAATATTAACTGGTAAAAATCCAAGTCTAACCATTTACCGAATTTAAATCCTGTTTGTTTAATTGTACCGCAGTGCTCAAAACCCATCGATTTATGCATATGCACACTTACTTGGTTAGATGCATCAATAGCTCCTATCATCATGTGCAGGCCATTGAACTTTGCTATTTCAATTAACTCTTTTAGTAGGAAGCGTCCAACGCCTTTGCCACGAAATTTAGGCGCAACGTACACTGAATGTTCTACGGAATATTTAAAGGCAGGTTTATCACGAAAGGTACCATAGGTAGCAAAACCCATAAGCAGACCTTCATCTGACTCAACACCTATTACGGGGTGCTTAGTCTTGTCCTTTAAATCAAACCAGACAGCCATTGTTTCCAGTGTACGTGGCTTGTAGTCATACAACGCTGTAGAAGTGATGATCGCATCATTAAAGATATCTAAAATGGCTTGAGCGTGCCTTCGCGAGCACGGTATTAATTTCATAAAATCACTAGGCTTTTATTTTTGATTAATTGCATCCATCACAAGACTAGGTGTGAGTAATTCAGGAAGCAATATGGGCTCAGTTTTGTCTGGAAGCCATACAAGATTAAAGGGGACTGCACTCCGTGAATATTTAGCTAATTCTACAGAAATAAGAGGGTCTCGGTTTGTCCAGTCACCTCTTAGGGTTGCTATATTTTTATCTCTAAAGAGTTTTAATACATCTGAGGAATGGAAAACCAGTTTTTTATTGGCTTGGCACGTTGCACACCAGCGTGCTGTGAAATCAACGTAAATAATTCTTCTTTGTGACCTAAGTTGCTCAACCGATGTGGTACTCCATGTCTCCCATTTAATTTCTGAGGGTGATTGTGCACGTGGCCATCCGGTCCATAGACCACCGCAAAGAACAAGAGCTGTGAGTATAATCCCAGCACGCTTCGTCTTATGGCCATATCTACCATATATCCAAACACTCATAGCAATTATCACTAAGCCAATTAGTGCTGATAATAGTCCAGATTCGGAAACTTGACCTGCTAAAACCCAAATTAAATATGCCACAGTCGCATAAAGGGGGAATGCCATGAACTGCTTGAAGGTTTCCATCCAAGCTCCCGGCTTGGGTAGGATACGTATTGCACCGGGAAAAATAGAAAGTAGTAAGTAAGGTGCTGATAATCCAAGAGCAACAACAGTAAATACAGTGAAAGACTCAGCAGTTGACATGGTTAGTGCTGCACCCAGTGCAGGAGCTAGGAACGGGGCGCTACAAGGTGTTGCAACCATGGTAGCTAACACTCCAGTAAAAAAGGAACCCAAGAAGCCTGACTTCATTTGAAGATTTCCTCCGACAGAGGTAGCAGAAAGACCAAATTCAAAAACGCCACTTAAGTTGAGTGCAAAGGCAAGCATCACTGCAGCTAATGAAAATACAAAGGCAGCTGATTGGAGTTGAAATCCCCAGCCTAGTTGTGCTCCCCCTGTTTTTAAAAGAGATAGAATGGCAACGAGAACCCAAAAAGAAAGCACGACGCCCGCAGTGAAGGTTAGGCCGTGAAGTATTACTTTTCTTCTATCACTGCCAGCTTGATTTACAAAGCCTAGTATTTTAATTCCTAGGACAGGAAAAACACAGGGCATTAAGTTTAAGATAAGCCCTCCCATAAGTGCTAAAAAGAGCGTAGCTCCAAACGAGGTCGTGCTTGCTGCTGTCGGTACTGGTGAACCCGAGACATCGTTAGAAATAGGAATATCAACTCGTAGACCTTTTAATGTATCGTGTTCTAGCCACGCAGTGCGCGACGACAATACACCAACAAGATGCGTTGTTTGAGGAACATCAGCGCTTATAGGAAGTGTTAGCTCAGTACCCGTTTGTTTGGAAACACCTTGAGGCTGATCATAGGCAATAAGCCCATCCTCAGAGAAAAAATGAATATCCTCTGGTTTAGCAGCTATTGCGTCGTCTGAAATCGGTTTACACGTTAAAATAATGCCTCGGGTCGATTTAAGTGCGCTGAGTTTCCATTTAGCTTCAACTCGAGGTAATTCTGCTAAGGTTGTTTTAATTTTTTCGCTCCACTGCGCATCCTCTAAACTATGGTCGCTAACGGTTACAGAAGCAGAAACCTCCGCCTCTCCGGGCTTACAGACATCATTACACATGAGCCAGGCTACTGTAGCGGAAAGGGTGATAGGAGTCCCCTGGACTGCATTTAATGGTGGAGTTATTGTAATAGGTAAAAGTAAATCACCTTCGTATCCACTCCCCGTGACAGCCCCGTGATCGTCTACAATCGTATGCGGAGTAGGCCAAAGAATATCCGAAGCTTTCCAGCCTTCAGGTAGTTTCCACGTAACGCTGGTAGCTAAACCCGTCCCAGGATTTAGCCAATAAGTGTGCCAGTGCTTTGCATGAACTAAGTGAACAGCTACGGTGAAAGGCTGACCTGGGACTATATGACTTTGGCTGGTTACTAGGGTTGCTTGAACCTGCGCTTTTAAATTTAAAGAAAATACGTTCAGTACTAAAGCGAGTGCTAAACTCAAAACGTTAGATAACTTCATTTAATGAAAGATTGAGAAACTTTAACTAAGATGCAAACATTCGGTTTGTCTCTTAATCAGACACGCGGTTCTCTGTTGTAGCCTAATATACCTTTGAAAACATCAAAAGAGAGAACGCTTGCAGTAACGCAACTCATTGTTGCTGCACTCGCATGGAGTTTAGGCGGAATTCTTATTAAATCCATAGACTGGTCACCACTCGCAGTTGCGGGTGCTCGGGGGTTACTAGCTGGTACTTTTTTAATAGTAATCAGTAGACCCCTCTATTTTACTTTTTCACGTCCCCAGGTGCTGGGTGCTATAGGTTACGCCTTGTGTACGGTTACTTTTTGTACTGCGACTAAACTCACGACTGCCGCAAATGCTATTCTCTTGCAATACACTGCACCCATTTGGATTGCGTTATTAGGTGCTTGGTTACTGAAAGAAAAAACGACACGTAACGATTGGATCACGCTATTCTTCGTTATTTTTGGTATGCTCCTTTTCTTTAAAGATGGTTTAAAGGGTGCACATCTTTTAGGGGATTCACTTGCGCTGCTAAGTGGATTCTTTTTTGCAGCCATGACGATTGCGCTGAGAAGGCAAAAAGATGGCTCTCCTGTAGAGTCGATTATTTTAGGAAACTATATCGCCTTTTTAATAGGGCTACCTTGGATTTTACACTCAAGTAATCTTTCTTTTAAAGGATGGGTTTCCCTTCTTCTTTTAGGGTGCGTTCAATTAGGCGTTTCTTACGGCCTTTATGCTAAAGCAATTCGTCATGTTACTGCTTTGGAGGCTGTTATTATACCCATTATTGAACCTATTTTAAATCCAATTTGGGTCTTAATTGCTGTGGGAGAACAACCGTCACGTGTAGCACTTTTTGGCGGAGTAATTGTGTTAACGGCTGTAACCATAAGAGCTATTGCAACAACCAAACCAACGCTTAGTGCTGTTTAACTGGGGGATTTTGGCGGAGGATTTAGTTGGATCAAAATGTTGGCAAAAGTAATCAAAGCGCCGCCAAGTAATAAGTGATTAGTCAAATTTTCGTTAGGGTAGCTTATTAATGCCCAAGCTGAAAATAAAGCAGGTAAGAAAAGGGCAAATAAAGAGCCAAAGATTGGTTCAAAGCAGTAGATTAGACCAGCCTCTGTAGCAGTTATTTTTGACTGCCACTGGGACATAATTGAAAACGAAACAAGAGTCGGTAAGAGTGTTAATAGTAAAGTCATTCCCAACCAAGGTAACGACGTAAATGGAGTTAATAAAGAAGTTGAGTTAGGTGCGCTAAATAGCCCAAGACTTAAAAAGATTATCCCTTCAGCACCAAGCCAAACGAGGGTTACTTTCTCATGACGGCAATCTGTATGATTAGACCCTTCAACTCCAAAGACTTGAGACATAAAGAAAACTGAGCAAAGGAGAGTTTCCCATTCTCCACGGCCTAAACTAAGGGTATGCCAATTAAATTCACCTAAGGTTGCTACTCCTGCTAGAACGAGTAAGCAGCTAATTATTATCACAGTACTTGGTAATTTCTTGTTTCTAATCGTTATCCATAAAGGAATCAGAAGTGCATAAAATTGTGTAAGAAAAGCAGAGGTAGAAGCTGAGGTAAATCGTAGGGCATCGTTTTGAAGAAGCATACCTGCAGCGCCAAAGAAACCTAAATAGAGACCTTGCTTAAATTCAGCTCGCGTTAGATACGGATGCGGTAGAGTCCTAGACTTTCGTAACTGCCATAGTCCAAGTATCACTGTGCCAAGAATAAAACGTGGAGCTAAGGTATACGCTACAGCAAACAAATCACTTCCCGGGCTTAATTTATCATTGAGAAAAATAAGTGACTTAATCAGAGGAAACGAAAGTCCCCAAAATGCATTGCCCAACAGCAGCATACCGATAGCTGTTAAGCGTTCATTTTTTTCTGTGAGGCGTATATCCATCAATTTTAGTTAAGTATAAATAAATGGAATTTTTTAGCCAATCATTAATAGGAGTCTCCTTGATTCGTTTGTAATCAATAACTCTATCACAAAAGTTAACACCTAGGCACTGGAGAGCCAGATAGTATAAAACAAAGCGATTATAACTTAGGTTATATTAAAAATAATCTACCTCATAAAGCCATGAGTCGCATCAAAAATTATCCTAGGTATTTAACGAGCACTTTAGCATTACGGCCGCTATCATCGTAAAGTTTAAGACGCGTTTCAGGGAGAATTTCTTTACCCACTTCTTCAAAACCACAGGTGTTGCTAAAGAAACCAAAGCTTTGGGTAGAAAGTGCTATAACAGTCTTAGCACCACTTTCTTTAGCTTGTAAGCACGCGTATTCCACCATCTTTTTACCGATGCCTCGGTTATGATAGAAAGGTACAACATACAGTGACCCTAGTTCTGCTAGAGTAGGATTATCGGCGTAAAAATAGAGGGTAACACACGCAATAATATTCTCATCCACTTCAAATACAAAGAAGTGATCAATGTTTTTCTGTATCCCTTCTTGGGTTCTATGTAATAACTCTTCTCGTTTAACAGCACTGCGTGTTAAGTTATAAATAAGTCTTACATCCCTACGGGTAGCTTTCCTTATTTGTTGGTAATCATTACCGTAAATTAAGGAACCTACTCCTTCATTAGAAAAGATTTCATTAAGTAGTCCATCGAATACTCTGCCATCAACCACATGTACACGAGGGGTTCCCGTTTCAATAGCTTTGATTGCGTAGGCTGCTTTACTGCGACTTGTCTCGTTTAGTTTTTCAGGGTGCTCCTGAAGTAATGTGCGTAAAAGATCTACTGATATTTCGCGTCTTACTTGACCCTCAATTTCTAGTCCAGCTATTGGGGTTAAGAAAATAATTTTCGTCGCGTGTAGTGCTTGTGCTAACTCAGCAGCAAGTAAATCGGAATTTACTCTTAGCGATTTTCCATCTGGGCCAAAGGCTAGGGGAGAAACAAGAGGAACTACTTGTTGTGCAATTAGTTCATTGAGTAATTCTTTGTCGATACGATCAACTCTGCCAGTTAATTGTTGATCGATTCCTTTAATTATACCTATCGGCACTGCTCGCACTGCATTGGTGATAACAGCCTTCAGTGCGTTCTGGGTAAGTCCCTCTAAAATTTGGTGTGAAATACGAGACGAGGCACGTATTGCAATATCCAAGGTCGCTGCATCTGTTGGACCTGTTCCATCTGCATTTGTGATCGCAACGTTGCGTAGTTCAGCGAGTTCCTGAAGTTGTTTGCTGATACCATGCACTAAAACAACTTTTATTCCTAAGCTTCTGAGTACAGCGATATCTACTAAAAGGTTTCCGAAATTTTCATCTGCGACGACTGATCCGTCGATTGCTATAATAAAAATCTGACCTTGAAAACGAGGAACGTATTTTAAAATACCACGCAAATCTGTTGGCTTTATGGTGATAGTCTGAGCCGTGGTAGAAGGCGTAGCTTGTACGGTAGCGTTACTCATTGATGTATTATGCCTTAAGTCTTCTTCGAGAGTGGCCTAAACGTCAAGGAGCACATTTCGTAGCTGCTATCCTTTGAATTCACTTCACTAGTACTTTCCAGCTAAGGGATGTTGTCTTGCCTACCACGATAAAGGTATAAGCTCCCGCTTCTAGTGCTACAGCGGGCAGCTCGAGTGCTACGACAGAATGCGTACCTCTCGCCGATAGACCTCCCACTAAAGCTTCAAAGTCAGTTAAGAAATAGACTTCACTTCCTTTTACGTAAAGTCGAGTGCTTGCGAGTGCATGATGGAGATCACGTGTTGAACAGCTGTAACTCAAGGGATAGGTCTTACCCGTTTCAAAGACGGATGGTGCCGCAACAGAATCAATTGTTTCAGGTAAATTAATACCTGATCCTAATGCTGCAGTAAGATCAGGCGTTAAGCCACCAACAAGGTGACTTACTTGAGCTTTTAAACCTTGCACAGGAAGTAATAAGCCAGAGGCAGGTTGAGCCGAAGGAAGACTAATACGAGTATAACCTGTACGGGCTAATACAGTCTTTTCTTTAGCGTCTTGGTAGGGCTGATAGGATGGTCCTGGCTTACGATAATGCAGGGTAAGATAGGTGTACGGAGCTATAAACAGAATCATCGCTAAAATGATCCATCCCATAGGCCACGGTTTACGATTTTCAGTACTCACTGCTTTTATAAAAGGCTAAAGCTAAAGAATTGGCAACGGCATAGCTAACATTGGTTCGATTACCGTTGATCCAAGTGCCTAGGACTGTTTCGATCTTAAGCTTGCATGAAATATTGGTCTAAGTACTTCATCCCTACACTTAAAGAAAGCCCAGCTGATGCTGAAATTGCTTCTCACCGTTTACTGGTACGAGCAGGGCTTGTGCGAAAGCTTGGCGGCGGCCTCTACACTTATATGCCGCTTGGACTTAAGGTAATGGCAAAACTTGAGCAATTGTGTCGTGAGGAAATGGAGCGTGCCGGCGGTATTGAGCTACAGATGCCTCATTTACATCCTGTTGAATTTTGGGAAAAGGGGCCTCGCTGGGAAGCTGCGAGACAAATTATGTACCGAGCTGACCATGCGGGTACGGGTAAGCGCCCACCTACAGAGCCCGAGTTTGTTTTAGGACCTACTCATGAAGAAATCATAACGCCTCTCATTCAGTCAGAAATTACGAGTTACCGCGATTTACCTAAAAACTTCTTTCAAATTGCGACTAAGTTCAGAAACGAAATACGCCCGCGTTTTGGTTTAATGCGCGCGCGTGAATTTGTGATGAAGGATGCATACTCCTTTGACGTAGATGATGCAGCAGCAAGTCTGAGTTACCAATCAATGAAGTCTGCTTATGAGCGTTTCTTCGCTCGTGCCGGTCTTAAGACTATTGCTGTTGAAGCGGATACCGGCGTTATGGGTGGAAGTGCTTCCCACGAATTCATGGTGCCAGCTGAGGTGGGTGATGATGATGTGGTTTACGGAGAGAAAAGTGGTTATTCAGCCAATCGTGAAAAAGCAACAAGCGGCCTAGTACCAAAAGAGTTACACGACGCTTTACCCGAAGGATCGCTTGAAAAGTTTTCTACACCTGGAGTCATATCAATAGCTTCACTTGAAAGTGCGCCCTTCAATGTACCTAGTGACAAACAATTTAAAACGCTCGTATATATAGGAGATGGAAAGGTGTTCCTCGTAATCCTACGGGGGTGTGATGAACTAGAAGAAGCAAAGTTAGGCTCACTGGGCTTTACCGTATTTAGACCAGCAACGCCTGAAGAAATTCAACCTCTTTTAGGTGCGCTACCCGGAAGCTTAGGTGCAGTGAAGGGAACCTTTAAAGACCGTGCTTCAATTTCGGGCGTCTACGCGGATCATGCCATTCGCCTCATTGGAAATGGCGTAACTGGAGCTAATTGCGATGGGTTTCATTTAAAGCATGTTAATATATCGCGCGATTTAGATATTACGCGTTTTGGCGACTTTAGGCGAGTCAAGGCAGGAGAGCCTGATCCTTTTTCAGGTGAACCATTAAAGATCGAGCGCGCGATCGAAGTAGGTCACGTCTTTAAATTAGGTACTAAGTATTCCGAGAAATTTAACGCTGTTTATACAGACGATCAAAAACAGTCTCATTCTATGGTTATGGGGTGTTACGGTATTGGTATTAGTCGAACACTTCAGGCATGTATTGAACAAAAACATGATGCAGACGGAATTCTATGGCCATGGGCTATTGCACCATTCCAGGTTCTGGTGTGTTTACTTGATCCAACAGTGCCGGAAGCACTCCAGTGGGCAGAAACCTTGGGTAAGGCTGCTGAGGTAGCAGGAGCTGACGTTCTTATAGATGATCGTAATGAACGTCCCGGTGTGAAGTTTAAAGACGCTGACTTAATTGGTATACCTCTTCGTATTACTATAGGGGGTAAAGGCCTAAAGGAAGGTATTATTGAGCTTAAGTGGCGGTCTGAAAAAGAAGTGCATAAAATTAATCTCTCAGAGGCAGCAGCTCGTATTGCTGAAGCTGTTGCTACTGCTCAAGCTAAAAGTCGTATTGAATGATTATACCCGTAGCAAAATCGAATACATCAACTGAAACTCAATTCGCTGCTGAAACGCAGCTCTCTGGGAGTTGGAAAGTTGTTGTTTTGAATGATCCCGTTAACTTAATGTCTTATGTCGTCCTAGTATTTCGTAAGGTATTTAATTTTGATGAGACTGTGGCTCGTAAACATATGCTTGAAGTTCATGAGCAAGGTAGGTCGATTGTTTGGGTTGGAATAAGAGAGAAGGCGGAAGCTTACGTATTTACTCTTCATCAGTGGCATTTATCTGCAGTCCTAGAACGAGATGAAGCGTATTGAAGTTAAATTAAGCATTTCGGTAGTGGCACCTCTTTTAGATGTGCTCAAGGGCCTTGCCTACGAGCCTAGCGAACAGTTAGAAAAACAAGCTCCAAAAGATGTTGATAGTGAACTACGCGAAGTTTGGAACAAAGAACTGCTAGTACATCAGAAGTCTGAAATGGATGTTTTATTTGGACTATTTAACGAGCAATTTTTTGTCGACGGATCTATCATATTGGATCCCACCAATGCAGAGCCAGTACTTAGGGCGAGTGCAATGCTGCGTTTAAAGCTTAGAGAAACTGTACTAAGTGATCTAACAGATGAAGATTTAGAGGCGGGTCACATAAACCTTGAAACTTTGGCAGATGAAGTAGTCCGAGCTTTTATGGGATATCTTTTCTTAGCTACTATCCAAGAACTTGTCATAAAGCATATAGAGGGAAGACAAGATGAAGCCTGAGTGATTGACGTAATAGAATAACTCGCTACGATTATAAATGACACCCTGCAGTGTTCGTGGTGCCTTAAAACATAGCTCTTTGCCTTAGAATCAAATCGGGAGCCGAAAACGTTGTGAATGCTGCTAGGCCGTAAATCGGAAAGCAAAAGACACGGCGCAGGCGCCCACTTTAACATAAAAAGGTCCCGAGCCTTTGGGCATACGGCACAGGTGGGGTGTCATCTCACTTTAGCTTTAATCAAATTCTTATTTAAAATGAGTCCCGGAGAAATTTATTCACTTCACATTATCCACATCCTATCGATCCTGCTTTTAATCGGTACGACTTTTTATTCGTTTGCAGGAGCGCCTGATACTAAAAAGCGAATTGCTATATTCTCTGGAGTTGCTGCCTTACTTATTCTTTTAACGGGTATACGTATGTGGCAGTCACAATTCTCGTTTGCTTTAGCCGGTTGGATAGTAATCAAATTAATATGTTGGCTAGGAATTTCTGCTATGTCCGGATTGGCCTATCGCCGCAGAAATCAAGTTGTTCTTTGGCTAAGCCTGACCTGTTTATTTGCTATAGTTGCTGTTATAATGGCATACGTTAAACCATTCTAAACTTTTCGGTGTTTTTTTAAAAGCGTTAGCTGCTTGCTGCGGCTAGCGCTTTTTTTAGGTATAGTTTCTACTGAAACGTATTTAGCGACTGCTTAAAATCCAGTCAGCAACTTTGTCCTGATTAAAATCAAGCCTCCATAATACAGATAAGAATTCTGCAGGTAGCATATTATATTGTTTAAAGAAATTGCGATCTCCTCCGCAACAATACATGAGTTCAGAAGCGAGTTCCCCACGTAATTTTGCACGTGCTTTAGGAATTAAACGTGGTAACCACGTGATCCCTTTTAATGATTCTGATTTTGAAGGTAATTCGGATTCTTTAAGTATGTGTTTTGATGCAATCTTGTTTTGTTCATTTAAAAAGTAATCGCGTCGTACAAGTTCGATAGCTAGCGCTTGTTCGAAACTAGGTTCTTGGTAATTACAGTTATCCTCAGCATAATCATACATATGCTGAGCGTTAATTCCATTTCCCTGTAACCACATATTTTCTGTATCGTTAAAATAGGTCTGTGCACCCCGTTTACCCGTTGAGTATAATGCGACCGCTTTATGGTAAAGTATGCGAAAATCTGATGTAAATTCGTAGTGCTTCATAGGAAATATACTTTGTGATGGATCAAGAGTGCTTATATGCGAAATGTTGTAGTAACGATTCTAGTCGACTTGTCTAAAGTCAATGAGGCGTTTGTAGCGATCTACTTTATCGACAATCACATTAAGTCGTGATCCTACAGAAATCTTGGTATTCTTTTTTCTACCCACAAAACAAGAACCAGCATTATCTAAACTGTACGAGTCCCCCGTTAATTTATCTGCACTCAAAAAACCAAAAGTCATCGATTCAGTAAGTTCGATAAAAAGACCTTGGCGTCTAATATCAGTTACGATAGCCGCAAATTTAGTTTTTACTTTTTTAGCTAGTTCTCTTTCAAAAAATTCGAGTAGCTTAATCTTAATGCTGTCTCGTTCAGCCTCAGATGAATTAACCTCTGTTTGACTTAAGTGCTCCGCTAAATTCTCTACACCACGTATATCATAGCCTTGTTTACCTTCGGGACCTTTTCCATTTTTTACGAGGTAGGAGTGAAGAACGCGGTGGACCACTAAATCTGAGTATCTGCGAATAGGAGACGTGAAATGAGTATAGTCCTTTTTGTGTAATCCGTAGTGACCATCTGCTGTAGAGCGGTAGCATGCTTTTTTAAGACTTCTTAAAAATTGAGTACGCAAGGTATATCCTTGAGCGTGATCTGCTAATATGGCTAAAAGTTTTACTACATTTTCACGCTTCGCTAGGTCGCCTGCTTCGATGCCAAAGGTGCTTACAAATTGAGCGAATTCTGCGAGTTTTTCTTCATCAGGATCATCGTGTACTCTATAGACAGAAGGTAAAAGCTGGGTACGGGAAAGGCGCGCCATTGCTTCATTTGCAGCTAACATGAATTCTTCAATTAGTTGATGACTTTCATCGTGTTCAATTTTCTCTAAGCGATCCGCATAGCCTTGAGCATCAACAAATATTTTAGTTTCTGGCATGTCTAAATCAAGACTGCCATTTTGCATTCTTTCTTTCCTTAATTTTGAGGCTATTTTCCAAAGCGCTCGTACCCATGTTTGTAGATTCTTCAGGTCTTCATCTGCCATATCTTTGATGGCTCTACCGGTTGAGCCGGTTTGATGTTTAGGTGGCAGCGGAAGCGCTTTTATTTTTTCTATATCATCTTCAAATAAAAATGCATAAGCTTGTTTGTAAGTAAGCCTTTTTTTACTACAAATAACCGTATTAGCGAAATAGGTATCTTCTATTTTACCTGATTTCGAAAAAGTAATGAATGCTGCTTTGCATAGTCGATTTTCTGCTTCAACTAATGAGCAAAGACCGTTGGATAAAATCTCGGGTAACATAGGTATAACTACGCCTACTAGATAAGTAGAATTTCCTCGTCTTTGAGCTTCTTTATCCAAAGCTGTCCCGGTGCGTACGTAGTGAGATACGTCTGCAATGTGTATACCTACTCTAACCGAACCATTTTCTAATGGCTCATAGGATAGGGCATCATCAAAATCTTTAGCGTCATCTGGGTCTATGGTGAATACAGGTATCTCTCGGTAGTCCTCTCTGCCAAGCAAATCTTTATCGGGTACTTTGCGATTTAAATGGGCTACTTCACCTTGTACAACCGAGGGGAATTCTGGATTTAATTCATATTTTTCAAGAACCCCTAAAAGTTCGCTTTTCGGCTCGTGTGTTTTGCCGAAACATTTAGTTATTGTCCCTGTTACCGCTTGGTGGCGTTGTTTCCATTCGTTGAGTGTGACGACAACTTTTTCTCCCTGCTTGGGTACTGGTTTTAATTCTGTACTAGCTGGATCAGAAACTTGTATTTCATGAATAAACCGAGGGTCATCTGCCACGACTACATAACGTTGGCCGTGTTGTCTTAGCTCTCCAACGATTGATGTTTTTCCTCGTTCTACAACTTTAATGACTCTTCCCACGAGTTCTCCAGGCCTCTTGCCTTCTATACCTTCAAAAATTTTAGCGAGCACAGTATCTCCCGGCAGTGCTACTGAAGTGTCTTCGGGTGAAATTTGGATCTGAGGTAAACGCACAGAACTCGTACTTGGTACTTCCTGGGTTACATAGGCAGAACCTCCTGCTCTAAATTGTATCTTCCCTTTGATTTCACCTGAATTGCCTTTGCTGCGGATTTTATCACCCTGTACTCGCATAACCTCACCCTTGGATAAAAGTAGGCGTACCTCATGAGTAAGCATAGCGCGCTCTTTTTTATTCAGACCAAGACGCTTAGAAAGCTCAAATTCACTTGCTGGGGTGTAACCTGGGGCAGCTAAAAGAGCTAACAGCTTTTCGCGAAGTATCATGGAAAGGATTGGCTTTAATTAAAGCGTTAGCTTTACTACTCCGCGATGAAAATCGTTCATATCGCTAGTGAAGTTTTTCCCTATATGAAAACAGGGGGACTGGCAGACGTTGTTGGTGCCTTAAGTTCCACCCAAGCAGATAGTGGGCACGAAGTTTCTGTTATTATACCCGGCTATCGTACTGCGCTTGCGCATCCTGACGCTACTCTAACTGAAAGACGTTTAAGATTTAAGATTGAATTAGGAGAAAAATTTATTTCTGGGGATGTAAGAGTTTTTTCACCAAAACGTAACTTGTCTATTTATTTAATTTGTAGGGATGAATTTTTTGATAGAAGAAATCCCTATGGTACGGGTGAGCGTGATTACGAAGACAATGCTGAACGGTTTATCTTTTTTGCGAAAGCTGCTGTAGAATCAATACGTTTACTCGATTTGCAACCTGACATTGTCCACAGCCACGATTGGCAGGCATCGCTTGTGCCTATTTTTCTTAGGTTTAGTGAAAGACGTTATGGTTTAACGCTCGCAATTAAAACTATTCTTACAATCCATAATATTGCCTACCAAGGTTTATTCCCCCGCTCACTTTTTGAACTCACTAATTTACCTCCAGCGCTATATTCAGTCGAAGGTTTAGAATATTATGGCCAAGTTAATTTACTCAAAGGCGGTATTCTTTTTGCTGACCAAGTCACAACCGTTAGTCCTACATATGCTAAAGAAATTCAGACATCTCAATTTGGATTTGGGTTAGAGGGCGTAGTGCAATCCCGCAGTGAAGGTGTAATAGGTTTAATTAACGGAGTTGATACTAAAGTATGGAATCCCAGAACAGATGTATTACTACCCGCGCGATTTTCTGAGATTGATTTTAAAGGTAAAACAATTTGTCGAACCGCATTACTAAGAGAGGCTGGATTCGACACACGGTTTGATGGGCCACTTTTTGGTATTGTATGTCGTTTAGTAGAACAAAAAGGAATTGATTTATTATTAGCTAACGAATCCTTCTTTTTGAAGGAAAACTGCCGTTTAGTCATACTTGGATCTGGAGATCAAAAAATAGAATTACGGCTTCGCGAATTACAAAATCAGGCTCCAGATAGAATATTTTTTAATCAACGATTGGATGAATCGATGAGTCATTTAATTGAGGCAGGATGTGATTTTTTTTTAATGCCTTCCTTGTTTGAACCTTGTGGACTTAATCAGATGTATTCTCAATTGTACGGTACAGTACCAATTGTAAGCCGTGTGGGTGGGTTGGTTGATACTGTTATTGATGCCGAAGATAACCCTGACTTAAGCACGGGTATAATGCATCTCCCTAATGCAAAAGCATTAGGTAAAGCGCTTAAGCGAGCGCTTAATTTATTTGCTGATAAAGAAGCCTACAAGGCTGTTCAAAAACGAGGTATGCTCACCGATTTTAGTTGGAAAAAAGCTACGCAAGCTTACGAAAAACTGTATAGTGATGCATTGTAATTATAGAGTTTAACATTTCTTAATTACTTTATATTGCGTAGTTTATATAACTTTAATTATAGGTTTTAGTACTTTTAGGAACTTAACCAGATCTTAACAGTCGTTATATTGTGTGCACCTTAACTGTATGCTAGGTTAGGTGTCTATTTCTATTAAGTTACGTCATGAAAAATCAATCCCAAGAACAATTAAGTACAGTTCACTTCTTTGAAGATGAGCTCTATCTTTTGCAGCTTGAGGTAGCGCATCTAGCCGATGAACTATGGAAGCACGATTCTAATGCTCGTGGTAGCGATATAGACTATTGGGTACGCGCTGAGAAAGCTGTGATGGAGTCTCGATTAACTCAGGTCTACTCAAATTCTATCAATTCACTCAATTAAGGATTAAAGCTTAGGTGGTAATGGTTTGTTAGGTAAATCCCACCCGTTTGCTCCGCGGACCTTAACCTTTCTGTAGTATACTTTGTTACCACATACTGCGTAGAGAATATCAAAGTCTTTTCCCCCAAAGCAAAGGTTCGTTACCTTTCCATTAGGTGTAGGTATGATCGCATTAACCCGTCCTATTTGATCACAAACTTGGATTCCCATTTTGGTTGTTACATATAGACGGCCAGCGCGGTCAGCGCGCATACCATCTGCGGAGGTGTCATCATCACCATCACCTATGTGTAAATGACCAAAGCGTTGTTTATTTATCAAAGTACCATCAGCTAAGATTTGATAAGAATAAACCCAATGCGTTCTAGAATCATCAACGTAAAGAAAAGATTGATCAGGCGATAGAGTAATCCCATTAGCAAAACGCAGTCCCGTATCTACAATCTGTTTAGTATGGTCGGGATGTATGAGCCATATTTTACTCGGAGCAGTGGGATCTGATATAGGAAAATCGTCAGTAACATAAATCATTCCATTATGAGCTACAACTATATCGTTACCGTGTAAAATACCTGTAGCAATGGTTGATATCTGACCACGCTCATCTCGTGCTACAATACGTCCTGAAGAACTTAGTACAGAATAGAGTCTTCCATCGGGGCCAAAGATTTCACCTGATGCTCGGCCTGATACATTTAAAAATACGCTTACTTTTCCAGATAAACTAACTTTGTACGTTGTATTTGTAGGCCTGTCATTAAAGTAAACCTCTCCTTTTTGACTTGCCGCAGGGCCATCAGTTGAGGAGTAAGTATCTCCCAAGAGTTGCCAGTTTTCGCCTGGAATTAATATGTCGTTTAGCATTGGATTTTGCGTTTTACCTACCTCGATTGGCTTAGGATAGTCCCTCCAAAGCCAACGTAGAGCGTCTGGGAAAACGAGAGTAGGGTGCTTACTGTTATGTTCACCGTCTCCCCAAATGTGGTTTACATCATAACCTGCAAACTGGAGTGAACGCTCCATACTTTGATTAGCCATCCACCAATCGCCACCGTATGTATTATGGTCATTACTACCATCCTGCATAAAAATACGAATAGGTTTGGGTTCTGTTTTACGAATTAGCGTAGAGTAACGCTCACCACCTCTTAGTCCGACAAAAGTTCCTATTGTAGTGTATACTCGTCTAAATGAGTCGGGTTTCTCCCAAGCTGCAGTAAACGCAGCAATTGCTCCGCTGCTTTGACCTGCGATCATACGATCGTTTGGATTATCTGATATTAGTATAGGAAGACCCTTAGATGTTTTATGTTTTTTTACTAGCGGAAGAACTTCTTCTAATAGAAAACGACTATAGTTGTCGCCAAGTCCGTCGTATTCGTAGCTACGATTAAAACGATCCAGAGCATGGGTTGGATCTAATGACTTAACTATTCCTGGTGTAACAAATACTCCTAAAATGATCGGCACTTCGCCCTTAGCTATTAAGTTATCAAATACAACAGGTGCTGACCAGATAACTCCATCTTGGAAAACAGCAAGACACGCAGGTTTAGAAGCAGTATATTGAGCAGGTATATAGATACTCACTGACCGTGTTGTGCCTGGGAAGATTTTTGAATCTTCAAATTTAAAACTTATTATTTCGCCCTGGGGTACACCTGGTTGGATTTTTGAGTCTGGGCCTGGCTTATAATCGTTTAGCGCTAAGACCTTGGGTTGGGTTAAAATACTAATTAAAATGAATAAAATAAATGATGAGAAGCTGTAATGTTTCATATAGTTATAACTACGAAATTATACTTAAGTTTTTTTTGTTCTTAGATAGAAATGCCAAATCAGTAGACTTGCTACAGGGAAAGCAATTCCAGTGACTGTGAAAAGAAGTGAGTAACCAAAGTGATCAATAAGACGACCAGCTACAGCATTCAAAAGTAAGCTACTAATTCCAGCAAGAGCACTCATTAGGCTTATAGTTGTCGCGATGCTTGATGCGGGTACGAGTTCAGAGGCAAGTAATGATGATCCTCCAAGCCATCCACGACCTAAAAATTGTACCAAAATAAGCATGATGAGTGCTACATGAACATTATGTGTCCATGCCATAATAAAAATACAGGGGGTAACTAATATTAACCCTGTGAGTATTGCAGCGCGTGCTTTGATAGGTCGCATACCTCGCTTAATTAATCGGTCGGAATACCAACCCAAAACTATACCCAAAATAGTTTGACCTACAGGAGGAATCCAAAGCAGTTGAGCTGTATCATATAAATTTAAACCTAGTTTTTCTTGAAAATAGGCGACCTGCCAAAATTGTAGTACAAACCAAAAGGGATCTGTTATTATACGAGCAGCAAAAATTCCCCAAAGGGATCTATTCATTAAAATACTTTTTAAGTATGTATCTTTTATTTCTACGTATGGCGTCTTAGTGGATTTATCACTTACGAACCACACCGTTGATAAAATAAGTCCTATTGCTCCAGGAATCCAAAAAGCTGTCTGCCATTTTATATGCAGTGTAATAAGAGCCGTGAAAGGCGGTGCTAAGACAGTGCCTAGTGTTCCTAGCGGCGCTGAAATAGCTAAAGCTGTAGCCCTTGTGTTAACCGGAAACCATTTAGTTACAGCTACAAACACTGCGGGTAATATTCCCGCGCTGGCCGCTCCAAAAACAAATCGCATAGCTGCCATGTGCCAAAGGCTAGTTGATAATGTAAATAGTAGTGTTGCTAGACTAATAATACTTAGAAAAAACGTTACACAAAAACGGGTACCATATCGATCAACCCATTTTCCAACGATAAAATACATGGCGATGTAAGGCACCATAAATGAAGTAACCAAGATGGAATAATCGAGGTTACTCATACCGAGTTGAAAAGAAAAAGTAGTTTTAAGCTGGGTAAGTATAGCTCTATCTAAATTGCTGAGTAGAGTAACGCATCCAGCTAAAAGCAGAAGAAACCAAGCATGCAGTGGCATTGTATAGATATGCCTACTTTCATGAATTGGTCTTTCAGTCTCAGACATGGGCTATAGATTTAAGGGATGTACCTTCAATCCAACTACTCTCAATCAAAAGGGTACGTGGACGTTTTGGTATACCAAATTCATTTCTTCTTAGTTGATCGAGCAACATATCAACTGCTGCTTCTCCAGCGTAAGAGCTATTTTGATTTGCTCCTGAAAACGGACCATAATCTGGATGCCAATCTAAAAGTGCAAATCCTACGTCATCAGGTATCTTTAGGCCTTCTACACTTAACCATCGTGCGGTATCTGGATTAACTGAAACTACAGCATCTGGTTTGTAGTTTTTATACCAATCAAGAAAAGTATCTTTCTCTAAATTTTGAGGAAAGTAGACTGGAACTTTATTTTCTACTGGTATAGAATTTTGGTAGAGTAGTATACCTGAGATCCAATTTTGCTCTGCTGCTGCATTTTGCTTACTACTAATTGCGAAACCAATTTTTTTATACCCTTTGCTCTGCAATTGGGATGCTACTAAACGCAGCGTATGGGTTTGATGATTTACTGCGCAATTAAACCGTAGTGTCTGATGAGATAACCCTATCCTAACAACTGAAAACTTATCCCATGCTATTTCATTGAAAGTTTTTATTGAACCTCTGCTACTCATAATAATACCCGAAATGCCTCGCGCCAATAGAATAGATTCAAGCCTTTCAACAGTTAATTCAGGATCTGCTGCCCAGTGCACTTCGATCGAAAATCCTTGTTCCGTCGCGCGTTCTAGGGCGCCTTTGTAGAAATCTCTATAGGTGGCGTAGTCTTTCCATTCATGTTCAGTTGGGTGTGCTGTTAAAAATGCTAAAGTACCCAGGGATTTCCTAGCGTTTCCTCGTTTCAAGGACCTAAAAATTGAAGAAATAAGTGGGTTAGGAACGTAGCCTAAATCTCGCGCTATCTTTTGAATTCTTAGGCATGTTTCTTCTGGTAATGCTGGATGATTTTTTAGTGCCCTAGAAACCGTGGACTGAGAGACTTTAGCTTTTTTAGCTACTTTGACTTGAATCGAATCCATGCATGCTATGCATAACATTGATGTGTTAATTCGGCAAGGAGAGAGTGTATACTTTTAAATTAATCCCTATTACCCTATGATGAAGTACATCTCTATTTTTCTTATAAATTTGGCAGTTTTATCATCCGGTTATGCTAATAATTATTACATCGATAGTGCGTCAGGCTTAGATACAAATTCAGGTATAGATATTAAGTATCCGTGGAAGCATCTAGAATCTGTAAACAAGATTAAACTAGCTCCTGGAGATAATGTATTTCTTAAGTCAAATTCAGTATGGCAAAGTGAATGCCTTCATATTCATGCAGAGGGAGCTGAGGGGAAAGTAATAAGCATTAGCTCCTATGGAGAAGGTGGACTACCTGTGATAGCAGGTAATGGTTTATATCTATCATCTGTTATTATTGAAAATCCAGCTTATGTAGAAATATCCAATTTAGAAATTACTAATACAGATACAGGACATACTAAGTTATTAAGAGGCATAACTTTTCATGCCACTAATTCAGGAGAGCGTTGCCAAATATCTATAAAAAATTTGTATGTTCATAATATAACTGGACCTACAGCAAATTATCACGACGAAGATGTTTCGCATAAATCTTACGGAGGAATAATATTTTTAATTGATGGTAAAGAAGAAAGAACATGGTGGAGTCACCTCACTCTTGAATCATGCAAAGTTGTAGATGCTAATGCTATTGGCGTTGCGTTTGTATCCTCATGGACAAAAGGACATCGTTTGAATGATTTAGCCACATGGGCTCCTAGTTCGGATGTAGTGCTAAGGAATAATGTAATCATGCGATCAGCTCGAAACGGATTAATTATACGTGGCTGTGTTAAACCACTCATTGAACATAATCTATTTAAAGAGTGTGCTGTACAAGGTAGTGGTAATGCTTGTTTTAGCTTCGACTGTGATGGTGCAGTATTTCAATACAACGAATCCTGTTTTACTAAATTTAATCCAGGAGATGTCGATGCGGCTGGCTACGATAGTGACTACAACTGTAGGGGAAGTATTTTCCAGTACAATTATAGTCATGACAATGACTATGGCTTTATTTTAGTTTGTTGTATGGGTAAGGGTTTTAATGATGGTACCATTGTGAGGTACAATATTAGTCAAAATGATAATGGAGTTTTGGTAAGATTTTCAGGCACGGTATCTAATACCTTTGTATATAATAATACCCTCTACGCTAAGGTAGATATGACTAATCCGCGTACTGTTGGAGATTTACCAAAGATATTCTATTTTAAATCGTGGCAAGGATGGGCAAGAAATACTTTTATATACAACAACTTGATCTATAATAATTCGAGTTCTGCAATTTATGATAACGGTGAAAGTACAGGTACACGCTTTTCACACAATTTGTATTGGGGCTTTCATCCGAAAAGTGAGCCAGCAGATGATATAAAATATACCCAGGATCCTAAACTAGCTTCCATCGGCGTTGCTAAAGAAGGGTGGACTTCTCCAGCTGCAGTTTTTTCTTTGCGTAGTAATTCAGCTGCTGTATCGGGAGGTATTATGCCACTAAAGAATGACGCTAAGAAAGATTACTTGTCCCATTCTCCAAGTGATATATCTAATGGATGGTTTATTGGAGCTATATCTGATCAAACGAAATAATTTTATATGATTACTAAAAAACTTAACTTAAGTATTTGTACACTTATCGCTTTTACAGGATTTTTTATAGATTACTCAAAGGCAGATATCACAATAATAAAAGACGTTCCTTATTTAGAGGTATCTCGATCTGAAAAACTAGATGTGTATCTTCCTGATTTTAATAAATATTCAGGTAAGTTGCCAGCTGTAGTTTGGATTCATGGGGGAGGTTGGCAGACGGGATCCAAGAATGAGGCGCGTGCTTTAAATATATGCAGCACTCTTGCTAAAGCTGGATACGTTTCAATTAGTGTTGAATATAAATTAGGTGCAGGTTCATGGCCTACCAATTTATACGATTGTAAAAATGCAGTTCGATTTCTGCGTTTTAATAACGAAAAATATCATGTAGATTCCACGCGTATGGCAGTAATGGGCGGATCCGCTGGGGGTCACTTAGCTTTAATGGTAGGTCTAACCTCGGATAAAACTAATCTAGAGCCTGAAAGTCCATATCCAGGTGTTTCTGATAGTGTCATGTGCATTGGAGATTTTTATGGCGTAACTAATCTTTTTACCCGCCAAAAGCCAGGTCCTCATGGAGAAGTTACCGGTGTCTTATCCGATGATAAAGAGATTAAGAAAGTTTTCGGTGTTACTCGCCATGAAAACGAAGCACTTTTGCGTGATGCATCGCCTGTATTTTCTATAACGTCAAAATCACCTGCTGTATTAATTCTCCAAGGACTAGCTGATCCTACAGTGAATCATGGTCAATCCGAAGAATTGGATTCAGTGCTTACTCAATATAGCGTGCCTCATAAGTTAATATTACTTCAAGGAGTAGGGCACACCTTTGATTTAACGAGCTGGAACAAAAAGCCTCTTCCAATTGATTTGCGACCTATTGTATTAGACTTTTTAGCTAAGTACGTAGGGACTCCATCTACAAAGTAATTTATTTAATTAGGTATTTTCAAGAACCAGTGCGTGATCGTTCGCTATATTAAGACCACTCCAAACGCGCTCGTTCGTAGTTAAAACAGAATCTTCAGTCCAGAATGGATCGTTACTTTGTAGCCCAAGGGGTAGAAAAGCGGTTGAGCATAAATAGAGACTACCTGTAGAAATATAGTCTTCTCCTATATCGGGTTGGTGGCCGCATAAGCCTATTTTGAGCCAACCTTCGGCATCAAACGTATCGTTAGCACCAAGAGTTCGCTCAATCACTTTAGTGAGTGCAGATCTAACTTGTCCTGGAGTCACAGATCCTGGGAGTTCATGTCTTAAAGCCATATTAGCTAGATGGTGCATTGCGCCACAGCGGTATGCTAATGAGCGTCCTACTGCAGGAAAACTACCATCCGGTGCGACAAGTTTTTCTAAAATTGCTGCATAACGAATAGCGCGTGTGCGTACTCTAGGAAGCATTAAAGCCCATGCTTTATTATAAGATTCAGCAGCTTCTAAAATATCTAAAAGCATGGGTTGAATGACATAGCTGTTATAGTAATCCCAATGAAAATCTGGACCATCACCATAAATACTATCGCCTTTGTACCATGATTCTAATGAACGTACTGCGTAGTCTATTCGCTCCATATCCGCTTCACCTGTAAATTTGAGAAGAGCGATTTCAACAGTAGCTGAAAATAAAAGCCAATTATTATAGCCTGGGGTTATGACGCGGGATGATTTTAAAGCAATAACCAGGCGATCTTGTGTAATTTTATCTAAAGAATAAAAGAGTGATTTAGGAGCTCGTATAAGCGCTTGCGCTAAAAAAGCGGTATCTACAACAGGTTGCTGTCCCTGTGAAAAATTTAGATAATCAATTGAAGTAGGATCTACAGCATTTTTAAGAGCAGCACATGCTATAGCGCGTAATTGAATCTGAGCCTCCCTTTCTGTTTCAGGTACTATTTTTAGCTCAAGCCATGGCGCTAAACCTGTTAACGAGCGACTGACTGCTTCTAAATGCGTAACTTTTGCTTTACTTTGCTTTGAGGCTTTTGACTCAATTGGCATAGATTCTTTTAACTTTCCTCTAGCTAATGCCTCGAGAGGTTTTCTTGTGACTCGTAGCAGATGGTTAATCCAGGACTGACGAATTGAGAGGGGGCTCATTTGGTATAGTTGGCTTAAATAGAAACTAAATACGGTATGATGTTATAAGGCTAGTTTTTACTTTAATTTACGATCGACCTATAGTTCATTGATGGTTTATTTTATAATTTGTAGATTATGCATTACCCCAAATCATATGCATCGTTTACCTAAGCGATAACACACTAACTTATTTTAATATATTCTGTTTCTTATGGTATCTATTATAGCAAATACACTTACCCCAGTTTTTTTTATTCTAGCTTTAGGTTTTTTTGCTGGAAAACGTAAAATAATAGATAATCAGCAAGTCAGAAGTCTTAATTTGTTTGTTATGAATTTTGCGCTTCCGATAGCGCTTTTTAAAGCTACATCTCAAACCCCTAGAATCAAACTATTAGGCGAATATAATTTTGTTTTAGTATTAGTACTGACTATGTGGTCAGTCTATGCGATAAACTATTTTATCCAAGCTAAGGTTTTTGGTACAACACGCGGTGAAAATTCTGTACGTGCACTAACCGTCGCATTACCTAATGTAACTGCGATCGCATTACCTCTTCTTGTAAGTGTATTAGGTCAGTCAATTCTGGTTGATGTTGCTATTTCAATATGTGTCGGTGCAGTTTTTTTGTCTCCAATTACATTAGTTATTTTGGCGGCAACAAAAGCAAGTGCTCAAGGATTACCTGTTGGAAAACAAATGAAGGATTTAGTAATTCATTTGCTAGAAAGACCTATTGTGATTGGACCTTTTACTGGAATTATAGTCGCACTTATGGGTTGGCATATTCCTGACATTGCGCTTAATTCCTGTGATCTAATTGGTAAAGCTACACCAGGAGTGGCGCTTTTTTTAACCGGATTAGTACTATCTACACAAAACATACGTTTTAGCCCGCCCGTTATAACGAGTGTTTTGCTAAAAAATTTTATTCAGCCCTTTATCGCCTTTGGTTTTGTATTGGCTCTAGGTCTAACTGGGCCCTCTGCTCGCGCCGCAGTATTAATTGGAGCAGTTCCGTGTGGTTTTTTCGGAATACTATTCGGTTTGTCCAATGACGTTAAATCTGAAGTAGCAGGCGCCAGCTTGCTGCTGAGTAGTATCTTAAGTATTTTTACTCTTTCTGCGGCAATTTATTTTACAGCCAGTATGTAGTCTTTTATAGAATTAGATAAATATTTTATTCTATCATTTTTTTAGATTTTTAACTTTAGCTACTACAAAACTATCATGCGTAAAACTAGTGTTTATATATTTATTCTCAGTTTGGTATTTTTATCATCTAGCCTAGCTATTGAGATACCCGGTGATCCAATTCGGGGTAAATTATTATTCCAGCAAAATTGTGCTGTCTGCCATTCAATTGGGCTTAAAGACCAAGCTATTTCGGGTGTGGGTCCTTTACTCGCAGGTATATATGGTAAACCCGCTGGATCACTTACTGATTATAGTTATACAAAACAGCTTAAACACTCAGGAATAGTTTGGGCATATAAAACTTTAAATAAGTTTTTAATAGCGCCAATGGCGTATGTGCCTGGAACCGCTATGGCAATCCAGATAGCAGATCAAAATGATCGCGACTCTATAATTGCCTACATAGCCAGTCTTAAAGAACCCGAAGATTTAGTAGCACGAATGCGCATGAAATATCCCAAAATTAAGACATTAGGGGATTACAATAATGACTCACCTGGCGCCATTCATCGTATTAATCTAGATCAATTACCTAAGCCCTATACAACACGGTCTTCTGGAAATAGTCCTAAAATTGTTTCGAGACCTCAAAGTGCTGTATTATCAGTACCAAAGGGATTTAAGGTTGAATTATATTCTGTAAAACTAGATAGGCCCAGACTTTTACGTACCGCTCCAAATGGTGACATTTTTATATCAGAAACAAAAGGCGGTAAAATTAAAGTTTTACGAACAATAGATGGTTCAAATACACCTGCATCAATAAGTCTATTTACTGAAAATTTAAAAGGGCCATTTGGTATAGCTTTTTACCCATTAGGAAGTAATCCGCAATGGGTTTATGTAGCTACATTAAATTCGGTTGTTCGTTTTCCTTATCACAACGGAGATTTAAAAACTGATGCATCGCCAGAAGTCATAGTACCTAAGCTTTCGAACGATACCGGAGGACATAGCACTCGCGATATAGCATTCTCTCAAGATGGAAAAACGTTATTAATATCGGTTGGTTCTGGTTCTAATGTAGCTGATTTTATGGACAAGAAATCGCCAGATGAGCTCATTGATTGGAACTCATCTCATGCCTACGGATCTACGTGGGGCAGCGAGGAAAATAGAGCTGATGTTTTGATGACTGACCCATTAGGTAAAGCTCCATTAAGACCTTATGCCACAGGAATTCGTAATGGCGTGAGTATTGTAACGCAACCAACCACGGGGCTTCTTTGGGTGGCTACAAATGAACGTGATGCTTTGGGTGATGATTTAGTTCCTGATTATGTTACGCATATCGAAAAGGGCGGCTTTTATGGATGGCCTTGGTATTATTGGGGTAATAATGAAGATCCCCGACATGCAGGTGAAAGACCCGATCTTAAAAATAATATAGTGGTTCCTGATCTTCCTTTACAATCTCACTCAGCTGCTTTGCAAATGACTTTTTATCCAGATTCTATCTCTGGTGTTTCTACTTTTCCTGATAACTATAAAGGAGACATTTTTGTTTGCTCCCATGGATCGTGGAATAGAACTGGAAGAACAGGCAGTAAATTAATTCGAATTCATTTAAAAGACGGTAAAACGATTGGTTATTATGAAGATTTTTTAACCGGTTTTGTAGTGGATGATGGTCATGTCTGGGGAAGACCTGTTGGCGTAACGGTTGCTCATGATGGATCAATTCTTATGAGTGAAGATGCAAACAATACGGTTTGGCGAATTTCTACGGTATCTTTGTAAAGACACGCATTAACATATACATACAACTTTAAGCTTTTAGTAACTCGTTATTGGTTAGTATTAAATTCGCACAATAGATATTATGTTAAATAATTATAACGCCTGAAGCGTGTCCTTTAAGAAGCTGTATTACGTTACATGAATCACATGTTTTACCGTTATTAGCATAGATAGTCTGCTACACTCTTGTTCTTTATAAGTAAGGATACTCATAAGTTTCATAATAGGTTTATGGGTATAGTAACCAAATGCTAAAGTAGATTTGCCACTATTTTTGATGAAAGATTTTTAGTAATCTAGTTACAAATTGGTTACGAATAGTTCTCTTTTTGTTAAAAAATCGACGTGTTGAGCTTAGGTGCTTGAATTAAGTAATGAAAAGTAAACCTGCTTCACGCATAGGTATTTTAACAGCTGGTGGCGATAGCCCAGGATTAAACGCAGCAATTCGTGCCGTAGGTAAAGCAGCTATAGGAACCTATGGTTACGAAGTATTAGGTTTTAAAGACGGATTTTTAGGATTAGCTCAGAATAACTACTCTACTCTAAATAAAGCTACCTTAGGTGGTATTTTAACTATAGGAGGAACTATTTTAGGTACGAGCCGTGATAAGCCTCATAAGATGGAAATTGATGGAAAAGTTGTAGATATGACAGATGAGATTGTTGCGAATTATCGTAAGTTAAAATTAAAAGCTTTGGTATGTATAGGCGGTGGCGGTACGCATAAAAATGCACTTAGATTAATAAAAGCCGGTCTAAATATTATTACCTTACCTAAGACGATTGATAATGATGTTGCTTTAACTGACGCAACTATTGGTTTTGATACCGCCCTTGGTATAGCTGCAGAAGCGCTCGATCGTTTACACAGCACAGCTCATAGTCATCATCGTATAATTGTCGCAGAAATTATGGGTCACCGCGCGGGCTGGTTAACTTTAGGCGCGGGAATTGGTGGAGGTGCTGATGTAGTTTTGATTCCTGAAATTCCTTATGATATTGATAAAGCCGCTGCAGCTATAAAAAGACGTGATCAAAAGCATGCAAATTTTAGTATTGTTGCTGTAGCAGAAGGTGCCCTATCGAAACAATATGCTAAAGCATTCGCTGCAGCAACTGCACGTAAACAAAGAGCTAAAACAGATGAAGAGCGCCAAATGGCTAAAGCTGAGCTTAGAGAATTAGACGCCAAACACTCTGGGAATACCTGGCGTCTTGCAGCAGAACTCGAGGAGAAGACTGGCCTTGAGGCACGCGTTTCAATACTCGGTTATGTTCAACGAGGTGGAACGCCATCTGTAACCGATAGGCTTCTCGCTACCCGATTAGGAACAGAATGTGCAGGACTTATTCATCAAGGTGTATTTGGTGTAATGGTAGCAGCTCGCGGTAATAGTGTTAAACCTGTACCAATTGAAAAAGTAGCTGGTAATTTAAAAACGATACCATTGGATCATCAATGGATTGAATCTGCTCGCCGTGTAGGTACCTGCCTAGGTGATTAGTTTTAGTGTCATATTGCTAAATAAGCAATTTTGCTTAGTTTAGAGCTATGATAAATTCACTCCCAAAATGGGTGTGGTCTGGAGCTTGGGTTTTAGCTTTTATAGCGGGAATTGTTAATGTTGTAGGCTTTCTGGGTTATGAGCATCACGCAATTTCGCATCTTACAGGTAATACATCACTCTTAGGTGCGTCATTAGGGAATTATGATTGGCAAAGTTGCTTACGAGTATCTGGCGGAATAGTTGCTTTTGTTTTTGGTACTATAATTAGTGCGTTTATTATTGAAGATTCGGCTCTTAAACTGGGGAGTCGTTATAGTGTGGCACTTTTAATGGAGGCTGGACTACTTGCCTGCGCAGTACCTTTTATGCAGAGCGCTAATGTATTTGGTTATTACTGTGCTGCATGTGCATGTGGGCTTCAAAATGCAATGGTAACGACTTATAGTGGTTCAGTGGTACGTACAACGCATGTATCGGGTATGTATACAGATCTTGGAATAGCAATAGGACACGTATTGCGCGGAAGACAGGTGGATAAAAAACGACTTAAATTATGTGTCATTGTAATATCAGGATTTATTGCCGGGGGTTTTTTAGGAGCACTGCTTTTCAATAAAATTGATTATAAAGTACTTTATTTACCGGCAGCTCTTACGGGACTAGCAGCATTAATTTACCAAGTGCTTAGTTTTAAAGCTAAGCAGCATACGCATATTTAATTTAGCCCACCCTCTTTTACTTCGACTAAAAAAAGAGCCCATTCACGAGGAGACAAAGGTAAGCTACCTCTTAGATATTGGGAAGAAATAATAAGCTCAAGATTATGAAGTGCATCAAGCGTGTGTGTTTGAATTAAAAATTCTTTATCTGAATGAAAGATACGTTTTACTGCTAGTAGTGCAGTAAATGCTTTTTCTTTTGTAGGTGCACCACGTGCTAAAAAATCTGCATTACGATTCATTAAGCCAAGCCTTAAGCACTCAATAATAGAATTTCTTGACGGTTCATCTTTTGGTAATACTTCTAGAAGTTCACAGAGTGCTTGCATCATAATGTAATGATATGCAGGTCTTGCATTATGTTGATCAACCCAGCGTCCTGCCTGAGGTCCGAGTGTTAACTGTCCAGGTAAAACACCAATACGTGCTTTATGTAGTGCTGCAGTTAAGTAGCTTTTATTTTTTGTGAGTGTGTAGGCTTTAGTTAACAAACCGATACTGAAAGCATTATAATTCCAGTTGCGAACTATAGAATGGTTAGATGCCCAATCAGCAGATTTAACAGCAGATATGAGATAATTATTATCATGCGTGTATACATACATATCGAACATCGCACAACCCACTTCAGAATTGTCAAATTGAAGTCCTCCATCTGTAAGGTCATCACACATCCAACTATTTTTAATAACGAGTGATAGTTTATTCTGTTTTTTAGCTTCAGATAGGAAATGACTTAATGCCTTAAAGGCTGCCCCATTACGCTCTTGCGTGAGCGGAAAAGGATAAACACCTGTACCTGCTTGTTGTTGAGTCCAAATAAGAAATTGTGCTAAATTACGTGCTATTTTAGCATTTTTTGAACGATCACCTAGGTTCTCTTTTAATGCTGTCACTAAGGCAGCAAGAAACGAAGCATGTGCACGTAAGGGATATTTCAATTCTCTGGGGTTTAATCCTATCTGCCAACTCACCTGCTCTTTATCTATTTGAGTATAGATTTTCTCGTAGGCGCTTTCTACTTCGCTTACCGTTAGCATGCGAGCATTGCGAGGAACGTGAATGTAGTTATCACGTACATCAGGAATACCTGCTTTATCACCCAGTTTATCTTTCAGACTATCTACCTTGAGCTCAACGTCTTTAAGCTCCTGGGAATCAAGATACGATTCATCTGCTCCACATGCATTCGTATATGCTAGCTCATAAAAAAACCCCGCTATGATTAAGCACCAGAAAAATTTCACGGGTGCTTTCATAACGGGATTTTTATGATGAGTAGTAGATTTAAAAATCTACCGCTACTTACATATGTTTAATAATATTATCGCCGAACGCTGAACACTTAATTTCTGTAGCACCTTCCATAAGACGTGCAAAATCGTACGTTACATGTTTTGAACCTATAGCCCCGTTGAGACCTTTTAAAATTAGGTCTGCGGCTTCATCCCAGCCCATGTAACGAAACATCATTTCTCCCGACAGCACAACAGAACCTGGATTTACTACATCTTTATTTGCATACTTTGGCGCAGTGCCATGAGTAGCTTCAAAGATGGCATGACCAGAAATATAATTAATATTTCCTCCCGGAGCTATGCCGATACCACCCACTTGGGCTGCAAGAGCGTCTGAGAGATAATCTCCGTTTAGATTCAATGTTGCTATAACGTCGAAATCAGTAGGACGTGTGAGAACTTGTTGTAGTGCTATATCCGCAATACTGTCTTTAATAATTAATCCAGCACCTGGTTTACCCTCAGGAATTTTGCACCAAGGACCGCCATCGATTTCGACAGCTCCGAAGAATTTTTTGGCAACATTGTATCCCCAATCACGGAATGCACCTTCCGTGTATTTCATTATGTTACCCTTGTGAACAAGAGTAACGCTTTTTCGGTTATGTTTAATTGCATAGGAGATAGCGCTTTGGATTAAGCGCACACTACCTGATTCACTGACTGGTTTAATACCTACTCCTACTTTTACATCGTTGGAAACATCCTGAGATCCAACGGACTTCCAGAATGCTGCAGCTTTTTCTTCTGTACCAAAGCGGATTTTTTCAAAACGTTTAGGAAATTCTTTCGCAATAAATTCTAAAACTTTAGCAGCCTCAGGTGTACCTGCAGCAAACTCAATACCTGCATAAATATCTTCTGTATTCTCACGGAAAATAGTCATATCGACTTTTTCCGGATGTTTAACAGGGCTTGGTACGCCAGTGAACCATTGCACAGGACGTAAACAGACGTAGAGATCTAGCATTTGTCTTAATGCTACATTCAACGAGGTGATTCCACCGCCTACAGGTGTTGTGAGTGGACCTTTTATACCTACTAGGTATTCACGAAATGCCTCAACGGTATCATCCGGTAGCCAAGTGTTGAATTTCTTGAATGATTCCTCTCCTGCAAATACTTCAAACCAAGCCACTTTTTTATTTCCACCGTAGGCTTTAGCTACTGCTGCATCAAATACACGCACTGAAGCTGCCCAAATATCTGCTCCTGTACCATCGCCTCGTATGAAGGGAAGAATGGGATGGTCAGGAACTGTTAGTTTTCCATGAGCAATCGTTATTTTTCCGCCAGCAGGAGGTGTTACGTCTTTGTAAGCCATGTTAGGTATTATATTTGGGTAAAAAAATTAAGATTTAAGAGTTTTGCAAAAACGAGCCAATCGTTCCACACCTTTTGCAATGATTGTATCACTCGTTGCATAACTGAGGCGTAAATAACCTTCAGCACCAAATGCACTGCCAGGAACAGCTGCTACTTTTTCTGTTTCTAGAAGTTTAGCACAGAAATCATTCGAGGTTAAACCAAAGCTGGATATATTGGGGAAGAGATAAAAAGCTCCTTTTGATAATACACATGATACGCCAGGAATTTTATTAAGTTCCCCGTGTAGAAATTTTCTACGGCGATCAAACGCTTCTAACATGAGTTTAAGTGAGGCGATTGTTTTATCTTTTTCTACAAGTGCTGCGAGTGCACCGTATTGGCCAAAGGTTGTCGCATTCGATGACATTTGACTTTGTAGCTCAGCTACAGCTTTTGCAATAGGTGCTGAGGCAACTAGAGTTCCTAAGCGCCACCCTGTCATTGCATAAGTTTTTGAAAAACCGGATACAATGATAGTTCTTTCTGCTGCTTCTGGGCTAATCGTTGCTGGAGCAAACATTGTTTCTCCGTCATACACCAAATGCTCGTATATCTCATCAGACATAATGTAGAGGTTGTGCTTTAAAGCGACCGCTACTAATTCTTCGATCTCTTTGCGGGAATAAACTGCACCCGTTGGGTTAGATGGAGAATTAATGATTACTAATTTAGTCTTAGGAGTGATTGCTGCCTCAAGCTGAGCAGCGGTAATTCGAAAACCAGTAGCATCTGTAGCTAGTATGAACTTAGGTACCGCGCCTGCGAGTTTTACCATTTCTGGGTAACTCACCCAATAAGGCGCTGGAATAATAACTTCATCTCCTGGAGAGCATACTGCGAGAATGCCTAAGTAGCATGAAAACTTACCTCCTGGACTTACCACGATTTGAGTGGGAGCCACTTTTAAACCGTAATCAGCCATATACTTGGCTGCAAGAGCCTGTCTTAGTGGCTCAATGCCTGGGTTGGCGGCATACTTAGTCTTACCTGACTTGAGTGCTTCGATAGCACCATTTTTAATGTGCTCAGGAGTGTCGAAATCGGGTTCTCCTGCAGCAAAGCCGCAAACATCTTCGCCTGCGGCCTGAAGGGCCTTTGCTTTGCCGTCAATGGCAAGCGTTGGTGAAGGCGATACATTGAGAGCCCAAGACGATAAGGGTGCCGGGGATGACATAATGATAGGTCAACCAGACAAGAATCCTTGGGCTCTAAACGCAAGCCTGTTGGAGCTGAAAAAGCTTAGAAATATAAGCTTTTAGCTACGAGCTGGTCCTTTTACGGACATTTCGTCGATAGCAACGCGGAGAAGTTCGCCTACGCTAGCTCCCTTGCTCTTGGAATAACGTTTTAATGTAGCACGTTGTTTAGCGGATAAACGAACGGAGATTTGCTTATGATCCTTTTCTTCACGCTTATAACTGTTGAAATCACAGTCATCGAGTGCTGCGCGAATAACTTCGCTGATAGAATTGAAACCCTTTTTCTTCATTACTCCTTCGATTTTGGAGAGAAGATCTTCTGGGAGATCAAAAGTTACTGGTGCTGTTGGATTAGTTTTTGATGTAGCCATATAAGGAATGAGTTATTTAAAGGTTTGTTGTAAGTTCTTGAATACAGTTCTGTCCAATTAAAAAATAATATTTATTTAAAATAAGGTTAATTCAGTCTGTAAAGGAGGTATTACTTTAGTGGGTAAATCAGCTGGATTGAATACGGAACGGGCTAATTCTAGGCCTAATACGCCAGAATTGACCTCGAATTGGGTTTTATTACGGGTTAATTCATTGCGCATATCTATAGTCTTAGGAATCCACTGCCCCTGAATTTTTTTTAAGTCGCCTAATGTCAACGTTTTAAGTATTTTTCCTAGGTTACTAATAAGCTCTGTTTGGACAGGGGCATTGTACTGTGTATCTAAATACGCTCTTACACCCCCTAGTGGCACGGACTCTAGTGCTAGCGCTGAAGGTGCTTTAAATACAAACTGATAAGAAGGTCTTCCACGTATTCTACTGAGTCCAAGGACTTGTATATCAGGCCAATACAAATACGGCATTTGAAGATCAAAAGCGCTTATTTCAGAGCCTTCAAACAGGGCTGTCAGGAGAGATACACGACGGACATTAGGTGATGTACCTTGTAAATCACATTGCCAAACTGAGGCATTGCTACCGTTTTGAATAATATAGCGTTTTTCGTTTAGTTGCCCTGGATTTAACTCTATGCGCCAAATATTGCCTAAGAGGTTGTGGGAAGCCCATAACCGCCCTGGTATACGTGTTGTATCTGCGTGCCTAGGGATTAGGTTTAACGTGAACTCTAGGTAATAGGCTGAGGCGGGAGATGCCTCTCTAAATTTTGCGATGAGAGCTTGAGCACTGGGCTTATCTAGGGAAGATGCTTGACCGTAATCTTCTGCATGGGCTCGTGATAAAATTAGGCCTAGGCTAACTATAATTACACAACTCTTTGCGTGTTTTAGTAACGCTAATCGAATCAAATACATAGCTAAGAAGACGGTACCCCGTCTTAGCGTTATGGTGCCTTAGGAGCAGGGGCAGCAGCTGATGCTGACTTAGCAGGTGCAGCAGCTGGTGCTGGCTTAGCTGGGGCTTCAATCGTTGGTAAAGATACCGCTGAAACAGCCGCATGCTTATGCTGATAAAGACGACCTAAATAAAGGCCCATACTTAAAATGAAGAATAATACTGCTGCACGAATGGTAGCTGTACTGAGGACATTACCAGTTTCAGCACCAAAGGTAGCTTCGGCCATGCCGCCGCCCATAGCTGCACCAACTCCACCGTCAGATTTCGCCTTTTGCATGAGGACGACTAAAACGAGGAATAGTGAAACCAATACGAGTGCTAGTGTGAGGATACCGAGGAGGATGCTCATGTGTGTAAGGTTCTATCGCATCAAAACGGGGCTTTCTGTCAATGCGATTAGCTAAAGTCTGTAAATTAGGCCTCTATGCCGATTTTTTCTAAAATTCTCTGAAGATCTTGATTTCCGCGATATTCAATCACAATACGACCCTTTTTTGGGGTGTGTAAAAGAGCTACCCTGGCTCCTAAATGAGAGGTTAAACGCTTCTGTATACCGTCCACGGCTGCTGCGTCTGCTGCCGATACGCCCTTCTTTTTTGAAGGAGCACCTTTTGAACCTGAGCTTTTTATTGTGGTGGCTAGTTTTTCTGTGGCCCTGACGCTTAAACCTTCAGAAATAACGCGGCGAGCCAGAATAAGTCTATGGCTTGCGTCATCAATACCAAGAATGACCTTAGCATGACCTGTGGAGAGAAGACCTTTACTTAAGTAGCCTTGAATTTCTCCATCTAGGGAAAGAAGTCTTAAAGCATTCGCTACAGATGCCCTACTCTTACCAACACGCGTAGCTGCAGTTTCTTGGGTTAAATCAAAATCTCTCACCAAACTTGCAAAGCCTAAAGCCTCTTCCATGGGATTTAATCCCTCACGCTGTAAATTCTCGATCAGCCCAAGGGTTGCAGCAGAGGCGTTAGTTGCTTCAGCTATGCGAGCAGGAATTACCTTTAATTTTAGGGATTGAAAAGCTCTCCAACGTCTTTCTCCTGCAATGAGTTGATACTTATCTCCACTTTTGCGTACAACGATCGGCTGTAATAAACCTTCATTACGTATACTATCAGAGAGCTCCTTGAGCTGTTCATCAGCAATTTCCTTTCTTGCTTGATAGGGACTTGGCTCGATCTGGGAAACTAAAATATCTTGGTAACCTAAGGCGGGGGTGTTGCTAGCTACTGCACTCGGTGCTGATACTTTAGTTGGAGGGGCTGCTTCACCCGTAGGCTTAGCTGCTGCAATAAGACCTCCTAGGCCTCTCCCTAGACGTGACTTTGCTGGAATGGACATAAATTATTTAGCTCCCGGTATAAAAAGCGTTTGTCCCACATAGATGCGAGAAGGATCGCTTAGTTTATTAGCATTAATGATATCTTTAGATTTAGCGGAATTCTTTTTTGCAATTAAAGCAAGGGTATCTCCACGTTGCACAACATAGGTTGTGCCTTCTTTCGAAAAGTCTGTGCTAAAGTTTCCTTGAGGTAAAGTACGGGAATTTTGATTGGATAAAGCTTCGTTTGAAGCGCCTGTTTTTTTAGCAGGAGTTTCAAGTTCGCTCGTTGCTCGGTTCAGAACTTCGTCTTTGGTTGATTGCTTACTCGTTTGGATAGCGAGTTTTAATTCACTAATAACGTCCTGTAATTGAGCGTGGGTGACATACGACTGATTAGCCGATCCGTTTGAGTGTCTAAGCTGTGCATTTTCAGTTTCTAGCTGTTCAACTTTTAGCGTTAGGTCGTTTATTTTATCTAAAAGGCCTTTAATGTCTTCCCGTAAGTTTGCTATATCAACAGCCGTAGGAGCGTTTTGAGCAAAAGCTACGGACGAGAATAAAAGACAAAAAAATAATAGGATGCGCTTACCCATATAAAATAATATTGGCGAAACATGTAAGGATAACAAGTCTTGGCTCACCTAAAAGGTTTTTCAGAGATAATGTCTTTCATAGGTTTTGAGGTTAAGCATGTTCCTGGTTCTACAGGGAATCCTCGTAAAAAATCTTGCGCTGCTAGCATCCGTCCGCCGGGGCGTTGAAGTTGCCTCAAGCGTAAGACGCCATGTTTGCACTGAATAAGTAAACCAAATTCGTCCGAACCAAGCAGCACACCTGGTTCTTTCGGGGATTGATCGTCTGCATTCACTGAATCTGCTAGGCCAATTTTGACAGTTTGACCCTTCATTTCAACCGAAGTACTTGGCCAGGGATTTAGGCCATTAATACGTGCAGCTAGTGCGGCTGCTGCATTATTGAAGTCTAAATACTGGTCCTCTTTTGTAAGCCGTCTACAGAACGTGACTTTACTTTTATCCTGATCAGTTAAAGTAGCGGTTTTAGCTATGATTTTGTCTAGATTTCTTGATACAAGAGGAATACATGCTTTAGCGAGTTTGGATTCTAGGTCAGTCGCTGTATCTAAAGTTTCGATATTTACTCTTTCTTGATCTACAATGGGACCTGCATCAAGTTCTCTTACAATACGCATTAAGGTGACCCCCGTTATCTTTTCACCTAAAGCAACCGCTGTTTGAATTGGAGAAGCTCCCCTTAAGTGAGGTAAAAGAGAGGTATGCAGATTGTACGTTCCTAAATGAGGTACAGCTATAACCGGGTCTCTTAAAATATGTCCATAGGCCATAACCAAAGTTAAATCAGGATTAAGAGCTATGAGTTTCAGTCGATCTTCCTCAGAAAATTTTTCTGGTTGGTGAATGGGAAGAGCGTTTTTTTCAGCCCAGCACTTAATTGCATTTGGCTCAACTTTTTGTCCGCGTCCTGAGGGCCTGTCGGGCTGAGTGAAGACGCCGATGCAGGTACATTTTTCTTTATGCTCATTCAAAAGCGACTCAAGTAATGGGAGTGCAATAGGGTCAGAACCCATAAAAACGAATCGCATAGGAGCATGCATTAATAACGTGTAGCTTAGGCTTTGAGCTGCTTAAGCCAACGCTCTACTTTAGGCTTAATACTTTGATTGAAGCGTTTATCCGAGTCGGGTTTAGTCTTAGAACTAAACACTGTCCAATATTCCACATGAGTAATTGATTGACCTGGTTTAAGCTGACGTAAGTCACTTAAGGTCTCCAACTCGAACATCGCTCCATTCGTAAATGTTTCAAAAGCTGAACCCATGTCCGTATGTATTTTACCTAAATTAGGTTTAGAATATTTTATAAAGACAGCGTTTTTTCTGTAGTAGCCTGACCATCCTGGGTAATTAGAAATACCTAGTTTTTGAGCCGATGTAGCTTTATCAACATGAACGCCTATGAAATCACGATTAAAACTCCATACAGGTGATGAGAAGTCAGTAAAAGTCCAAGGAATTAAAGTCGTGTTGGGTAGTAAATCTCCACCTGAGTGACTCCCTTGGGGTAAAAGAGAGAAGAATCCAAAGCCGCCCGGCGGTAACATAGTGACTGCCCATGCGGCTCGTTCTATAACTTTTTTTGATTTATTTTTTAAGCCGTGAGTAATTTTTACCGTATCGTTTTTAAGTAATTCTACCTGAATCGATTTTTCTAGTCCTGTCTTTTTTTCAACGGGTTGAGTGAAACGTATGCCCGCTTGAACTTGTTTTAGTTTTAAAGGTTCATCATCTGGAATGTACGTATTAATATAATCCTCGGGTGCATGCCATAAACGGTGACCACCTCTTAAGTAGAGGCCTAAATAACGTTTTTCAGATTCAGGAAATTCAAAAAATAAATTACCTGTCGATTTAACTTTAGTTGATTTAAGTGAAATAATACGAGGACCGCAGGAGGTCGTAACGATAAGTTCAAGTGAACCTTGAGTTAACTTAATCGCCTCGTAATGCTTATAGTTAATCTTCGCTTGTTGCATGGGTTTTAGGAAAAGCTACACCCGCTTTACTTTCGCGCGGTTTACCAACGAGTTCAAAATAAACAGGGCAACCGTTTAAACCGAATTCCTCTACGATACCACGCTCTAAATATCTGCGATAAGATTCGGAGAGTTTCTCTTCTCGGTTACAAAAAAGTTTAATTCTAAAAGGACGATTTCCTGTGTGTGTAGCGTAGTAAATCTTGAAACGACGTGCACCAATTGCTGGAGGAGGAGTACGCTCAGTTAAATGCGTAAGAATACTATTTAATTTAGCTGTAGGTAATTTCTTATCGAGTGTCCTACTTAGGAGTACGGCCGCATTTAGCATACGATCAACTTCGTACCCGGACATTGCAGATGCAAAAACTAGTGGAGCACCTGGAGTAAAAAAAAGTCGTTCAAAAAGTGCTTTTTCGTACGCTTCACGGTATTGTCTTTCTGTCTTGTACTTACCGATACCTTGTCCTTTTTCATATGCTGTTCTAACTAAGTCCCACTTATTAACAACAATTACGATAGGACGACGTTCTTTGAGTGCCTCTCCCGCAATTGCTTTATCTTGTAGGGTTACGCCATCAACCGCATCAAGCACTAAGTAGACAACGTCTGCTTTTTGTATAGCATCAAGGGACCTAAGTCTGGAAAAGTATTCTACTGGCGATGATAATTTTGCAGCTGCTTTAATTCCAGCGGTATCGATTAATCGGAACGGATACATTTCACCATCTCTGCCCTTAAATTCAAACGGAAGTTCTACAGCGTCGCGGGTTGTGCCAGCTACATCGCTTACAATGAGGCGGTCGCTTTTAAGAAACCGATTTGCTAACGATGATTTTCCCACATTAGGACGACCAACAAAACAAAAACATATAGGATCAGTTGCAGACTTTGGTCCTAATTCTATTGGTACAGGACCTAGACGCTCTAAAATCTCTTCACGTAAGGTGCCCTCCCCGTTTCCATGTTCTGCTGATGTACGTACAGGTTCACCGAAGCCAAGTCTGTAGGCTGCAGCCAGATCAACTTTATCATCAGTAAAGTCTGCCTTATTCACTACGAGAATTACTTTCTTCTTGGCTTTTCTGAGACGCACTGCAATGCGCTCATCCAGTGGGATTACTCCACTTAAGCCGTCAATTACAAATAAAATTACATTGGCTGCGTCGATTGCAAAACCCGCTTGTACTTCTGATGCCGCTGCCATGGCAAGTGTGCCTTCATCACCCGTGAGGCCTAAGCCGCCTGTGTCCATTAATGTATATTCACCTTCTTCAATATCTGCGGAAATGACATCACGTGTGATACCCGGTTCATCGTGAACAATAGATATTTTTTTCTTAGCAAGTCGGTTAAATAAACGACTCTTACCGACATTAGGCCGGCCAACAATTGCAACAATACGTGACATGAAGGTTTATAGATTCAGCCGGCTTAGATGCGGCGTTTCGAGGCGAGAATTTGAGTGTAACGCTCAATACGGTCACACGCTTCAATGAGGTGGTCATAGCTCGTAGCAAAACTTGCACGAACAAAGCCTGATCCACTTTTTCCAAATGCTGTACCAGGGACTACGGCGACTTTTTCAGATTCTAGTAATCCGAATGCAAAGTCGTGTTCGCTGATACCTGTAGCAGATACATTCGGAAATGCGTAAAATGCTCCTTTGGGAGAATGACAGGACAATCCTGATTCACGAAAGCGGCGAACGACTAAATCTCGTCTACGGTGATACTGATCACGCATAGTTTTCATACCATCTTCACCGTGAAGTAATGCTTCCAAAGCTGCTTCTTGAGCAACGATAGGAGCACATAACATTGAGTACTGATGAATTCTCATCATCGCTTCGATAAGATCTGGATGACCACACGCATAGCCAATACGGAAACCTGTCATTGCGAAGGCTTTTGAGAACCCATGTAAGAACACTGTTCTTTCTTTCATTCCAGGGAATGAAGCAATGCTTGTATGGGATCCTTCATAAACAAGTTCAGAATAAATTTCGTCACTTAAAACGATAAGATCTTTTTCTACCGCAAATTGAGCTATTGCTTTTAGTCGTTCAGTATCACACGTACCCCCCGTTGGGTTGCACGGTAGATTAATCATAAGAATCTTACAGTTTGGTTTCCATGCTTTAGCAATGTCATCTACATTTAAACTAAAGCCATCTTCAGCTCGCGTTACAACAGGTATAGCTTCTCCAAAAGCGAGTGCTATACTTGGACTATAAGATACGTAACATGGTTCGTGAAAAAGCACTCCATCGCCAGGATTTAGAAGCGCACGTAGAGCTAAATCTATAGCCTCGGAAACACCAACGGTAACAATAACGTCAGACTCTGGTTTATAAGACACAGCATAATTCTTTTCTATGTACTTACAAATTTCTCGACGAAGTTCGATTGTACCTAAATTTGAAGTATAATGTGTTTTGCCTTTTTCCAGAGCATAAATAGCTGCTTCACGGATATGCCAAGGCGTATCAAAATCAGGTTCACCTATTCCCAGTGAAATAACTTCTTTCATCTTCGAAACAATTTCGAAGAAGTCGCGAATTCCGGATTTTGGAAGACTAACGACGTGACGTGCTATATTTTTTTTCACGGTGCTACTTTTAATCTCCCTGAAGCTTGTTCGGGAGCATCAATTAAGAAGCCACCCTCTTTATAAGATCTAAGCATAAAGTGGGTACTCGTTGAAAGTACACCTTCCAGCGTAGATAACTTCTCGGATACAAAACTTGCAACTTTTTGTAAACTTGGACCTGTGATAAATATAAGTAAGTCGTAAGATCCCGACATGAGATAACAGGATTCTACTTCATCGAAATGACTTAATCGCTCGGAAAGACGATTAAAACCACCGCCACGCTCAGGCGTTATGCGTACTTCGATTACCGCTCTTACCGCTGTTCCACCGACCGCTTCACGCGAAAGATCGAGCACGGGACGCCAACCTAAAAAGATCTTATCCTTCTTAAGCTGTTCCAAGTGCTTGTTTACATCAGCCTCAGACATGCCTGCAACAACAGCCATTTGGGCCGTAGAGAGCTGACTGCCTTCGATTAAGAGCTTTAGTATAGGGTTCATGGAAAAGTGTTTACAGCGGTTAGGTGCACCTGAATTAACATCTGCGTTAAATCAGGTAAACTAGGCCAATCTTAAGTATCTGGATTTATATGCACTTTGACCAGACAGAAAATTGACCTAAGAATCGAACTGTAAAGGACTTCAATCTCATTAAGACAGGTTGTTGACGCTTTCTTATAGACCGCTACCAATAGAGTTAACCATGTTTGAATCACTAAGCGATAAACTAGGACAGGCTCTTCGTAACCTCAGGGGTGTTGGTACACTCACGCCTGAAAATATGGCTGAAGCCCTCCAAGAGGTACGCACTGCACTTTTAGGAGCTGATGTCCATTTTAAGGTAGCTAGGGAATTTATTGAGCGAGTTCAAACACAGTGTGCAGGTCAGGAGGTCTTAAAGGGTGTCGCCCCTGGTCAACAAGTAGTAAAAATTATAAACGATGAGCTTGTACGTCTGTTGGGAGAAGGTTCTACGGAATTAAGTGCTGCACGGCCCCTTAAGATAATGCTTGTTGGTTTGCACGGTTCTGGAAAAACGACCTCAACAGCAAAATTGGGTAAACTTCTTAAGAAACGGGGCTATCGTCCGAGTGTTGTCGCGTGCGATGTGTATCGCCCTGCAGCTATTGATCAACTTGAGATTTTAGCTAAGCAAGAAGAACTTGGATTTTTTGCAGATCGTACCTCAAACGATGTACCGCGTCTTGGAAAGAAAGCATTAAGTGACGCACTTGCATCAGGTTCAGATGCAATTTTATTTGATACAGCAGGACGTCTACAAATTGATACGGATCTGATTGAGGAAGTTAAGAAACTGCGTGCAGAAATAAAGCCGGATGAAATCCTTTTAGTTGTTGATGGTGCGTTAGGTCAGGAGGCAGTTAATGTAGCAAAAGCTTTTCATGATTCACTACAACTTACCGGTTTGATCTTAACCAAGTTAGATGGTGATGCACGTGGTGGTGCAGCACTTTCTATAAAATCTATAGCTGGAATCGGTATCAAATTTGTTGGTACAGGTGAAAAAATATCTGAATTTGATATCTTTTATCCCGATCGGCTTGCCTCACGAATTTTAGGTATGGGAGACGTCGTTTCGCTTGTTGAAAGAGCACAAGAGTCGATTGATGAAAAAGAAGCCGCAAAGATGGCGGAAAAATTGCGCAAAGCAGATTTCGATTTAGAGGATTTCTTATCTCAAATGCAGCAGATGAAGAAATTAGGTTCTATGCAGAGTTTAATTGGGATGATGCCTGGTATGAACGGTATTAAACTAGGTGATGGTCCGGAAAAACAGATGGCCCAAGCCGAAGCTATTATTAAATCAATGACGATTCAAGAAAGGCGCAATCCAAGTGTTATCAATGGAAATAGAAGACAGCGAATTGCGAGTGGATCTGGTACTAAAATTGTAGATGTTAACCAGCTGCTTAAACAATTCCAGCAGATGCAGAAAATGATGAAGATGATGAAAGGTGGTGGTGCTATGAAAATGATGCGTCAAATGAATGCTATGAAAGGTAAAGGCGGGTTTCCTGGTATGGGCATGTAAGTGGAATGTTTTTCATAGATATTTGGAACACTTTCTTACCCAATAGCTCATAACAAGAATCATCTCTATGGCTGAACCTATTACTTTTTACTCAACCTTTAAATGCCCCATGGGCGACTATTCCGTTCAAGTAAATGAATACGGAGCAGTAGTAGGTTCAGTACTCGGTGACCATAGCCTTCTCTTTAAACGCAGCAAAATAAACGGCAGTCGTTTAGATCCTAAGAAAACGCTCCACGTGAAAAGTCAGGTCTTGGCTTATTTTAATCACGAAATAAAGACTTTCTCGCTTAAACTTAGTCTTTCGGGAACGGAGTATCAAAAAAATGTTTGGGCGTGTATAGCGAAGCTTAAATGGGGTACTACGAGCTCCTATGGTTTAATTGCTGAAACGCTTAAATCAGGTCCTCGTGCCGTCGGTGGAGCAACGGGACGTAATCCAATCTGTATTATTATACCCTGCCACCGTGTCGTAGGAAAAAATGGAGATTTAACAGGGTTTGCTTTTGGTGAAAAAGCGAAGCGTTTTCTTCTTCAACTTGAAGGTATTTCACACTAATTTATTTCTAAAGATTTATGAAACGTTTACTCCTTACTTTTACTGCGCTTCTTATTTTAGCTGGTTGCATGTCAGCGCCTAAGCCACCAACAGCGCTTATCGCTCCGCAAAAATTTCAAGTAAATTTTAATACGTCTAAGGGGTTAATTGTTGTTGATATCAATCGTGCAGATGCACCTATAGGAGCAGATCGCCTTTATAATTTAGTAAAAGCAGGTTACTTCACGGACTGCCGATTTTTCCGTATAGTCGCAGGTTTTGTTGTGCAATTCGGCGTAGCATCTAATCCTAAAATGACCAAAGCATGGAATATTCAAATGAAAGATGATCCCGTTAAAAAATCTAACACACGAGGTGTATTAAGTTACGCAGCCAGCGCCGATCCAGATACGCGAACAACTCAACTTTTTTTTAACTTAGGCGAAAATAGTCGTTTAGACAAAGTTGGCTTTGCAGGAATAGGGCAAATATCCAAAGGCCTTGAAGTCGTGGATAGTCTATATGCAGGAGATCGTGAATTACCTGATCAGGCTAAAATTGAACGTATCGGTAATAGTTATCTCGATAAAGAATTCCCCAACCTTGATTACATAAAGACGGCTTCTATTACCGTGCTTCCTTAAAAAGTAAGCAGATTATACTTACTTTTTCTTCATAGCCTGTATAAACGATTTTAGAAGTTCGTGGTCTTTAACACCAGGAGCGGACTCTATCCCGCTATTAACGTCCACATTTCGTGCTGCAGTAGCGCGTAGGGCTTCTGTTATGTTAGTAGGAGAAAGTCCTCCAGCGAGAATCCACTGAATGTGCGGATGCTCAATACGTAGTTGCATAAATGTTTTCCAGTCTCCTGTTTGGCCAGAACCTCCAAAGCCTTCCGTATGATAAGTATCACATAAAACTGTTTTGGTGTAGGACAGCCACGCCAGATTGAAAGGCTCATTTTGCGGTAATTTTGGAGCTAACCACAGTTTATCCGAAGTAACTAATCGTGACCACTCAGCAATTACAGCTACAGGAACGACATGTTTAAAATGAATCTGAAAATAATCAAAACCAGCGCGTTGTAGCGCGATTAGTTCTGCGGTAGTAGGTTCTACACATACAGCTACTTTTTTAATAGCAGGCAAACGACTTGATAAAGCCGTATAATTTTCTAGTGAAATAAAACGTGGTGATTTAGGATATATAATAAATCCTAAGTAATCAGCGCCATTTTGAGCAGCTGCTTCTGCATCTTCTTGTGATGTTAAACCACATACTTTGAGTCTAATGCCCTCGATCATGATATATATTAGAAACGGTTAATGCTTTGGATGACATGCTCAATTTGAGCATCGGTTAATTCAGGGAAAATCGGTAAACTTATACAAGTATCTGAAGTAAGTTCAGCAACAGGAAAAGAACCCCGTAAATAGCCTAGATTTTGGTAACACTTTTGGAGATGAAGAGGTACAGGGTAAATGAGATCTGTACCCACTTCGCACTGACTTAAGTGAGCTCTTAGCGCATCACGATTAGAATGTTTTATAGTGAATTGATGATAAACACTTTCGCCGTAAGCGACTTCAACTGGCAGTTGTATATCTTTTTGCTTTATTTCTGAGCGGTACGCTTTCGCAATTGCTTGGCGTCTTTTCGTCCACGTTTCGAGATGAGGTAGTTTTACGTTGAGGGCTGCAGCTTGAAATCCATCCATTCGGTAATTGCAGCCTATAATATCGTGGTAATACCGTTTGTCTGAGCCGTGGACTCTGATTTGACGCGCTGTTGCGTACGTTTTTTCATCGCGTGAGACAAAAGCTCCTCCTTCCCCGCAACCACCAAGATTCTTTGTTGGATAAAAACTAAACGTACCGCAATTACCAATATTACCTACTGAGGTACCTTTGTACTTAGCTCCTACAGCTTGTGCACAATCCTCAATTACATAGAGATTATGTTTTTTGGCTATAGCCATTAATTCGTCCATCCTAGCTGGCTGACCAAAGAGATGAACAATCACGATACCCTTAGTTTTTGAAGTAATAGCAGCCTCTACTTTTGCGGGATCGAGATTAAGTGTATCAGCCTCTATATCTGCAAATACTGGAGTGGCTCCAACATAAGAAATGCCCCAAGCCGAGGAGATAAAAGTAAATGCAGAGGTGATTATTTCATCACCCGCTTTAAAACCTGGAATCATGCAAGCAACATGTAGAGGCGAAGTACCACTGTTCATTCCGAGGACATGAGAATAACCTAGAGAGGCAAATGACTTTTCAAAGTTTTCAACATCTTTACCTAAACAGAAACGGTTAGCATCATAGGTAGCCGCAATCGCCTCTAAAATAGATGTACGTAAATTCTTATGCTGAATTGAGAGATCTAGAAAAGGTACTTTCATAGCTTTACGTGTGGGTTAACTTTTTGACCAAAGCATTAATGAGTGAATCTAAACCAGGTTCTTCAGCCTCAAAGTCCACAGGCATAGCGTGTTTCTTTAAGCTTGAACTAGTCTGAGATCCAATTGAACCGTAAAGCGGTTTTTTTGCGTTATTAGATAAGGTAAGTAAACTATTTTGTTCAGCAAAGAATTGGACCGCTGAGGAACTCGCAAACAAAACAGCGTCTGCTCCCTTCTGATTGTATTCGTTTACTGAGGGATCGTTGGATAAATCAAATTTCTCTGTTTTGTAGACTTGTAGCTTATCGACAATTGCTAGTGCGCTTTCTAGTTTAGTTATTAAAATATCTCTATTCAAATTTCCCATCACAACAAGAACCTTAGCGCTATCAAGGCTGCCTGTTTCTATTAGAGCATTAGCTAAAGATTCTGCAGTCGCAAGTTTAGGCTGACATTCAACTTTAAGATGTAGATCTGTAACACCGCGTGCTGTACCCTCACCTACGCAAGCTATTCGCACAAGACCTAGAGAACGAATATCATCAAAAATCCGTCTAAACTCTTCAAAGAAAAAGTGTACGCCATGAGCGCTGGTGAAAACGATCCAGTCATACCCGCCAAGTTCTAACATCACGTCAGCGAGGAGGTGTTTATCAATTTCTTTAGTAATACTTAAAACAGGTAATTCGAGTACCTCAGCACCTAGTATTTCTAGTCTTGTTTTGAGTTCCGTGGATTGCCCCTTCGCACGTGTGAGTACAATGCGTTTGTTGTTAAGAGGAGTTTTAATTTCGGATGACATACAAAATAATAAAGCTGATATAAAAACTGTTTATGAAACTAACATGAATCTAAAACCCGAAGCGTTTTAAAAGACGAACTGCTGTTTCAGATACGTCAATCCAGTCTAAAGGATTTAAAAGTACCTGTTTAATACCTGTTTTTTCATGAAAAAAATAAAGAATATCGTTATCAACGTGAACACCAAGCGCGCTTTGGCAGCCGCCTCCCAAATGGGCTTGAATTGATCGTTCCAAGCTTAGCGTTTTGGCTGTAGGACTATCAAAAATTGGGGTAAATATTAAGGCATCATCACTACGCGTTTCAATTGCGATTGCGGCTTGGCCTACTGCGGGAACCATCTCAGTGAGTTCGAAAGGTTTAAAGATAAGTCCTGGCCAGGTACTAATTCCAAGCCGTTTTAATCCTGCGGATGCAAGCACTGTGGCATCTGCTGCGCCCTCTGCTATTTTGCGTAAGCGTGTATCCACATTTCCCCTAATTGTAGTAAATAAAGCATTAGGTTTTAAACGCGTAAGTTGCATACGTCTACGCGGGCTATCAGTAGCAATATGATTCACTTCAGAGATGCCTTCACGCATAACGAGGACATCCCGTGCATCCTCGCGTGGCATGTAGCCTGAAACTGTGAGTCCCGCCATTACTGTGCCTGGTAAATCTTTAGAACTATGAACAGCAAGATCGGTCTCTTTACTTAGTAAGCTTTCCTCAAGCTCACTGGTAAAAAGACCTTTTCCGCCTTGTTTTTCAAGAGACCATTCCGTTTGACGATCTCCCGTTGTAATCATTTTAAAGAGCTCAACCTCTACCCCTAAAGCAGCACGCACGTGCGCTGCAACGAGTTCGCTTTGCGCAAGGGCAAGCGGGCTCTTACGGGTGGCGAGGTTAAGTATCTTCACTCAGTAGCTTGCTTGTACGCCTGAGATGTTTTTCTTCTTCATCCAAGGCATCATACTGCGCAGATAGAGTCCGGTTTTTTCGATCTTATGTGCAGCACCTTTATTGAGCAGCTTGTTATATTTCTTAAGACCACCTTTGTATTCTTTTACCCATTGACGCGTAAAGGTACCATCTTGGATTTCTTTAAGAATTTTCTTCATTTCCTTCTTCGTTGCTTTATTTACAACGCGAGGACCACGCGTGATATCGCCATACTTGGCAGTTTCTGAAATTGAGAAACGCATACCTGCTATACCACTTTCATACATTAAATCACAGATTAGCTTAAGTTCGTGTAAACATTCGAAGTAGGCCATTTCTGGTTGATAACCAGCTTCAACTAATGTTTCAAAACCAGCTTGAACAAGTGCGCTTGCGCCGCCGCAAAGTACTGCTTGTTCACCAAAAAGATCTGTTTCAGTCTCTTCTTTGAATGTGGTCTGAAGTACACCTGCACGCGTTGAACCAATACCTTTAGCCCAAGCTAAGGCATGTTGTTTGGCTTTGCCAGAATGATTTTGACCAACAGCAATAAGCGCAGGCATTCCTTTTCCTTCGCTGTAAAGACGGCGAACCATGTGACCGGGACCCTTTGGAGCTACCATGATGACATCGATATCAGCTGGTATTTTAATTAGGCCGAAATGAACGGAAAGACCATGGCTGAAAAGTAAGGTTTTACCTTCAGTTAAATTAGGTAAAATATCTGACTTATACACGCTTGCCTGCTTCATATCTGGCAAACCAACTAAAATAACATCTGCTAAGCGTACCGCTTCAGCTGTGTCATAAACTTTAAAGCCGTGCTTCTTTGCTACGGCACGAGATTTTGAGCCAGGATAAAGGCCAATAATGACTTTACAGCCACTGTCCTTTAAATTCAGAGCGTGAGCATGGCCTTGTGAACCATATCCAAGAACTGCGAGCGTTTTATTGCGGAATACGCCTAGGTCGGCGTCTTTATCGGTGTATACTTTTGCGGGCATGTTATAAAAAATTTGAGGGAGTAAAAATTAACGCTTTAAGGCAAGTTGTCCGGTTCGAGCTATTTCTAAAATACCAAAGGCTTCGAACGTGGCTATTAAAGAGGACGCTTTTGATAACTCTACAGTGGCTTCAATAATAACAGCATCACTTGTTTCATGAATTATTTTAGCATGACACGTTTCTGTTTGAGCAACTAAGGCGGCGTGTATTTTAGAATTTGTTTTAACTTTTAATAAAACAAGTTCGCGAGCTATGGAATGAGTTTCTTTAATGTCTGATACATCTACGACATTAATTAACTTTCTTAGCTGCTTCATGCACAGGTCTAGAGCTTGAGCATCGCCTTTTAGAACGAGCGTAATTCTAGAAAGTTCCGAATCTTGAGTCGGTGCAACATTGAGTGAATCAATATTAAAACCACGTCCAGAGATCATTCCTGCAACACGCGCAAGTACACCGAACTTGTTTTCAACAAGTACGGATATTGTATGCAGGTGGGTTGTCATGTGAGGTGGCAAAAAGGTTATATCGACTGGCTTGGCTAAATTCCTGGCATTATTCAGGTCATAAGGTGTATTAACACTTATTATTGAACAACAACGGGATTTAAAAATTAACCAAGCTTAGCCCTAAAAAGGAAGCATAATCCGTTTCTATGATCAGGACTTATGGGTTATTATTAAGAAAAACTAAGCTAGCCGCCTATTTTTTAGGTATAAACATACACAAAAAATGGAAAAAATGGCACAATGTGTGAAAAAAAGTAATTTGTGCGAAAAATCGACCTATATTATCCCTATTCAGTACAATAGGGTTGAGACTATCGTCTCATTTAGGATCTACCTACTGACTGTACCAAATGGTGGTGAGGGAGGGAATCGAACCCCCGACCCGAGGTATGTAAAACCTCTGCTCTAACCGCTGAGCTACCCCACCGTCGCGTACCAAACTAAACCTTAAGCGTAAGAAAAATACCCGTAAAGAGAATTCTAACTAGGCTCAAGCTGGTACAGAAAGGCTGCGTTACCTTATGATGACAAGCGATTAATGTGTCTATTTTAAGCCTTTTTAGCTTTTAGTAGACCTGTCTTAGCCATCAATTCAGCATTTTGAATCGCATTTAGAGCTGCCCCTTTCCAAAGATTATCACCACTTACCCAGAGTGCTAGGCCGTTATCTAATGCTGTATCTAAACGTATTCGACCCACCCCGCATTTTACTTTGCGGCTAAAATCTAATGGAGTCGGATATTTCTGTTGGCTTGGATCATCTACAAGTTCAGCCCCTTCAAATGAGGCAATCGCAGCTTGAGCTGCTTCAACACTAACAGGACGTTCAAATTCAGCATTTACTGAAATAGAATGGGCGCGAATGACTGGTACGCGAACGCAGGTAGCGGATACCTTAAGGTGAGGCAGTCCCATGATCTTGCGACTTTCCTGCATCATCTTTGTTTCTTCCCCTGTATAACCATTAGTTCCGAAGCTATCCACTTGAGGAATTGCATTAAAAGCAATTTGGTAAGGGTATACTTTTCGTGGTAAAGGTTGATGGGATGAATGAGCGGTAATTTGATCAGCCAATTCTTTTACTGCCTCTGCTCCTGTACCAGATACGGATTGAAACGTTGATGCAAAGTACCGCTTTAGGCCAAATTGTTTATGCAAAGGCCATAGCGCCATAAGTGTCACAGCAGTTGAACAGTTTGGATTAGCTATAAGTCCTTGGTGGGTCTTCAAGGCATCGGGATTTATTTCTGGAATAACGAGTGGAACTGTAGGATCCATTCTAAAAACTGAGCTTTTATCAATAACTAAGCACCCCGCTTTAATTGCATCTGGAGCTAAAGCACGTGTAACTGATCCGCCCGCAGCAAAAAAAGCTACATCTAAATCAAAGAATACGCCGGGCTTAGCCTCCTCTATGGTATAGGTGTGCCCATTATAATTTATTATTTTTCCTGCAGAACGCCCTGAGGCAAAAAGCCTTAATTGAGCCATGGGAAAATGCCTAGCGTGTAAAAGCTGCAGCAGTTCTTGACCTACGGCACCTGTCGCACCAACGATGCCTACTGTTAACTGTGACGTCATACTCATGAATATAGAAACGCTAAGTAAACTTTGTTCTGATCTCGGTATCAAGCCTACAGAGCGACTTCTGTATGTTAGAATATCTGAGGCAACCATGCAGTTTTACGCTAAGGGAAAGCTTGTAAGAAGTTACGGTATATCAACCTCAAAGAAGCCTCCCTCAAATATAAAGCACTCTCTTGGTACCCCTCGTGGACTACACGAAATTGCGGAACGTATCGGAGCAGGTCAACCTCCTGGAATGGTATTTAAATCGCGGGTATGCACAGGCCACCATTACACAGAGGTGAAAGAAGTGGATAATATGATAACGAGTCGAATTCTGTGGCTTAGAGGACTAGAGCCAGGAATAAATTTAGGTGGTGAAGTAGATACCTATGATCGTTACGTATATATTCACGGTACTAATCACGAAGAACGTTTGGGAGAACCTCTAAGCGCCGGCTGCGTTCTTATGGGTAATCTCGATATTGTAGAATTATACGACGAGGTGCGTGTAGGAGATCAGGTTTTGATCGTCGATTAAAAAATGAATCTTAAAAGCTAGCTATTTTTTCCAAAAAGTAGACGTAATGAATTAAGACATACGATTACAGTGCTGCCCTCGTGCGCTGCTACACCAAAAGCAAGAGGTACGACTCCCAAGGTAGTGGCAATAACCATTATGGCAACAACGCCTAAAGAGAGCGTAAGATTTTGACGAATTACTTTTCTTGCTCGGATACTTAAAAGACGTGCCTGCAAAAAGTTTTCAATTCGGTCATGCATTAAGATAACCTCTGCTTCTTCTAAAGCAGCGTCACTGCCCCTTGCCCCCATAGCTATACTCACATCTGCAGCAGCTAAACTTGGAGCATCGTTAACACCATCTCCTACCATGGCAATTGTGTAGCCCTGTTTTTTCAAATCCTGGAGTGCTTCTACTTTACCTTCTGGAGATAATCCTGATCTAAATTCATCAATTCCTAATTCACGAGCGACCGATTCGGCAGAATGACTCCTGTCCCCTGTTAGCATAATCGTTCTTACTCCACTCGCTTTGAGCTGAGCCAAAACAAATTTAGATTCCATGCGAATTTGGTCCTTTAAAAGAATACGACCAACCAAATCTTTTCCTATTACCCAGACTTCACTTAAATCTGCAGGAGCTTGGGGGAGTTGTTTTGACCAAGCAGCAAGGGGGCCTGCGTTTAAGAGTTCTCTTCGTCCTAGAACGAGTGTACTACCCTCTGCCTTAGCTCTGAGGCCCTGCCCAGTAAGTGATTCAAATTCTTCTAGTTTAATTTCACGCACATTATGTAACTTAGCATACTTCACAATGGCTCGAGCAATCGGATGGTGTGATTTATTTTCTAAACTATATGCGATTTCTAAAATTTGATTTTCTTTTCCTGCTGGAAAACTTTCGCATCCAATAACGGCTAAATCACCCGTCGTTAATGTTCCTGTTTTATCAAGAGCAACTGCAGTTATATCAGCTAAACTTTCTATTGCTGCGCCTCCACGAAATAAAATGCCATGCTTTGCTCCCCACGCAATAGAGGCTAAAATAGCTGAAGGTATAGATAAAACTAAGGCACAAGGACTAGCGACAACCATTAGAGTCATAGCTCTATAAAACGCCGAGCGTGTGCCTCCCTCATTATCAAAAGCAGGTAGTTTGAATCCTAGCCACCAGACAAGAAACATAGCAGTTGCTGCACAAATAACGAAATAAGTATATCGTGTGCCGAATTTATCTATAAAACGTTCACTTGGTGCTTTTAATTTTTGAGCACTTTGAATAAGACGAATAATTCTCTGGAGTGTACTTTCTGAGGGAAGTTTAGTGACTTGGAAATCAACCGTTCCCCAAAGATTAATTGTGCCACTATAAACTAAATCTCCAGTTAGTTTAGGTACTGGAACAGCCTCTCCTGTGAGTGCGGATTCATCACTTGCACTTTTACCTGTAAGTACTGTTCCATCAGCTGCAAAAGCTTCCCCAGGTTTCACCCTTAAGGTGTCCCCAAATTTAATGAGATCTATTGTAATTTCAGATTCTATTCCCTGGGTATTAATAATACACGCTTGTTTTGGCGCGGATTTAAGAAGTGAGCCGACCTCGCGCTGGGTACGGTACAAGGAATATTCTTCCATAGCACCTGATGCCGAAAAAAGAAATAAAAGTAGAACAGCTTCCCCCCAGGCTCCTATAAAAATTGCGCCAAGTGCAACCGCCAACATAAGAAAGTGAATATCTATATCTTTATTCTTAAGATTCTCATACGTGTCTTTAGCTGCATCCCAGCCACCACATAGTACGCCTATTAAAAATAATCCTTTCGATAACCAGACTAACGCAGGAAAAATATGCTCTGTAAGCAAGCCAGCTATACCTGCAATACCACAACCCAAAGCCATTATAGCTAAAAGTTTCCACTCATGATCTTCAGATTTATGAGGGGCTGAAATTTCAGGCCATTTCATTTCTCTCCAAACCCACAGCTTTTCTGCAGTTGAACAACTTTGCCTTCCTATAACGACTGCACTTCCCTCTCGTTTTATGAGATATCCTCCAGGTGCATGCGCAGACTTGTTTGCGATTAACTTAGCCTCAATAGCAGTAATTGTTTCAATGAGTGCTGCTTCAAGACGAGTCGTGTCTATATCCCCAAGTACAGCTAATGAAACCTTATGGGCCAAGGGGTCGACTCTTACTGCATTGATTCCCGGACTGGATTTAAGGAATTCAGCTAGTTGATCCGCCCAAGAAGAATTCAGTTCAGGTGAATTCATATAATATGTATCTAATTAAGGGGAATCGGGATTAACCGCAAATTCATTTGCGCGAAACCAATAAGATCCATTCGTTAGTATGCTACATATTTACACTACACGTGCATGATTAGTCTTAACGAAGATCAAGGAGAGGAAAAGCCAGTATCTCGGGCTCCAGCCTTGGTTGCGTCTATCTTCAGCGATAGTGGCTGGCTCAGCGACGCCTTAAGCTTAGAGCATCGTCCTGAACAAGAACATATGGCTAAAGCTATAGCGAGTGTACTTAAAAGTGATCATTCGTTACTTTTTGAGGCCGGCACAGGCGTAGGTAAATCTATGGCTTATTTGGTCCCAGGCATCATCCAAGCTATGGATCAAAATAGGCAGATGTTAGTATCTACCCATACCATTTCACTTCAAGAACAGTTGGAATCTAAGGATCTTCCTTTATGCCGTAGACTATTTACTGCGATACCTGAACTTAAAGTCTATGCAGATTTTAAGTCAGCGGTGCTCTTAGGAAAATCAAACTATCTGTGCACGACTCGTTTATCTCATGCATTAGCGGAAAAAGCCGGGCTATTTTCGGATGATGAATATGAAGAGCTTCAGCGAATAGCAGCGTGGTCCGAAACAACAGAGCATGGATTACGGCATGAATTAAGACCTGCACCAATAGCTGAGGTCTGGGATTCTGTTAATTCAGACTCCTCCACATGCTCGAGAAGGCACTGCGAGGGATCTGCATGTTTCTATCATAAAGCACGAGGTCGTTTAAAAGCAGCTCACGTGATTATTCTTAATCATGCTCTACTTTTCTCACTTATTAAATCCGGTGGAGCTAAATCTGAAGGCGCTACGCATGAAGAAAAAGGGATATTATTTCCTGAGGATTTTTTAGTGCTTGATGAAGCACATACAATTCCTGAAGTAGCTACAGATCACTTCGGTTTATCTTTAAGTAGTTACGGCATCGAGCGTTCCTTAAAAATACTCTATAATCCAAAAACAAAACGAGGACTCCTTAAAAAACGAGGTGAATCAGAAGTAGCTCGTAGAGTGACAGATGTTATCGAGGCTTCTAAGCAATTCTTTTCTCGAGTGGACGAAAAATTATTATCTGTTCGTCCTATTGTTCGCTCAAGAGAACCTGAAGCGATTGAAACAACACTCGATGGACCCCTAGATACACTCCATACTTTGGTGGGAAAGATAGCTGACTCTCTTGAGGATGGTCGTGAAAGAGATGAGCTTTTAGAACATAAATCTCGCCTTAAAGGAATCCAAGCAAGTATCAGTGACTGGTTATCTCTTGCAGATAAAACACACGTGTACTGGGCTGAGCGTGCGGGAAGAAATCAAACGACTGTTGTTCTTAGAAGTGCACCCATAGATGTAGCCCCAGAACTAAGACGACATCTTTTTGGCTGTGGAGTGAGTGTGATTTGTACAAGCGCTACCTTAGCGATAGCCGGAGAAATAGACCCTTTTGCACTGCGCATAGGAGCAGAGTCAGCAAAAACTTTAATGGTCAAATCCCCGTTTGATTATCATCAGAATATGCGCGTATTTGTTGCAAGCGATGTACCCCTTCCGTCGACACAAGGTGCACGCTTATCCCTCCAAGTACTTGCTGATTACATCTTTTTTTGTACTCAAAAAGTAAAAGGAGGTACGCTAGTTTTATTTACAAGTCATAGCGATTTGCGCGCTGTAGTTGCTGATCTAGAACCTAAATTTTCAGCTGCGGGTCGAACACTTCTAAGTCAGGGGGACAGTGCATCACGGACCGAGTTAGCAAGGCAGATGAGAACATTGGGAAATGCAGTTTTATTTGGTACAGACAGTTTTTGGACAGGCGTTGATGTTCCTGGTGATGCACTTTCACAAGTTATAATTACTCGCCTTCCATTTGATCCTCCCGATCATCCAATAATTGAAGCAAGGTCTGATCGTTTAAAAGAAGAAGGATTAAACCCTTTTAATGAACTCACTCTGCCCGATGCATTAGTTAAATTTAGACAAGGGGTTGGACGATTAATACGCAGCAAGACAGACCGTGGTTTAATTACAATTTTGGATAGTCGATTACTCGCTAAAACATATGGCCGTATGTTCATAGAGTGCTTACCAAATACTGAATTTCAGAAAATTACGAAAGAAAGTAGAGAGGCACTCTTTAGGGCTTATCTTTAAGACAGCTTCAAAGGCTTGCACTTCTGTCACTTGAGGCTTTCTTTTGTAGGGATATGAGCAAAACTGCTACTACCAAACCCACGAAAGATAAACCTGCAGACGCAAAGCCAGCTGCTTCTGAAAATGCAATTCTTAAGACCTCCTATGGTGACATCACACTAGCTTTCTGGTCTGATGTAGCGCCTAAGACTGTAGAGAATTTCAAAAAACTAGCTAAAGATGGTTTTTATAATAAAACGGCGTTCCACCGTATTATTAAGGGTTTTATGGTTCAGGGCGGTTGTCCAAATACTAAAGCAGGTGAAAGTGGTATGCCTGGTACTGGTGGTCCAGGTCATACGATTAAAGCTGAGTTTAACGCAAAGAATCATGTACGCGGTGTAATTTCTATGGCTCGCTCAGCACATCCTGATTCTGCAGGAAGTCAGTTTTTTATCTGTCACGGTGATGCAAAATTCTTAGACCGTCAGTACACAGCATTTGGCGAATTAATTGCTGGAGATGATGTTCTCGAGCGCATTGCAACTGTACCTACTAAGTCAAATGGTGGTGAAAAAAGTACTCCAGTTGAACGTGTTGAACTAATCTCTGTAGAGATAGTTGCTGCTAAAGCTTAATTTTAAAAAAAATACGGGGGAATTGTGCTACAAGGCATAGTTCCCCATTTTGCTTTAGCTTTTGTAGAGCCTTTCTCGACGATTGCAGTTATTCTAAGACTACTCTTAAGAGTTTTATAGTTTGGATGAATTGCTTCGAATTCGATTTAAGCGAACGAGTAATGAGACATTTTAATATTATTGTGGCTTGCTCAGAAAACCGTGTCATCGGAGTCGCGGGGAAATTGCCGTGGTCTATTCCAGAAGATAGTCACTTTTTTAAAAATAAAACAGCCGGTCAATCGGTAATCATGGGACGGGTATGCTTTGATTCGTGGAGAGACGCGTGCACTTTGAAACGTAACGTTTTTGTTTTAACTCACTCTCCCCTTCCTAAAGATTCACCAGCACTTGCAGTTACTTCGCTTGATGAAGCACTTGAAAAGGCAGCCCAATTAAAGGCTGAAATATTTGTCTGCGGTGGTGAACTAATTTACGAACAAGCCATTATACACCCCTATGCAGATACCCTGTATCTTACCTTAATACATAAAGTCTATGAAGGAGATAGGATCTTTCCTGATTGGGAGCACCTCTTTACAACACGCGTTGAGCAAAAAACAAGTAATCAGGATGGGCTTAACTATACCTTTTTTACCTTAAAAAAGGCACTCCCTGTAAGCCACTAGGTGACGCTATTGGCCTAAAGGCCTAAAAAATCTAAGATTTATTAGATTTCGTCTTTAATTTGCGCGTTAGGATCTCTCTAATAGTAGCTTCACACTTATATCTTTTTTTATGACTACCACGATTAGTTCAATCACAGCACGGGAAATCATTGATTCCCGTGGTAATCCTACCATCGAAGTCGATGTTAAATTAGCAGGCGGTGCTCTCGGCCGTGCAGCTGTTCCCTCCGGAGCAAGCACAGGTGAGCATGAAGCGCTTGAATTACGCGATGGTGACGCAAAACGTTACGGCGGTAAAGGTGTTCATAAAGCTGTTGCTAATGTTAAAGCTTTAATTGCTCCTACCTTAATTGGTCATGATGCTTTCGATCAGGTTGGTATTGACCGCGCCATGATTAAATTAGATGGCACGCCTACTAAGGCTAAGTTAGGTGCAAACGCTATTTTAGGAGTATCGATGGCAGTTGCTAAAGCTGCAGCCAACGCATCTCACCAACCGCTTTATAAATATTTAGGAGGACCTAATGCTAAAGTACTTCCTGTACCCATGATGAATATCATGAATGGCGGAGCTCATTCTGATGCACCAATCGATTTCCAAGAATTCATGATTATGCCAATCGGAGCTCACTCTTTTAACGAAGCGCTTCGCTATGGATGCGAGGTATTTCATGCGTTAAAGAAGGTTCTCAAAGATAAAGGTTTAACTACTACAATCGGTGATGAAGGTGGTTTCGCTCCTAAACTTGAATCTGCAGAAGCAGCTCTTGATGCTATAGCTTTAGCTGTAAAGAATGCTGGCTACAAATTAGGAACTGATATTGCACTTGCCTTAGATGTTGCAGCTTCTGAATTCTATCTTCCTGAAACAAAGCAATATGTATTCAAGAAATCAGATAAGCGCGTATTAAGTGGCGATGAGATGGTTGCTTTCTATGCAGCTCTTGTAGCCAAGTATCCTATCATTTCAATCGAAGATGGTTGTGCTGAAAATGATTGGGAAACATGGAAAAAGCTCACTGTAGCATTAGGCTCTAAAGTTCAACTCGTTGGAGATGATCTTTTCGTTACTAATACCGCTTTCTTAAAGAAAGGTATTGATACAGGTACAGCTAATTCGATTTTAGTAAAAGTTAACCAAATCGGTTCACTCACTGAAACATTTGATGCAGTTGAGATGGCTAAAGAAGCAAACTACACCGCTGTAATCTCACACCGCTCGGGCGAAACAGAAGACGTTACTATTGCAGATATTGCTGTTGCTACAAATGCAGGGCAAATCAAGACGGGTTCATTATGCCGCACAGATCGTGTTGCAAAATACAATCAACTTCTGCGTATCGAAGAAGAATTGGGCGAAAGCGCTATCTTCGGCGGTAAGTTCTAATTAATGACTAACTAAAAAAGCGCTTCTTTAAAAGGAAGCGCTTTTTTTATCGTTATTTTTTACTCTACCTCTAACACGTAGCCTCGTAGGTATTCACTCTCTGGCATGGTCATAAGAACGGGATGATCAGCAGGTTGGTTTGCCCAATTAAGGATACGTACTTTTTTGCGTGCGTCAGCTGCAGCTGCAGACAGCACTCCTCGTAAATCTGCATCCTGCATATGGTGGGAGCACGTGTAGGTAGCTAAAATGCCACCTGGTGCGAGTAAACGCATCGCACGTAAGTTAATTTCCTTATAACCCCGCAAGGCTCCCTCCATCTTACTCTTAGATTTTGCAAAGGGAGGTGGATCTAGGATAATAACATCCCAGGGAGATTCAGAATTACGAGAAGGATCGTTAAGCCAATCAAACACATTAACGCAGCTAAATTCTGCATTCACTTTGTTTTGGATTATATTCTGTCTTGCAGCACTTATAGCATCTTCAGCACTATCTAATCCTAATATTTCTTTTGCACCTGCTCGAGCGGCATGCATAGCAAAAGGGCCTTGATTACAAAATGCGTCTAATACGCGCACCTGTTTACCTGCTTTAGCAATACGAGCAACATGGGTAGCAATCAGTTTATGCTGTTCACGTTGATCGAGATAAAAGCCAGTTTTTTGCCCTGATTGTAAATCTAACCAATACTCAAAACCATCAATGGTTACCCACCGTGCTTCCCAAGGTCGGGATGACCGCGTATGTGTTTCAAGAGGCAGTCCCTCATAGCGTCTAATAGGGGCGTCATTACGGAAAACAATTTCCTCGGGTTTTAATAGTTCTTGTAAAATATCCCCTATAAGCGCTGAACGTTTTTCTAGTGCTAAGGTTTGTATCTGTACAACGAGCGTAGTATCGTAGCGATCTACCACTAATCCAGGGAGGCTATCTGATTCAGACCAAACAAGTCGTGTAACACGATCAGTCCTTCTAGCTATAGCATGCTTAAGAGCATTTCTAATGTAATTTGCATCGAGTGTAACTCGGTCGCGTTCAAGTCTTCTCCATATGATTTGAGATTTACTATTGTAAATACCAACACCTAAAAATCGGTTCGCTCTGTCACGGCATTCAACGAGTTCCCCATTATACTGATCTGGTAGTATTTCTTCTATCTCGTTTACGAATACCCAGGGGTGACCAAGGAGAATACGAGGCTTAGCGTTTGCTTTGAGTTTGAGCGATATAGGAAGTGACACGTTATATAAATTAAAACTACCAAAAATAGATTAAGCTTTTCTACTTGGATGAAGTAGCTTCCAAAGCGCTTTAGCTTGTAAAATGGTATCGCCTAGAACTTTAGGAGTGAGTGCTTGTTTAGGATCGTCTCCAATGCCTAGTGAAGGTGATATGTGTGACTCTATGCATAGACCGTCTGCTCCATAAGCTACAGCAGCTAGTGCACAGGCAGGTACGTAGACTGCTTTGCCTACAGAATGGGAAGGATCTACTACGACAGGAGCCCATGTTTTTTCTTTTAGTAAAGGTGTAATACTTTCGTCAGGATGATTACGATAACCGTCTAAAGTAGGTGTAGTACCACGAGGACATAGGATAACATTTGGATTACCAAACGCTGCAATGTATTCAGCTGCTGAAATAAATTCACTGATAGGCCCCATATGAATACTGCGTTTTAAAAGCACAACAGTATCTTTTTTGGCGACAGCTTTTCCTATAGCTCGAAGCAGAGAATAGTTAAGTGCATTTCTTGCTCCAATTTGTAACATGTGTACACCCGCACTAAGAGCAAGTTCGAGTTGAGTTTCGTCCATTACTTCAGCATCTGCAGGTAGACCTGTTTGACGTGCTGCTTCCATAAGAATATCCAACGACTTATTATCTCCCTGAAAAGAATAGGGATTTGTTCTTGGTTTCCATACTCCACCTCTTAAGGAGTGTGCGCCTGCTTCCTTAACAGCATGTGCAGTTTCAATAAAAAGTTGAGGATTCTTAGGATCTATCGTGCATTGACCTGCTATAATAAAAAGATCCTCCCCGAGTACAACGCCACCGATTTTTATCCTATGGGTCGAAAGATCAGATCGTTTATCCATCAATTTGAACTGCGACTGAATACGGTCAATTCTATCAACATAAGTTAAGCCCTCTAACCTATTTATCATCAGTTCATCTCGCTCATCCCCAACAATAGCGTATATGGTACGCATTGCTCCTATAATGGGTTGGATCGTACAACCAAATTCTTTTACAATAGTAGTAACCTCATTGAGTTGCTCTAAAGTAAACTGATTTGATTTAGGTAGAATCATAGCAAGGTATAACCTAATCACCTTAAGGTGACTGTTGCACTAAAAAATATCATTCCTTTTGATGTGCTGGTAAGTTGTCTAGACCGACTTAAATTCAATAAGACCACCTTGAATTAAGCTCGCGTGCTCAATTTTGTTATTTTCGCAGCGTATTCCATTAATGTATATTTCATTATAATCACTCTTTCCTTTGTCTCGTTTTATGATCAATTGCTTTCCGTTTGATAGAAAGAGAGTGACGTTATTAAATAAAGGAGGTGTTAAGGTATAAGCTGACTTACCAGGACACGCAGAAAAGAATCCCGATGAACTGAGTAAATACCAAGCTGCCATAGACCCTGTATCCTCATCACCACAGAAGGTGTCTTTTGTATAAAGCTCTTTGAGTGTTTTATTAACCCAAAATGCTGTGAGATCTGGTCGACCTGCTTCAGTAAATAAATACAATACATGATGGACCGGCTGGTTACTATGGGCATATTGCCCGAATTGCACTGCAGCCATTTCTGACATTTCATGAATTTCTTTATGGTAAGTTCCTACATGAAAAACAGGCTTCATAGTAAGCATAGTCTGTAAGGCATCTACCATTTTTTCTCTACCGCCTAGTGCATCAATGAGTCCTTCTGGATTGTGAGCTACATCAAATCGGTGCTGCCAAGGTCCCCCTTCAACATGCGCTCCTCCCCAAGAGATAGGGTCAAAGGGTTCTAACCAAGTTCCGTCTGAATTCTTTCCACGAATGAAACCTGTTTTGTAATCAAATAAGTTTCTCCAGTTCTCTGAGCGCTTCATAAAAAAAACGTAATCTTCTTTTAAATCGAGTGCTTTAGCGACTTGAGCAATACAGAAGTCGCCATAAGCAGAGTCAGTTGTTTCTGCTGCTGATTGGCCTACAATATCTGCAGGTACGTATCCCCGTTTGATATACTCTTCAACCCCTCGTCTACCATACCCTCTTTTAGGATTACCAGCAGTAGTTGCATGCTTTTTAAGAGCAGAATATGCTCCTTTTAAATCAAAGCCTTGTATACCTTTTGCTGCCGCATCGCCAAAAACAGCATCGATTAAAGTACCCGTCATACACGCGCGGTAGCCCGGCGAAGGGAATTGTGGCAACCATCCTCCTTCCTTAGAGATATTAACCCAGCCTTGGAGTATTTCTGCAAGGCGTTCGGGAAACACAACAGCCATCCAAGGATACCACGCTCGGTATACATCCCAATAACCATGATCCGAATACATCACCCCTGGTTCAATCTGTAGGCTATAGGTGCTGCGGTGGATCGTTTCTTCTTTGGCATTAATTTCATGCCATATGCGAGGGAAAAGTAACGCACGGTACATGCAGGAATAAAAAGTTGTACGTTCATCTAAGACTTCAGTTTCGATTTTAATTCGCGAAAGATGGTTATTCCATACGCTAGCTGCCTCGCCGCGGGCTGAGTCGAGTGAATGTTTGTCTAATTCTCTTATTAGATTAATACGTGCCTGCTCTGCGGATATAAATGAAGTACCAATTCTTACTTCAAGTACATGACTCGTCTGATCAAACGACATCACTCCCACATGAGAATTATTCGGAGTAGTAAGGGATAGAGTATCCCAAGGTCTAGAAAATTTAAGGAAATAATGTGTTTCAAACGCTCCGTGGTGCCCGCTTGCATTAAATACAGATGCAAAAGATAAACTCGTTTTGTCGGGACTAAGTTTAAGAGATATACTCATTCCAGGCACATCAAAAAGAAACCCGAGTTTATCTTTACTTTCGTTTTTTATAGAAACTATGGCACAACGTTCTGTGGGTATCAGCTCTAGATGTGTTTGATAACGCAGCAACTTAACCGACATGCTGTGTGGTGATAATTTAGATTCTAAAGGATTATAGCTCGAGGCTCTACGTGATTGGTCTCCATCATTTTCTCCCGTAAACGGAAGAAACGTGGCATAGCCATAGTCAGATAGCCAAGGACTTAATTGGTGCGTGCAGCGAAAACCCTGAGTGCGATTATCATTAGGGTTAAAGAACCAACCCCCTCCTATTTGAGATTGTAAAGTCCAGTGAGCCATCCCGAAAGGACGTGCTGTAATGGGGAGCGTATTACCTCGAGAAAATTCTCGTGATGAATTAGTACCCTGTAAAATATTGACATACTGAACTAAATTATGTGCTTCAAATTCAGTCTTTTCTATCTCCGAAGCCTTAGTTTCTGAGGTACTAAAGTTTGCTGCAATAGCTGCTAAACTTGTAGTAGATAGAAATGCACGTCGGCTTAGACCAGCGTTATCAGGGGTAATTGACATAAAAACAAATAATTCAATGGTTATGCTTTAAAGCAATCAGGCATAGGTGCTATAGCATGAAAGGGGTAAGTTTTATTAGAAAATTCGTAAGTAAATTTAGTCTCAGCTGAATGTAGAAATAGGCGTTTATTTCCAGAATTTTTCGCGTATTGTTTATTCTTTGTAAAATCGCCATACGTTTGATCTCCTACGATAGGAAGATGGCGTGTAGCGCATTGCACGCGTAATTGATGACTACGACCAGTTTTAGGATCTAAACGTATTAGACTTAACGGGCCGGTGACACTAACCTTCGTGTTCAGTAGTGTCATTGTACTTTCAGCGGGTATATGACCTGACGATGTCCTTATTTGACCCGCTTTTTTTTCTATCGCCAAACGGTCTCTCCATGTATCGGAAGTTTTATTCGGTTTACCAAAGACTAGCGCGAGGTAGCGCTTAAAAATAGTTTTTTTCTTAAATTCGGCTCGTATTGTTTTAACGAGTGATTCGTTTGAACAAACGAGAATAACTCCCGAAGTGGCAGAATCCAATCGATTTAGTAACCAAATTTTTTTACCACTTGGTATCAGAAAAAATTCTCCATCAAGTGTATAGGGCGCATTTATTAGTGAGCGAGACTCCTCACCTCCACGATTTGGATGCGATAAAATACCCGCTGGCTTATTGAATGCAGCAAGTCCATTTGGATCGCTGATTAAGAGATCAACGGCTTTACCAAGTGGTAAACTTTTCCAAAAAATAGAATGTGAAGTACTCACTCGTAATAGAAAACAAAAGTCATCTCTTGTTGTTCTCCTAGAACAGCAATCATATCATCGGTCCACTGGCCATAGGGAGAGCGAGCAGTAATACCTGAAGCGCATGCACGTATAGCCGCTTCAGATGGAGCACCTGTTGGATCTACGCGAACTATTTTAGCTATTTCTCCTTTAGAGTTCATAATGAACTTAACTTGAACAAAGCTACCAGAATTTGGATATACCTTGCTCGCTATTAGTATCCTCTCCCATTCGATTTGGACGGTTTCTATCATCCGTTGCAAGTATACGCCGTAGTTGCTCCACTTTGCATCTACTGCAATAGGACCTATATTTGTTGTACCTATTTTGTTTTCCGCAAAAATGGCAGGCCTTACATGTTGCGCGAGTGTTTTTCTTGGTTGAGGATGCCGTGGATCAATAAGTGCTGCAGGTGCGTTTGGTGTTTCAACGAGCGCGCCTTGTTTTGCTCCAGAAATACGTTCAGTAACATTAGTATTATTTTCAGCAATCTTTCCTGAGTTAGACCCATACCCATCTTTGTCATCAGCTTTTTTAAATTCATTTCCAGCAAGAGGATTTTGCTCTCTTCGTTCTGTTGCAGATTGAGCCGCTTTAGGCTGCGCTGCAGGTTGTGTAATTGGAGGCGCCTCTTGTTGAGGTTTATCTAAACGACCGGATACGATTTGAGAGGATTGGAAATCTTTTTTACCTTCCAAGGCAGGATGATCATTATGTCCGTTTAGAGTTGGTTTCTCCTGTGCAACCTGCTGATTTCTATCACTAAAATTAGTGGTGTGATCCGGCGTGTTTTCAGGTGCATTAGGGTTTGCTTCTACAAATTTTGGAGGAGACTTAGGTGGAGGAGGTGGAGGAAGAAAGGCAGATAATGGTATTTCAATTTCTTTAGGCTTTGGCTTGCTATACGTAGTTTTATTTTGCTCTCGACCGAAATAACCTAAGCGCGACAAGTGCGGCATAAGGAATAAAAGAATGATATGAAGTAAGAGCGTTGCTAAAATTCCGACTTGAATCGATTTACTATCCGTTTCACTCGTGATCCATGGTAAAGCCCTACGAGGACCGTCACCCAAGTCATCTCGGGTATAGTCAGGCTCAAAAAGATCTTTCATTTACTGGGGGCTAAATTAAATTAATTATTTTAATGAATCAGGTTAACCCATTAGGTTAAAGAGAGTGACCACACCGGGTCAAAATTTGTTTCGTTTCTTCAACGGGTAGACCCATTATATTCGTAAATGACCCTGAGTAGCACTCTATAATCATATCTGTATGGTCTTGAATTGAGTAGGCTCCAGCTTTATCTAACGTGTTGACCTTCAATACATAAGAATCGATTTCTTCATCAGTCAATGCCTTAAAAGTAACTTCACTGGAAATACCTTCATTTAGTGTCAAAGAGTCGCTTATCCTGCGCATTGCTATGCCAGTATAGACGGTATGTGTTTTACCTGATAATTTTCGAAGCATGCGTTTCGAATCTGCAAGATTTGCTGGTTTGTTCAGTACAGTACCATCTATAAACACGGTCGTATCTGCTCCTAAGACTAAAGCGTCAGGATACAAGTTTGCTACCCAATCGGCTTTCAAGGATGCGTTATGCGTAACCATGTATTTGGGATCTGCAGTAGGGTCTTCAAACTCAGTTACTCGTGCAGGGATAACTTCAAATTTGACTCCAAGTCTGCTGAGCAGTTCTACGCGTCTTGGTGAAGCAGAAGCTAAAATTAAACGGTTAGATGACAGCATATATTAGAGATTAAAAGATCATTTAATATACCTCACAAGTAAGTGTAGCAACGAAACTTGTAGTTTGTCAGCGCCTCAAAAGAGGTATACTTTTTGAGTACTCTAATACCTATGCGTCTTGGCCTAGCACAATTAAACACAATCGTCGGAGACTTAGTCGGTAATCGTCGTAAAATAGTAGATGCTTACAACACACTAGTCGCTAAGGGAGCTGAACTTGTTTTATTTCCTGAACTTATTGTATGCGGCTACCCTCCTAGAGATCTTTTATTTAGAAAGAATTTTGCTAATGATGTCCAAGATTCTTTAGCTCTTATCACACACTCTATTGGTAAAGTGCCTGCCTTAATAGGTACTATAGAAATAAACACCACAGGTGTGGGACGTCCCTTTTACAACTCTGCTGCTTTTTGTCATAATGGTAAAATCTTAACGTACGCGCGAAAAAGTTTACTTCCTACGTATGATGTCTTTGACGAAGATCGTTATTTTGAACCAGCACCGCAGGCTACGATACTAGAGTTTGAAGGCAAAAAAATAGGAGTAACTATATGTGAAGACATATGGACTCACCCTATGATCAACACGCGAGGACTCTATCATGGTCTAGATCCCGTAAAACAACTTGCGAAGATCAAATTAGATTTGATGGTAAATTTATCAGCAAGTCCTTGGCATAATGAAAAAGGCAATGTACGTAAAACGCTCGTTACGGATGCCGCTTTTGAATTAGACTGTCCCGTTGCTTACGTAAATGCGGTCGGCGGTAATGATGAGCTTATTTTTGATGGCCGCTCTTTAGTAAGTGATGCGTCAGGCCATGTTTTAATGGGCCTTGCTGCTTTTGAAGAGGATTTGCGCGTTGTACCTCTTAATCTAGATCCCCAAGCAAGTTCTAATCAGGAGCGCCAGGTTGATGAAAGCTATGAAGAATCTAACATGGCAGATATCTACGCTGCATTGTGTTTAGGGCTTAAAGATTATGCACATAAGAGTGGCTTTAAGAAAGCGTTGGTCGCTCTTTCTGGAGGTATAGATTCAGCTATTGTAGCGGTGATAGCTGCCGCTGCATTAGGAGCAGAAAATATTACAGGCGTATCACTACCCTCACGTATCTCCTCGCAGCACTCTAAAGATGATGCTCATGCTTTAGCTAAAACATTAGGCATCACTTACCTCGAAATTCCTATTGCTGATTGTGTAGCTTCAAGTGAGTTAGCCCTAAAGCCAGCGTTTACTGACAAAGTACCTGATGTAACTGAAGAAAATATACAGGCGCGTATCCGTGGAGTACTCATGATGGCACTCTCAAATAAGTTTGGCTCTCTTTTATTAACAACAGGGAATAAAAGTGAAATGGCTGTGGGTTATTGTACCCTTTACGGAGATATGTGCGGTGGGTTGGCGGTGATATCAGATCTTTATAAAACACAAGTTTATGCGCTCTCTCATTGGATTAATGAGTCGTATAAAAAAGAGGGCAAACAAGCGCCAATTCCTACGTCTACACTCGAAAAAGCGCCAAGCGCTGAACTAAGACCTGATCAAAAGGATCAAGATACACTTCCCGAATATTCTGTTTTAGATGCGGTACTTAAAGCCTATGTTGAGGAGGGTTTATCTCTAAAAGGAATAGAAGCAAAAGGTTTTAATGGTGCACTTGTTAAGGATATTGTGAGCAAAGTTGACCGGAGTGAATATAAACGAAAACAAGCTGCACCTGGTCTTAAGATCACTCCACTTGCCTTTGGCGTAGGCCGTCGCATACCAATCGTGCATGGATATACAAATTAAGCATTTAATATTTTTGCTATGACTAACCAACGCTCGGATGATTTATTTCAACGTGCTCTTAAACTTATACCTGGTGGTGTAAATTCACCTGTAAGAGCATTCCGCTCTGTTGGTGGTTCACCTTTTTTCGTTAAGTCTGCTCAGGGTGCCTGTTTAACTACAGCAGATGATAAAGAGTTAATTGATTTCGTTTGTACTTGGGGGCCCGCAATTCATGGCCATAATCACCCTAAAATTAAAGCTGCTATAGCTGCCGCATTGGAAAAAGGGACTAGTTTTGGAACGCCTAATCCGCGTGAAGTAGACATGGCAGAACTCATTACACGCTTTGTTCCTTCGATTAAGAAGGTACGTATGTGCAGCAGTGGTACAGAGGCGACAATGTCAGCTATACGTCTTGCTCGTGGTTTTACTAAGCGGGATAAAATTATTAAATTTTCAGGGTGTTATCACGGGCATTCCGATTCGCTTTTAATTAAAGCAGGATCAGGAGCGCTAACCCATGGTTATCCAGATAGCGCAGGAATACCTGCCTCTTTTGCTCGTGAAACAATTGTACTTCCTTACAATGACACCGCTGCAGTGGACGAAGCGTTTGCCACTTTTCCTGATCAAATAGCCTGTATAATTGTCGAACCCTATATTGGTAATGTAGGATTTATTAAAGCAAACCCCGGATACTTAAAGCATTTAAGCTATGCTACCACTCAGCATGGTGCATTACTTATCTTTGATGAAGTAATGACCGGATTTCGTTTAGCAAAAGGAGGTGTGCAAGAGCTAGAAGGGATAAAGCCAGATTTAACTACATTAGGTAAAATAATTGGAGGCGGATTACCTGTTGGTGCATTCGGTGGTAGAGCAGATGTAATGGATTATCTTGCACCCCTTGGACCAGTCTATCAGGCAGGAACACTCAGTGGTAATCCTCTCGCATTATCAGCCGGAATAGCTTCGCTAGAACTTTTAGAAGAACTCAATCCTTACGTAAGGCTTAATCAACTCGGTGAGCAGTTAAGTAAAGCTACTTTAGCGGCTGCAAAAACAAAAGGTATTCCACTCCAAGCACCGTACTGTGGTTCTATGTTTTCTATCTTTTTTAGTGCAACGCCTGTTACCGATTATGCATCCGCACTTGCTGCAGACGCAGCTCCTTATAAAAAAATGTTTCATAGCTGTCTAGACAACGGTGTATATCTCGCTCCAAGTGCTTATGAGGCAGGTTTTCTTAGCACTGCTCATGCGGGTGATGCTATAGATAAAGCATGCGAAGTGATGACGACTGCAATCACTTCAATCTAATGCTGCGTAAAAGAAGAAGTCTTTTATGGTCTGACTAAGCCTAGGTTTGGGCTTAGTCACTGAGACGCCAGTCTAGCATTTCTAACTGCAGGCTTTTTCTTCCGTTAAAGTGATTCCAGTGTAGGCCTACTGCTATATCAATTGGCTCGTATGAAGGAGGTAACTTATTAGCCATTTTCCAAGCTACGCCCTGGATTTTTTTCCCTGTAGCGTCTGGTAGTGAAAAGCGGAAGTGAACCTCTTTAAAAACATCTGGTTTTTGTTTTAAAACTATACCTTTAATACCAAACACGGGTTCAGGGTTTCCTTGGCCAAAAGGATGTAATGTTTCTAGCTCTTGCATTAAACTTTCTTTGATTTGATTTACTGAAATCCAAGCTGATATATCTATACGCTGTTCAGCTAGATCAGATCCCGATGAAGCCTTTACCGCCTCTGTAAAGAGTTTCCTAAAGGCTTGCACGTTAGTTTTCTTAAGCGATACACCCACAGCCATAGGATGGCCGCCCCAACTTTCTAGATGGGCACTACACTTACCTAATACATCGACGAGGTTTACCCCTTCGATACTGCGTCCTGAACCTTTGGCGAGCTCTCCCTCGCTACCAAGCACAACACAGGGTCTATTATATTTACGCGTTACACGTCCTGCCACAATACCTACCACCCCAGGGTGCCAACCTTCTTCAAATAAAACAATACCGTGATTCTCTATAAAGTGATTCTCAATAATTTTCTCTGCCTGCTCTGTCATTTGTCTTTCTATATCCTGTCTTTCGCGGTTAAAGGTGTCTAATTGGTGAGCTGTCTCGTAGCAAAAACGAGTATCTTCACTTACCATTAATTCTACAGATAGTGCTGCATCCGCTAATCTTCCAGAGGCGTTTATTCTAGGTCCTAGTCGATACGATATATCCATAGGCATAATTTCCTGCCCAGGCTTAAGTCCTGCTACTTCCATGAGTGCCCTTAGTCCTGGCCGTTGCGTTTGGGCTAAAATGCGCAGCCCATTACTTGCCATAATCCTGTTTTCGCCTGTTAGAGGCACGAGATCTGCAACCGTTCCCATAGCAACGAGATCGAGTTGATCTCTTAATTTATAGGTTAGAGCAATAGGATTTTTTCTCTCTCTAAGATGTTTTAAGAGACCATGCATCAATTTAAATACAAGACCTGCAGTACATAAATAGCGCCAAGCACTATCGTTACTTGTAGTTTCTTCATGGATATGTGGATTTATTAAGATACCTTGTGCCAAAGGCTTTTCTTTCGACCGGTGATGATCGACTACAATAACATCCATACCTAAATTACACAGATAGCTAACTTCATCATGGGAATTTGTTCCACAATCTAGGGCTACAAATAAATCTGGTTTACCAATTTCTAAAGCACGATCTATTGCACTTCGTGATAAGCCATATCCGTCTTCTGCGCGTCTTGGTACTACAAAACTAGGAGACAAACCAAAGTTACGTAATACAGTCACAAGTAACGCTGTACTTGTGACTCCATCAACATCGTAATCGCCCAATACGATTACCTTTTGTTTTTTATCAATTGCTTCAACGAGTCTTTCAGCGGCATCTGAAAGGCGTGGTACTTCAAATGGATCAGATAAGCCTCCTAGCGTAGGATTTAGAAACGTACCTGCTTTCTCGGCTTGGGTAAGCCCTGAACGCATCAAAAGCTCCGCCATAACGGAGCTTACTCCGGTCGATTTGCTTAGTGACGCAATATCCTCTGCAGGCAGCGCCTTGTATAACCAGCGCATAAGCGTTTATCTGGTCGTTTAAGGTTAGCCCCTAGTCTATTAAGCACTCAAACCGTAAAAGCCGAGTGCTTGTAGTCTTAAGGGTTAGGCCTTACTTAGATGCCTTGCTAGAACCTGTCCACTCATACTCTGGAGTAACGTCTGCATGTGCTTCGACGTGCTTACGATCACCTTTATGCCACCAGTAGAATACTTGTGACGCGATGAAGATAGCAGAGAAAGTACTTGTTACGATACCCACTAAGAAGGTGAATGAAATATCACGTAATACTCCACTACCAAAGAGGTAGAGTGCTAAAGCCGCTAAGAACGTTGTTGTAGCTGTCATGATAGTGCGGGCAAAAACTTTATTGATGGCACTATTAATAACATCACGTAGTGAGCCATTTGGAGTTAGTTTCAACTCTTCACGGATACGATCAAATACAACTACAGTTTCATTGATCGAATAACCCGCGATACAAAGAATTGCTGCGACCATAGGGGCTGAGAATTGATGGCCTGTGAGTACGAATATTCCAATCGTCATGAAGATGTCATGTAACGTTGAAAACATAGCGCCTACACCGAAGCCAAACTCAAATCGGAATGCGATATAAAGAAGAATGGTGAGCATCGAGACACCAACTGCGAGAAGTGCATTTAGTTCGATCTCTTTGCCGATTGAGGCACCGATATGTCCTTCACCCACTTTTTCTAAACCTGCATTGGGATAAGCTACTTTAAGTGCATCAACGACCTGAGTTGATTTACCTTCAGGTGTTTCAATCTTAAGAAGCTCGTTACCCCCACCAATAGCATTTTCGTAAGTCGGATTGATTTCTCCTACTTTAGCAGATGCTGCTACAGTACGAATCGATGATATATCAAGGTGTTGTTTGTACTGAAGCGTAACGACATCACCGCCAGAGAAATCAATTCCGTAAATAGCGCTACCTTTGTATGCAATAACAACTACACCTACAAGTACAACTATCCATGATCCTATAAATGCAGGACGACCGTACTTAATGAAATCTACATGCAATGTCTTAAGTAAGTGACGCATGGTTATTTTCTTTACCCATCCAGCACTAATAACCTCTTCCATTACTAAGTGAGCTGTAATAAGAACGGAAAACAAGGTTGATAGAACTCCGATAGCAAGTGTTACTCCGAAGCCCTTAATTGGTCCGCTACCGAGCCAAATCATGATAGCGCAGATGATTAATTGGACTAAATGAGCGTCTACAATGGTTGTAAGTGCTTTAACGTAGCCGCTTTGATTTGAAACTGATAGCGACTTGCCTGCAGCTATTTCTTCACGCATACGCTCGAAGATTAGAATATTTGCATCCACTGCCATACCGATTGTTAAAACGATACCTGCTAAACCAGGAAGAGTCATGGTTGCCCCAAAACTAGCAAGTGCACCAAAAATAATCAAAATATTAACAGCGAGTGTTAATACAGCAATGATACCACCTGTTGAGTAGAAGGTGATCATGAATGCAGCTACTGCTACGGTTCCAATAATTGATGCTTTTACGCCACTTGATACAGCGTCTGCAGCAAGCGATGGTCCTACCTCATATTGTTCTTTAACGATTAAAGGTAGATCAAGCGGGTTATTTAAAACGTTAGCTAAGTCGATAGCTTCACGATCTGTGAATTGCCCTTCTATCACAGCTGAGTCATTATCAATTTCTTCACGTACTGTAGGTGCAGAATAAAGTTTTCCGTCGAGCACGATTGCTAAACGACCTGTGTGACCACTGCGACGACCTTCTTCAGCAATTTGACGAGTCATTGCTGCAAACTTCTTACGACCATCGTTAGTAAATTGCATTAAAATTTCTGGCTTTCCGTACATGTCGGAATGAGGAAACGCTTTAGCTATAATATCACCTGTAGCTTCAGGGATACGTTTAATAAAGAGTTCTTCGCTTACGCTTTGAGCGCCACGTTCATCTTCAAGACTTAAAAGTTCATAGCCTGGAGGTATTTCTCCTGCTGCAACGGTAGCAGGAGACACATTTGGATTTACTACTCTAAATTCAAGACGTGCAGGCGCTTTAACACTATCAACAATATCTGGGTTATCTTTAGTCGTGATACTTGGAAGTTCTACTTCAATACGATTTTCTCCAACGGGGCGAACGATAGGTTCAGCTACGCCGAGGGAATTTACTCGAGCGCTAATAATCTCAACTGCTTTTGCTAATTTTTCACGAACATCAGCAGGATCACGCTGACTGACTTTCGGATCTACTTCTAAGGTAACTGCAACACCGCCGTTTAAATCTAAACCAAGTTGCATCCTTCCCTTAGAGCGAATCAAAAGTTCGTTTAAAAGAATTTGGTTTCGTTTACTTACGTTACGTAAGCTGCTTTCAATTCCGATATCAGGAAAGTACTGAGTAAGATCAAGTTTACGCTCAGCAGCTATTTGGCGTACGCCAACATAGACACTAGGTACTTGACCTGTTTTTTGACGATCTGCTGCTTCCGAGACGAGTTTTTTAAACTCATCTTGTTTAGCTGTTACGTGATCTGTGACATAAGTTTGAAACGGTATGTCTTTTAGAGGTAGAAGCTGTGAAATAGCCCAGCCAGCAATGGCTACGCTAAGTATGAGCTTCCAGAGGTTTTGTTTGAACATGGATGGGTATTGGTTAAAGGCTGTTACTTACAAGGCTCTTAAATTCCCTTAGAAGGTTTCCAGAAATGAGCCAAAAGCTTTGGGTTAGAGACCTAAGCTTTAAGTTTAAAATTACTTCGATTCTTCAGCTTCAGGTTTAGTAACTACGGACTGAATGAATCCTTTAGCTAGTTCGATTTTAGTTTCATCAGAAATACGCACTATAAAACGATCATCTTTTACGTTAGTTATTGTACCGAATATACCTGCAGAGGTTAAAACTTGGTCTCCAGACTTAATCGACTTAAGCATTTCTTCATGTTGTTTTTGCTTTTTACGCTGGGGTGCGATCATTAAAAAATACATCGCAGCTATTAAAAAACCGAAAAATAAAAGCTGAAAAGTACCACCACCAGGTGCTGGAGCTGCTTGTGCGATTAAGGAAGCGTTTATGAGCTGGGACATAGTCTTAATTACTTAATGATAGATATGAAAGAAGTAGAATCTGCTATTAACGCTTTCTGCCCCCCTGAAAGCAAGCTAGAATCTAAGGCTACAACGAGGTTAATTCTTACTCAAAATGAGCATTTTTAGCTCATCTTTTACGAATTTATGGTCTACTTTACTCCTTAATACATCAATTCTTACGTCGATTATACCTAATACAAGCTTTGAAAAGTAAACAATCGTCAAGTTGGTCAGCAGCTAAATCCGAAGAACTCTATGGCTTCAAACGGTGGGGTGCTGCCCATTTTGCTGTTGATAATGAGGGCTTCGTTAATGCGCACCCCTTAGCCGACGATCGACAGATCAGGATTTTAGATGTAATCGATGAGGCGGTAGGCATGGGTTTAAGTGCTCCGCTGGTTATTCGGTTTCAGGACTTACTCAGACATCGGGTAGTTCAGCTAAACAAGACGTTTCAAAAAGCGATTAATGAAGAAGGCTATAAAGGAGAATACCGAGGCGTTTTTCCAATTAAAGTAAATCAATTACGTGAAGTCGTAGATGAGATAGTGGCAGCGGGTAAAGAATTTAGCTACGGCCTTGAAGCGGGATCCAAACCAGAACTCGTTATTGCTCTTGCTATGCATGAAGGAGCGAATCGCCTCATCATATGTAACGGATACAAGGACGAAGATTATATTAGACTGGCACTTTTAGGAAGAAAACTAGGAAAAAAAGTAATCCTCGTTGTCGAACAGCTCTCTGAGCTAGACCAAATTATAAAATTATCTCAAGAGACAGGCGTTAAGCCAATGATAGGTTTTAGAGCAAAACTTCAGACGCGAGGAGAAGGAAAATGGGCTACATCAACAGGAGAAAATGCTAAGTTTGGTCTTAACACAGCAGAGATTTTATTTGCCTGCGAAAAGTTAAAGGCAGTCAAATTTACGCAGTGCTTACGTTTGGTTCATTTTCATATTGGCTCCCAGGTTCCCAATATTATCACCATTAAAAACGCAGTTATTGAAGCGACTCGTTTTTATTGCCAACTCGCTAAGATGGGTTTCCCGATGGGATATCTCGATGTTGGTGGCGGCCTTGGAATTGATTATGACGGATCGCGTACTAACTTTGACAGCTCGATGAACTATTCGATGGAGGAATACACTCGAGATGTAGTTTTTAATATTAAAGAAATTTGTAAAGATACAGGCGTTGCTGAACCTGATATCGTTAGTGAATCAGGACGAGCCGTTGTAGCACCTCACTCCATGCTTGTTATCGAGGTCTTTGAGCGGATTAGTAAGCGGGAGTCCCTGGGACAAAAGCATCAACCCAAAGTGAAACATAAGATCGTTACCGATCTAGAAGTGATGCTTAAGAACAAAACTAAATTGGGTCGTTTAGAACGTTTCCATGATGCTATTCAAAAAAAAGAAGAAGCATTTTCTCTCTTTAATTTAGGTTACCTTGATCTCGAAAACCGTGCAGCAGCAGAATCTATTTTTTGGCAAATATGTGAAGAGATTGCAAAAGAATGTACAAAGACAGGCTACATACCTGAAGAGCTTCGTGATCTTGAGGCCATGCTAGCAGATCAATATGTGTGTAATTTTAGTGTGTTTCAATCGCTACTTGATCATTGGGCTTTGAAACAACTTTTCCCCATAGCACCCTTACATAGACTTAAAGAAAAACCTAATGTTAATGCTATTTTAGTAGACATTACTTGCGATTCTGACGGAAAAATCAGCAGCTTCATCGATCTGCAGGATGTAAAGGAATGCATACGCTTACATCCTTTAAATAATAAACCTTATTATTTAGGTATATTTTTAACGGGAGCTTATCAGGATATTATGGGTGATTTGCACAACCTATTTGGTCGTGTTGATGAAGTGCATGTCTTTTTAGAAGATGACGAACCTAATGGTTTCTATATCGAAGAGACACTACGTGGAAGTCAGATTTCTGATGTCATTGAAGGTGTTCAGTATCAAAAAGAGGATTTAGCAAGGCGTATGAAAGTAATGATCGATGCAGCTACCCGCAAAGATCAGCTTAAACCGCGTGAAGGTGTACGCCTACTCGAAATGTTTGAGACTCAAATGCTCAACAAGACTTACCTTAATATAGATCCAGCCAAGGCAAGAACTAAGAAGAAAAAATAGTGCACTAACGCCACTCATGGCGGGGATATTTTCTCGAGAGTTCACCTTTTATTTTAGGATAAATATCAGCCCAAAATCGTGTTAGGTCATCTGTCACTTGGATAGGTCTATGATTAGGTGCTAAGACTTCAATTGTGACAGGTACTCTACCCTGACCTAAAGAAAATTTTCCTTCTACGCTGTAGAGTTCTTGTATTCGTGCACTTAATACAGGTGGACCGTTTTTTGTGTATGAAAGAGTCGCCTTACGTCCGTTAGCCATTTTGATATTACTGGGTAAATAAATATCTAGAACGCTAAGCTGTTCTGCTGTTAGCCAATCTAAAAGAGTTGGCATGACCTCTTTATTTCTTACTTCTTTAGCACTCGTTTCACCGTAGCAGATTTGTTCAATGAGCGTAGCTCTATCCGATGGAGTGAGTACGTTTACTTCTAATTCTGGAAACCATTCGGCTAGACGATTTACTCGTATTATCCACTGCTCTACTGATTCATTCCACGCTTCTATTTTTATACGCTCATTCACTACTTCTTGCGTTAAAATCTGAGCAGCCTTGTCCAACGGGATATCATCACTCAATCTGGATTCAAGAATTAGATCCCTAAAACGCTTCTCTTTACGAGCGACCACTCGTTTAGCCTCTAAATCATACGTTACGTTTTTAATATCTAAAAAATCATTGGGGAAGAGTTCTTTGAGCCATGATTCCTCTATAGCAGTAGCTAGGTTAAGAAGTACGTTAACTTCCCCATCACGTCCCCCTACTTCGGTAATTTCCGAAGCGACAAAGAGGTTGGATTTTTGAATAGCACTTTCTCGAGCAAGTAAGCCTTTTCTTTTATGTACTAGCTCACACCGAAGTGTTCCTGCATCAAGCCTGCGCGCTAATTGATCCGAAAAACCTGCGAGTACACACTTTCTAATAGCCTCTCCACGATTCTTTTCAGCTGCAGGTTGTTCGTTTAATTCCAAATTTTCTTTTTTTGCTATCTCCAAAAATTGTTCAAATAAAGGTCCTACTTGACGAGCCCCTTGAGCATGTATTCCCATTTTTTTGCATGCATCCAAACTAAAATTATTTTGTTCTGCGTAGCGCCAAGCGCGCATAAGTAAGAAAAAGTCACTTTCATGTTCTTCACCAAAAAGTGTTTCTCTTGCTTCATCACAATCCTTAGTAACATTACGTAATAAAAAGCTACGACCTTGAGTAAGTGCTGCCATGAGTGCTACTGACCTTACACAGCCTCGTTCATCAGCAGCAATAAACATGCGTGCATATCGCGGGTGAACAGGAAATTTGAGCATACGTAAACCCAACTCTGTAATAGAAGAATCCCCCTCTTTGTCCTCTTTTGTTACAGCTAACGCTCCTAAATCTTTGAGGAGCGTTTCGGCTTGTTCGAGTGCTCTAAGTTCAGGTTTCTCAAGCCACGGAAATTTAACTATATCCTTAATACCAGTAGACTTTAAAGTAAGGACGACTTCAGATAAATCTAGCCGTTTAATTTCGGGTAATTCTTGTAGTGCTCTTTGAGTATGATCTTTTTCAGTCCAAAGTCTTAGGCATATACCAGGTGCTGTTCTACCCGCTCGTCCTGCACGTTGATCGGCACTTGCTGCTGATATCTTCTCAACGAGTAATGTGTTTATTCCCCGATTTGAATCGAATCTAGAAATGCGTGCCAGACCGCTATCTATAATCGCAGTAACTCCATCAATTGTGAGCGAAGTCTCTGCTACATTTGTTGAAACGATAATTTTCCTAGTGTCATACTGAGCTACAGCTTTATCTTGAGCCTCCGCGGAAAGTTCTCCGTGTAGTGGAAAACAAATATAATCCCTCAGATTACGTGAACTTTGTAGTGCTTGTACCGTACGTGATATTTCATAAGCACCTGGCATGAATATAAGGATATCACCTGTTGCTTCTTTTGATATTTGCTCACATGCCTCACAAGCTACATCCCAAATCGAACTACTCTCATGTGTTACAGCTGATTTAAGATAGTCTATTCGTACAGGAAAACTACGACCTTGAGACGTGAGCATCGAACAGGGCGCAAGATATCCCTTAAGAATAGAGGTTTCCAGTGTAGCAGACATGACAACAATTTTTAAGTCAGGTCGAGTTGTCTCTTGAATTTGTTTTGCACGAGCTAAAGAGATATCACCGTAAAGATGGCGTTCATGAAATTCATCAAATACAACTACCTTGACTCCTTTAAGATAGGGATCAAAAGCCATACTCCTTAGTAATATACCTTCCGTAACAAAGCGGATGCGTGTTTTGTTACTTACCTTTGAATCGAGTCTTATTTGATACCCCACTAAATCACCCAAAGTAGTTTTGAGTTCTTCTGCCACACGTTTAGCAAGTAAACGAGCGGCTAGTCGTCTAGGCTGTAAGACAACAATCTCTTCTTTGTCCTCAGCAATTCCATGCGCTAAAAGCATTTTAGGTATCTGGGTAGACTTACCTGATCCCGTAGGTGCTTGGACAATTACACGTCCTGTTGCTTTAATTCCTGCTATTAGTGCAGACTCTAATTCATATATAGGAAGTGTAGTAGGATCCATCGTAAGCGTGGTATATCTCCAAAGTCTTATCTGAAATGGCAAGTGTCTAAACGGGATGCAACGGGTGTGGTAGCGTGTAATAGCTTAACGATAGCCACAGTTTTAAGGCTAAGAGCTATATATATAAGGACAAATGTTCGTAACAGCCGCTCGCTTCATCCTCGATATGTTACAATTTAAGTATTTTTGTGTATCTTTTCGGTCAATTTGGTCTACCTAAGCTATTGGGGGGCACTACTCTGTAAATATTTCGGTGATTAAAACGCTGCGAATGCTTGCATCACTGCTAAGAGGTCTTCACTTTCTAGACCTTTACAGTCTCTGAACATGCCTCACGGGGCCAAGCACATGAATCAAAAGATCCGAAATATCGCAATTATAGCTCACGTTGACCATGGTAAAACTACCTTGGTTGATCAACTGCTCAAAGGTGGCGGCGTTTTCCGCGCCAACCAACAAGTCGCTGAGCGTGCCATGGATTCCATGGATCTTGAGCGTGAGAAGGGAATTACAATCAAAGCAAAGAACACTGCTGTTCACTTTTTGGATAAGACAATAAATATTGTTGATACTCCAGGCCATGCTGACTTCGGTGGTGAGGTTGAGCGTGCGTTACGTATGGTTGATGGCGTTCTTCTTGTGGTAGATTCTTATGATGGTCCACAGGCACAGACTCGTTTCGTTTTACGTAAGGCACTGCAACACGGCTTAAAAGTCGTAATCGTTATTAATAAAATTGATCGTCCGAACGCAGAGCCAAAACAAATGTATGACAAGGTGCTTGAACTCTTACTTGAGCTCAATGCGACCGAAGAACAATTTGATGCTCCTGTTGTATACGGTTCTGGCCGCGATGGCTACATGATGAAGCATTTAGGCGATGAAAAGAAGGACATGGTTCCTTTATTCGAGACTATTCTTGATCATATTCCACCGCCATTTGCGAAACCGGAAGAACCTTTCCACATGCTTGTCTCCAACATTGATTGGTCCGATTATGTTGGCCGTATAGCTGTTGGTAAAATTTTAGGTGGTACTGTTACCATGGGTGACAGCATATGGACTATTCGTAATTCCGATGGAAAACGAGTTCGTGGTAAAATCACAAAACTTTTTGAGTATACTGGTCTCGGAACTACTGAAAAAGAAAGTGATAGCGCAGGTAACATTATCGGTTTAGCAGGTGTGGAAGATATTGATATCGGTGACACTATTGCTGCTAAAGAAGATGCTACGGCACTACCCTTCACTGAAATCGATCCCCCAACCTTAGAGATGCAATTCTGCATTAACGACGGTCCTTTAGTAGGCCGTGAAGGTAAGTACGTTACTTCTCGTCAGTTGCGCGAACGTCTATTCCGTGAAATTAAAACTAACGTTTCGATTAAAGTAGATGATTCTGACCGCGCTGGTGTATTTAATGTTAAAGCACGTGGAGCGATGCAAGTTGCTGTTCTAGTTGAAACAATGCGACGTGAAGGCTTTGAAATGCTTGTTTCACGTCCAACAGTAATTACTCGTGAAGTTAATGGCCAAGTCCATGAACCATACGAAACACTTTGGATTGAAATTCCAGAAGAGTGTGTAGGTACGATCATGCAGAATCTAGCTAACCGTAAAGGTCAATTGACCAACATGGAAAAGAAGGCTGCTTTTACGATGATCGAAGCCGTAATCACTACGCGTGGTCTAATCGGTCTTGAAATTGACGTGGTTAATGCGACCAGTGGTCGAGGAGTACTCTCCCATTTATTTAAAGAGTACGGACCTTGGGCTGGTGAATTAACCACCCGCTTAACGGGTACTCTTATTGCAACTGAAGCAGGTACAACCACTGCCTATGCACTAACGGGTTCACAAGAACGCGGACGCCTATTCGTAGGTGCAGGTGAAGAAGTTTATATGGGTATGGTTGTAGGTGAAAACCCACGCCAAGAAGATATTCCAGTAAATGTTGTCAAAGCAAAGCAGCTCACCAACTTCCGCTCACAAGGTGAAGGAAAAGGTACACAGCTTACTCCTCCTCTTAAGCTTTCCTTGGAACGTGCTATTGAATACATCGCTATTGATGAATTCGTAGAGATCACTCCAAAGAATATACGATTACGTAAACGTATTCTTAATGCTACAGACCGTAAGAAGGTCGAACGTTCCGAAGCTCGCTAAGAGCTGCGGGGATTTTCAAGCAACGGTCCTTTAATTAGGCCGTTGCTTTTTCGTATCCCGCTTTATCCATGAGCTGACTTGTTTCAGCTAAATTGCTTGGTGCTATTTTTATTAGCCACGCTTCGCCGTAAGGATCACGATTAAGCGTTTCAGGTGCTTTATCAACAGCACTATTAATCGCTAAAACGGTGCCGCTTATTGGAGCATAAACATCTGAAGCAGCCTTAACGGACTCAACAACGCCAAAAGTTTCACCCACTTTGAGAACAGCCCCTACTTTAGGAAACTGAGCGAAGGTAATATCTCCAAGAGAATTCTGGGCATAGTCAGTAATGCCAATTGTGGCTGTACCGTCAGTTTCTAATCGTACCCATTCGTGGGATTTAGCGTAGTGGAGATTTTGGGGAACGTTACTCATGTTACTTTCTTTAATGGTACAAAGGGCGGTTTGACAAGCTGTAGTACAATTCTCTCACCTCTTACCTCAACAAATAAGGGGTGCTTCAGGGCTTCTGTATTAACGAGAGCAGAGCCGATAGCTTCATTTAAAATTGGAGATAGCGTACCTGATGTCACTTTGCCTTGTTGCGTGCTATTGAAATCTATTACACTGACTTCTGCACGTATGATACGGCGATCTCCTGTCTTGAAGAACACAATCTGTTTGGGACTTCCCGACAGTTTTTCTTGTTTGAGTGCGTCGCTACCAATAAAGCCGTTGGCTTTATCTAATTTAACCGTCCAACCTAATCCAGCTGTTAAGGGTGATATTTCAGCTGTTATTTCATGCCCGTATAGTGGATAGCCTGCTTCTAATCTTAGACTGTCTCTAGAACCAAGTCCGCACAGTTCTAAGCCAAAGGGCTCGCCAGCTTTAAGTAGCGCTTCAGTAAGTGCAACTGATTCACTTTGAGCGTGGTACAATTCAAAGCCGTCTTCACCCGTGTAACCAGTACGACTGATGATACAATGAGTTCCAGCAACCGTTCCTTCAGCAAAATGATAATATTTAATTAAGCCTAGTTTTGCTCCTGTTAGAGTCTGAAGAAGTGCTGCAGCTTGAGGTCCTTGAATAGCTACTAAAGCATAATCGTTGGATCGATCAGCAATAGTGACGTCGAACATTTTGGCGTGTTCTTTTATCCAAAGAATATCCTTATCAATATTACCTGCATTGATGCATAGAAAGAAATCATCCTCTGCTTTTTTGTAGACTAGGAGGTCATCCACGACTCCACCATCTGGATAACACATCGGAGAATAAACAACGCGACCAGGCGTCATCTTTTCTATGTTATTCGTTATTAGATGGTTAATAAATTTTTGCGCATCTTTTCCCTTAATATCTACCTCGCCCATGTGACTAACATCAAAAAGACCAACGGATCTACGTACCGCCTTATGTTCTTCTAAAATGCTGCGGTACTGTACGGGCATTTCCCACCCTGCAAAATCAACTAATTTACCTCCGTGGCTTGCATGAAAATCACGTAGGGGTGTCTGCTTCAAATCACTCATAATTAAAATTAATCCTTTATACATCGTTATTCGCAAGATGATTTAAGTTAAAAAAGCCGAAATAATGTTTTCTAATCTTAAGCTATCTTATACCTTAGACAGATGTTTTTGTTGTTACTTGCTATCGCATGCACGGTGTCTCTTTCATTTTTCTGTTCATTATTTGAAGCAGTTGTACTCAGTACCACTGTAGCTGAAATTGAGTCACTTAAAAAATCTAAACCAGTACCTGGTTTAATGCTCGAAGAGATGAAACATGGATTAGATCAAACGATCTCTGCTATTCTCACCATGAACACAATAGCTAATAGCATTGGGTCTGTTATGGTTGGAGCTATCAGTGCTAAACTTTTTGCAGGTTGGGGATTTGCTGTGGCTACATTAAGTTTTGGAGCGCTTCTTACAGTTGGGAGTGAGGTACTTCCAAAGAGTCTTGGCGTTATACAACGCAAGGCACTGCAACCAATTATTGTATATCCTCTTTATTGGTTAAGAAAATCACTATTACCTATAACTTACATTTGTCATCTTCTTGTAAGACCTTTTGTAGGCAAACCTCCTAAACTGCATCATTCAGATGAAGAAATTGTGCTCTTAGCTGAACTTGGAGCTAAGCAGGGAACAATATCTAGAAGTGAATCAAATATTATTACTAATGCCTTACTCCTAGAAGATCTAAGGGTAACTGAAATAATGACACCTCGTACCGTGCTCATGACGCTTAGAAATTCCGAAACAATTAAAGATGTTTTTAGTGAGCATAGTAATTTACCCTTTGGCCGTATCCCAGTTATTGGAAAAGGATTAGATGATGTTTTAGGCCTTGTTAGACGTAGAGATTTACTAAAAGCAAAAGCAAATGATCAAGATGCTATTTTAGTGGAACAACTTATGAGTGAAGTTCATTTTGTTCCTGAAACAGCGACTATTGGAAACGCACTACAACTTTTTCTCAAAGCGCATCAACAACTCCTCATCGTTGTGGACGAATTTGGCGCTACGGCTGGAGTTGTAACTATGGAAGATGTAATTGAACATTTATTGGGTCGTGAAATATTTGAAAAAGACGATCTCGCCGTAGATATGCGCGAATTCGCACGTAATACACGTCAAAAACAGCCTAAATATAGAAAGGCACCAGAGCTAATTGCCCCTATAAATCCACGACCTCCGGCAGCTTAGTTATATGCCTCTCGCTTTTTGGATTCATCATTTAAATCCGTTCCTAGGACCGCACTGGGGCAATATCGGTATACGTTATTATGGAATATCTTATATCCTTGGTTTTCTTACAGCTGCATCCCTGCTTCATTACTATAGTAGTCGCAAAATAAGTCCTTTAAAAGCAGAGCAAGTCGGAGATTTAATGGTAACCTTAGTCTTTGGAGTGCTTATTGGTGGAAGATTAGGTTATTTTATTTTTTACCGCTTCGATTTGTTTTTGTCAGATCCGTTTGCACTTATACGTGTTTGGGAAGGCGGCATGGCAAGCCACGGAGGAATGATTGGTGTTGTTGTTGCTTTAATTTGGTTTTCTAAATCAGAGAACGTTTCTCTTTTAAATTTAGGCGATCTGGTTGTTTCAGTTGCTCCTGCAGGACTCTTTTTTGGAAGAATTGCTAATTTTATTAATGGTGAACTATGGGGAAAAGTGAGTGGTGTACCCTGGGCTGTTATATTTCCTCAAAGTGCCGAGCAAGAAACTCCATTTTCTATGATACCTCCGAGACATCCCTCTCAGCTTTATGAAGCATTGCTTGAGGGATTAGTACTCTTTATTTACTTACAGCTTAGATTTTGGAAGAGTTCAGTTCGTATTCAAAAACCAGGTCATTTAGTAGGAGAATTTTTTATTGGTTACAGTATTTTACGTTCAATTGGAGAAACGTTTAGAGAACCTGATGCAGGATTAATACTGGGTCTAAGCCGTGGTACTTTTTACTCACTTTTTTTAGTAATTGCTGGGCTAGGTTTTATTGTTAACTCCCGCTTAAAGGAAGTTAAATGATGCAGTCAAATAAGACGCTATCCATAGATGCTATTAAACGCATTCTTCCCTGGCTTGTTGCGGTCTCCTATTTTATGGAGTCCTTAGATACAACAATCCTTAATACAGCAGTACCTACGATTGCCCATGCTTTAGGCGTAGTTCCTTTAAGTATGAAAGCTGCGTTAACCAGTTATACTATAAGTTTAGCAGTATTTATTCCTATTAGCGGATGGGTTGCTGATCGTTATGGTACACGTCGCGTTTTCGCAAGTGCTATTGGTCTTTTCACTTTTGGATCAGTATTGTGCGGCCTATCTACGAGTATGCCTGTTCTTATAGCCTCGCGTATTATTCAAGGCTGCGGTGGAGCTATGATGGTACCTGTAGGACGACTAACCTTAGTGCGTACGTTTGCACGTTCGGAAATAATTCGAGCGATAGCCTTTGTCTCCATTCCTGGCCTTATTGGTCCGCTCATTGGTCCGCTATTTGGTGGATTAATTGTGGACTATCTTAACTGGCGCATGATTTTTTTTGTTAATGTTCCCATAGGCTTAGTGGGATTGTATTTAGTTTTGAATCTTTTACCTGATTACCGTTCTGACGATAAACCGCCTCTGGATTTCGTAGGACTAATTTTATTTGCTACAGGTATTGGAATACTCTCCTACGTACTAGAAGTTTTTGGAGAACATACCCTTGGATCCTATGAAATTCCAGGACTCTTAGTTGTGGCATTAGCACTTTTAATCGCTTACTGGAGGTACTCTCTTACTTTAGACAGACCATTATTAAATTTGAACTTATTCAAACTGAAAACTTTTATAACTTCAGTTGGAGGCGGTTTTATTACACGTATAGGAATTGGAGGTATATCATTTCTTTTACCTCTACTTTATCAAGTAGGTTTAGGTTACTCGCCTGTAATATCAGGCTTGTTGGTTATGCCTCAACCCATAGCTGCAATGAGTCTAAAGATGACAATGCCCTGGGCACTTGCTCGTTTTGGATATCGTAAAGTACTTGTAGTTAATACGGTGATATTATCTGGAATTATATTTATTTTCTCTCAAATAAATATGAGCTCATCGCTTTACTACGTTATATTGCTATCATTTGCTTTTGGCTATTGTGCATCGCTACAATATACCAGCATGAATACTTTAGCCTATGCTGATCTATCTGATAAGGATACAAGTATGGGAAGCACTATTGGTAGTACGATGCAACAAATGGCATCTAGTTTTGCTGTTGCGATCGCTTCATTGATCACGGGTCTTTTTATATCGGATCATATTCATACAAGCGCGAGTGTCATGGTAAGTGGTATTCATAAGGCATTGATAACACTAGGTGTGTGGACTTTACTCTCTACTTTAAGCTTTACCCGGCTAAGTCCAAGTGACGGCTCTAATGTGAGCGGACACTCGGACGAGGATAGAGGCGCTAAGTTGGAAGGTTAAGAAGCATCATAATTAAGAGACAACAATCTTGACCTATAGATTAAAAGTGGGAGGCTAACTCTTTAGTGTTAAGCATTATGCCCTCATCGTCTAGCGGCTAGGACAGCGGATTCTCAATTCGTTAACCGGGGTTCGATTCCCCGTGGGGGCACCATCTTTCTTAACGCTAATAAAATAATATACGAAAGTTAAAAACGTTTCTAGTACTAGCTCGCAGCTTTAGATCTGTAGTGTTAGACTTTAATCAAATTACATTTTTTATGTGGCGATGTAATTAATGAGACAATTAATCTTGTGCTAGAAAGTCTCTATATTTCTTATTTACTTAAATTATGCCCCTTATTTCTGTTTTCGTTATTTTAGTTTTTCTGATTACCGGTTCAATTACATCGCAATTAGAAGCAAACGAAAATCCAACTAATCCTGATTATATTGAATGGGCTGTACGAATGGCTCGTTCTGAGATGACACGCAGAGGCACAAACCCTAGAGCAAATTGGGAGTACGCACAAACTGTACTCTCCCTAGCGATGATGGAATTAGGAGATAATACAAATCAGACCGATATTTCTGCGTACGGAAAAAATTTAATAGCTCCATGTGTTAATTTAGACGGTTCTATTCGGGGTTATGATCCTAAAATACAGAGTTTGGACATGGTAGCACCAGCGCGTGCAATTATGATTATTTACAATAACTCGAAAGAGGACCGCTATAGGAAAGCTGCGGCACTTATTTGGAAGCAATTAGTTGATCAACCCAAAACCAGTGAAGGTGGATTTTGGCATAAGCAGCGCTACCCTTATCAACTCTGGCTTGATAGTGCTTACATGTCTGGCCCTTTTGCTGCAATGTATGCTAAGTCATTTAACGAACCTAGAGGTTATACTTTTGTCGTGAATGAATTAACCTTAATCGATAAGCATATGTTCGATAATACTACAGGTTTATACTTTCATGGTTGGGATGAAAAACATGAACAAGATTGGTCTAATAAAACGACGGGGACTTCGCCTTCTTTTTGGTCTCGAGGGTTAGGCTGGTATGCAATGGCACTACTTGATGTACAGGATTCTTTTCCGGCGCATGATCCAAGAGCGCTAGAATTTAATAGTATTTTACAAAAAGTTGCTTACGCAATTGAGCGTTATCAAGATCACGGCTCTGGTTTATGGCGACAGGTTACTGATCAGGGTCCTAGAGAGGGCAATTATTTAGAGGCATCTGCTTCTGCAATGTTTGTTTACACATTAGCCAAAGGAATTAACCAAGGTTATATTTCTCGCGAACGTTATCTTCCAGTTGCCCAGCGTGGCTTTAATGGACTTATTAAGCAGCTAGTAAAAACTAAACCTAATGGTATAATTGATTTAACGCAGATATGCTTAAGTGCAGGTCTAGGATACGGACGCAATGGTACCTTTGCTTATTATATAAAAGAACCAATCGTTGATAATGATCCTAAAGGTGTTGGTCCCTTTATTATGGCTTGTATTCAGATGCAACAGTTACAGTCAAAATCATATTAAGGTAAGCGTCTTAATCCCTCTGACCTAACTACCCAATTACCATCTTTGGGTATTCCAGGTTGATCTACACTCCCGTCAAAACCTCCTACCATGAGCGCAACTGCTGATAATAGGGAACCGTTTGCTGGAAGATAAAGGGGTAAATTTGGTCGTTGCCAGCAGTTACCATTTATTTCGTAAGAATTACCCGGACTTACTTTAAGAAGAATATCAATTGCTTTATTAGGTTCGTTAAGTCGTGTGGCTGTCATTGCAATCATGGGGTAATCCCACCCCCATATTTTTTTATTCCATTGCCACTGATCTAATACACCGTCGAGAGTAGCGTGCATAATCTGCGGATCTACATTTACTCCTGGTAGTAGTCCATAGGCCATAAGAAATGATGGATGATCTTGTCTACTATTAATGTTAGACCAAGTGTCGGGTATAGACTCCATAGCGACATAACGTCCACCTTTTATGGGTAGAACCGATAGACTTGCTAACTTTCTATCCCAGTCAGGATTGCGCGCAAGGTGTTGTCTTTCTCTCCACTTTTGAGCGACTTGAAGGCCATATGCCCAATAACTTAGTTCATATGTAGGATTACTGGTTTTCTTTTGATCATAGATTTCCTGAGCAATCCAAACTGGTGGGCCTAAGATATAGCGCTTAGAATCTTCATCCCAAAAAAGCATAGAAGACATACATTCTGCTGTTTCGGATACAAGAGTGCTCCAATGCTTCAATGTTTCTTTGCTAGGATTCTCACGGTAAAGTAACTCCGCCAAGGCTATAGGATGCGGCTGGTTCCAAATAATTAGTGGATTACCGCCAGGACATTCTCTGTCGTCGATACCGATCATTTTAGGCCAACGTGCTCCAGAAAGACCCCTAAACCGGGCAAGTTCTTTTGCTTCATTTATATGCGTATTAAACCATTCGAGTGCATTTGCGGTATAATCTGAATGTCCCCAAAGAGCAAAGTGAGCGACATGCCACCATACCATCTCTGTATTGTGTTTTCCCTGCCAAGATGAACACGTTAGACCAGTTTCACAAGGTGGCACTTCACCTTTAAATTGAACTGCGGTTAAATATTCTGAAAGTATTATGCGGCGTTCGAGCTCAAAGGCTCTCGTATCTTTACTTCCTGTGAAATCTACACAAGCACCTGTTTTCCAAAAGCTCTGCCAAAAGTCAGCTGTTTGGTTTGCTGCTTTAAAGTAATTAGGGGGTATTATATTTTTAGATTTATTATAGTTTACTGTAATTTCAAATGTATCATCTGATGTCGTTGGCTTAATAATAAAGTGATGCGTTGAATTGAGATTTGTCACGGACGCTTTATTATTCCAAGAAGCTGTAACAAAATAATGGGTATTATCATGCGTCCGCTCTAAAAAGATGGAGTTTTCATTTTTACCAACAACGGCTGTTAAGTGGCCTAATTCACCCCACTCCATAGGCGGATTATTCTGCATCTTTTCAGGATAGCCCCTGGGATAAGCAAGTGTTATTGATAAAAGTCCAAGTGAGATTGCCCTCGATTTTATTTTAACAGCAATCGAATCTGTAGCTGAATCTACGACTGTATCTACTTTTATTTCATAGCTGTGCCACATGAACTGACTGGTAAGATGGCCTGTCCATAAATCTAGAATCTGAGTAACGTGAGATATATCTGCTGCTTTTAGCGTGTCTCCTAAACTATCTGCAAAAGCAATCCTTCCTAATGGTACATCATGCGGATTTTGCCTTAACCAAAGTCCTGCCTCGGATGTGCCATTTGTGGGATAAGGTATAAGTTTACCATGGGTATCAATACGTTCAAAGGCGTCTTCTAATTTATAACCCTTAGGATTAGGTGCTATATGCCAAGCCCAGCGAGCCATTGTCTGTAATGGTATTCCTTTCTGTTCATACAAATCACCTAATGTTTGTAGGCCAGTAACATCTACTGTGCAGGCAAAGGAACCGTTTCCTAATGTGAAAGGAGAACGCGTGTCTATTTGGGTAAGACTGGGATTATGTCTTTTAACTAATGCTTCTCGGTCAATGGTTGCACTGAAAATGTAGCACGGAAACAAGCATAGAACAATGAGTGAAATAATCTTGTGAGTTGAGAATGGCATAAAAATAGGACTCTTAAGATTTATTTTCCTTAAGTCTAAAGTAGTTTTATTAAGTTCTTTTGAGATACTTAGCATTTTAGAAATCCTAAGCGCTTAGTTTTTTTGCCCTTGGGTATGAGTAAAACTATTAATTAACGTCTATTTCTAAGTATGCGTCTATATAATTGTTTTCAATCCATTCAAAGTTAACGTAAACAATATAATATAATGAGTTAGAACTTTTAAGCTAAATCAAGGTACTTCCAAGCAATGATTCAAAGTAGATTTAATTAGAATCAATTAATGTATATTGAAGTCTACTAGGCTTAGAACGAATCACGGGGTTCTTTTCTGCGAAGATCTTTAGATTCTAAGGGTTTAGTTGCAGTTTTAATTTCAAAATTACCTTAGCTGAAAGAACAGCGTTTTTAAATTAGTTAGTGATTAGTATTATTAAGTATTAATTTATGCAAGGTAGTTGCGGTCTGATTAAAAATGAAATACATTATATCTATGAATAATTTTGGTCTTTATGGTATTTAACTTTTGGGTTTTTTTTTCGGCCCTATCTTTCTTTTTTTTTGGCCTACATTGCTTAATGAGTAACCGTATGAAGCTAGAATTCGCTCGATTTGGTATGCCTAAATTTCGCCTTTTTACTGGTGCTGTTGAAGCGGCAGCGGCAGCTGGGTTGTGCCTTGGTTTATTTCAGCCACTTTGGGGTATTTTAGCTTCTGCTGGATTGATTATACTTATGGCAGTAGGCTTAGTAGTAAGATTAAAATTGAGAGATGGTCTTGTTCAAGCAGCACCAGCATTTTTTTACCTCTGTCTTAATACATATTTAATGTATAAATTCATAAATATTGGATAATAGACATTATCTAAAAATTAAATCTTTTATGCTCACTATTAGAATAATTCTACAAGTTATCGTAGCTCTAGGTATTTTTAATGTCTGGCTGCTGCGTTTTAATAAGCCTACAGCGTGGCGCGGTGCTGCCTCACAAAATATGAAACAAGAATTTGCTGCATATGGACTTTCGGTGGGTCTGATGTATAGTATAGGTTTACTTAAACTTATATCAGCCATCCTCCTGCTCGTTGGCCTTTGGTATCCCATCCTAATTATGCCAGCAGCTGGTCTAATTGCTGCGTTGATGATCGGCGCAGTGGTAATGCACTTAAAAATCGGAGATGCGCCACTGAAGTCGCTACCTGCAACTTCGATGCTGCTTTTTTGTATATTAGTACTAGTTTCCAGATAATTACTCAAAGAAAGTAAATTAATCGCGTACGTTAAGCATAGCGCTTTAGGACTTATATGTTTGGCGTTTTAAACGCATGAACTATCTAAGCTTCTAGTTTTGATCTTCTTTAACGCTAAACAAATAGTCAAAGTATGTTAGCATTTGAGCCTACACGATCAGCTGCACAGGCCCATTGGTCGGAATTCTTACCCCTAGCGAGTGGCTATGGCGCAAATCGTAATTATGTCCGATTAGGACATGAAAATGTCTCTAGAATTTCTCCGTGGCTTCAGAAACGAATACTCTTGGAGAGTGAGGTCGTGAGTACTTTACGCGCTAAGTGGTCGTTTGCATCAATTGAAAAATTAGTTCAAGAAGTATACTGGCGAACTTACTGGAAAGGTTGGTTGGAGCAGCGACCTGAAGCTTGGACCAGGTGGCGTGCTGCGGTGCCCCTTTTGCAGACTAATTTAGTGCAAGAAAAACTTAGCTTGTGGGAAGCAGCATGCACGGGAAGGACTGGTATATCAGGTTTTGATGACTGGTCGCAAGAATTAGTAGCTACTGGGTACTTACACAATCATGCGCGAATGTGGTTTGCTTCTATCTGGATTTTTACACTAAAACTTCCTTGGGAGTTAGGCGCTGCGTTTTTTTACCAGCATCTGTTAGACGGCGATGCAGCAAGTAACACATTATCGTGGCGCTGGGTTGCTGGGTTACAGACCATAGGCAAAACCTACTTAGCGCGTGCCGACAATATCGAACTATACACCGAGGGTCGGTACTCGCTTAGCCAATCACAACTTGCAGCCAACGCACATTCTATCACAGAAGAACCCCTACCCAAGACAGCGTGTTGGATAGAAGACAATTTATGGAGGGTGCAAGATACGCTACCTGCAACGGGAGAACGTGTGGGACTTTGGCTACATGCAGAGGATCTCAGCGCTGAAATTGGAGAACTTTCAGAACATAAATATGTTGCTGTGTATGCTACTTGGCCTACACGAATTACTACGCTAGCGGGTTGGAGCGAAAAAGTAGCTACGTGGACTCGTAGTGCAATCGACGACGGTGCAATGCGGGCAGAAGTCCACTATCAGGTCCAAGTTAAGCGGGGTGAGACCGATAATCTCTCTACTGATATATTAGCCTGGGCGCGACTGAATAATCTTAGGCACATAGAGGCATATCGCCCGTTTGTTGGTCCTTGGCTTGACGAGGGTCTAGCGATCGAACGAAAGTTGCGCTCAATAGGAATTACAATGACTTGGAGGCGACGTATATGGGATTCAGAGTTATTTCCACATGCGGGTCGTGGGTATTTTCCTTTTTGGGAGCAAGTTAAACGAGGGCTTTAGTCACTCGAGATCTTTTCTGTAAAATAACAGTAGCAATTTCATTATTACTAATTTGAAATCTATAACTAGAATCTTTTAGTAAATAAATTTTACATTACACTAAATCAGACTAAATTATTTTTTGTGTACTTACGACGAGTTAACTCTGAACTACTTGATCAATTAAGTTACACAAATCCAGACGCAATACGAAGTAGAAGTGATCTGGTAAATATAAATTTATTTACCAGAAACTTCGCTTGGCTACGAAAAAAGCTTCATAAAATCTGCAACTCGAATGATCATCTTATTGAGCTTGGTGCAGGTGACGGTAAATTTAGTAATCAAATTTGTAACCTTGGATCAAAAAGAACGTGTGTAGATTTATGGCCTAAACCAAACGATTTAAATCCAAAAATCGATTGGCTTAGAAGTGATGTAAAACAGATAAGCACCTATGAAAAAAATGATGTAGTTTTTGCTAATTTGTTTATTCACCACTTAACGAATGCGGAGATTTCAGAACTGGGAAAAAAATTAAATTTATCTGCACGGGCTATAATTTTTTGTGAACCCCACAGAAGCAGGAAAGTACACTACCTATTAAAAATATTCTTACTGCTAATAAATGCTAACTATGTAACTCGTCACGATGCTCATGTCAGTGTAGACGCTGGGTTTAAAGATAATGAATTATCAGATCTCTTAGGGTTAGATCCAAATCATTGGGTTATAAACTATAATTATAGTATTTTAGGTATAGTACGCTTTACCGCCATAAGACGATCAGTATGAAATTTAAGTCTATAGAAATACTAGGTGGAGGACTAGCTGGTCTTTCATTAGGACTTGGACTAGTTAGAAAAGGTATTCCTGTTACTATATATGAAGCTGGCAAATACCCAAGACATCGAGTTTGTGGAGAATTTATTTCAGGTTGTGATTGTTCAGTTTTAGAAAAACTTGGAGTAAGTGAATTTCTTTGGGATGCAGTCCCACAAAAAAAAGTTAATTATTTTTTAGGAGATAAAACATTACGCCCTTTTGAATTACCAGAATATGCGTTAGGTATAAGTCGTTTTACATTAGATACACGTATTGCGAAGGCGTTTGTAGACTCAGGAGGAAAGCTTATATCCGAAAAACGATTTAACGACGAAAAGCCTAAGGAAGGTAAGATTTTAGCTGTTGGTAGACCGCGTAAAGGAAAACACTGGGTAGGTTTAAAAGTACATGTAGAAAATTTATCTATTCAGAACGATTTTGAAATGCATATGGGAGACTTAGGCTACTTAGGAATTTCTCGCATTGAGACAGGGCAGCTAAATTTATGTGGTCTATTTCAGCCTAGAAATATTCAAGAACACGGTCATCAACTTTTGTTCGGATATTTAAGAGCTTGTGGACTTAAAGATCTAATTAAACGTTTGGAAAGTGCTAACTTTGTAGAGAACACTTTCTGTGTGACCGCAGGCGTACTTGACAGTAAATCAAGCTACTTTGACGCTTCACTAAGAATTGGAGACGCCTATGCCTGTGTTCCACCTTTTACGGGTAATGGACTAGCTATGGCTCTTGAGGGAGCATCATTAACTTTAGATCCTATTGTTGAGTACGCATCAAATAATATTTCATGGTCGTCTGCTGTGCGAGTATCTCAAAAAAAACTTAAAGCACGTTTTCGCTCAAAATTGTTTTTTTCACATACAATCCATCCTTTGTTTTTAAAGCCAACGTTGCAGTCGATACTAGCAACAGTGCTTCAGAGTAAGCTCTTTTCAATAAATGCTATGTATTCCATTCTAAAATAAAATGTATATCCATGCACTTGCAACCGCAGTACCAACACATAAATTTTCACAAAATCAATGCTGGGAAGTAGCGCTTAAATCTGAAGCTGTAAGTCGACTTAATAGACGTAGCCGATTAATGTTAGGGGAATTATTACGTAATGGTCATGGAATTAAAACACGTCATTTCGCAACGTCTAGTATAGAAAACATTTTCGAACTTAGCTCAGATCAATTAAACAGTAATTTTCGCAATGAAGCGCCTAATTTAGCTGTTTCTGCTTTAGAGAAGGCGTTGATAAAAGCTAACATAACAGCACAAGATTTAGATGCTCTAGTAGTTTGCACCTGCACGGGTTATATATGTCCAGGGGTATCTAGTTATGTAGCAGAAAAAATGGGAATTAAACCTAACGCTTATTTACAAGACTTAGTTGGTTTAGGCTGTGGAGCTGCAATCCCAACAATGCGTGCAGTAAAAAATATATTAGCCACAGAGCCAGATTCGATAGTAGCTTGTATAGCGGTAGAAATATGTTCTGCAGCGTTCTTCATAGATGATGACCCTGGTGTTATAGTTAGTGCATGTTTGTTTGGCGACGGGGCCGCTGCTTTAGTATGCTCAAATAAACCAAAATCAGGAGCACTTTATTGCTATGAATTTGATACAGTTCATAAGCCAGAATTACGTGATAAATTACGTTTTGAGCATAAAAATGGTAAGTTACGCAATATGTTGGATAAATCTGTTCCTAGCGTAGTTTCAAAAGCAGTCTCTGAACTTTGGTCACGTAAAAGTACCGCTCCAGTAGATCAAGTAATTTCGCACGGCGGTGGTAAAGATGTGATTGAAGCTCTAATTGATGTGATACAACCGCACCAGTTAGAACCAAGTATAACAGTACTCGAAAAATACGGTAATATGAGCAGCCCTTCCGTACTTTTTGCTCTCGAGGAGGCTCTTCTAGAAAACAAGTATGCAACAGGGGACGATACGTGGCTTGTTAGTTTTGGTGCTGGATTCAGCGCCCACAGTTGTAGACTTAAACAACTTTAAATTGAGTAATGATGGTGGAGGTATAAATGAGTATTTCAGTTTTCATTAACCCAAGTTAAACGCCAGTGCTGACCCGATACTGGATTACCTGCAAATTGGTGGAGTAATTCATTCCAGGTCATGTTGTAATCGTGATGCAATGCTTCTACTAATAATGGGAATATACGCTCACGCTTAGCCTCGTGTAAGTCCTCTTTGGGCCATTTTTTTGATGTGTCAGCAAACGGAGCAACATAGGATAGAGCCTTACTAATATTACGACCATCTTGTGTAGTAAATTTCCATAAATCTACGTTTACTCTTTCACCTAATCGCGCAAGAGTTGTAAGTGCTTCTAAATTAAAAATTGAATAGTTTAATGAGTTAGTACGTTCAAGTTCAAGAGGCTGTCTTCCATCTGGCTCAATTTGGAGAGCAATACGTTTAATTTTAGCTTCTTCTAATATAGTCTTGGCTTCATTAACTCGACCCACTGCAAGCGCGAAATCTACTGCTTGTACGTCCCACCATGTACCGTGGTTATTCTTAGCAGCCTTCTCATCTAGACCATTTTTACTTGTGGTTAGCCATATGTAAAATTTATCTAACCATTCATGCATAGCGTTTTTATCTGATTCGGTATACGAGGAAGATCCCTCAATAAGAGCAAGTCCATCGACTATAGGAACAAGGTAGTGCGTTTCTATTATTCCTATACCGCGGCCGTCGTTTAGGCCTTTAATAGCTTGGGCATATTGTAAATTAGGATTCATACGCGTTGCAGGATTGATAAACCAGCAATTCAGAAGCTGGGTAGCCTTTGCAGCGTAAATTTCATTCCCTGTATACCAATAAGCTAAACTCAACGTTTCTACAGAATTACTGACAAGAATTAATTCATTAAAATCAGTACCTTTAAAAATTTCAGGATTTCTTTCACCGTCATGACGTATGTAAGGTAAACCGTTAGGTTTAGACGGATCGGGCCACCAGTATGTAGCTAAACTGTAATAATCGTGTTTATCTCCGCTCGCAGCTACTAGAGATTTATCAAGCACGGAGAGAGGTTTCATCTTAAGTAAAAGATCCGCCTCCTCAACAAGCTGTTTAAAAGGTATATCGTATTTTGTATTTTTCCCTAGTAAATCTTTTGAAATAACTAAGGCATCTGAGCGTATTACAAGTGTTTCAGGTTTTATCTTTAATTTCTGCGCATGAGCAAATGAAATAAATACAGAAAAACAAGTTAAAGTAATTAACAGGGGTTTTTTAATTAATAAGAACACGTTAAACTAATGTTAATGTATTTGTATTCTGTCAAACTAGCTCTTTTGACAAAAAGTGGATAAAATACATATTAAGTTAATGCTAAACAAAACTTTTGTAATGACAAAACGCGTTGAGTTTCATGAAACAGACGCTGCAGGTTTGATTCACTTTTCCAATTTTTACCGTTGGATGGAATTATGTGAGCATGAATGGTTTCGATCAACACATTTAGCGATGATGAGTACTTCCAGTGAAGGAATCAGGCGTGGATGGCCTAGACGTGATGCTTCATGTAGTTTTATTAGACCTATACGATATGATGATATAATTCGAGTTACTGCAGAAGTGATTGAACTCACTAATTCCACTATTACCTATAAATTTCTATTTCAAAAAGATAGATCTGGTAAATGGACCGAAGTAGCTCATGGCAAAATGACTACTATACATGTAAAACAAGATAACAAAGGACGTATGGAGGCCGAGCCGTTTCCAGAAAATGTACTTCGAGCTTTAAGTCCTACTCAATAAGAACGAATTAACTATTAAGATGCTATTTTTAACAAAAAAAAAGGATATTAAAACAGCTGAATGTTTTTAACTTAAGCAAATCTAATTGCTTAATCCTTTTCGCCAGTCTTTTAGGCGAACCTGTTCAACAATTAGCATGTGCGGTACAGTCAACGATGCTAAACCTACAAAAACAATCTGTACAATACGAGTATCTAATCGGGTATTTTTAAGTAGTAACCATGCCAGTAGAGAACATACAAGTACACCAAGCATTGGTATTAATGATGCACCCAATAAGTAAAGATGCGATTTATTTGAATACTCAATTGCTCTGATTATGTGCCTTGCGCTATGCATGCAGCAAAAGAACACAACAAAAGCAATTAAAGGTGGTGCATAGACAGAAAGAAGGGTCACAGCTAAAATTTCAAGATATGATGCAGTTTTCTTTTCTTTCTGAATCAGTAGCGAAGCGAACAGTCCTAAAAGCCATGGCCATGCGATGAATTGTAATCCAGGCACTAAGGATTGAGTAGCTTTAATTCCGACCAGCATTTCAAATAGCCTACTAATTTCAGTTTTGTGATAAATAAAAGGAAGAATAATAATACTTCCTCCGTAAAAGAGTCGAGATAGCCATTTAACATCTGACGTAGGATCTCCTGAAAAATGTAGAACTGATATTATAAGAAATCCTAGTAAGAAGATACTGGGAACGTAAAACCATAAACTTATAATGATCGATCCGATCAACAAATAAGATACTGTAAACTTAATCCAACCTACTAGACTATTTATATTGTATAGTTTACTAGCGAAAATTGTATCAAGCGCACCATGCGGTACACCTAGCAGTAAAATAAGAGTAGAAACTATAATTAATTCCAACTGTAATGGTAAACGATCCAAAGTTAAACAACATGCAGTGACTAACGCAGCAATTATTATAAAGATGATACCTTGAATACGAATAGTACTCATGACTAATTTAGGTAGCTAGTTTTTTTGTAAAAAATACCCCTGAATAATTCATTTATGAAAAGCCAAGGTGGAAGAGAAAAAATAATAGTAAGGCAATCAAACAAGCTTGGATAATCACCTAAAAAGCGAATAACAGCACTGTTCTCTTTTTTAGAAAAAAGTTTCATAAAAAGTAATGGCGCTACTTTAGGATTAGCTCTAATTACTTTAAGAAATAAATTATCCATAGCTTTTAACCACCATTTATCAGTAATTGGTCCACATGGATCTTTTCCTTGAGCTATTTTATTAGAGCACTTTTTAGCCCATTTCTGTATACGTTGAAAAGCAAATCCTGACCCGGATCTAGCACTACCAGATGATAGCCCTACTCTAATCCAATTAATATCTAGATTCTTTTTTATATCAGTAAGTCCCATAGGTAAAACACCCCACTCTTCCCTTATCATATCTTTGTTAGTAATCTTAAAATACAATTTAAACAATTGCTCTAGTTCCTCTTTAAGAATGGCATGACCTACTGGATCTGTACAAAAAACTGTAATCTCGACAAGTGCTCTATATTGGCTTGTGGGAAGTATGTATAAAAAAACTATTCTATTATTTTCAATTTTGAAAAAATCCATCAACTTAGCGCATGAGGGATTAAACTTAGGTAAGTCACAGCTAATTTCTTGGCCATAAAAAGATTGCCATAAAAGAGCCCCTCCTCTTTCAGGTGTATTTACGGTTCTCGTATCGATTACCCACTTTGTACTCAGTAGCCTATCATTTATTTTAAATTCCCAATTATCGTTAATAGATACGCCTTGACCTAAAAAAGTAGTATTCATCACTAGTTTTATTTTAGGATTTTTTTGGATTTCCTCTAAAGCAGTATCATAGAAATCTTTGCTTGAAATCATTTCATAAGGAGTACTTTTGCAATGCACTGTATGTGTGCAAGAATCTGCTGATACGCTAACCATATCCCACTGATGACTAACCAGCGATCTTAGCTGTGATTGGGGTATACCCCAGAAACACCATGTACGATCGTTAACATAATTTTTCCTGGATTCAATTATAACGGTCTCAGGACATTTTTCACCTAATTTTGAAAGCTGCATACCTAAACTTAAACCTGAACAACCTCCCCCAAGTATTATGAGATCAACGTGAGTTTTCAATTTAATGTGTTAACGTATGGTAAACCCTTTAATGCAATATGTAAGATTGCTTTGTGATTTTTTGGCCACCAAAAAGTACTGTTAAATGGGAGCTCTATAAAAGTCTTTACCGCAATCCATAACTTCATAAATTTTGATACATAGATTTTGCTTTCCCATACAGCGTAGTTGCGTTCTTTTATACGTGAACCAATTGCCTTATACGTTCGAGCTGCTATCAAAATGCCAAATCTCGCTCTTAATGGTAGAAACGAGAGGCCTGCTTCTCCACTAGCATAGTACTTATCGGCTAAAGTTAGGATGTACTTACTAGCAGACCGTATCTGTTCTTGAGTTGATTCATTTGGAACAATCAAAAGTTCTGGTTCATATTTTTGACCAAGACTAGGAATGTATATACGACCTAAACGAGCATCCTCTTTTATATCTCTACAAATATTAGTCAGTTGCATTGCAATACCTAGATCTATCGCATGTGATCTTGCTTCTGATTTAGTAACATCTAAAACTCCACTCATCAATAAGCCTACTGTTCCTGCAACCATGTAAGCGTATCTAAGTAGTTCATCCTCAGTTTGTATTCTTACTTGCTTAGTATCTAATAATAGCCCCTCAAGCATAGCATTAGGTACTTTAAAATCGATTGAGCACTCTTTAAATAAACTAATGCCATCTTGAATTACATCATCTTTTGCATACCCCTGTTTCAAATTTAATCTTACCTC
>Ga0209188_1000032_pt1 | contig 156317 bp, 159 predicted proteins | sample C_130625_EF_Meta_FD_187307 | JGI IMG/M metagenome (GOLD analysis project Ga0209188, IMG submission 187307) | Freshwater microbial communities from Lake Croche, Canada to study carbon cycling - C_130625_EF_MetaG (SPAdes) (version 2) | ecosystem: Environmental > Aquatic > Freshwater > Lake... | reverse complement strand
ATGCTGTGCAAGCCGGTAGAGCAAGCTGTGGCGATAGCCAAATTGGGGCCTTTGAAGCCACAGCGCATGGAGACATGACCGGAAATCATGTTGATGATGGATGCAGGTACAAAAAATGGTGAGATGCGGCGCGGTCCGCGAGCGACCAGTTCATCGCGCATGTTTTCTATCAGCGGCAAGCCGCCAATACCCGAGCCAATGAGGCAACCAATGCGGTACGAGGTTTCCTCGTCCAAGGCATCGCCCGTGGCCAAGCCTGCATCCGCCACGGCTTGCAAGCCGGCGGCCACACCGAAATGGATAAAGCTATCCATGGTGCGCGCCTCTTTGGGCGTGATGTAGGCGTCAAGGTTGAAGTTTTTCACCTCGCCGGCAAAGTGGCAGGCGAACGCAGACGCATCAAAGTGCGTGATGCGAGCGATGCCAGACTGACCGGCCAAAATGCGCGTCCAGGATTCTTGGGCCGTGTTTCCAACAGGGGACACACAACCCAAGCCTGTCACGACTACGCGACGACGGCTCATGCGAAACCTCGGAAATTAGGCTTTTTTATGCGCCAATGCGTAATCAATAGCGTTTTGCACAGTGGTGATTTTTTCGGCGTCTTCGTCTGGAATTTCAATACCAAACTCGTCTTCCAATGCCATCACCAGCTCCACCGTGTCCAAGGAGTCTGCGCCCAGATCGGCCACAAAGGCTTTTTCATTGGTGACTTGTGACTCTTCCACGCCGAGTTGTTCGGCAATGATTTTTTTGACACGTGATTCGATATCGCTCATGTTTCCCTCAGAGGGTTGGTTAGAAGTCCGCGATTTTAGCCGCGCGGACGAAACGGCTTGCTAGTGGCTTATACCGAGGTATCAGGCCATGTGCATCCCGCCATTGACGTGAATCTCTTGTCCGGTAATGTAAGCCGCTTGCGAACTGGCCAAAAAAGCCACGGCAAAAGCCACATCTTCGGGTTTGCCGAGGTGTCCCAGAGGAATCTGGCCCAGCAAGGCTTGTTGTTGTTCGGGCGGCAGTCCCGCCGTCATATCGGTTTCGATGAAGCCTGGCGCCACGCAATTGACAGTGATGTTGCGGCTGCCCAGCTCGCGAGCCAAGGCGCGGGTCATGCCCGCTACGCCGGCTTTGGCGGCGGCGTAATTGGCTTGGCCTGGGTTGCCAGCGGCACCCACCACACTGGTGATATTGATGATGCGGCCATAGCGCTGCTTCATCATGGGTTTCATCACAGCGCGACTCAAGCGAAACACCGCTTTGAGGTTGGTGTCCACCACCGCGTCCCAATCGTCGTCTTTCATGCGCATGGCCAAGGTGTCGCGGGTGATGCCGGCGTTGTTCACCAACACATGCAAGCCGCCCAAGCGACTGACCATGTCTTCCACCATGGTCTGCACCGCCGCACCGTCATTAACTTGCAAACACGCGCCTTGACAGCCCGCAAACGCTGACAACTGCTCGCTGATACGAGCAGCACCTTCAGGGGTCGTGGCGGTACCAGTGACGTGAAAACCGTTTTGCGCCAAAGCCAGCGCAATCGAGGCACCAATACCGCGTGAGGCACCGGTCACCAAGGCGATGTGGGGCGTGCTGTCTGAATGGGTCATGTTTTTCAAGCTAAAAGCGTCTGCACCTGAGCCATAGACGCAGGGTCAAACAAGGAAGCGGTTTGCAAACTGTCTTGTATGCGAGGGGTCATGCCGGCCAGAACTTTGCCGGGACCGCACTCGATCACATGGGTGACGCCACGTTGCTGCATGGCCCGAATCACCTCAACCCAGCGCACCGGCCCAAAAGCTTGGCGGTACAAGGCATCGCGAATATCGTCTGCAGTGCTGGGGCTGGCCACATCAATATTGTTGATGAGGGTAATTTGCGGTGTTTGCAGCTCAAGGCCCGCCAATGCTTGGCGCAGTCGTTCAGCGGCAGGCTTCATCAAGGCGCAATGAAACGGCGCAGACACCGGCAACAGCAAAGTACGCTTGGCGCCAGCAACTTTAAGCAACTCGCAAGCTTTGTCCACCGCTGCTTTGCTGCCCGAAATCACGGTTTGACCCGGGTCATTGAAATTGGCCGCTTGGACCACCTCGGTACTGCCTGCGCCAAAGCTGGCCTGCGCTTCTTGGCACAAGCTAAGGACTTGGTCGGCAGGCAAACCCAATACCGCGGCCATGGCACCCGTGCCCACCGGCACGGCCTCTTGCATGGCTTGTGCACGCAGTCGCACCAAGGGTACGGCCTGCGACAAACTGAGCACACCACTGGCGACCAAGGCGGAATATTCGCCCAAAGAATGTCCAGCGACAAACGCTGGGGTAGCACCCCCTTCAGCTCGCCAAACACGGTAAGCCGCCACGCCAGCCACCAGCATCACCGGTTGCGTGTTGGTGGTCAGGGCCAAGGCTTCTTTAGGTCCTTGGTGAATCAGCTTGGTGAGGTCAAGGTCTAGCGCTTCACTGGCTTCTTCCAACGTGGCTTGCACCACCGGATGGTCATTCCACGCGTCAAGCATGCCCACGGATTGCGAACCTTGGCCAGGAAAAACAAATGCAAATATCGTCATATCAATAGCGCAGCAAAATGGAACCCCAGGCGAAACCACCGCCCACACCTTCGAGCATGACCAAATGGCCAGCTTGCAATTGACCCGATCGAACGCCAGCGTCCAGCGCCAACGGGATGGAGGCCGCTGAAGTGTTGCCATGCTCAGCCACAGTCAAGATGACTTTATCCATGGAGAGTTTGAGTTTTTTGGCGGTGCTTTGAATAATGCGGATATTGGCTTGGTGCGGTACCAACCAATCCAGATCGGCATCGGACAGCCCGGCTTTGTCCAGCACCGAACGGGCGGTGCTTTCAAGCACGCCGACAGCAAGTTTGAACACACCTTGGCCGTCCATTTTCAATACCGGATCGCCCAAAATATGGCCGTTTTGAACATGGCCAGGCACGCACAACAGCCCGACGTGCTTGCCGTCAGCATGGATGTCTGTGGCCAAAATGCCTGGTTGCTCTGAGGCTTCGAGCACCACCGCACCCGCGCCATCACCAAACAACACGCAGGTGGTGCGGTCAGTGAAATCGAGCAATCGCGAGAACACTTCAGCGCCAACCACCAAAACGCGACGGGCGTTGCCCGCACGGATCATGGCGTCGGCCACGCTCATGGCGTAAATAAAACCGGCACAAACCGCTTGAACATCAAAGGCCGGTGAGCCAGCTATGCCCGCGGCGTCGGCGTCGAGTTGCGCGAGTTTGTGCTGCAAGATGCAGGCGGTTGAAGGAAACACCATATCAGGCGTACTGGTGGCAACAATGATGAGATCGATGTCTTGAGGTCGTTTGCCTGCAGCTTGTAAAGCGTTTTTACAAGCTTCAAAGGCCAAGTCGCTGCTGTAAACCCCAACAGCTGCGAAGTGGCGGGCGCGGATGCCCGTGCGCTCAACAATCCACTCGTCAGAAGACTCCACGCCTTGCTTGGCCAAATCGGCCACCAATTCGGCATTACTCAAGCGTTGTGGAGGGAGGTAACTGCCGGTGCCAATGATGCGGGAGAAAACGGTCATATAAAAATCAGGCGATAGACTCTGCTACGGTGCTCACAGCCAACAAAGGAGCGGCGTGGGCCAAACGTCGCTCAACACGGGACAGCAGTTGGTGATGGGCTGCATCATACGCACGGCTGAGTGCCACTTCAAAAGCCAAGGCGTCAGCAGAACCGTGGCTTTTGAACACCAGACCTCGCAACCCCAGCAAGGCCGCACCATTGTGGCGACGGTGGTCAACCAAATTTTTAAATCCAGTTAGCGCTGGATAGGCAATTAAGCCAGCAATTTTCGTGAAGATATTGACAGAAAAGCTCTTTTTCAAGAAGCCCCTGATCATGTTGGCCAAGCCTTCACTGGCCTTGAGAGCCACATTACCGACAAAGCCATCGCAAACAACGATATCGACCGTGCCATGGAAAATATCATCGCCTTCGACATTGCCGTAAAAATTCAAATCACCGCTTTTAGCAGCAGAACGCAGCAATTCAGCTGTTTTCTTGATGTTTTCGCCACCTTTAATATCTTCTTCACCAATATTGAGCAATCCCACAGAAGGATTTTCGTTGCCATGGAGCACGGACACCAAGGCGGTACCCATCAACGCGAATTGAAGCAAATGTTGGGGACTGCAATCCACATTGGCGCCCATGTCCAGCATGGTGGTGGCCCCACCCTTGGCATTAGGGAACTGGCCAGCAATGGCCGGTCGGTCTATGCCATCCAAGGTTTTGAGAACATAGCGGGCAATCGCCATCAGGGCGCCGGTGTTGCCAGCAGAAACCGCCACGTCAGCCTTACCGTCCCGAACCTGCTCAATCGCAACCCGCATGGACGAGTCTTTTTTGCGTCGCAAGGCAAGTTCTATGGAATCCTCCATGGTCACCACCTCGGAAGCAGCAACCCAACTGGCGCGGGGGTGGTGAAATGCGTTGATGGTTTCGGGCAAACCTACCAATAAAAGCTGTGCTTGGGGGTGCTTATCCAAAAACTGTCTGCAAGCCACCAAGGTCACCGAGGGACCGTGATCGCCCCCCATGCAATCGACGGCCAAAGTCACCACTTTTGAAATACCCGCTTCACTCATCTGAATTGCCATGCAAAAAGCCCGCGCCATATCATGTGCGACGGGCTTTGAAACAAAGCTTTGCTTAGGCTTCGGACTTGGTTTTGAGTACTTTGCGACCGCGGTAAAAACCAGTGGGGCTGATGTGGTGGCGCAAATGCACCTCGCCGGTGGTGGGCTCTAAGGCCAAACCAGGCACTGTGAGTGCGTTGTGTGAACGGTGCATGCCGCGTTTGGACGGCGATTTTTTGTTTTGCTGGACAGCCATAACCGGCTCCTGAATATATAAGTGGTTGAGCGACCAAGCCTTGAGCCCGCCGCAAAGAATCATAGATTATAGCGGAAACCGAATTTTTCACGTCTTGGGTAACTTTAAGCCTGCCAAGGCAGCGAATGGGTGAGGCAAATCTTGGTCTGCTGCCAGCTCGATCGGTGAATCACAGCGCTCATGGCGCGGAATCAAGGGCATGGCGAGCAGCAACTCATCTTCGAGCAAGGATTGCAAAGTCAAATCGGGCGAAGGCGACAGCAAGTCCTCGTCGCAGTCATCGTCCTCGGCCAAGGCGGCGGCTTCGTCGGCCACAAAGCGGAAATGCCGGTCAACCTCAAGCAGCAAAGGCATGGGCAACAGGCAGCGCTGACAGGTTTGGGCAACAGACAAGCTCGCCTGTAAGTGCAACCAGAGTTGTTTGAGGGTATCGGGGTGGCGCAGTTGCGACTGAAGCTGCCACTCACACGCCGCCTCTTGGCCATCGGGCGTGGGTAAACAGGCTTGGGCCACCCGAGTTAACTGGGTCAACGGTGTGGACTGAGCCGCCAAACCCTCAGCCTGCGCCCAAAGCTGTAATTCAAGCGGCAAAAGCGTGTCCGAGGTTTTCATGCAGGCCAGTGTAAGAGAATCCTCCTCATGTCTGATTTACCCAAAGTGCGAACACTCATACTTGGCTCCACCTCCCCCTACCGGCGCGAGTTGTTGGAGCGCCTGCGTTTGCCGTTTGAGGTGCAGCGCCCGGAGGTGGATGAGACCCCACTGAACGGCGAAACCCCCTTCGCCTTGGCCCAGCGTTTGGCCATGGCCAAAGCGCAAGCCGTGGCCGAGCGATTCCCGCAGGCGATAGTGATTGGTTCAGACCAAGTGGCCGATTTACACGGTGAACCCTTGGGCAAACCGGGCAACCACCTCAATGCGGTGGCGCAACTGCAGCGTATGCGGGGACAAACCGTGGTGTTTCAAACCGCGGTGGCGGTGGTCTGTCAAGCTACCGGTTTTGCCCAATGCGAATTGGCGCAGGTCAAGGTGGTGTTCAGGGATTTCAGCGACGAATCTTTGCAACATTATTTACACACCGAGCAGCCCTACGACTGCGCCGGCAGCGCCAAAAGCGAAGGATTGGGGATTGTTTTGCTCGAGCGCATCGACAACCAAGACCCAACGGCATTGGTCGGCCTGCCGCTGCTGCTGACCTGCCGTTTGCTGCGCGCCGCAGGAATGCCACTGTATGACTGAAAGACTGGGCTGCCATGGCCGCTGATCGCTTGGGCAAGCTCTACCTGATGCCAGCGCCCCTGGACTTCCATTGCGACACGCAAGTGTCCTTGGATTGGGTGCTGCCGCGCCACACCATGGAAGTGGCCGCGGGTTTGTCGCATTGGGTGTGCGAAAACGCCAAATCGGCGCGCGCCCTGCTCAAGCGCATTGATGCGCACACGCCGCTTGGCACGGCTTTGCAAGCGCAAACCATTGTTGAATTGCCCAGGGAAGTGCACAAAAAAGGTGACCATGGCACCACTTGGGACGCCAAGGCTTTGTTGCAAGCCGCCGTCTTAGGGCAGGACATGGGTTTGCTGAGCGAGGCTGGCATGCCCGCGGTGGCCGACCCGGGGTCTTCCTTGGTAAGAGCAGCGCACGACTTGGGCTTGACGGTGGTGCCCTTGGTGGGGCCTTGCTCCTTGCTCCTTGCATTGGCCGCCAGTGGCCTCAACGGGCAGTCGTTTGCTTTTGTAGGCTATGTGGCGCAAGACGCTTCGCAGCGCAGCCAACAACTCGCCTCGCTAGAGCGGCTGGCTTTGCAAACGGGTCAAACACAAATTTTGATAGAAACACCTTACCGCAATGCCGCCCTGATGACCGCCTTGCTGGCATCTCTCAAAGACAGCACGCGACTGGCGGTATGCAGCGGGTTGACACTGACGCAAATGCACATACAAAGCTTGCGTGTGGCCGACTGGAAGCATGCGAGCACTGCACTGGACAAACACACGCCGGTGGTGTTTGCTTTTGGGCCTTAAAGCCTTTTGAGGCTAACTAGCGCAAATGGGGCACCAGATTGAGTGATGTTTTCACCACTGCTTCACCCAAGGCTACACCAAAGCGCTTGGCAAGACGCTCGGCCACATTGTCTTGACGGGTGTAGTCCACGATATCTTCGGCTTTAACCACATCCCGCGCCACGCTGTCGAGGGTGCCATAGTCATCGGCCAAGCCCAGCTCTATCGATTTTTGACCGCTCCAAAACAAGCCGCTGAATGTTTCGGGTGTTTCTTTCAAGCGAGCGCCTCGGCCTTCTCGCACCACCTTGATGAACTGTTGGTGAATTTCATCCAGCATGTTTTGGGCATAGGCCCGGTGCTGCTTGGACTGCGTCGTGAAAGGATCTAAAAAGCCCTTGTTTTCGCCCGCGGTCAACAAACGCCGCTCCACTCCCAGTTTGTCCATCAAACCGGTAAAACCAAAACCATCCATCAAAACGCCAATGCTGCCCACAATGCTGGCCTTGTCGACATAAATTTTGTCCGCGCTCACCGCAATGTAATAAGCCGCAGAGGCGCAGGTTTCCTCGACCACCGCATACACCGGCTTTTGATGCAGAGCTTTGAGTCGGCGAATTTCATCGTTGATCATGCCCGCTTGCACGGGGCTGCCGCCCGGCGAATTGATCAGCAACACAATGGCTTGGGCGCCTTCATCTTCAAAAGCGCTGCGCAAAGAGGCCATGATCCATTCGGCGTTGGCATTGGCTTCGCTATCGATCTCTCCCTTGATCTCAATCAAGGCGGTGTGCGAGCTGGGGTTGGCAGATGCGGCGGCTTTTTTGTAATGCGAGCTGTACCAAAAAACAGCGACCGCCAAGACCAACCACAGCAAGCGAAAACCGATGCGCCAGCGTCTGGCAATGCGTTGCTCGACAATTTGCGCCATGACCAAACGCTCTAGCGTTTCTCGCTCCCAACCCGCATCGTGAGACTGCCTCTCGTTGGCTTGCGCAACAGGAGGACTGGGCGTGTGATCGGGTGTCATGGTCAAAATTCCAAAGGCTTTAAGTTATGTGCAGTATGCCAGTGCACCACACCATTCATTTCTGAAAGGGCAATTTTCACCAGACCGTCGCGACAAGGGCCGCCCACACACTCGCCGGTATCGGGCGCGTAAGTTGCGCCATGGGTGGCACACAGCAGCCAACGCCCGTCGGGATCGAAAAAACGGTCTGGTTGGTAATCCATTTCCATGGCAATGTGGCTGCAACGGTTCAAATACGCTTGCGCCTGCCCCTCAAAACGCACCGCAAAAGCGCGGCAGGTCTGACCGGCATAAAGCACATCGAAGGGCACGGCCAGTCCACCCTCAGCCAAATCGGCGCTGTTGCACAGGGGAAGGAACTCAGGCATGGTCCTGCAACCAAGTGTGGAGTTCGGCCACGCTGTGCACCACGATGCGTGGGTGCAAATCTTCCAAGCCCGAAGTGCCGTGTGCGCCGTAACTCACCCCCACACTGGCGCAGCCGGCGTTGTTGGCCATTTGCAAATCATGGGTGGTGTCGCCAATCATCAAGGTGCGCTCAGGCGCCACGCCCAACTCGGTCATTAACTCATGCAGCATGCGTGGATCGGGCTTGCCGGCCGTTTCGTCTGCGGTGCGAGAAGCGTCAAAAATACCGCGCAAAGCCACTTGGTGCAAAGCCTCGTCCAAGCCCTTGCGGCTTTTGCCCGTGGCTACTGCCAATAAATGCTGGCGTTCATGCAAGGCTTGCAGCAAAGGCAACACGCCTTCAAACAATGACAAGTCGTTGTGGTGCTGGGCATAGTGGTGGCGATAGCGCTCACCCAGCAAGGGGTATTTTTCTTTGGGCACATCCGGCGCAGCATGGGCCAGCGCCGGCATCAAGGCCATGCCAATCACATAGGCTGCTTGCGCATGACTGGGGGTTTCTCCCCCCACGTCTGTGACAGCGGCTTGGATGCAGCGCACGATGATCTGGGTGGAGTCATACAAAGTGCCGTCCCAATCGAAGGCAATCAAGTCAAATTGGCGTGGGCGGTGGGGGTTGGACATGGTCAACAAACTCTTGTAATTCGGGGGGTAAATCGGCTTGTAAAGTTTGCGGCTTGCCCAAGCTGGGATGGATGAACTGTAACCGCCAAGCATGCAAGAACATGCGCTTCAACCCAAGGCTTGCCAAGCGTTTGTTCAAGCTGAAGTCGCCGTATTTATCGTCCCCTACTATGGGGTAGCCTTGGCTGGCCAAATGCACCCGAATTTGATGGGTGCGCCCGGTTTTGATGGTCACTTCCAACAAACTGTAAGCGCCCACCAAACGGGCGACACGCACCAAGGTGATGGCGCGTTGCGCGCCGGCATCAGTCAAGGCGGCCACACGCACCCGCCGTTCACCTTCGCCCACGCCGTCGGGCAACAAATAGCGCTGCAAGGGCAAATCGATGACTTTTTTGTTCGACGGCCACTGCCCATGCACCAAAGCCAAATAGGTTTTGCCGGTTTCGCGGTCGCGGAACTGGTCTTGCAATCGGGTGAGAGCGCTGCGTTTTTTGGCCACCAGTAAAACACCCGAGGTTTCGCGGTCGAGTCGATGCACCAACTCCAGCATGCGGGCGGCGGGTCTGGCTTGGCGCAGTTGCTCAATCACCCCAAAGCTCACGCCACTGCCGCCATGCACCGCCACGCCTGCGGGTTTGTTGATGGCGAGCATATGGTCGTCTTCCATCAGGATGGGGAATTCGCGGCCTGGAACCACTGGCGCGTCTGCGGGGGGAGTGGCCACCCGCACGGGCGGCACGCGCACCACATCGCCGGTTTGCACACGCGTTTCAGCACTGGCACGGCCCTTGTTGACCCTCACCTCGCCGGTGCGAATGATGCGGTAGACATGGGTTTTGGGCACGCCTTTGAGGAAGCGAATCAGGAAGTTATCCAAGCGCTGACCGGCTGATTCTTCATCCACAGTCAAGGCTTGGACGGCCGCCGCGGCAGGGGTTTGTTCAGCGTCTATAATGTTCTTCACCAGTGCCAGGTTCTAAGTGCTTGATTTGAATAAGAGATTAGAGCACGTCCTACCCACACTGAGAGGTCGATGCCCATTGTGGCTGCCGGACGCCCAACCGCCCTTTGCGGTTTGCCCTGCACCACAAGACGAGCCGATGCCTTGGAAAAGATTGAAACGAAATACCCCAGCTGCCGGTTTGCGTTAAACCGTCAGAGGATCACAGCGAGATTGAAGAGCATGAATCTGGTGTTGGTTATGTTGAAATTTTGTTTGGATTGGTTGCTGCCTGCGCCAGCCATGAACGCTTCACGCCCCCTCACCCGCTTTCCCTCGAACCCGCTGGCGCCCCAAGCCCAGCCTGTTCCCATTCGTATCACGCCCAACCATCCCCCCCAAGAATCTCGTCGCCATTAAAGGCGACTGTTCTTGTAGCTGCTCGGTTCACGTTTCTCTTTTCCCTGCATTGTCTTGCGGCATCGTTGGTCCTAGACGGACCTTTGTTGTTGTCATGCTAAGAAAAGGAACGCATCATGAAACGGATGCTTATTAATGCCACCCAGGCCGAAGAGCGCCGATTGGCTATCGTCGATGGACAAAAGCTCCTCGACTATGAAATCGAAATTGAAGGGCGCGAACAGCGCAAAGGCAATATTTACAAAGCGGTGGTCACCCGCGTCGAGCCATCCCTAGAGGCTTGTTTTGTCGACTACGGCGAAGAGCGTCACGGCTTTTTGCCCTTTAAAGAAATCTCCAAACAGTATTTCTCTGCCAATGTGTCGGCTTCCCAAGCCCGCATTCAGGACGTGATCAAAGAGGGTCAGGAAATGCTGATCCAAGTGGAAAAGGAAGAGCGCGGCAACAAAGGCGCAGCCCTCACCACTTTCATCAGTTTGGCCGGCCGCTATGTGGTGCTCATGCCCAACAACCCCCGAGGTGGCGGCGTCAGCCGTCGCATCGAGGGAGACGACCGCGCTGAACTCAAAGAAGCCATGGACCAGTTGGAATACCCCAACGGCATGTCCATCATTGCCCGCACCGCTGGCATTGGCCGCAGCGCCCCTGAATTGCAATGGGACTTGAACTACCTCTTAAAACTGTGGACCGCCATCGACGGCGCCAGCGGCACCAAAGGTGCGTTCTTGATTTACCAAGAATCCAGCCTGGTGATTCGCGCCATTCGTGATTACTTCAATAACGACATCGGCGACATCTTGATCGACACCGATGACATTTACGACCAAGCCCAGCAGTTCATGGCCCACGTCATGCCCGAGCATGCGGCACGCGTGAAGCGTTACCGCGACGAAACCCCGCTGTTCTCGCGCTTTCAAATTGAGCACCAAATCGAATCGGCCTATGCCCGCACGGTGAACCTGCCGTCTGGCGGCGCGATTGTGATTGACCATACCGAAGCCTTGGTATCGGTGGACGTGAACTCGGCGCGCGCCATCAAAGGCGGCGACATTGAAGAAACTGCTACACGCACCAACTTGGAAGCCGCTGACGAAGTGGCACGCCAAATGCGCTTGCGTGACTTGGGCGGCTTGATCGTCATCGACTTTATCGACATGGACGAAAGCCGCAATCGCCGAGACGTGGAAAACCGTTTGCGCGATGCGTTGCGCCAAGACCGCGCCCGTGTGCAGTTTGGCACCATCAGCAAATTCGGCTTGATGGAGATGAGCCGCCAACGACTGCGCCCGGCGCTGAGCGAAGGCGCATCCATTCCTTGCCCCCGTTGCGGCGGCTCCGGCCATGTGCGCGACACCGAAAGCTCGGCGCTGCAAATTTTGCGCATCATCCAAGAAGAGTCGATGAAGGACAACACGGCCGCGGTGCACGCCCAAGTGCCTGTCGAAGTGGCTTCTTTCTTGTTGAACGAAAAGCGCTCTGAAATTGCCAAGATCGAATTGCAACAGCGCACCCATGTGATGCTCATACCCAACAAGGGACTGGAAACACCCAATTACAAATTGGAGCGCTTAAAGCACGACGATCCGCGCTTGGACAATATCCAAGCCAGTTACAAAATGGCTGAGGACATCGAAGACCCCACCGCCGTCACCCGTCGCTCGCAAGAACCGACCAACAAACAAACACCGGTCATCAAAGGCGTGTTGCCCGATTTGCCAGCACCGCATGCCGAGCCACGTGCAGCCAAGCCCGAAGCAGCAGCGCCTGCTGCTGCCAGACGCCCAAGCCAAGCCCCAGCAGCAGCAGCTGAAAAAGGCTTTTTTGGATGGTTGAAAAACCTATTCAGTGCAGAACCTGCAAGCGAGCCAGTCAAACCCGCAAGCAGCGACAAACCCGCCCGCTCAGGCGAGCGTCGCGAACCTCGCAGCGGAGAAGCCCGCAGTGGCGACAACCGGCGCGGCGGTCAACGCCGTGGTGAAGCTCGTCGAGGCGAAGGACGCAGCGAAGGTCGCGATGAGCGTACTAACGAAGTCAAGAGCGATACCGCACGTACCGACCGCCCCGAAGGCGCTCGCGGACGTGGCCGAGGCGATCGCCCCGACGGACGCCGTCGCCAAGAGGCTGCCACGACAGAAGCTGACAACACAACTGTTTCAGCCGAGGCTTTGGCCCCAAGCGGCGAAACCACCGAGCGCGCGCCGCGTGAAAAAACCGACGGTCGCCGTGGTCGTGGTCGACGCGGTGAACGCCCAAGTCAAGCCGCGTCAGACGCACAATTGCCCTTGACCGAAGACAACGTTTTACACACCACTAGCGAAGCGCAACAACAAACTGCCTCTGAGCAACCCTCCAACACGCCCAGCGAAACCGGCGAGCGCGTAGGCGAACGAAGAGAAAAGCGCAACCGTGACCGCTATGGGCGCGAACGCGGGGCCCGCGCAGAGAAGGCTGAAAGTTCAGATGCCAACAGCGTTGACAACGCTTGGTCACCTGCGCAAGCAGCGCCCTTTGCCACAGCCGCCGCTGCGCCTGCCTCGGCGGTCTCATCAGCTCAGCGCATGCCGCTCATCACAAGCTATGAGTTACCGATGGAACAGTTGCACCAAGTCGCTTCTGTCAGTGGCTTGGAGTGGGTGAACTCCAACCCTGAGCGCATCGCACAAGTTCAAGCAGCTATCGCGGCCGAACCTCAAGCGGTGCGTGTACCGCGTGAGCGTCCAGCGCCCGTGGTCATCGATGAAGGTCCTTTGGTCTTAGTGGAAACCAAGCGGGATTTGCGTCAGATGCCTATGCCGTTTGACGACACTACAACTGCAGCTTAAAAGCAGTTCAAGCGCTGGCCGATAGCTTCCAACACGCCAGCGCTTGCGCTTGATCGCCTTTTTGCTCGGCCAGTTCGGCCAAGGCACGCCAAGCACTGCGCTTTAACTCGCTGGACTGTAAACGCGGTGCAGCTTGCTCCAGCAGTTGCGAGGCCTTGCCCCACAAACTGTGACGCAGGCAAAGCATGCCGCTCAGGTATTGCAACTCCACGCTACGGGGATTGGCCAGACGCGATTGCTCGACGCGGGCCAACCATTCACTGTCAGGCGTTAAATTTTGCAAAGCCTGCGCCAACACCTCGATCAAGCGGTGACGCACAGGGCTGTCACTCACGTCATCAGCAGGTTGAGAAATGCTTTCCCACACCGGCAACAACCACTGCAAAGCCAAGGAAGCTTCGCCCTGAAAACTCAGCAAGCGCTTGGCTGCATGCGCGGCCACTTCTGGCATGGCTTTCTCAGTAGCTTGGAATATTCGCCAGGTGGCTTGCAGTTGATGTGCGTCACGACAATCATCAATACCAGCCAGCGCCAAGCCACGCATCAAGCTGGTGGCCGCACCTGCAGAGAAAGCACCATGCTTGGCCAACAAACGGGCGGTGTCTAAGGCTGGCAAATGCATTTGTCCCATGCGATCGGCTTTAAGGCGCAAACGCAGTGCCAAGGTACGGCGTGCAGTGCCAGTCGGCAATTGGCTTAAAAACTGGTGCGCGCTGCGTTCATCGCGGTCATGCAAAGCCCATCTGGCCGCACTCAAACGCGCCGCGTCTTGCACCTCACTGCGAAGCGAGGCTGTCAAGCCGGGGTGGGGTTGAAAAAGCTGTTGCAAATGTTCATCCCGCGCTTTGTCGTCGCGCAGCACATGCGCACTTTCGGCGGCCAGCATGTGTAGCACACTGCGCATGAGTACCAAACTGTTTTTGTGCGTGCCCGCGTCCTCGATGGATAACAATCCATCGACATGCGACAAACCTTGCAAAGCCGCTTTACGAGACCGAAGAAACCGCCCCGTCACCCAGCCAATCTGTGCGTTCAGTAAGAGCGCCTGCGCACTGCGCTCGCGTTGTTGCAAGCGCCAGCGGCGAGCCTGCTGGGGTAATACCCAAAAACCTGCCATGCCGCGAAGAGCCAAATACAACAATCCAAAGAATGCAGCCAACCCCATCAACACCAAATTGAGCGAGAGGTCGACTCGGTAGGGTGGCACAAACACAGTCACTGTGCCGGCTTGTTGACTCAAGCCCAAGGCCAAGGCCACCGCAAAGGCAAACAAGGCCAAAAGCCACAGCGCCAAACGCATCTCAGCGCCCCGCCGCCGCGGTGGCCAGCGCTGAGAGTGAGTTATCTAAGCGCGGTATGTCACTTTGACGCAGTTGGTTTTGGGTTTGCTTGAGCAAGGAGAGCAGGGTCATCCCTTGGCGACCGGACACGTCAAAGAAACGATGGATGTCGCGTTCGACCAATTGCAAATCGTCGCGTGAAGCCGCCGTTTGTCTGGCCAACAGACCCAAACGCGCATTGAGCAAACGCAACTTCAAGTTTTCACGCGCAAAAAAACTTTGCTCTGGCGACAACAACACCGCCTCAGGCTGGTCAATACGGCTGACGCGCACCAAACTGCTGAGTTCGGCCCAAACACTGGCACCTAAGGCCGACCATTGACCGTTGCGCCAAACCTGCTCCCATACATTGGCCATGGGCTTGAGTGTTGCAGCTGCGGTTTTGCTTTTGCTGCCAACTGCATTAAGCAAGGGAAGTTCGTCGACCAAAACCACCAGTTCATCGAGCTTGTTCAGCAAGTTCGGCGTATCAATAACGCTGACCGACTGTATGCGGTCAATGTCGTGCTGCAAGGCGCGTAAAACCGGGGTCATGCGCGGTTGAGCCACCTTGCTCAAGCGCTTTTGGGCAGTTTGCAAGGCCGCCAACAAGGGCTGCACACTGCCTGTCAATTCGGCTTGTTGTTGTGCCAAGCTGAGCGCTGACTCAATATCGACCACCATGTTCTCGTCTCTGGAACGCGACAGGCTTTGCATCAACTCTTCAAGTTGGCTGCGTTGCAACGCGACTTCGCTCAAACGGGCATCGAGCAAGGTCAGACGGGCTGCCGTTTCATTAGCCATGTCTTGGGCGTTTTTTGCCATGCTGTTGGCTTGCATGGACAACTGCCCTGCGTCGGCGCTTTGTCGGGCCAACTGCTCTTGAATCAGGCTGAGTTTTTGCCACAACATGATTGCCAAGACCAAGGCGAGGACAGCAACCAAGCCCACTAGCTTGTCTGTATGAGTACGCCACTTGGGGCGTGAAAGCACAGGTGCGGCCGCTACGGGAGGGCTCAGGGGCGTTTGTCCAGACTCACTGCTCATGCCTGCGATTCTAATGAGGCAAGCACTTCTGCCAAATTGGGTCTGCAAAAAATAACTTTACCCATGCCCATGTCTTTGGCGGTTTGAACAATACGCGCATGGGTTGCCATGGCGCGGGTCGCGCTCCAGTCTTGCTCGGGCATCAAGCCGGCCAAGTTGTCCAAAGCTTGGGAACTGCTGAACAGCCAAAAGCTGCCGTCTTTCGCAGCCGTCTGCGCTTCTTGCAAACGGGTTTTGTCCCACTGCGGCATGGAGCGCTGGTAGACCGACAAAATTTCCACCGGAATTTGCTTCAAAATCAATTGACGCAACAACCAGTCGCGCCCCGTGCCTTGCGAATTGATATCCGCTTGGTCAGCATCACTGCCACGCAACAGCAACACAGGCCGCAAGGGCTGGAGCTTGGCTTGGACCACAGCCCACAAAGATTCCGTATCGAACTGGGTGGCGTCGGGCGGCGGGGAGTCGATCAAACTGTGGGGAACGCCTACATCAATCAAAGCCTGATGGGTGCCGGGACCTGTGGCCCAACAACGTGTCATGCCCCAGCCGGCTTTGGGCTTGGTCGCACCCAAGGCACTGGCGACAGCCGCACGGCTGACAAACATCACGGCTTGGTAACCGTGCCATGCATCGAGCACAGTTCGCAGGCGCATCACATCGGTCATGGGATTGACCTCGATGAGGGGCCAGTTTTTGACGCGGTGACCGGCTTTTTGTAAACCCCTAGCCCAAGTCACCCCTTCAGCAGCGGGTCGGGTAAGAACAACGTCAAAAGTAAAACTGGCTGTGTGAAACATATGCGCCAGAACAATGTCTGTTCAGACTGCGCCCAAGGCGCGCAACTGCGCGGCCACTTCGAGGCCCAGTTGTTCAGCCTGTGCCAAGGTCGACACATCATCAGATGCCGCATGGGCTTTGATGAGCGGCGCATACAAATCATCAGGGTTGCCCCACGCGGCGTCAAGGGTAAGGTGCTGGTTATGCAAAGTGGCGTGCGCTGCCAAGGGCATGGAACAACTGCCACCCATGGCACGGCTGACCGCACGCTCGGCCGCCACGGCCAACCAAGTGGTTTGATCGGCCAAGGGCGCCAACACTGTGCGCACATCTTCGCGGACGCTGCGAATTTCAATGCCCAAAGCGCCTTGCCCTGCTGCGGGCAGCATCTCGGTGATGGCAAAAATATGGCGAATGCGGTCTGAGAGGCCCAAACGTTTCAAGCCGGCCGCAGCCAACACAATGCCGGCGTACTGGCCTTCATCGAGCTTGCGTAATCGGGTGTCTAAATTGCCACGCAAAGGCTCAATTTGTAAATCGGGGCGCAAAGCACGCAACAACACCGTGCGCCGCAAACTGGAGGTACCCACCACAGCGCCTTGAGGCAAGTCTTGCAGCGTGGCGAAATGGGGCGACACCCATGCGTCGCGAGGGTCTTCGCGGGCCATCACGCAAGCCAAGTCAAAACCCTCGGGCATGTCCATGGGAACGTCTTTAAGGGAATGCACAGCCAAATCAGCGTGACCTTCTTCCAATGCCACTTCAAGCTCTTTGACAAACAAGCCTTTGCCGCCTACTTTGCTCAGCGACCGGTCGAGGATTTGATCGCCTTGTGTGGTCATACCCAAAATAGCCACCTCGCAACCTCGCGCTTGCAGCAAGTCTTGCAGGTGATGGGCTTGCCACAGAGCTAAACGGCTTTCGCGGGTGGCGATGGTGAGGTGGATAGTACTCAAAATAGGGCTTCGTTGGGTGAAATTTGCCGTGCGAATGCTAGCATGTGAGAACCTATGGTTTCCCCTTGAAAACAGTCCCACTTTATGACCGTATCCCGTAAAACCTCTCGCTCCCCAAAGCCCATGCCCTCACAAGAACAGCCCTTGGTGGAAGATATTCGTTGGCTGGGAAGAATCTTGGGCGACGTCATCCACCAGCAAGAGGGCGACGAGGCCTTCGCCTTGATCGAACAAATCCGCCGGCTGTCAGTGGCGTTTAGGCGCGACGCCGACACCTTGGCCGATAAGGCCTTGAAGAAAAAACTGGCCTCGCTGAGCAGTGAACAAGCGGTCAGTGTGATTCGCGCCTTCACCTATTTCAGCCACTTGGCCAATTTGGCTGAAGACCAGCACCATATCCGCTTGCAGCAAGTGCATGACCGCGCAGGCGATGTGCTCTCTGGCAGTGTGGCGCAAGCATTGAGCAAACTCAAAGCAGCGGGTTTGACCACCAAAACCATTCGACAAGCCTTAAACAGCGCGCACATATCCCCGGTGTTGACCGCCCACCCCACCGAGGTGCAGCGCAAAAGTATTTTGGACGCCGAGCGTGGCATCGCCCACAGCTTGCAAGAGCGCGACGCCATCACGTCGCGGCCTGTTGACGCCACCACCGCACGAGCCTTGGCGCAAATTGAAGCCCAAGTGCGTGCGCGCGTGCTGCAACTGTGGCAAACCCGTTTGCTGCGGTTCACCAAACTCACCGTGGCAGACGAGATTGAAAACGCCATGGGCTATTACGAGTCGACTTTTTTATCGCAGATTCCAAAGCTGTATGCCGACCTTGAAGCTGATTTAGGAGATCAACCCATTGCGGCGTTTTTCCGCATGGGCCAATGGATGGGCGGCGACCGCGACGGCAACCCCAATGTGAATGCCGACACTTTGCAATACGCGGTGCAACGCCAGTGTGAGGTGGCGCTGCGCCATTACCTGACTGAAATCCATTGGCTGGGCAGCGAGTTGTCGACCTCGGCCATGTTGGTCGGTGTGCCGCCTGCTTTGCAAACTTTGGCAGATTCGTCTCCTGACACGAATGCGCACCGCCAAGACGAACCCTATAGACGCAGTCTCACTTTCATATACGCCCGCCTCGCAGCCACATTACTTCGCTTGACGGGCAAAGAAGCCGCGCGCCACGCACTGCCGCCGCAAAACCCCTACCCTGACGCGGCCAGTTTGCTGGCCGATTTACGCACCTTGGATGAAGCTTTAAGCGATCAGCACGCCCAAGCTTTGGCCGTGCCGCGTTTGCGTCCGCTCATGCGTGCGGTACAGGTGTTTGGTTTTCATTTGGCCACCGTCGATTTACGCCAAAGCTCGGACCAGCACGAGCTGGTGGTGGCAGAGTTACTTAAGGTGGCGGGCATTGAAGTGCATTACGCCAAGCTGGATGAAGCGGCGCGTCAAACACTGCTGCTGCAAACCTTGAACGACCCACGGCCCTTGCGCATTCCCCATCACACTTACAGCGCTCATAGTCAGTCTGAGTTGCGGATTTTTGAAACGGCGGGTCAGATTCGCCACGACTTTGGTACTGACGCCATTCGCCACGCCATCATCAGCCATACCGAGAGCGTCAGCGATTTGCTGGAAGTGCTGGTGTTGCAAAAAGAAGCCGGCTTGCTGCACGGCACTTTGCATGTTGATGCGCGTGCCGAATTGATTGTCTCGCCCCTGTTTGAAACCATTGAAGACTTGCAACAAGCGCCGCACATCATGCGCAGCTATTACGCCTTGCCCGGTGTGGCCGAGTTGGTCAAGCGCAGCAGCGGCGAGCAAGACATCATGCTGGGCTACTCAGACAGCAACAAAGACGGCGGCATCTTCACCAGCAACTGGTCGCTTTACCAAGCCGAGTTGGCTTTGGTAAGTGTGTTCCAAAGTTTGGAAGAGCAACACGGCATCACCTTGCGCTTGTTCCATGGGCGCGGCGGCACCGTGGGTCGCGGGGGTGGCCCCAGCTACGACGCGATTTTGGCGCAACCCCCCGGCACGGTGCGCGGGCAAATCAGGCTCACCGAGCAAGGCGAAGTGATCAACTCCAAATACGCCAATTCGGCTTTGGGGCGGCGCAATTTAGAAACCTTGGTAGCGGCCACGCTGGAGGCCAGCTTGTTGCAAGCCCAAAAGGCCGCGCCGCGCAGTTTCATGCTAGCAGCTGAAAGTTTGTCGGCGCACAGTTTCAAGGCTTACCGGCATTTGGTCTACGAGACACCTGGTTTCACCGACTATTTTTTTGAAGCCACGCCGCTGCGCGAAATTGCCGCGCTCAATATTGGCTCCAGGCCAGCCTCGCGCAAAGCCTCGCAACGCATCGAAGACCTGCGCGCCATTCCCTGGGGTTTCAGCTGGGGCCAGTGCCGCCTCACCTTGCCAGGATGGCTGGGATTTGGCTCGGCGGTGCAACAGTTCCTGGACCACCATCCCATACTGTCGCGCACCCAGGCACTGGCTTTGCTGCGTCGCATGGACAAGCAGTGGCCGTTTTTCCGCACCCTGCTCTCCAACATCGACATGGTGATGGCCAAAAGTGATTTGGCGCTGGCCTCGCGCTATGCCGAGTTGGTCACCGACACCAAATTGCGTAGGCGCATTTTCAAGGCCATAGAAGCCGAGTGGCACCTCACCGCGCAGGCCTTGCAGCTCATCACCGGCTCCAAGCAACGCTTGGCCAACAACGCCTCACTGGCGCGGTCCATCAAGCACCGCTTTCCCTACATCGATCCACTGCACCATTTGCAAGTGGAATTGATTCGTCGTCACCGCGCTGGCATCACTGATGAGCGGGCGCAGCGCGGTATTCATTTGTCGATCAATGGCATTGCGGCAGGGTTGCGCAATACCGGCTAAGCGTGTATTTAATTGTAAATTTTTATAAATTTCGTCCAAATCGTTCGATTCGCGCTAAACTAAATACATGCAAAGCTTCACTGCCAACCAAGCCAAAACCCAGTTCGGCCAGTTCCTCGATACTGCCCAGCGAGAGCCTGTGCAAGTGTTGAAGCACGACCGGGTGGTGGGTGTCATGGTGTCCGCCAAAGACTATGAAGCCATGCGCACGTTTTATGCAGACCGTCTGCAACATCGCTTGGCTCAATCAGCAGCCTTGTCAGAAGCCGCAGGCCTCACCCCGAACAAGCTTGATGAGTTGCTGAGTGCCCCCGACTGATTGGGTGCTAGACACCAACGTCTTGATCAGCGCGGCCCTCTCCAGCAAAGGCGCCCCACACGCCTTGGTGCAACATATCTTGAGCCATGGTTGTTTGGTTTTCTCCAGCGCCACATTTGAAGAGTTGCGCAGTCGCCTCTACCGCCCCAAGTTCGATGTTTACCTGAGCTTGGAGATGCGCGAAGGCTTGCTGCATGATTTCAGCGCCAGCGCGAAATGGGTGGAACCCGACTTGTTGTTGCACTACAGCCGCGACCCCTCAGACGATGTGTTCATCGCCACCGCCGTCAAAGCAGGCCTACCTTTTTTAGTCAGTGGCGACAAAGACCTGCTTGAAGCACCCATGCCAGAAGGCTTACAGGTATTGACCCCCGCCCAAGCGTTGGCAGGTCACACCTAAAATGCCCGCATGACATCTTCCAACTCGCTAGACCGCAAATCCCAAGCTTGGTCCGCTCTTTTTTCTGAACCCATGAGCGAGTTGGTGCAGCGCTACACGGCCAGCGTGTTTTTCGATCAGCGCCTGTGGCGTGCCGACATACAAGGCACTTTGGCCCACGCCGAGATGCTGCAAGCCCAAGGCATCATCAGCGCCCAGGATTGGGCCGACATCCAACGCGGTCTGAAGCAAATCACCCATGACATCGAGGGCGGTCAGTTTGAATGGAAGCTTGAGTTGGAAGACGTGCACCTCAATATTGAAGCGCGTCTCACCCAACTGGTGGGCGACGCGGGCAAGCGCCTGCACACTGGGCGCAGCCGCAACGACCAAGTGGCTACCGATGTGCGGCTGTGGTTGCGAGACGAAATTGACCTCATTGGCGAGTTGCTGAACAAGCTGCAACGCGCCTTGGTGGACGTGGCAGCCCAGCACACCGACACCGTGATGCCCGGCTTCACGCATTTGCAAGTGGCCCAGCCCATCAGCTTTGCGCACCACCTGCTGGCTTATGTGGAAATGCTTTCTCGCGACGCAGAGCGTATGGGCGAAATCCGTGCACGCACCAACCGCTTGCCCTTGGGCTCGGCGGCGCTGGCGGGCACCACCTACCCGCTGGACCGTGCACGCGTGGCGCGAAGTTTAGGCATGGTCAATGCGCATGGCGAGGCGCAGTTGTGCGAAAACAGCTTGGACGCGGTGAGCGACCGCGACTTCGCCATCGAGTTCACGTCTGCCGCCACCTTGTGCATGGTGCACATCAGCCGCTTGTCTGAAGAACTCATTATTTGGATGAGCCAAAACTTTGGCTTCATCCAAATTGCCGACCGCTTCACCACCGGCTCTTCCATCATGCCGCAGAAAAAAAACCCCGACGTGCCCGAGCTGGCCAGAGGCAAAACGGGCCGAGTGGTGGGCCACCTCATGGGCCTCATCACCCTGATGAAAGGCCAGCCTCTGGCCTATAACAAAGACAACCAAGAAGACAAAGAACCGCTGTTTGACACGGTGGATACCTTGAAAGACACGCTGCGCATCTTTGCCGAGATGGTGGGTGGTCAAGTCAATCCCACCACAGGTGCCAAAGAAGGCGGCATCAAGGTGAACGCCGCCGCCATGGAAGCGGCAGCGAAAAAAGGCTTTGCCACCGCCACCGATTTGGCCGACTACTTGGTGAAAAAAGGTTTGCCATTTCGCGACGCGCACGAAACCGTGGCACATGCGGTCAAAGCCGCGGCCAGCCACAACTGTGATTTATCCGAACTGCCTTTACAGGTGCTGCAAGGTTTTCACGCTTCTATAGAAAAAGATGTTTACGATGCTTTGAGCCTGCAAGGCTCTTTGAACGCCCGCAACACCTTGGGCGGCACTGCACCCGCGCAGGTGAGAGCGCAAATAGCTAGACACCAACAACGCTTGAACTGATAACCGCCCCTCATGAGCACCTCACATCGACCCCGCGTACTGATCATAGGCGGCGGCTTCGGCGGCCTTGAAGCCGCCAAAGCTTTGGCCAAAGCACCGGTAGACATCACTTTGGTGGACAAAACCAATCACCACCTGTTTCAACCCCTGCTGTACCAAGTGGCAACGGCAGGATTGGCTGCACCCGCCATCGCCGCGCCGATACGGAGCTTGTTTCGCCAACAAAGCAACCTCACCACCTTGTTATCCGAAGTCACCAACATCGAAGCCCAGCAAAACCGCGTTTTGCTGTCGGATGGCAGCAGCTTGATGTATGACCATTTGGTGGTGGCTGCGGGGGCCACCCACAGTTATTTTGGGCATGATGAGTGGGCGGTGCATGCGCCGGGTTTGAAGACCTTGGAAGATGCATTTGAAATTCGCCGTCGCTTGCTGTTCGCTTTCGAGTCGGCCGAGAAAGAGCCCGATCCCGAAAAACGCAAAGACTGGCTGACCTTGTGCGTGATTGGTGCGGGTCCCACGGGGGTCGAGATGGCCGGCGCTTTTGCCGAAATTGCAAGACAAACCCTGATCGGAGAATTTCGTCGCATCAACCCGCATGACGCCCGCATTTTGTTGATCGAAGGCGGCCCGCGTGTACTTCAAGCCATGCCTGAAACTTTGAGCGCCAAAGCCCTGAGTCAATTGCAAGCACTGGGGGTGGAAGTGCGACTGAATGCCATCGTCACCTCGATTGACGCGCAAGGCTTGCAAGTGCGAGGCCCCGCCCCATCCGGCGTCTTGGGATCTGTCGACTACACCATCGCCAGCAAATGCGTGGTCTGGGCAGCCGGTGTGGCGGCTTCGCCTTTGGGTGCCAATATCTCCCACAACACCGCTTGTGGTTTGGACCGCGCCGGTCGCGTGCTGGTCAACCCCGACTTGAGCGTGCCAGGTTATGCCCAGATCAGCGTGATTGGCGACTTGGCCGCCGCCTTTACCCAGGCCCCCGGAAAAGAGCCTGTGCAAGTGCCGGGTGTGTCCCCCGGAGCCAAGCAAATGGGCCACTTGGCCGCCGCCAATATTCTTAAACGCCTAGCAGGCCAACCCACGCAGGCTTTTCGTTATGCAGACTATGGCAACTTGGCCACCATTGGCCACAACAGCGCCGTGGTCGACTTGAGTACGCCGTTTGGCCCTTTGCGCTTTTCCCAACGATTGGCTTGGTGGTTTTGGCTGTTGGCACACATTTATTTCCTTATCGGTTTTCGCAATCGCATGGTGGTTTTGATGGATTGGGCCATGGCTTATTCCAGTTTCAGCCGCAATGCGCGGGTCGTGGCCGGCACGCTTTACAAAAAAGAACATGTAGGCGAAAGTTAAGCCCTTTGTCACTAGAATGGGTCTTATATAAGAGGAAAAACCTCAACCCCTTCAGGAGACAAGCATGACCATCGCCCAAACTTCCATTCTGGAATGCATTTACCAGCACGAAAAAAATCTTGCTGAACAAGTTTTCCTGACCCAACCCATAGGCCAAGGGCGGGTGATTGACTACACATGGGCACAAACCGTTAATCAGTCGCGACGCATGGCTGCTCACTTAAAAACCTTGGGGCTTCCCCGTGGCGCCAAAGTGGCCATCCTGTCGAAAAACTGTGCGCACTTTTTCATGGCAGAAATGGCCATTTGGATGGCTGGCTACACCACCGTCGCGATTTTCCCCACCGAGAGTGCCGACACCGTGAAGTTTGTTTTAGAGCATTCTGAGTCCAGCCTGATGTTTGTCGGCAAGCTCGACGAATGGCACAAACAGGCTCCTGGTGTGCCCCAAGATTTACCACGCATCGCCTTGCCGTTGGCACCAGAGACGCCCTACCAAAGCTGGGACAGCATCACCTCAAGCACCGAACCTTTGCTGGGCGATGTGCTGCGCGACGACAACGACTTGGCAATGATTATTTACACCTCGGGCTCCACCGGACAACCCAAGGGCGCGATGCACAACTTTGCGCGCATCAGTGCCGTGGGTCACGGCATTGCCAATCGAATCAACGAGACCTTGGGCGACAACCGCGACCACCGCATGTTGTCTTACCTGCCACTGGCGCACGTGTTCGAGCGGGCATGGGCCGAAACCGTGTCTTTGGTACATGGTCGTATCCATATGTTTTTTGCCGAAAGTCTGGACACGTTTATCCTCGACTTGAACCGCGCACAGCCCACCATTTTTGTGTCGGTGCCGCGTTTGTGGCTGAAGTTCCAGCAAGGTGTGTTTGCCAAAATGCCGGCCAAAAAGCTCAACTTGTTGCTGTCCCTGCCCTTCATTGGCAAGGTGGTGGCCAAGAAGGTGCTGACCGGTTTGGGCTTAGACAAAGTGGAAATGGCCGGCAGCGGCTCGGCGCCCTTGCCGCCCGAATTGATTCGTTGGTACCGCCGACTGGGTTTGAATTTGGTCGAGGGCTATGCCATGACCGAAGACTTTGCTTATTCACACAGCTCCGACGACACCTACAACGAACCTGGCTATGTAGGTATTCCGTATGAAGGCGTGCAGGCCCGTATCAGCGATGAAGGGGAAATTCTCATCAAGTCGCCCGGGCAAATGGTGGGTTATTACAAGCGCCCCGATCTGGATGCGCAAAGTTTCACTGCTGACGGCTTCTTTAAAACCGGCGACTTGGGTTCGCGTCGCCCCGATGGTCAACTCAAGATCACCGGTCGCTTGAAAGAAATATTTAAAACCAGCAAGGGCAAATATGTCGCGCCCGCCCCCATTGAAAACCTGTTGAATGCCCACCCCATGATCGAGTTGTCCATGGTGTCGGGCTCAGGCTTCGAATCGGCCTATGCCTTGGTGGTCTTGGCCGAAGACTTGCGCCCCAAGCTTCAACAAAACGAGGTTCGCTCTGAGGTGGAAAAAGCCTTGACTGAATTGCTGACTAAGGTCAACCAAGAAATCGCCGATTATGAGCGCCTGAAAATGTTGGTGGTGGCGGATCAACCATGGAGCATTGAAAACGGCTGCCTCACGCCCACCATGAAAATCAAACGCAGCCATATTGAGTATTCGGTGCAACACCAACTCGACAATTGGTACGCCAACACTAAAGCGGTGATTTGGTCTTAAGCCTTGGGTCGGGGTGACAAACCCCAGACCACCCCACCGGCCACCAAGCCCCAAAACGCTGGGCCTATACCCCACACACTCAAACCCGAAGCGGTCACCAAAAAAGTGATTAGAGCCGGCTCGCGGGTAGAAATGTCGGTCAATGAATTCACCAGCGCATTGGCAATCGTGCCAAACAATGCCAGACCTGCAATCACCATCACCAACGCCTTAGGCAAAGCAGCAAACAGGCTGACCACAGATGCGCCGGCCAAGCCCAACAAAATGTAGAACACACCAGCGCTCATCGCCGCGGTATAGCGCTTGTTTTTATCTGCATGCGCCTCTTCACTTGAACAAATCGCAGCCGTGATGGCAGCCAAGTTCAGCGCAAACGCGCCAAAGGGCGCCAGCAGCACATTGACCACGCCAATCCAGCCCATCACGGGCGACAAGGGTGGCGCATAGCCATGCGCTTTCATCGCCGCCACGCCGGGGATGTTTTGCGCGGCCATGGTGATGATGAACAAAGGCAAGGCCATGCCAATCAGTGCAGGCACGCTGAATTGCGGCGTCACCCACACCGGTTGAGCCCATTGCCAATCGATGCTTTGCCAATCGACACTGCCCTGCCAAGCGGCAAGCGCAGTTCCAGCGAACAAGGACAAAACCACGGCATAGCGGGGTTGCCAGCGTCTGGCCAGCAAATACACCAGCGTCATCAGCAAAGGCAATGCCCACTGCTGCGACATGGTGACAAACACATCCAAACCAAAACGCAGCAACACGCCCGCCAACATGCCAGAGGCCAAGGGCAAAGGGACGCGGTGCATGAAGCGCTCAAACACACCGCTAAAGCCTACCGCTATCACCAACAAAGAGGACACCACAAAAGCGCCTATGACTTCAGCCATGGGCATGCCACTCGCGGCAGTGATCAACATGGCGGCGCCTGGGGTTGACCATGCAGTGACCACCGGTTGTTTGTAACGCCAAGACAAGCCCAAGCAAGTCACGCCCATGCCCAAACCCAAAGCCCATATCCAAGAAGCCATTTGTGCGGCATCTGCGCCCGAGGCCTGCGCGGCATGGAACACCACCGCCACAGAACTGGAAAAACCCACCATCACCGTGACTGCGCCCGCAAACACGGTTGACACAGAGACATCTTTAAAGAAGGACATGCGAAATATCACTTTGATCAACCAAACCTGCATCCTATCGCTGCTTTGTCTTAGCTATAAACCCCGAGCGAAATAGAGGGTAGGTAGTCATAAACTGACAACAGCTAACATTAAGACAGTTTGATCAGGAGTTATCCATGCCCGCTATCACCCATATTGCAGACCTTCAAGCCTTGGCCAAAAAACGTGTGCCGAAAATGTTTTACGACTACGCCGATTCAGGCAGTTGGACCGAAAGCACCTACCGCGCCAATGAAGATGATTTTCAAAAAATCAAATTTCGCCAACGCGTGGCGGTCAATATGGAAGGACGCAACACCTCCAGCACCATGATTGGCCAAGAGGTGGCTATGCCCGTAGCGATTGCGCCCACTGGCATGATTGGCATGCAACACGCCGATGGCGAAATTTTGGCCGCACGTGCCGCGAAAAAATTTGGCGTTCCCTTCACCTTGTCGACCATGAGCATTTGCTCTATCGAAGACGTGGCCAAGCATGTAGGCGCTGGGTTTTGGTTTCAGCTCTACGTCATGCGTGACCGCGAGTTTGTGGCCCGTTTGATTGAACGCGCCAAAGTCGCGGGTTGCACCGCACTGGTGTTGACGCTGGACTTGCAAATCTTGGGGCAACGCCACAAAGACATCAAAAACGGTTTGTCTGCACCGCCCAAACCCACCATCACCAACCTGATCGACCTCATGACCAAGCCTAGTTGGTGCATGGGCATGCTGGGTACACCGCGTCGCCAATTTGGCAACATCGTCGGTCATGTGCAAGGCGTCAAAGACATGAGCTCTTTGGGCGAGTGGACCAATGGCCAGTTCGACCCCACCTTAAGTTGGGCAGACGTGGAATGGGTGAAAAAACTCTGGGGCGGCAAGCTGATTTTGAAAGGCATTCAAGACGTGGAAGACGCACGCTTGGCGGTGCAAAGCGGTGCGGACGCCCTCATCGTGTCCAACCACGGCGGTCGACAGTTGGATGGTGCCGAGTCCAGCATCAACGCACTGCCGGCCATTGTTCAATCTGTGGGCAAAGACATTGAAGTGCATATGGACGGCGGCATTCGCAGCGGCCAAGATGTGCTCAAAGCCAAGGCGCTGGGCGCACATGGTGTGTACATAGGCCGCGCCATGCTGTACGGCGTGGGCGCTATGGGCGAAGAAGGCGTGAGCAAAGCGCTGCAAATCATCCACAGAGAGTTGGAGCTGAGCATGGCGTTTTGCGGTCACACCCAAATCAATACGGTGGACCGCAACATCTTGTTGCCAGGGACTTTCCCCACCTAAGCTGCTCAAGCGTCAGCATCAATGACCGTTTTGCGCCGCATCGCGCACTTGGACATGGACGCGTTTTACGCATCGGTCGAGTTGCTGCGTTACCCCCAGCTCAAAGGCTTGCCAGTGGTGATTGGCGGCGGCCGGCGCCGCGAAGATGATTTGCTCAGCCGCGCACGGGCGCTTCACTCTGAGCGCGAGTGGACCAGCGAACATTTAAGCGAAATTCCCTTAGACGTATTCCCGCGCTTAACCAGCTATGAGGGACGTGGCGTCATCACCACCGCCACTTATGCGGCGCGGGCTTTTGGTGTGGGCTCGGCCATGGGTGTGATGAAAGCCGCCAAGCTGTGCCCCCAAGCCATTTTGCTGCCGGTCGACTTTGACCAATACCGCCACTACTCACGCACTTTCAAAGACATTGTTCTGGATATTGCGCCGGTGGTGGAAGACCGTGGCGTAGATGAAATTTACATAGACTTCACCGATGTGCCGGGCGGACAACGCGCAGGCGGCCAAGCCTTGGCAGGTTTGATTCAAAAAGCCATCAGCGACGCCACCGGCCTGACCTGCTCAATAGGTGTCGCGCCCAACAAGCTGTTGGCCAAGATGGCCAGTGAGTTCAACAAGCCCAACGGTATTTCCATCATCCATAGGGAAGATGTACAAAGCCGCATTTGGCCGTTGGCCTGTCGCAAGATCAATGGCATTGGCCCCAAATCCGATGAGAAACTTCAAGCGTTTGGCATTCACACAATTGGCGACTTGGCGACCAAAGAGCGCGATTGGCTGGTGCAGCACTTTGGCAAAGCCTATGGCGCTTGGCTGTTCGATGCGTCTCACGGTATAGATGAACGCGAGGTAGTGACGGAAAGCGAGCCAGTGTCCATGAGCCGCGAAACCACTTTTGAAAAAGACCTGCATGTGGTGCATGACCGCGCTGCTTTGGGCGACATATTCACCCGACTGTGCCAACAAGTGGCCGCTGATTTGCAACGCAAAGGCTATGTGGGCAAAACCATTGGCATCAAGCTGCGCTTCGATAACTTTCAAAGCGTCACCCGCGACCAAACCATAGACCACTACACCGCCAACCCCGCAGAAATTCGTCAGGTGGGTGGTTTGTGTTTAAAGCGGGTAGACATGAAACGCCGTCTGCGCTTGCTGGGTGTGCGCGTAGGCGCACTGGTGAAATCAGACGCCAAAGAAGCGCTTTACCCTGCTGCGGCAAAATTAAGCCCCGTCTTGCAAGCACGCGAACCTGCTTTGCCTTACCCATCTTCAGAGCCTCAACATGAACAAGCTGACCTGTTTTGATTTAAGCATCAACGACCATATCGCCCACTTGGTGTTGAACCGCCCCCATGCTCTCAACACCTTGGACCTGACTTTTTGGCGAGAGCTTGATGCGGTGCTTCACGATTTGCATCAAGGCAACCAAGCGAGGGTGTTAGTGATCAGCAGCACGGGCAAACATTTCAGCGCGGGCATGTCGCTGGAGGTGTTTGGCTCGACGGTGGCAATGGATGACCAAAGCGCCGAAGGCCGCGCCGCCATCGCCGATATGTTGGCGGGTTTGCAATCCACCTTCACGCGGATTGAAAACCTGCGCATCCCAGTTATTGCTGTGTTGCAAGGCGGTTGCATTGGCGGCGCGGTAGACATGGTCACAGCCGCTTGTTTGCGTTACGCCAGCGCAGATGCGTTTTTCTGCATTCAAGAAATCAATATCGGCATGGTGGCCGATGTGGGCACCTTGCAGCGGTTACCCAAACTCATGCCCATGGCCGTGGTGAAAGAACTGGCTTACACCGGCAAACGTATGGGCGCAGACAAAGCTTTGCAATACGGCTTGGTGAATGACGTGCTGCCCGACCCCGCCAGTGCATTGGCCGCCGCCATGCAAGCTGCCAAAGAGATTGCAAGCAAACCACCGGTGGCGATTTGGGGCACCAAACAAGCTTTGCACTATGCACGCGACCACAGCACCGAGGATGCGCTCAAACAAATGGGCTGGTTGCAATCTGGCATTTGGAGCAATGCCCATGTGAAAGAGGCGATTAACGCGTTTCAGGCCAAACGCTCAGCCCAGTTTCCTGACCTAGCGCCCTTGAAATCTTTCAACGACTGAGACGCTTATTGCCTGGCGGTTCGCACTTGTGCGGGCAAGCCTTGCGCGTAGCTGCTGCGCCATGGGTTGATGTCCACACCGCCGCGGCGGGTGTACCGCGCATACACGGTGAGCTTGGTGGGTTTGCAACGCGTCCAAATATCCATGAAGATGCGCTCCACACAATGCTCGTGAAATTCATTGTGGTTGCGAAAACTCACGATGTACTGAAGTAAGCCGGCTTGGTCTATTTGTGCGCCGCTGTAACTGATGCTGACACTGCCCCAGTCGGGCTGACCAGTGACCAAGCAATTGCTTTTGAGCAAATTGCTGAACAGCGTTTCTGTCACTGGCGCTTCATGAGACGCAGCACTGAGCAATTCGGGCGCAGGCTGGTAATGGCTGCAATCCAAATCTAATCTGTCCAAACTCAAGCCATCCATTTCAGCGATTTTTTCTTTGGCATATTGCTCGGGTGAAAGCAGTTGCACGCCCACACCAGCATTCACTGAGCCGCCACGCCATACCGCCTCGGACAAATCTTTTTGCAATGTTTGCCTAACCGCATCAATGTCTGTAAACACGGTGTTGTTGAAACTGTTGAGGTACAGCTTGAGCGATTTACTCTCCACCAAATGCGTGGTTTCACACGGCACAGTGAAGCGGCCCAAAGCCACTTGAGGTTTTCCTCGGGTATTGAGCCAACTCAACTCATAGGCAGTCCATAAGTCTGCGCCTAAAAAAATCGGGCGCTCTGCCACACCAATCAAGGCACGCTGGGCGGCGCGGGGCAGCGGGTACAGCAAGGTCGCGTCATAGCTGTCGGCATAAGTAGCAGCCTTGCCAAGCAGCGAGGTTTCAGGTGTGTTCATAAAGGCGTATGGGCATTTAAAAAAGGCAAGAGACGCGACATCATTTGCGCCAATGCACCGGGCGGCATATCGTGGCCCATGCCCTCTATGCCAAACAGCTTGGCATTGGGTATGCGCCTGGCCGTGTCTTCGCCACAGGCATAGGGCACCAAGGGGTCGGCTTTGCCATGCATCACCAAGGTGGGCGTGGTGATGCGACTCAGCAGAGCAGCGCGTTCGCGGTCGGCCATAGCAGCAAGCATTTGCCGATAGGCGCCCATGGGGCGGTTGCTGCGCTTCAAAGAGTCATTGACCAATTGCTGTTGCGAGCCCTCGGGATGTTCAAAGCCTGGGCCTGCAAGCGCTTGCACAAATCGCAGCGCCTGTTGGCGTGCGGCATCGCTGCCGGCTCGGGCAGGAGGCGTAAACAACACACGGCGCATGGCGGGCGTGGGGCCGGGCAAGCCTCTGGCGCCGCTGCTGCTCATGATGCTGGTCAAGCTGAGTGCGCGTTGTGGTGCACTGATGCAAATGCGTTGGGCAATCATGCCGCCCATGCTGACACCCACCAGATGCGCTTGGCTGATTTGCAAATGGTCTAAGACACCCAAAGCGTCATTGGCCATATCATGGATGCTGTAAGGCGCTTGAGGATGCAAGCCCAGTTTTTGTTGCAGCATGAACCACAGCAAATTCGGTGCAGCCAGATGCGCCATGTCTTGCGACAGACCAATGTCGCGGTTGTCTAGGCGAATGACACGGAAACCCGCTTGGTGAATGTGGCGCACCATGGCTTCAGGCCACACAATGAGTTGCATGGCCATGCCAGGAATCAGGAAAACCGCCACGCGATCTCGCTCACCCGTGTCTTCCACTTCGATGCGCACACCATTGACAAAGAGTTGCATGGTCTGGGCTTTCAGTCGTTGAGATGGCGGCGAAACACCAAGCTGTTTTCACTTGAAGCATTGGCCTCGAAGGCATAGCCTTCCAAGTTGAAGGCTTGCAACGCTTCGGGCGTCTTGGCTTGGTGTTGTATCGCGTAACGCGCCATCAAACCCCTGGCGCGTTTGGCAAAAAAGCTGATGATTTTGTACTGACCGTTTTTGAAGTCTTGGAACACGCATTCGATTACCCGCGCTTGCAGGGCTTTGCGGTCAACCGCTTTGAAATACTCTTGCGAGGCCAGATTAACAATGACGGGGTCTTTGTTTTGGCTCAGTTGTTGGTTCAAATGCTCGGCAATGTGCGCGCCCCAAAATTGGTAAAGATTATTGGCCTTGCCGTGCTTGAGCGCCGTGCCCATCTCTAGGCGATAGGCTTGCATCAAGTCAAGGGGACGCAACACGCCATACAAACCACTGAGGATGGCGAGATGATCTTGCGCCCATTGCAAGTCTTTGGGCTTCAAGCTTTTGGCGTCCAAGCCTTCATAGACATCGCCATTGAAGGCCAGCACCGCAGGGCGGGCGTTGGCCTCGGTGAATGTGGGCGACCAGGCTTTGTAGCGGTCCACATTCAGCTGGGCCAGCGCATCGCTCAGGTCCATCAACTCGGCGATTTGCTTCGGGGTCTTCTTTTTGAGAGTTGAAATCAGCTCAGTGGACTGCGGCACAAACTGCGGTTCGCTGGCCTTGACAGGCGGCAAGGCGGACTCGTAGTCCAGGGATTTGGCGGGGGAGAGCAGGAATAGCATCCTGCGATTATTTCAAATCCCCAGCCAAGGATGCCAAAGCGTCTTCTGCGATCTGGGTATGCGCCGGATAGTTGGTGTGATCGCATCCCAATTTCGCCGCCGCACCGGCTTTGATGGCCGCCTTGGTGGCTGCATCAAACTCAAAGCGCACAAAGTGCACCGCTGAGGTTTTTTCGTCGTTTTCGCGGTCTAAATCTTCGTCGGCAATCGCGTACACACGGGCATGGCCTTCCACCTCGATGAACATGCGGTCTTCCACGCCAATGAGCCGCGCCAACTCGCGTTTGCGCTCGTTCACATCGGGGTACTCGATGAGCATGGTGGCTTTCCAGTTGCTGCCCTCTGGCACCAAGGGGGCATAGGCGTCAATCTCTTGCTGTATGCCTTCTTCTTCGAAGATTTTTTCAATACGCAGCATCTCTTGGATTTGGTAGCGGACAGTGGTTTCGCTTTCAAACTGCAAAGTGATGTGCTCGCCCAAATGCACCGAGCGCAATTTGCGATGCGCCAGTACCTCTGCCTTGTGGGTCTTGCGAAATTTGCTGTAAGCCTCAAGGCTCATCAGGTTGTCAGAGGTGATGTGTCCAGTGATCTGCATGACGTGCTTTCTATTTCTTTAACCCGTAGGCTTTGGCCACGAGGCTGATGGGGTGTTGAAGTTCGGGCACGGCTTGGCCGCTGGCCTCAAAGCCTTGGGCGATGTGGTGGCCGCCCAGCGGACAGTCGGAGCTGATGTAGTCGGGCTTGCTGCCATTTTTCATGGTGGCCATGGCCTTGACCACGGGTTTGCCAATTTTCATGGCGTAAGCATGGGTGGCTTTTTTCACGCCATAAGTGCCAGCATGTCCCGAGCAACGCTCTATGGTGTTGATGGTGGTGTCTGGAATCATCTTGAGCATTTCTTCGGTTTTTTTGCCGATGTTTTGCACCCGCCCATGGCAGGGAATTTGGTAGCTGACATTGCCCAAACTTTCAGGAAACTCGGTTTTCAGTAAACCATCGCGCTTGCGCGCCATCAGGTATTCAAACGGGTCCCACATATGCTCTTTAACCAACTGGGTTTCAGCATCATTGGGGTACATCAGCGGCAACTCTTGCTTGAACATCAAGGTGCATGAAGGCACTGCGCTCAAAATGGCATAACCCTCACGCGCATACTTGCCAAGAATGGGCATATTGATTTGCTTGTTCTCGTCCACCGACTGCAAATCGCCCAATTCCAGCTTGGGCATGCCGCAGCATTTCTCTTTAGACACCAACTCGTAAGGGATGTCGTTGTGATCGAGGATTTTCAGCAAATCCATGCCAATGCCAGGCTCGTTGTAATTCACATAGCAAGTGGAATAAATGACCACCTTGCCAGGTGTTTTTTCCCCATTAACTATTTTGCTGCTCTTGGCTTTTGGCGCTTGGCTACGGAACTTTTTAATTGCCAACTCAGGCAACCAAGCCTCTTTGTCAACACCCAGGGCCGACTCCAACACAGAGCGTGCCATCTTGGTTTTGTTGATCGCATTGACCGCTTGCACAACAATGGGGATGCCCGCAAACTGGCCATGCACATCAGTGGAGGCCAGCAGTTTTTCACCCGTGGTCACTTCGCCTTTTTGAAACTTGATGGCCTTGGCCCGCAGCATGGTGTGGGGGAAGTCCAAGTTCCATTCGTGGGGAGGCACGTAAGGGCATTTGGTGAGATAGCACAGGTCGCACAAATAGCACTGGTCAACCACTTTCCAGTAGTCTTTTTTGTCCACGCCATCAACCTCAAGGGTGGGGCTTTCATCCACCAAGTCGAACAAGGTGGGAAACGATCCGCACAAACTCACGCAGCGGCGACAGCCATGGCAAATATCAAAGATGCGCTCCATCTCGGTGAGACAGGCTTCTTCGTTATAGAAGTCGGGGTTGAGCCAATCCAAGGGATGGCGTGTAGGGGCTTCTAGGTTGCCTTCGCGTGACATGCTGTGTTCCTAAATAAAAGGGGCGCTGAGCAATAAACGCTCAACGCCCAGAGCTTAATGCTGAGTAAAGATCAATCGACCAATTCGGCCAATGCTTTGGCGTAACGGTTTGCGTGTGAACGCTCAGCTTTGGCCAAAGTTTCAAACCAGTCGGCGATTTCGTCGTGACCTTCGTCGCGTGCGGTTTTGGCCATGCCGGGGTACATATCGGTGTACTCGTGGGTTTCGCCTGCCACTGCAGCTTTCAGGTTGTCACGGGTGGGGCCAATGGGCAAACCAGTGGCGGGGTCGCCGCACAGCTCAAGCCACTCCAAGTGTCCGTGGGCGTGACCGGTCTCGCCTTCGGCGGTAGAACGGAACAGCGCAGCCACATCATTTTGACCTTCGATATCGGCCTTGTTTGCGAAATACAGGTATCGACGATTGGCCTGAGACTCGCCTGCGAAGGCGGCCTTCAGGTTTTCTTCTGTCTTAGAGCCTTTGAGAGCTGACATGAGGAATCTCCTTGGGTTGATGAAAATGCTTTGATTGTGGTACCAAAGTCTGCACAAGGGTAACGGGTGAATGTGAAAAGTCCAATCAGATGTTTCAATCTACACTATTGACCAGGGCTATCAACCCTCCCTATCCTCAACAATTAATTGGGATCTGACCCCAATTACCTGACCCAGATGACCAAATGACCGCTGTAATGAAAATTGATTTTGTGTTCGACATCGCCTGTCCTTGGTGCGCAGTGGGCTTGGGTGCGCTAGAGCAAGCCTTGGAAGAGTTAAAGGGCGAGGTGAAGGCCGATATTCATTTCCAACCTTTTGAACTCAACCCTCAGATGCCCCCAGGCGGCGAAGACTTAACGGAACATTTGGGCAAGAAGTACGGCTCGACGCCTGAACAACAAGCGCAGATGTACCAAAACATTAAAGCGCGTGGCGCGGAGGTGGGCTTTGCATTTCACCCCACAGGCCGTGGGCGCGTCTTCAATACTTTTGATGCGCACCGCTTGCTGCATTGGGCCGAGGTTGAGGGACAAGCTGGCGATCAAACCAAATTGAAAAAAACTTTGTTGCTAGCCTACCAAGGACGCGGCGAAGTGATCGAGTCGCATGATGTGTTGCTGGATGTCGTGCAAGAAGTGGGCATGGATGTATCTTCGGCAAAGGCAGTGCTTGATAGCCAAACCTATGCCCAAGAAGTGCGCGAAAAAGAAAACTTCTATACAAGTGCTGGCATACATTCCGTGCCCGCCGTCATCATCAATGACAAGCACCTCATTTCTGGGGGTCAACCAGCAGAGGTTTTTGCCAATGCCTTGCGACAAATCGCTGCTGCGCAAGTCTGAGCATTGCTAGACTTTCACAGCAGGATGCGCCGCTAAAATCATTTTCTTTTTATTTCAATTACCACGCTTAAAAATCAGCGTGTCAAACCCACACCCCCATGAGTAATGCCCCCGCGCAACCCAGCTTAGACAGCCTTTCAAAGTCTTTTGAACCCGCCGCCCTTGAGGCCCACTGGGGCCCTGAGTGGGAAAAGCGCGGCTACGGTGTGGGTGGTTTTAGAGGTACAGGTCAGCCCCAAGCAGACCAGCCCGCGTTCGCCATTCAATTGCCGCCACCCAATGTGACTGGCACGCTTCATATGGGTCACGCATTCAACCAAACCATCATGGACAGCCTGACACGCTATCACCGCATGAAGGGCTTTAACACCGTGTGGGTGCCAGGCACCGACCATGCGGGAATCGCCACACAAATTGTGGTGGAGCGTCAATTGCAGGCTCAAGGCATCAGCCGCCACAACATGGGGCCGACACCCGATCTGGCACGTAAAAATTTCATTGCCAAAGTGTGGGAGTGGAAAGAGCAATCGGGCAACACCATCACCCAACAAATGCGCCGCATGGGCGACAGCGTGGACTGGAGTCGCGAATACTTCACCATGGACAACAAACTGTCGCCGGTGGTTACCGATACGTTCGTAAAGCTCTATCAGCAAGGTTTGATTTACCGTGGCAAACGTTTGGTGAATTGGGACCCGGTGCTGATGAGTGCGGTGTCCGATTTGGAAGTGGAAAGCACTGAGTCGGATGGCTTTATGCACTACATCTGCTACCCATTTGCCAAAGGGCCACAGATGATTGACGGCGTGATGCAAAAAGGCATGACGATTGCCACCACCCGGCCCGAGACCATGCTGGCCGACGGCGCATTGGCGGTGCACCCCGAAGACGAGCGCTACAAACATTTGGTGGGACAGCTGGTGGACCTGCCTTTGTGTGACCGCCAAATCCCCATCATCGCCGACGACTTTGTCGACCGCGAGTTTGGTTCTGGCTGCGTGAAGATCACCGGCGCACATGATTTCAACGATTACGCCTGTGCACAGCGCCACAACTTGCCACTCATCACCATCTTCACCTTAGATGCCAAGGTGAATGAGAACGGCCCTGCCGCCTACCAAGGCCTAGACCGGTTTGCCGCACGCAAAGCCGTCAACCAAGATTTACAGAACATGGGCTTGATGCTGGAAATCAAGCCGCACAAATTGATGTTGCCGATTTGCGCTCGCACCGGCCAAGTGGTTGAACCCATGCTGACCGACCAGTGGTTTGTTGCCATGAACCAAGTCAGCCCGCATGACCCCAGTGGCAAAAGCATTGCGCAAAAAGCCATTGATGCAGTGCAGTCGGGCGAAGTGAAGTTTGTGCCCGAGAACTGGGTCAACACCTACAACCAATGGATGAACAACATCACCGATTGGTGCATCTCGCGCCAACTTTGGTGGGGTCACCAAATCCCTGCTTGGTACGACGAGGACGGCAAGGTTTATGTGGCCCATGATGAGGCTGCAGCTCAAGCCCAAGCCCCTGGCAAAACCTTGACCCGCGACCCCGATGTTCTCGACACTTGGTACTCCAGTGCGCTGGTGCCTTTCAGTACCTTGGGTTGGGGTTCTGATGCAGCTGGTGTGCGCACCAGCGCCGACATAGACCTTTACCTTCCCAGCAGCGTCTTGGTCACAGGCTACGACATCATCTTCTTCTGGGTCGCTCGCATGATCATGATGACCACGCACTTCACTGGACGTGTCCCGTTCAAGCATGTCTACATCCATGGCTTGGTGCGCGACGCACAAGGCAAGAAGATGAGCAAGAGTGAAGGCAATGTGCTGGACCCCGTCGATTTGATTGACGGCATCGCACTTGAGCCATTGCTGGACAAACGCTCACAAGGTTTGCGCAAACCCGAGACTGCGCCACAGGTGCGCAAGAACACGCAAAAAGAATTTCCTGACGGCATCCCTGCCTACGGTGCAGATGCGCTGCGCTTTACTTTCGCTGCCATGGCAAGCCTGGGGCGAAGCATCAACTTCGACAGCAAGCGCTGTGAAGGCTATCGAAATTTTTGCAACAAGCTTTGGAACGCCACCCGTTTTGTGTTGATGAACTGCGAGGGTCAAGACTGTGGCCTGAAGGAACACACCAAGGCCGAATGCACGCCGCCACGAACTGGCGAAAACGGCGAACACATTCCCGCTGGCCCGTTTTACCAATACATGAAATTCAGCCAAGCCGACCGCTGGATTTCCTCTGTGCTGCAACAAGTAGAAGCCGATGTCGCCAAAGGCTTTGAGGAGTACCGCCTAGACAATGTGGCCACGGCGATTTATGAATTTATTTGGAACGAATACTGCGATTGGTATTTGGAAATCGCCAAGGTGCAAATTCAACAGGGTGACGAGTCACAGCAACGCGCCACTCGCCGCACACTTATTCGCACCTTGGAAGCTGTTTTGCGTTTGGCGCATCCCATCATCCCATTCATCACCGAAGAGTTGTGGCAAAAAGTCGCTCCTGTTGCTGGCCTGCCTGGCGAGTCGGTCAGCATTGCAAGTTACCCGCAAGCGCAGCCCAACAAGATCGACCAGCAAGCCATTGCCAATGTGAATCAACTCAAAGCTTTGGTTGACGCATGCCGCAATTTACGCGGCGAGATGAATGTCTCGCCCTCCACCCGCATGCCTTTGTTTGCATTGGGCAATGCCGAATTCATGCGCGCCAACGCATCCGTGTTGCAGGCCTTGGCCAAGCTGAGTGAGGTGAAGGTGTTTGACGACGAAGCCGCATGGCAAGCCGCTGCCCAAGCCGCGCCTGTTGCCGTGGTGGGTGACATCCGCATGTGCCTGTTCATTGAGGTGGATGTGGGTGCTGAAAAAATTCGCTTGAGCAAGGAAATAGCGCGTTTGCAAAATGAAATCACCAAGGCCCACACCAAATTGGGCAACGAGGCTTTTGTGGCCAAAGCACCGCCAGCGGTGATTACCCAAGAGCGCCAGCGAGTGGCCGACTTTGAGGCGACATTGCACAAAGTGGAAGATCAACTTAAGCGACTGGGTTGAACTTCTGATCAACGCTTATCGCCGCTTGAGTACGTGAAAAAAATCGTCACCCACAGTTTCTTGCGACATCAATTCATTACCTGTTTGCTTGGAAAACGCAGCAAAGTCGCGCAAGGAGCTCTTGTCGGTAGACACCACTTTAAGCAGCTGCCCGCTTTGCATGGCGGTCAAAGCTTTTTTGGCTTTTAGTATGGGCAAGGGGCAATTCAAACCCCGCGTGTCAAGTTCTTGGTCGATATTCATGGTGCTCATTCTAAATTTTGTGAGGCTCGGTCTTCCCAGCTCATGAAGCGCGGCTCTATGCCTCGCGTACGCAGCCAGTCTCCCATGGCATAACCGGTACCGGCCGGCCAACAAATGATGTCGGAGAAGTTGAACAATTTGTACTCAGCCAATTCGGGCGACAAATGGATGTCACCTTCGGCCACCGCATGGTAGGCAATGATGACTTGGTTCATGCGCTGAAAATCATAAGCACCCACCAGCTTCAACGCAGTCACGCGCAGATTGGTTTCTTCGGCAATTTCGCGGCTAATGCCTTCTTCTGGCGTCTCACCCGCTTCCATGAAGCCGGTGATGAGCGCAAACCGTCTGCCAGGCCAAGCGGCATTGCGAGCCAGCAAAATTTGCTCGCCATATTGCACGATGCCAGCCAATACCGGCGTTGGGTTGTTCCAATGCGTCCACTGACAAACCACACAGCGCATACGCGCTTTGGGCCCGCCGTCTTCGTCTTGCGTGATGAGTTGCAGCTCGGTGGCGCACATGGGGCAATATTGAAAGTTGCTCATGCTGGAAACACCCCTGTTGATAAATAGCGGTCGCCTCGGTCGCAGACGATAAAGACGATGGTGGCGTTTTGCACTTGTTGGGCAATCTGCAAAGCCACCCAACATGCACCGGCAGCTGAGACGCCAGCGAATATGCCCTCTTCACGCGCCATGCGTCGGCACATGTCCTCAGCGTCTTGCTGGTTCACGTACACCAGTTCATCCACATGGGTGGCGTCATAAATTTTGGGCAAGTACGCGGGCGACCATTTGCGAATGCCTGGAATGCGCGAGCCTTCGCTGGGTTGTGCGCCAATGATTTTCACCTGAGGGTTTTGCTCTTTCAAATAACGAGACACGCCCGTGATGGTGCCTGTTGTCCCCATTGCACTCACAAAATGCGTGACTTCGCCACCGGTTTGCTGCCAAATTTCCGGGCCGGTGGTCTCGTAATGAATGCGCGGGTTGTCGGCATTGGCAAACTGATCGAGCACCAAGCCTTTGCCCTGGGCTTGCATTTGATCGGCCAAGTCGCGTGCACCTTCCATACCCGTGGTTTTGGAGGTGAGTATGAGTTCTGCGCCAAAGGCTTTCATGGTCTGCGCACGCTCGATAGACAAATCTTCGGGCATGATGAGCAGCATGCGGTAGCCCTTGATGGCTGCGGCCATGGCCAAAGCAATACCGGTGTTTCCAGAGGTGGCCTCAATCAAGGTGTCGCCGGGTTGGATGTCGCCACGCTCTTCTGCGCGTTGAATCATCGACATTGCTGGGCGGTCTTTCACTGAGCCTGCTGGGTTATTGCCCTCAAGCTTGCCTAAAAGAACATTGCCGCGCTCTTGATTGTCTTTAACGCCTATGCGCTGCAAGGCTGCCAATGGCGTATTTCCAATGGCCGATTCGATGGTGGGATATTTCATGCCCACACTGTGCCATAATTCGATTCCCTCTTCTGCCGAAGTGGCGAAATTGGTAGACGCAGCAGATTCAAAATCTGCCGGTGCAAAACACCGTGCCGGTTCGATTCCGGCTTTCGGCACCACCAAAAGGCCCGCACTGTTCCAAGACAGTGCGGGTTTTTTCTTTGGCCCCTGGCTTTTGGCTCACTTGAGGATGATTTTTTTCCCACTGGACGCATTGACTTGCTCCACGGACACAAGTTCAGCCGCACTCGACGGTTTGATTCTGTAGCGCATCTGTCTTGTTTTACTTAAAGTGTTGTCCGGTTGATATTCCTTGACCGTGATCAGCAAGATCACCGAGGTGGTAGATGCACCATCCGCTTCTACGGAATAGGTCTCTATGCCATTGGATAAAACAGTTGTCAGGTCGGTGGATTTTTCAACCCAAGCGCTCCAAGACCCGCTGTCTCCCACTTTGACAGAGGTGGGATAGGGTTTTGCCGCCACATGCTTTTCGATACTGTTTTTTCTGACGGTTGCTATTTGCTGGTAATTGGCATTGAGATAAACAGTAGATATGTCTGTGCCGCTCCAGTCCGGGCAATTGGCAGATGTGGCAACTTGGGTCTCTGTCAATGAAAACACCGCCGTTGGGTCAGAAGCCAAGGTATCGGCTTTCAGAGGTGTAGCAGAATAACTGAGCAAACCATCGCAGTCTCCGCTGATGGTCAAGCCTTTGCTAAACCCACTGATGGCCTGCCGCTTAAATGCATCCGCAGGATTGAAAACCATCACCACAGGTGGATCGCTGGCCTTCAAGATGCGCAAAACCTTCACACCTGAACGAATACCCACATTGCCTTGGTAGCCTTTGGCGTCGCTGTACACAGGTGCGAGCACGCCCACGCTATTGCGTTGGGCGACGGGACTGAAATACAAATCACTGTTGTTATCCGGTTTGCGCCACAACAAAACCGTGCCGCCAGACTTGACCGCGCACAAAACCGTGCCCAGCGCACGACCCATAGGGCTGGTGCCGCCTTTGTGTAAATTGGGCGGGAAATTAACGTCTGCCGCCGTGGCGCCCTTGGGCGGTTGGTGTCTGTACCAATCGTCGCCTCGGTCTTGCGTCCATGCATTCCAGCCATCGTCGCCGCCTTGGTTGATGACGCCGTCCTTACCGCCGGTTCCTCTGTAATAGTAATCCGTGTTGTTGCCTAGGAAGCTGAAAAATGCGGTGGGTTCCGAGCCGCCGGCAAATTGGAATTCCAATGCGGTGTCAGCACTGCCGGTGTAATGCAAATAAATCGCAGCGCCAGAAAGTTTGGGGTAATAAACAGATTCCCCGCCAAGCCGCTGCTTACCTGCAATACGCAAAATCACATTGGGGTTGCCTTGGTGTTTGAGCCAAATATCTGCATCCAAAGATACCCAATCGACCGTCTGCATGGCCGCCTTGACTTCAGGTGAACCCGCGGTGGGTTTGTAAAGCCGCATATCGCCGCCAGGGGCACTCAACGCATTGGCTTGGGTCAACTCGCCATCAAAAATCCACCCAGGGTAGACAGGCGCTTTGGGCTTTGCCAGCAAATCCGTCCACATATTGGTGGACAAATCTGTCACTGTGGGTATGCGTAAACCATGACTCTCAGCACAACCCTCGGGTTGAACAAACTGGGTATCCAAAGAGCCAAACAAGGTGTCATTTAAATGCTTATCAGCGGTGTCTGGGGTAATAGGTGGCTTAGGCGGAATGGCAGGGTTGCTGTTGTCGGGATTGAGCATCTTGGCTTGGGTGATCAGGGCTTTGATTTGTGGGTTGTTGGCAAAGCTTCCTGAATCTTGGGTCCAATCGATTTTGCTGGTTCCAAATGCTGCAATGGCTTTGAGTTGAGCGACTTTGGGGTCAATGGTGATGCCATTGGAGGGGTCTAGGTCATAGTCCAAAGACTGCAACAAAAAGGCCACATTGGTGGCGACCGGTCCTGTACCACCCTGGGCCATGGTCAATGGCGTGATGGTGGAATCTCCCAGGGTAGCGGGAAAAACGATGTCACCAATGGAAAAGACCACTTTTTCGCCGTCAACATATTTGAAAGTTCCGGACGCATCGGTCACGCCGGTGATGGTTTGACCATTCTTGGTGGTAACTGTGTAAGTCACCCCCTCCACAGAACTGTCAATCAGATGGCCGGTAGACAGTCCAGACACACTGGCGGCGCTCACCGGCGCGCTGCCTGCACCACTGCCACCACCCGCGCCACCGCCGCCGCCGCCGCCACAGCCGGCTAAGGCGAGCAATATCAACAAACAAGCAAGGCGCAGGAGATGCATGAAATCACATGAAATGTAAGAGTTACTCACGGAATCGGCATGATGCTACTCAAACTTGAATACAAAACGGGCTTTAAGATGCAAATTGTCAATATTTAAAAGTGTTTACCCGATGAGTCACCTTTTTTCCCCTTTCCAACTCGGTTCTCCCCGTGGGCCTTTGAACCTGTCCAACCGCATCGTGGTGGCACCCATGTGCCAATACGCCTGCGACCAAAACGGTCAAGCCAATGATTGGCACCTGATGCATTGGGGTAATTTACTCAACAGCGGAGCGGGTTTGTTCATGATTGAAGCTACCGCGGTGACGGCCCAAGGCCGCATCACCCCCAACTGCCTAGGCTTGTGGGATGACGCCACCGCCCATGCTTTGTCTGACACTTTGGCCAGAGCGCGGCGCTTGGCACCGCCTGTACCCGTGTGTTTGCAAATAGCCCATGCGGGCCGAAAGGCCTCAAGCGCGAAACCATGGGAAGGCGGCATGATGATTGCGCAAGCCAACGGGGGATGGGAGACCATTGCGCCCTCGCCTATTCAGGTGATGGAGGGTGAAGCACCGCCGCACGAACTCGATGCGGCCGGTTTGCTAGCGATTGAGCAGGCTTTTGTACAAACAGCCCAACACGCGCAAGCCATGGGCTTAGAGATGATGGAATTGCACAGCGCCCATGGCTATTTGTTGCATGAGTTTTTGTCACCCATCGCCAACCAACGCAGCGACAGTTATGGCGGTAACTTTGCCGGCAGGACACGATTTCCCTTGCAAGTCTTTCAAGCCGTGCGAAAAGTATTTGATGGCGTGTTCGGCGTGCGTTTGTCCGCGACTGACTGGATAGAAGGCGGCTGGACCTTGGAAGAAACCGCCGACTTTGCGCTCATGCTCAAGCAAGCAGGCGCAGATTTCATACACATTTCTTCGGGCGGTATTGCACCTGCGCAAAAAATCAGCGTTGGGCCTGGTTACCAAGTGCCGTTTGCGCACCATGTGCGGCAAAAAACGCAAATGCCCACCATTGCTGTGGGCCTTATCACCCAGGCCCAACAAGCCGAAGATGTTTTGCGCAAAGGCGAAGCTGACCTGGTTGCACTGGGTCGCAGCTTTTTATACAAGCCTCGCTGGGGCTGGGAGGCGGCGGCTGAAATGGGCGCGCAAGTTCAAGCAACACAGCAGTATTGGCGCAGTCTGCCCAAGGAAGCCAACGGCATTTTTGGCGACGCCAAGGTCGGCGGGCGCTAGTCCTGTTTGTATGTTTGCAAGCCGTCAAGCACTGTGGGGTAGCGCAGACGCAAGCCCAGTTCTTGCCGCATGCGATCGGCGCGTATGCGCCTAGACTCATTCAAGAAACTCATGACCATAGGGGTTAGTTGGTCTTGCGCTTGGGCACGGCTGATCCTGGGGGGCGGGGCTAAGTCCCACATCGCAGCCACACTGTCCATGTAGTCACCCATTTTCATGTCGGTGTGATCGCAAACATTGATTGCACGCAGGGGTTTGCCTCGCCACAGGGCCAAGACAGTGGCACGGGCCAAATCATCGGCATGAATATGGTTGGTGTACACATCCTCAGAGGCTTGCAACACAGGTGTACCGCGCAAGAGGCGTTCACGCGGCGTGCCCCCTTCTCGGTCCAAGGCATAAATGCCAGGGATGCGCAGCACTTGGGTTCGGGTGTGACCCGTTTTCCCCAAATAATCCACCCACGCTTGGGCGTCCACGCGTCGTTGTGCGCGGACGGTTTGCGGCTGCAACTGACGGACTTCGTCCACCCACTCGCCCGCGCAGTCACCGTACACGCCGGTGGTTGAACCATAGATCAGCACCGCGGGCAAACTGCGCAGCCTCAGGGCTTGTACCAAGGCACGGGTGCGCGGATCGGTGCGACCCTCTAGAGGCGGCGGTGCCATGTGCACCACATGGGTGGCCACACCTGCTAGCCTGCGCAAAGTGGCGGGCTCATCCAAATTGCCTTGCAAAGCGGTGATGCCTCGCTCACGCAAAACATCTGCTTTTTGCAAAGAGCGGGTCAAGGCCAGCAACCGGCTTGACGCGCTCAGCAGACCGGCCACGCGCATGCCCACATCGCCGCAACCGACGATGAGCACACGCGGGCGGCGAAACCTTGCAGGCAGGGCGCCCAGAGGACTTTGGATTGAGGGCAAAATCAGCGCTTTCGATAACTTACTGGTTTCCAAGGATAACAAGCATGGCTTTTCAGATTGTGGTGCAACCCAGCGGACGCAGTTTCACCGTGGAGGGCGATGAAACTTTGCTCGCGGCAGGTATTCGCCAAGGCTTGAACATGCCCTATGGCTGCAAAGATGGCGCCTGTGGTTCTTGCAAATGCAAAAAAATCAGCGGCCAAGTGCAGTTAGGCACCTACCAAGCCAAAGCACTGAGCCCTGAAGAACTTGCCCAGGGTTGGGTGCTCACCTGCTGCGCCACGGCCTTGTCGGATGTGGTTCTCGAATCCAAACAGGTCAGTTCGGCCGACGCCTTGCCCATGAAAAAAATGCCGGTTCGCATTGCGGCCATGGAAAAAATGTCGCCCGATGTGATGCGCGTCTTCTTGCAACTGCCGGCCACCGAAGTCATGCAGTATCACGCGGGTCAGTACATTGAATTTTTGCTGCGTGACGGCTCGCGCAGGGCTTATTCCATGGCGAACGCGCCGCACACCTTGGCCGCTGATGCACCCAAGATAGAACTGCATATACGCCATATGCCGGGCGGCAAATTCACCGACCTGGTGTTTGGTGTGATGAAAGAAAAAGACATTCAACGCATTGAAGGGCCGCAGGGAAGTTTTTACCTGCGAGAAGACAGCGTGTCCCCCATGGTGTTGTTGGCTTCGGGCACTGGCTTTGCCCCCATCAAAGCTTTGCTGGAACACATGCAGCACAAGGGCATCACACGGCCCACGCGTTTGTATTGGGGTGGGCGTCGCCCTTCAGACTTGTACCTTAACGACTGGGTGCTCGCGCAGTTGGCCAGCATGCCGCATGTGCAATACATCCCCGTGGTGTCGGATGCTTTGCCCGAAGATGCTTGGACGGGCCGAACCGGTTTTGTGCACAAGGCCGTCTTGCAAGACACGCCCAATTTGAGCGGGTATGAGGTGTATGCGTGCGGCGCGCCCATCGTGGTGGACTCGGCTAGACGAGACTACATCGCCAGCGGTTTGTCTGAAGACGAGTTTTTTGCAGATTCATTCACCAGCGAAGCCGATAAAGCCAGCGCTTAAAGCCTAAGGTTTGCGCGACTGAAGATTTTTCTCGCGCAAAGCCCGCATTTTTTCTGCAATCTTGATTTCCAAGCCCCGCTCCACGGGTTCGTACAGCGTGGGCGGCGTCATGCCATCGGGCCAATAACTTTCGCCAGCGGCAAACCCATCGGGCTCGTCATGGGCGTAGCGATAGGCTTTGCCGTAATCCAAGTCTTTCATCAAGGTGGTTGGCGCGTTGCGCAAATGCAGGGGCACGGGGCGGGTACCCTCGGCCTTGATGAGTTTTCGCACGCTGTTGTAGGCCTTGTAAACCGCGTTGGACTTGGGCGCAACCGCCAAATAAACCACACATTCGGCCAAAGCCAGTTCACCCTCTGGGCTGCCCAAACGCTCGTAAACCTCGGCGGCGTCCAAAGCCAGGCGCAAAGCACGCGGGTCGGCCAAGCCAATGTCTTCAGCGGCCATGCGAATCATGCGCCGCGCCATGTACTTGGGCTCGGCGCCGCCGTCGAGCATGCGCACCAGCCAATACAGCGCCGCGTCCGGGTCTGAGCCGCGCACCGATTTATGCAAGGCGCTGATGCTGTCGTAGAACTGCTCACCGCCCTTGTCATAGCGGCGCATGCGCTCGCCCAGCACCTTGATCAACCATTCATCGGCGATGAGCGTGCGTTTGTCGGCCACTGCAGCCACCGCCAAAGTTTCCAAGGTGTTGAGTAGACGCCTGGCGTCGCCATCGGCATAAGCAATCAAACGGTTTTGCGCTTCTTGCGTCAGTTCAGGCACCGCCTCAATGGCACGCGCCTTGGCCACGATGAGCGCCAAATCGATTTCAGACAAAGGCTGCAGCACATACACCGCAGCCCTAGACAACAGCGCGGAATTCACCTCAAACGAAGGGTTCTCGGTGGTCGCGCCAATAAAGGTGAACAAGCCAGACTCCACGTGAGGCAAGAAAGCGTCTTGCTGGCTTTTGTTAAAGCGGTGCACCTCATCGACAAACACAATGGTGCGTTGGGCTTCCAAGCCATCCCTTGCCGCTTGGGCTTGTTCCACCGCTTCGCGAATGTCTTTCACGCCCCCCAGCACCGCACTGATGGCCAAAAATTGCGCGTCAAAGGCGTCAGCCATAAGCCTAGCGATAGTGGTTTTGCCCACCCCAGGCGGCCCCCACAAAATGCAGCTATGGGGTTGACCCGACTCGAAAGCCACTCGAAGCGCCATGCCCTCGCCCAAAATTTGCTGCTGGCCAATCACCTCCCCCAAGCTGCGCGGGCGCAAGCGCTCGGCCAGCGGAATGTGTGTCAAGGCCGCACCACATCCGCACCTTTGGGCGGCACAAAAACAAATTGCGTTAAGGTTAAATTGCCGGGGTTCAATTCAATTCGCTCAAAACGAATGAGAGACCTATTGCCAAAAGCATCCGTGATGTCTAGCTGGCTCAATACCACCTGCCCTGCCTCGGGTCGCAAACCAATGCGCACGTTTTGCAAGCTGGTGTCTTTGGTTTTAGGTATGGCCAATACCCAGTCAAGCCCTTCTTCTGAAGGCGCGGCTTTTAAATTGAACTCTTTACCCAGACCAGCCAAGTCTTGGGCTGAAGCAATCAATGCAGCCGGCGTGCTGCCTAAAGTTTGCGCTTGGTTGCGCACAGTCACTTGGTTCAAGTCGGCATCAAACAACCACAACTGTTGACCATCGGCCACGATGTTTTGCACATAGGGTTTGCTGTAATCAAAGCGAAACACACTAGGACGTATGAAGGCAAACACCCCCGATGAGGTTTTAGGTTTGGCGGGTCGACCTTCTTTGGCGGGAGCGGCCACCACTTGCACAAAGTCTGCACGCAAGCTGCGGGTGGATTTTAAAAACTGAGCCAAGGTGTCCAAGCTGTCGGCATGCACCACCCCCATGCTCAGCAGCAAAAAAGCAGCGAAAGTGCAGCACAGTTTCTTGTTCATTCTGAGTGGGTAGGCACCAAAATTTCGCGTTGCCCGTTGCTGCTCATGGAGCTGACCAAGCCCGCTTTTTCCATGTCCTCGACCAAACGCGCAGCACGGTTGTAACCAATTTTCAAATGCCGTTGAACCAAGGAAATACTGGCTTTTCGATTCTTCAACACCACTTCCACGGCTTGGTCGTAAAGCGGGTCTTTTTCTCCCGATATATCGCCAAACAAATCGGGGCCTTCAGAGCCACCCTCCACCGTGCCGCCTTCGAGCACGCCTTCGATGTAATTGGGCTCGCCTTGGGTCTTTAAATAACTCACCACGCGGTGTACTTCATCGTCACTGACAAAGGCACCGTGCACACGTATGGGGAAACCGGTGCCGCTGGGCAAATACAACATGTCGCCCATGCCAAGCAGGGCCTCAGCGCCCATTTGGTCAAGAATGGTTCGACTGTCAATCTTGCTGCTCACCTGAAATGCAATGCGGGTGGGGATATTCGCTTTGATCAAACCGGTGATGACGTCCACGCTGGGGCGTTGCGTGGCCAAAATCAAATGGATGCCAGCCGCTCTCGCCTTTTGCGCCAAACGGGCAATGAGCTCTTCGATTTTTTTACCAACAACCATCATCAAGTCGGCCAACTCGTCGATGACCACCACAATATGCGGCAAGCGGTCCAACGGTTCGGGGTCATCGGGTGTGAGGCTGAAGGGGTTGGTCAAAGACACACCGCTCTCACGTGCTTCATCCAGCTTGTGGTTGTAGCCCGCCAAATTTCGAACACCGAGCTTGCTCATCAATTTATAGCGGCGCTCCATTTCACCCACACACCAATTCAAGCCATTCGCGGCTTGCCGCATGTCGGTGACCACCGGCGCCAACAGATGCGGGATGCCTTCATAGACCGACATCTCCAGCATCTTGGGGTCAATCATCAGCATGCGCACGTCTCTGGCCTCTGCTTTGTAAAGCAAAGACAAAATCATGGCGTTGATACCCACCGACTTGCCCGAACCTGTGGTGCCCGCCACCAAAACGTGGGGCATTTTGGCCAAATCCGCCACCACGGGGTTGCCGCCAATGTCTTTGCCCAAGCCCATGGTGAGCATGGATTTGGCTTCGTTGTAAACCGACGAACCCAAGATTTCGCTCAGGCGTATGGTCTGGCGTTTGCTGTTGGGCAACTCCAGCGCCATGAAATTTTTACCCGGGATAGTTTCCACCACACGTATGGACACCATGCTGAGAGAACGCGCCAAATCTTTGGCCAAATTCACCACTTGCGAGCCTTTGACGCCCGTGGCGGGCTCAATTTCATAGCGGGTCACCACGGGGCCGGGTGCGGCGGCCAGCACTTTGACTTCCACACCAAAGTCGCGTAATTTTTTCTCAATCAAACGACTGGTGAACTCAATCGTTTCCGCGTCCACAGGGTCTAGCTTGAGTTGAGAAGCGTCCAGAAGTTCAACCTGCGGCAAACGCGAGTCAGGTAAGTCGTTGAACAAAGGCTTTTGCCGCTCACGCGCCACACGCTCGCTTTTTGGGGGTGCAGGTTCGGGCTCCACCACGATACGTACCGGGTGCACAGGCATGTCAGCGTTTTCATCGCGCTCCCAAACCATGTCTTTTTCACGCGCACGTGCAGCCGCTTCGCCCAGCGCCAAGTCTTGGGCAATTTCGCGCTTCTCACGTTGCTTCTGAATGAAGCCATCGATGGCAGAGCCCATTTTTTCGGCAACTTGGATCCACGAGAAACGAAATACCCAAGACAAACCAATCACCATGAACACAATGAACACCAAACCAGAGCCATTAAAGCCAAGCCATTTATCGGCCGAACTGCCCACCAAAAAACCCACAATGCCGCCAGCATGGTGGCCAGGCAACTGCGCTTCGAAGCGGTAAAGACGGGTGAACTCCAAGCCGGTGCTGGACAACAGCAGCATGACCAAGCCGCTCCAAAAAGCCCAGCGGGTCAAGCGCCATATCTGCGGGTCTGGCGCAACAGCTTCTTCAGCGCGCAATCGATGGGCCAAGGCAGACAGCCAACTGACCAAACCGGCCAAGTAACACCAAAAAACGGAATACCCGAGCAGAAAAAATGACAAGTCGCTGACCGCAGCACCTATGCGTCCACCCCAGTTGCGAATCACAGGATTGGCCCCGGAAGTTGTCCAAGCAGGGTCAAGCGGGGAGTGGCTCAGGATCGCCAAAAGCCAAAAAAGTAAAACCACGAAGCCAACTGCCAAGGCGATTTCTTGGATAAACCGCTGAAAACCAGTCATTTCGGCAGGCTTTTCACGCGAGTTGTTGAGGGTGTGTAATGAGTAAGTCATGACAGATGGCAAGCTTAACAGGAGCTTGCAAGCAGTCTGCAGGCGCAAGGCCTAAAATTGCCTCTTCCCGTGTGGCAATGTCTGCCCACGCTCTAGGCTTAGAAGAATCGATTTCATGACATCCCCCCAACACAGCAAAGTACTTATTTTGGGCTCCGGCCCTGCCGGCTACACCGCCGCGGTTTATGCCGCCCGTGCCAATCTCAAACCCACACTCATCACAGGAATGGCGCAGGGCGGTCAACTCATGACCACCACCGAAGTCGATAACTGGCCCGCCGATGTCCATGGCGTGCAAGGCCCAGACCTGATGCAACGATTCCTAGAACACGCTGAACGTTTCAATACGCAAATGGTGTTCGACCACATCAATAAGGTAGATTTTTCAAAGCGCCCCTTCACTTTGGTGGGCGACAGCGGTACTTACACCTGCGACGCGCTCATCATCGCCACGGGCGCATCAGCCAAATACCTCGGACTGCCCTCAGAACAGACCTTCATGGGACGCGGTGTTTCGGGTTGCGCCACCTGCGACGGTTTTTTCTATCGAGACAAAGTTTGCTGTGTGGTGGGTGGCGGCAATACCGCCGTGGAAGAAGCCTTGTACTTGTCCAACATCGCCAGCAAGGTTCACCTTATCCACCGCCGCGACAAATTCAAGGCCGAAGCCATCATGATTGACAAGCTCATGGACAAGGTTGCTAACGGCAAAATTGTTTTAGAACTCCATAGCGTACTGGAAGAGGTGCTGGGCGACCCTTCCGGCGTTACAGGGGTGCGACTGAAAAGCACTTTAGACAACAGCACCCGCAACTTGGGTGTTCACGGCTGCTTTATCGCCATTGGACATCAGCCCAACACCGGTATTTTCGAAGGCCAACTGGCCATGAAAGACGGTTACATCATCACCTACAGTGGCTTGCAAGGCATGGCCACACAAACCAGTGTCCCCGGTGTTTTTGCTGCTGGCGATGTGCAAGACCACATTTACCGTCAAGCCATCACCAGCGCAGGCACAGGTTGCATGGCAGCCTTGGACGCCCAGCGCTTTTTAGAGCAATAAAGGTTTGACAATACCCTACTAGGGTTTCAGGCTACAATGTTTGGCTCTGAGGATTTGATCCAAGGGTTACCGCCCCCCTTTTTTGGCGAGGTCAAGTCTGACAACCTTTGGTTGGCAGGCTGTTACATCAAGGAGTGTCTGAATGGCACGTGTATGTGAAGTTACGGGCAAAGGCCCTATGGTTGGGAACAATGTTTCCCACGCCAACAACAAAACCAAGCGTCGTTTCATGCCCAATCTGCAATACCGCCGTTTCTGGGTGGAAACCGAGAACCGTTGGGTGCGTTTGCGCGTCTCCAGCGCTGCATTGCGCTTGATCGACAAAAAAGGCATTGACGTCGTGCTCGCAGACATGCGCGCTCGCGGCCAAGCTTAATTTTCACCGACTTCGAAAGGACTTCATCATGGCTTCCAAAGGCGGACGCGAAAAAATCAAGCTTGAATCAACAGCTGGAACTGGTCACTTTTATACGACCACCAAAAACAAAAAAACCATGCCCGAAAAAATGCTGATCATGAAATTTGATCCCAAGGCTCGCAAGCATGTGGAATACAAAGAAATCAAGCTGAAGTAATTCAGTCACTGATGAAAAAAACCCGCTTAGGCGGGTTTTTTTATGGGTGTTTCAACGTCGCCAGCGATAATAGCCAAGGCCTAGGCTGAAGGTGAATGGAAATGGGTTGCCGTAGTAATAAGGCGGCGAATACGGCATGACATAGACAGGGTTGCTCAATACCTGTGGCGGGCTTTGCAGATAAATGACCTGCGGCGCTGGAGCCAAAGGAGGGACCGGCGTGGATGCTGAAAAAGTGGGGGTGATTTGCAAAGTGACGTAAGCGCCTGGATCATTGGGCATTTGCACCGTGTACTGCTTGCCGGCGTATTCATAAACCACATTGAAGACGGTAGACATGACCACTTCGCCGTTGCTGTTGACGGTGTTGGTAGGTAAATAGCTGGGGGTGGTTGAAAGCACTCTTGCTTGCTCCTGCGCCCACAAAGAGGGGCAGAACAAGCAAACAACTATGGTGATAAAACGAATAGACAGTGAGATTGGCATAAAGGATTTGGCTAAGCCAAGAGTCTGTGCAGACCGTGATTTTCAGGGCGATCAAGCCGCAAAGCAAGCCCTGAAAATCAGGTCAATAGCTATCGTGTTTATTTCACGGCAGCAGCAGGCGCTTTGGCTACAGTGGCCATCTTTTCTTTGACAACTTTAGCAGCCTTGTGCTTTTTTTCTGTAACCGCCGATTTGACATCTGCAGGGGCTGCAGCAGCAGTTGCAGGTGTGGCTGCAGGTGAAGCGGCAAACACGCTGGCTGCAAAAACACCGGTGATGAGGGTAGCAATAACTTTTTTCATTTGTCGTCCTTTGGGTTGGTTGAAATGTCCTCCAAAACTTTGGAGTGCATCTTCAACGCCAAGCCATTCAGGCTTGTTGACTCAAATAAATATTTATTTAGGTCAACTGAAACAGTTAATTTACGTTGATGGCACCCTCAAATAGCAACCAAATGAGAGTGGGTTACCCCATGCGCGCAGTGCGCAACTGCATAGAGAAGTCTCGCAAGGCAGCCACACCACTGGTTTCTGCGCGTTTGCACCACGCTTGTAATTCAGCAGCCAACTGAGCTCTATTGGCATGGGTGTTGAGCCACATCTGACGCAACTCTTCTCGCATGCCGACCATGGTGTTGACATTGGGCAGTGCGGCACGCGCCAGCGCGAGTTGGGCGCGGAATTTTTCGGGCACCTGCAACTCGTCACGGTGCATCCAACGCTTGGCAGCAGCCAAGGCGGCTTGGGTGGGCAATTGGGGCAAGCTTGCGATCTCTTGTTTCAAAGCCAATTTGAGTTGACGCGCAAAGCCCGCCATCACTTCATAACGGTTGGCAATCAAGGCTTCCAGTGTTTTCTCATCAGCCACAGGTTGCGCTTGGGCGTAATGCAATTTGGGAGGGGTTTTCTTCACCGTGGCCAAGCCCACTGTTTCCAAGATACGTATATAAAACCAGCCAATGTCGAATTCATAGGGTTTGACAGACAGCTTGGCTGAGGTGGGATAAGTGTGGTGGTTGTTGTGCAACTCTTCGCCGCCAATCAAGATGCCCCAAGGCGAGATATTGGTGCTGGCGTCAGGGGCCTCAAAATTGCGGTAACCCCAGTAGTGACCAACACCATTGATGACGCCAGCGGCGGTGACGGGGATCCACATCATTTGCACTGCCCATACGGTCAAGCCAATCGCGCCAAACAAAGCCAAGTCGATGACCATCATCAAGCCAACACCCTGCCAAACAAATCTTGAATACACATTGTGCTCAAGCCAATCGTCGGGTGTGCCATGGCCATATTTGCGCAAGGTTTCTTCATTGGCCGCTTCCACGCCATACAACTCAGCACCTTGCCAAAAAACTTTTCGAATGCCAAACACCTGTGGGCTGTGGGGGTCGTCTTCAGACTCGCATTTGGCGTGGTGTTTGCGGTGAATCGACGCCCATGCTTTGGTGGTCATGCCCGTGGTCAACCACAGCCAAAAGCGAAAAAAGTGCGCTGGCAACCAATGCAAATCAAGCGAGCGATGGGCTTGGTGGCGGTGTAAATAAATGGTGACCGATGCAATCGTGATGTGCGTCAACACCAATGTGAACAACACCAACTGCCAAGCGCTTAATTGCCAAGTGCCATAAGCGAGCCAATTCATGAGCAGATCTAACCAAGGCCAAGAGGGCAACAACATAGAAATCCTTTAATAAACCTGAATCTAATTTTAAGCCGCTTGCCAAACAGCCGCGAAAAAGCCGTCGGTGGCGTGACGATGCGGCCACAGACGCAAATACAAACCATCGGCGGTGCACAAACTGGCCGCTTGATCCACCTCAAGTTCGCTTAAAACTTCGCTCACCAAAAGCGGTTTGAAATCGGGGTGAGCGGCGCTGAAAGCTTGGGCAATGCGCTCATTTTCTTCGGGCAACAAACTGCAAGTGGCGTAGACCAAGCGCCCGCCTGGTTTGAGCAACTTTGCGGCACTGTCCAAAATCGCGGCTTGTTTGACGCTGAGCTCCTCTACCGACAGTGGAGTTTGACGCCATTTCAGGTCGGGGTTACGGCGCAATGTTCCCAAGCCGGTACATGGCGCGTCCACCAGCACACGGTCCATCTTGCCGCGCAAGCGTTTGATGCGCTCATCGCGTTCGTGGGCAATGGCCACAGGGTGGATATTGGACAAACCACTGCGCGCCAAGCGCGGCTTCAAAGCATCCAAGCGGTGCGCTGATGTGTCGAATGCATACAAACGGCCGGTGTTGCGCATTGACGCGCCCAAGGCCAATGTTTTGCCGCCAGCACCCGCGCAAAAATCGGCGACCATCTCGCCGCGCTTGGCGTCTACCAGCAGCGCCAAGAGTTGTGAGCCCTCATCTTGAACCTCGATGATGCCTTTTTCAAAAAGCGCCAGCTTGCTGAGGTTGGGCTTGGCGTTCATGCGCAAGCCCCAAGGAGAATAAGGCGTGGGTTGCACTGCGATGCCATGTTTTTCCAATTCGGCTTGCACATCATCGCGCTTGGCCAGCATGGTGTTGACCCGCACATCCAAGCCTGCGGTGTGCTGCAAGCTCTCCACCAGAGGCCAAAACTCCTCGCCCAATTGGGCTTGCAAGCCTTCGGCCAACCAAGGTGGCAAATTATGTTTGTGCGGTGCCAAGAAGGCGTCGTCGGTGGCGGCATCGCAGTCTGCCAACCACTTGAACTCCATATCGCTCATGGCGGCTTTCATGAAACCGCGGTCACCGTGGGTGGCTTGGGGTTGCTGCAATTTGGCTTGGGCGTCTAGGTAAGCAGCCCATCCCAAAATAGCCAAGCGCCGCTCTTTCACACCAGTGCCGGATTTTCCTAAGTGCTCGAACCGCAGTTTTTGGCGTAACACGTTGTAGCCGGTTTCGGCCAAGACGCCGCGCTCACGCGGCCCCAAGGCCATTTGTTTGCGTTGGTCACGGAAGTATTTGGAAACCACGCTGTCGGCAGGGTGGTCAAAGCGAAGCAGCAAACGGGTGAGTTCGGTACAGGCGTCTAACAAGGCTTTTGGATGCATGGTGTGATTATCGGCTTTGCCAGAAAGCTTTATGCTCAAGCGCTATGTCAGACACCGAACTCTCCCCATTACCTTCCCTCAAACTGGGGCCCTATCGTCACTACAAAGGCCTGCTGTATGAAGTGCTGGGTGTTGTTAGCCACAGCGAAACCTTGGAGCCTTTGGTGCTGTACCGCGCCGAATACGGCGAACGCGGGCTTTGGGTTCGCCCGTTTGCGATGTTCACCGAGGACGTGGTGATTGAAGGCGTTAGACAAGCACGCTTCACACCTCTGATACCTTAAGCAAACACCCCTGCGGTTTCTTGCATATGCGCCGACACCTCGCCCAAGTGGTGGAGGCTGTCGCCCAAGCTGAGTTCGATTTGCGTCAAGCGTTTAAAGCAATGGCTAACGATGTACTCGTCGGTCACACCGATACCGCCGTGAAGTTGCACCGCTTCTTGGGCCACATGGCGAGTGGAGCGGCCGATTTGAAATTTGGTCCGCGACACTGCCAAGCTGCGCTCAGCCGCCGGCGCGTTGAGTTTGAGTGTGGCGTAATAGCTCATGGAGCGGCCCAACTCAAGTTGCATTTTCATGTCGGCCACGCGGTGACGCAAAGCCTGAAAACTGGCAATCGCCACACCAAACTGTTTGCGGGTGTTCATGTACTCCACAGTGAGGGCCAAAGTTTTTTCCATCAAACCCACGGCCTCAGCGCATAAAGCAGTGGCTCCCACATCCACTGCCAATTGCAAAGCGGCCAAACCTTCAAGGCTGATGAGTTGCGCGTTGGCGTCTTTCAAATGTAATTCACTCATGCGACTGCCGTCTTGCGCAAGGTAAGCGTGGGTAGTGTCGGTGGCTGCACTGCGCGGCACCAAAAACAAAGCTTGTGTGCCGTTCACCGTGGCAGGCACCAAAAAACCGTGGGCATGGTCACCGGCTGGCACCAAGCTCTTGTGGCCGCTGATGTGCCAAGCCGTACCCACTTGTTTGGCGGTGGCTTGGCACTTGTGCAAGTCGTAGCGAGCACCTTTTTCATGGTGTGCCAACACCAACAAAGCGTCGCCTCCAGCCAAGAGGGGCAGCCACTCGGTTTTTAGCTCGGCTGATGCAAAAGCTTGCAACACCGAGGTGCACATCCATGTATGTGCCAAGGGCTCCATGACCATGCCACGGCCCAACTCTTCCATGGCCACCATGCCCTCGGTGGGGCCCATGTTCATGCCGCCGTAAGTGTCTTGCACATACAAGCCACACAAACCTAGCTCGGCCATGGCTTGATAGGCGCTGGCAGAAAACCCGCCGGCTGCCACCACGCTGCGGCGCTCTTCAAAGCTGTAGGCCTTGTCTACCCATTTGCGAACCGCGTCGCGCAATTGTTCTTGTTCGTCAGAAAAATCAAAGTCCATGCTTCACCCCAAAACAGTTTGTGCAACGATATTGCGTTGCACTTCATTCGAGCCACCATAAATAGTGGTCTTGCGCATATTGAAATACGTGGAGGCCAAAGGTGCGCAATGCGCCGCGCCCACATGGTCGCCTTGCCAGCCCGCATCCATGGCTTCTTGGATGAACGGCAAGGCAAAGGGACCTGCGGCCATCATCATCAACTCGCTGTAGCGCTGCTGAATTTCAGAGCCACGAATCTTCAACAAGCCAGCAATATCCAGTGACTGCTTGCCGGATTTCTCAGCACTTAACACCCGCAACACCATCATCTCTAAGGCAATGACATCGACTTCTAGCTTGGCGATTTCATCTCTGAACCGCAGGTCGTCCCAGACACCTTCAACTTTGGCAATGCGTTTCAAGCGCTCCAACTCGCGTTTGGCGCGGTTGACATCAGCGATATTGGTGCGCTCATGCGCCAGCAAATATTTGGCATAGTTCCAGCCCTTGTTTTCTTCGCCGACCAAGTTCTCCGCCGGCACCTCCACATTGTCAAACCACACCTCATTGACTTCGCATTCGCCGTCCAGCAATTTGATGGGGCGCACGCTGACACCCTTGGACTTCATGTCAATCAGCAAAAATGAAATGCCGGTTTGCGGCTTGCCTTCGGAACTGGTGCGCACCAAACAAAAAATCCACTCGCCAAACTGCGCCAAGGTGGTCCAGGTTTTTTGACCGTTGACAATGTATTTGTCACCCACGCGCTCGGCACGGGTTTTAAGCGACGCCAGGTCTGAGCCCGAGCCTGGCTCGCTGTAACCCTGGCTCCACCACACTTCGCCCTTGGCGATGCCTGGCAAAAAGCGCTGCTGTTGTTCGGGCGACCCGAACGCCATGATGACGGGCGCCACCATCACGGGGCCAAAAGGCACCACGCGTGGGGCGCCGGCCAAGGCGCACTCTTCTTCAAACAGATGTTTTTGCACCGCATTCCAGCCCGGGCCGCCAAACTCGGTGGGCCAGCCGTAGCCCAACCAACCCTTGGTGCCCAAAATTTTGGCCCAAGCTTGCATGTCTTCGCGGGTCAAGCGCAAGGCGTTGTGCACTTTGTGCGAAAGGGTTGCAGGCAAATGCGCGTGCACCCATGTGCGCACCTCTTCGCGAAAAGCCTGTTCTTCAGGGGTGAAAGCCAAATCCATCAAAGGTCTCCGTTGCAATTTAGAACGACCGTGCTATTTTGCGCGATTTTTGGATGCACGTGCGCAGGCATGGAGATAATGCCCAGCTATGCGCAATATTGTGATTCTTATTTCAGGCGGCGGCTCCAATATGCTGGCCATCGCCCAAGCCGCCCAACGCGAACACTGGCTAGAACGCTTTCAAGCGCGTATTGCCTGTGTGATCAGCAACCGTCCCCAAGCTGCAGGTCTTGCCAAAGCCGCAGAACTGGGTTTGGCCACGCAAGTCGTTGACCACACGCTTTACGAAAACCAGTCCCATCCCCGCGAGGCTTTTGACAGTGCCTTGATGCAAGCCATCGATGTCCATCAACCCAGCTTGGTGGTGCTGGCGGGCTTTATGCGCATCTTGACGCCCGGGTTTGTAGTTCACTACCAAGAGCGGTTGCTCAATATTCACCCCTCGCTTTTACCGGCATTCACAGGCCTGAACACCCATCAACGGGCGATGGATGCCGGTTGCCGCTTTGCAGGTGCAACAGTGCACCAAGTGACTGTAGATTTAGACGACGGGCCGATTCTTGCGCAAGCCGTGGTGCCAGTGTTGCCCGGCGACACCGCAGACAGCTTGGCGGCGCGGGTGTTGACGCAGGAGCACTTGGTGTACCCGCAAGCGATTGCAGAGTGGCTAAGCCGCCAACCTTGAATTGCGCGGCAAATGCGCAGTTAAAAATTCCATCTGATCGGCAAGTATGCGGCGGTTGCGCAAAATAAAGTCTTCCCACAGGGTGGGCACATAAGGCGTGTAAAGCAAGGGCATGCGGGCTTGCTCTGGCGTGCGGTTGGCCTTGCGGTGGTTGCAAGCACGGCAAGCGGTGACCACATTCATCCAAGTGTCCAAACCGTGTTGTCCAAACGGGATGATGTGTTCGCGGGTGAGTTCGGTTTCGTGGAAATCGTCGCCACAGTAAGCGCATATATTGCGGTCGCGGGCAAAGAGTTTGCTGTTGGTCAAACCAGGCTTGAGGTCAAACGGGTTGATGCCCGGCACACCCTTGGTGCCAATGATGCTGTTGACGGTGATGATGGATTGTTCGCCGGTGATGGCGTTGTGCCCGCCACGAAACACCGCGATTTGTGCGCCGGCTTCCCAACGCACTTCCTCCGCTGCATAGTGGATCACCGCTTGTTCCAGCGAAATCCAAGATTGCGGCAACCCTTGGGCTGACAGCTTCAACACCTTCAACATTCACCTCCATAGAGATCAAAGCGAGCACTGACGTCGATTCCTAGACAATATACCTTGTTTTCATGAAACAACTTTCTTCAGCAAACCCAAGCCATGCACATCTTTCGCGGCATTCACCACCCCAAACTGGCAACGGCCTGCGCTGTGACCATTGGTAATTTCGATGGCGTTCATCGAGGGCACCAAGCCATGTTGGCCTTGCTGCGCAACGAAGCACGTCATCGCGCCCTGCCCTCCTGCGTGATGACCTTCGAGCCGCACCCACGCGACTTTTTTGCCCAGCAACTGGACAAACCCGAGCTGGCGCCGCAACGCATCGCCAGCTTGCGCGACAAACTCGCCGAGCTAGAAGCGTGTGGCATAGACCAATGCGTGATCATGCCGTTCAACCCTTGGTTGTCTGGCTTGACGCCGGACGAATTCGTGCAACAGGTCTTGGTGCAGGGCTTGGGCAGCCGCTATGTGCTGGTGGGCGACGACTTTTGCTATGGCGCCAAGCGTGCGGGAAACTACGTCTCTTTGTCACTGAGCGGGCAACAGCTGGGGTTTGAAGTGGCGCGCATGAACAGCTATGAAATTTCGGATTCACTCGCTTTAGATGGTCAAGCCACTTCTAGCGGGCGCGTGTCGAGTTCGGCTGTGCGCCAAGCTTTGTCACAAGGCGATATGCGCCGCGCCGCCCTTTTGCTTGGGCGGCCTTACGCTTTGTCGGGCCATGTGATACACGGACGCAAACTGGGGCGAGAGCTCAACTGCCCCACATTGAATCTGCGCTTTACACATGCCAAACCCGCGGCCAGCGGTATTTTTGTGGCGCAAGTACATGGTCTGAGCGACACACCGCTGCCGGGTGTGGCTAACTTTGGTGTGCGCCCCTCGCTAGACGCCAACGATGTCAACCGTGGACAGGTATTGCTGGAAACGCATTGCCTAGAGTGGCCAGCAAGCTTGGGCTCGCAAGGGGGCTACGGTAAACTCACTCGAGTTGAATTGCTGCATAAATTACACGACGAATTAACCTACGACAGCCTTGAAGCACTTCAGCAAGGCATCGCCCAAGACTGCATTGACGCTCGTCAGTGGTTTCAAAAATGACCGATAAAAACCCTAACACCGACACCCGCATCAATATGATGGACACGCCGTTTCCTATGCGCGGCGATTTACCCAAACGCGAACCCGCTTGGGCCAAGGCTTGGTCAGACCAAGGTCTTTACAAACAACTGCGTGATGCGCGGCATGGTCAACCGCTGTTTGTTTTGCACGATGGGCCGCCCTATGCCAACGGCAAGCTGCACATCGGCCACGCGCTGAACAAAGTGCTCAAAGACATGATTGTGAAAAGCCGCCAACTCGCAGGCTTTGACGCGCAATACATTCCCGGCTGGGACTGCCACGGCTTGCCGATTGAAAACGCTATTGAAAAATTGCATGGACGCAAACTCAGCCGCGACGATATGCAGGCCAAGAGCCGCGCCTTTGCCAGCGAACAAATAGCGCAGCAACGCGAAGACTTCAAACGTTTGGGCGTTTTGGGCGACTGGGAGCGCCCTTACCGCACCATGGACCCGGCCAACGAGGCAGGACAAATCCGCGCCTTCAAACGCGTGATTGAACGCGGCTTTGTTTACCGTGGCTTAAAACCTGTTTACTGGTGCTTCGATTGCGGCTCATCTTTGGCTGAATTTGAAATCGAATACGCCGACAAGAAAAGCGACACCTTGGACGTGGCTTTTCTGTGCGCCCAACCGGAGAAGTTAGCCACCGCTTTTGGCCTTTCCACACTGGATAAGCCAGCTTTTGCCGTGATTTGGACCACCACCGCTTGGACCATTCCCGCCAACCAAGCATTGAACTTGAACCCCGAGTTGAGCTATGCCTTGGTAGAGACCGAACAAGGTTTGTATGTCTGTGCCGAGAGCTTGGTGGAAAAATGTTTAGAGCGCTGGCAACTCAGCGGCCAAGTCATCGCCACCTGCATGGGCCAAGCGCTGGACTTGATTGAGTTTGACCATCCGCTGTCGCATGTGGACGCGGGCTTTCAACGCACCGCACCCGTGTATTTGGCCGATTACGCCACCGCCGACGACGGCACCGGCATTGTGCACAGTGCGCCCGCTTATGGCTTGGACGACTACAACAGTTGTTTGGCCCATGGCATGCATTACACCGACATCTTGAACCCGGTGCAAGGCAACGGCGCTTATGCCGCCGACTTTTCCTTGTTTGGCGGTCAACATATTTGGAAAGCCGTGCCGGTCATTTTGGAGGCGCTGAAAAACGCCGACCGCTTGATGGCCACGCACGGCATCACCCACAGCTACCCGCATTGCTGGCGGCACAAAACACCGGTCATTTACCGCGCAGCCGCCCAGTGGTTTATCCGCATGGACGAGGGCGAGGGTGTGTTCACCACGAACAAAGCACCCAAAACTTTGCGTCAACTGGCGCTGGACGCCATTGAGCAAACCCAGTTTTACCCCGAGAATGGCAAAACCCGTTTGCGCGACATGATCGCCAACCGCCCCGATTGGTGTATCTCGCGCCAGCGCTCTTGGGGCGTGCCTGTGCCTTTCTTTTTGCACAAGGACAGTGGTGAATTGCATCCGCGCACCATGGCCATCTTGGACCAAGCCGCTGACATGGTCGCGCTTGGCGGCATCGAGGCTTGGAGCCGCGTGACGGTACAAGACATACTGAACCTTCCCGGTGACGATGCGGCCAACTACACCAAGAGCACCGACATTTTGGAAGTGTGGTTTGACTCGGGCTCCACCTTCGAACATGTGCTGCGCGGCAGCCACAAAGACGCTTACAACCGCGCACCGTTTCATGAGACCGGCCCCGAGGCAGACCTGTATTTGGAAGGCCATGACCAGCACCGTGGTTGGTTTCACAGCTCACTTCTTTTGGGTTGCGCCCTGTACGGCCGCGCACCCTATAGAGGCTTGTTGACCCACGGCTTCGCCACCGACGGCCAAGGCCGCAAGATGAGCAAATCGCTTGGCAACACGGTGGTTCCACAAGAAGTCACCGACAAGCTGGGCGCTGAAATTGTGCGCCTGTGGGTAGCGTCCACCGATTACTCGGGCGACTTGAACATCGACGAGAAAATTTTGGCGCGGGTGGTCGACACCTACCGCCGTGTTCGCAACACCCTCAAGTTTTTACTGGCCAACACCAGCGACTTTGATATCGCCAAAGACGCTGTGCCTTTGGCCGATATGTTGGAGGTGGACCGCTACGCTTTGAGCCGTACCGCGCAACTGCAAGCCGACATCGTGGGCCACTACAACGCCGAGCGCGGCGTGTTTGAAGGTGGGCATTTCGGGGTGTATGAATTTCATCCCGTGGTGGCCAAGTTGCAAATTTTTTGCTCAGAAGACTTGGGTGCTTTCTATTTGGATGTACTCAAAGACCGGCTCTACACCACCCAAGCCAGCTCGCACGCCAGACGCAGCGCACAAACCGCGCTGTGGCACATCACCCAAGCCATGCTGCGCTGGATGGCACCGTTTCTCAGCTTCACCGCCGAAGAAGTTTGGCATGTCTTGGGGCTGGGCCCAACTGTTTTCACCAGCACCTATATGCAGCTCGCTTCACCTGACTCGGCTTTGCTGGCTAAATGGGCGCGCATCCTGAAGCTGCGTGAAGAGGTGAATAAAGAAATTGAATTGGTGCGCAGCCAAGGCTTGGTGGGTTCATCTTTGCAAGCTGAAGTTGACCTCACCCTGCCTGCATCTGACTTGACCCTGCTGCAAAGCTTGGGCGAGGATGTGCGTTTTGTGTTCATCATTTCTGCGCTTCGATTGCATGCGGGCGACGCCTTGGGCATACAAGTGACGCCCTCCACCAACCCCAAGTGCGAGCGCTGCTGGCATTACCGAGCCGATGTCGGGCAGGATGCCGCGCATGCTGCTTTGTGTGGGCGCTGTACCAGCAATTTGTTTGGGGCAGGTGAATCGCGCCTGGTGGCTTAATTCATGGTAAAAAATCCATCCCCTTCTATGTTGCTGTGGCTAGGTATTGCTTTGCTGGTGCTGCTGTTGGATCAGCTCACCAAGCTGCTCATCGTTGGCAGCATGAGCTTGGGCGACAGCCAGACCGTCACAACGTTTTTCAACCTGGTACGTGTGCACAACAGTGGCGCGGCGTTTTCCATGCTCTCCAACGCTTCGGGATGGCAGCGCTGGCTGTTCACTGGCATTGGGGTGGTGGCAACCGGGTTTATTGTGTGGTTGCTGCGCAGCCACCCCACGCAAAAACTGTTTTGTTTCGCGCTGGCATTGGTTTTGGGCGGCGCTGTAGGCAATGTGATCGACCGCTTGGCCTACGGCCATGTGATCGACTTTCTCGACTTTCATTGGGACTGGTTAGAGCCGTTGTTTTTCCAAGGCCACTTTCCTGCTTTCAATGTGGCTGACAGCGCCATCAGCGTAGGCACAGCTTGCCTGATATTGGATGAGTTGCTCCGGGTTCGCAAGAGCTGAAAGCTCCTGCAAACCTTCAGCTGATTAAACCGTCAAAATCGTGCAGCCTGTGGTTTTACGGGCTTCCAAATCGCGGTGCGCTTGTGCCGCCTCGGCCAAGGGGTAGCGCTGGTCGATATGGATCTTCACCTGGCCACTGCCCACTACCTCAAACAAATCTTCGGCCATTTGCTGGTTCACTTCACGGGTAGCGATGTGGGTGAACAAGGTTTGGCGGGTGACATAAATAGAGCCTTTGGCCCCTAGGATGCCAGGCGCAAAAGACGCAACCGGCCCTGAGGCATTGCCAAAACTGGCCATCAAGCCAAAGGGTGAGAGGCAGTTGAGCGACTTGTCCCAAGTGTCTTTACCCACCGAGTCGTAGACCACTTTCACGCCTTTGCCACCGGTGATGTCTTTCACGCGGGCTTCAAAATCTTCCTTGGCATAGTTGATGACGTGGGCTGCACCATTGGCTTTGGCCAAGGCACATTTTTCATCGCTGCCGGCCGTGCCAATGAGTTGGTAACCCAGCGCTTTGGCCCATTGGCAAGCAATCAAACCCACACCACCGGCGGCGGCATGGAACAAAATCAGGTCACCGGCTTGCAAACCGGCTTGGGGCAAGGTGCGCTTAAGTAAATATTGCACCGTCAAGCCTTTGAGCATCATGGCCGCACCGGTATCAAAGTCGATGTTGTCTGGCAGTTTGCAAACATTTTTGGCCGGCATCACACGTGCTTCGCAATAGCTTCCTGGGGGCGCACTGGCATAGGCTGCGCGGTCGCCTGCTTGCAAATGCGTCACGCCTGCGCCCACGGCCTCGACCACCCCAGAAGCTTCCATGCCCAAGCCATGCGGCATCTCTAAAGGATACAAACCGGTGCGGTGATAGACATCGATGAAGTTCAAGCCCACGGCCTTGTGGCGTATGCGAATTTCGCCAGCGCCCGGCTCGCCCACCGTCACATCGACGAGATGCAGTTCCTCAGGGCCGCCGGGTTTGTTGAAATGAATAGCTTTGCTCATGCTTGTCTCCTATGAGGCTGATACAAAAAGAAAAACCATATCCTCCCACGAATTGGGCCAGCCGTGGGTTAGAGTGTCACCCGCATGTCAGACAAGCCCACCCACACACCCCTGTTAACGCCAGCCACCATTGGCCTTTTGTTGTTGCCGCCCTTGGTCTGGGCAGGCAACTCTATTTTGGGCAGGGTGGTGGCCGATATGGTGCCACCCATCACCTTGAATTTTTTCCGCTGGCTGCTGGCCTTGGTGCTGCTCTTGCCTTGGGGTTGGCGCTTGCTCTTACCCAGCAGTGTTTTGTGGCCTCATTGGCGGCGCTACGCGGTGCTCAGCCTCTTGGGCGTGGGCTGCTACAACAGCTTTCAATATTTGGCTTTGCACACCTCCACCCCCATCAATGTGACCTTGGTAGCTTCTAGCGTGCCAGTCTTCATGCTGGCCATGGGCGCAGTGTGGTTCAAACAACGCATCACTCGCCGGCAAATGCTGGGTGCTGCCATGTCCATCGCGGGTGTGTTGTGTGTGCTGGGGCGCGGCGACTGGCAAACCTTGCTGCAAGTCGAGTTGGTGATTGGCGACGTGTACGTGTTGATCGCCGTGCTGTGCTGGGCCTTGTACAGCTGGTTGCTCTCGCAACCCAAAGACCCTCCCGAAATTCGCAGCAACTGGGTGAATTTTTTAATGGCGCAAATGGTCTTTGGTGTGCTGTGGTGCGGCATCAGCACCGCATTGGAATGGCACTACAGTTACAGCCCGCATATTGATTGGGGCTGGCCGCTGGCCGCTGCGCTGCTTTACGTGGCGCTGGGGCCCGCCATCTTGGCCTACCGCAGCTGGGGCTTAGGAATTCAACGGGTGGGGCCTACTGTTGCTGGTTTTTTTGCCAACCTCACGCCCTTGTTTGCGGCGGTCATGTCGACCTTGCTGTTGGGTGACGCTCCTCACCTCTACCACGCGGCAGCATTTGTGCTGATTGCCAGTGGGATTGTGGTGTCGTCGAATAAAATATAATCAGTGTTGGTATTTATTTGTATTCTTAAGTATTCATTTAATTTTTAATTGTAATTTTTTATATAAAATTCGATATTATTTCAAAATTTAATATAGGTGATGTGGTTTTAATCATATTTATTGACATATTATATTTTTGTAATTCCATTTAACTCACCTATTGCTTGAAGAAAAAATGCACCCGAAAAGAATATTTTTGAAGTTTTGCTGCGTCATGACCTTGTCTACCCTGCCAATGGGATTGCTGTCGCAGACTAAGTCGTCAGCGTCAGAAGACAAGGTATTGAAGGTGTTTTTGAAAACCACGGACAAGTCAACCCCGCAACGCTTGGTGGCAGATTGGGATATGGCCAGTCTGAAAAAATTGCCCCAAAAGACCTTCACCACCCAAACACCGTGGTTTAAAGAACCCGTCACTTTCACCGGCCCCTTGTTACGCGATGTGCTCGCCAACGCACAACTGAAGGGGAAAATGTTGGACGCCGTGGCGCTGGACGATTACAAATCCAAAATACCTGTGAGCGATATGATGAATTTTGATGTGATTTTGGCGCACTCCATCAATGGCGAACAACTGACCCCCAAAAACAAGGGACCGCTGTTCATCGTTTATCCGTTTGACAGCAAAAAAGAATTGCAAGCCGTGCTTTATTACCAGCGGTGCGTTTGGCAACTCAAGTCTTTGATCGTTGAATAACCCACATCACATGTGGCTGCGCCTTAATAAAGGGTCTTACAGCATCCGACTGTTTATAGCGACCGCCGTCATTGCGGTGGCTACAGCCTTGCTTTTGACATTCCAGTTGATTCAAAGGCAATCCCTGAACGACCAAAGCAAGCTCCGAGTCGATTCACAGGCCGCACCGGCTTTTTTACTTGACCGTGAGTTTTTACGTTTCCAGCACGCGCTGGAGTTGTATTTGTACAAAACCACACCTGTGCCAAAGGACGATGTGCTGCTGCGCTTGGACATGCTCGCCAGCAAAGTGGACATTGTTCGCGATTCACCAGGCTCGGCTTTTATCTTCACAAATCCGGACAACCTCGCCAGCGTTGAAAAGATCCAAGAATTTGTTCAGCGGGCGCAACAAGCACTCAACCGATCTGAAAGCCATTCCAGCGAATTACGCCAACTGCTTGCAGACATGACTGATTTCACTGAACAGACGCATTCCCTTGGTTTATCTGCAGACCTGATGGCTTCGATGATGATGGAGCAACAGTACGGCGACTTGTTGGTACAAAACCGGCAAATCACTTGGCTGACCTTGGCTCTTTTGATCTTTTTGTTGGTGACAGCCATGGGTCTGTTATCGCGTCATCGTTCGCAGCAAAAGGAAAATGCCGCGCTCACTTCTTTGAACGAGCAATTACGCCAAGCGCAGCAAGATGCAGAAGCTGCCAGCCGAGGCAAAAGCTTGTTCTTGGCCAATATGAGTCACGAGTTGCGCACGCCCTTCAATGGCATCATGGGTATTTTGGGTGTGTTGGCGACCACGCCGCTGAGCCCCCAACAAGCCGATCTGATTCACACGGTGAACAACTCCGCAGAGCATTTCTTGAAACTGCTCAACGATATTTTGGATGCATCCGCACTTGAGTCGGGCAAGATGAGCATTCAGGCTGAAAAAGTGGATTTATGCATGCTCATGATGGATGTGCACGCCATCATGCTGCCCTTGGCCTTGCAAAAAAACCTCACATTTGTGCTCCACGATTTACCAGCCCAAGCTTTTTGGGTGAAATCAGATGGCACTCGCTTGCGCCAAATCTTGCTGAACCTGTTGAACAACGCCATCAAATTCACCGAGAAAGGCCAGGTCGGTTTGCAATTTCAACAAAGCGCCGACGCCACAGGCCAACCGTTTTTTGAGTTTGCAGTGACAGACACCGGCATCGGCATCCATGAGGAGTCGCTGAGCAAATTGTTTCAGCGCTTCTACCAAGTTGATTCCGGTTTATCGCGCCAATCCTCTGGCGCAGGGCTGGGCTTGGAAATTTCCTTGGGACTGGCACGCTTGCTCCATGGCGACATCTTGGTTGAAAGCCAACCAGATCAGGGTTCGACATTTCGCGTGAGACTGCCCTTGGTGCCACACACGCCAGCCATCGCTGCAGCGATCAGCCCTGTCAAAGAAAACACCACCACGCAGGACAAATACATCAGCCTGCGCATACTGGTGGCCGAAGACCACCCCGTCAATCAAAAATTTTTGCAAGTGTTATTGCAAGGCATGGGCCACAAGGCCACTTTTTGTGACAACGGTGCTTTGGCCTTGCAAGCTTTGCAAGAACAAGACTTCGACGTGGTGCTCATGGATATACATATGCCGGTGATGGATGGTTTGACCGCCACCAGCCATATACGTGCCCTGCCAAATGAGAAATCCAATATTCCTGTGATTGTTTTGAGCGCTGACGTGTACAAGGAAGCGCGTGACAAAGCGGCAGCTGTGGGGGTGAATGCCTTTATTCCCAAACCGGTAAAAGCGCAGGAACTGAAAACCACTCTGCACCTGCATGTGGTGTCCAAGCAGGCGCAGGTAAATAGCCTCAGCGAATAAACATCGCCTCAGTGGGTGCCTGGAAACGCACCGCCGTCAATCAAGATATTTTGGCCGGTGATAAAGCCCGCATGCTGGCTGCACAAAAAGGCACAAGTTTGGCCAAACTCATCGGGGTGACCAAAGCGTTGGGCAGGCGCGAGTTTTTTGCGCGCTTGGGCCAAGGCTTCAATGCTTTGACCGGTTTTGGCTGCAGCACCTGCCAGCGTGGTTTTCAAGCGGTCGGTGTCAAATGCGCCAGGCAACAAATTGTTGATGGTCACATTGTTGCCGGCCAATGCCGTGGTGCGTGACAGACCCGCCACAAAACCCGTGAGGCCGCTGCGTGCGCCATTGGACAAACCCAAAATATCGATGGGCGCTTTAACTGCGCTGGAGGTGATGTTCACGATGCGACCAAAGCCACGCGAAGCCATGCCGTCGACCGTGGCTTTGATGAGCTCGATGGGCGTGAGCATATTGGCGTCCACTGCTTTGATCCATGCCTCACGGTCCCATTCGCGAAAGTCGCCCACCGGAGGACCACCCGCATTGGTCACCACGATATCGAAGTTTTTACCAGGGCCACCCGCCACCGACCAAATCGCGGCACGTCCCACCTCGGTGGTGATGTCTTGGGCCACCGTCAAGACCGTGACGCCCAGTGTGCGCAAATGGGCGGCTGATGCGCCCAAGACCTCAACACCACGCGACACCATCACCAAATTCACACCGGCTTGCGCCAAAGCCGTGGCGCACCCAAGCCCCAAGCCCTTGCTGGCTCCGCCCACCAACGCCCATTTACCTTTGATGCCTAAATCCATTATTTATCTCCATAACGAGAAGCCAGATACACACCACCGAGCACCAACACGGTACCCAGACCAATCCATGCATTGAACGGTTCACCCAATACGGCCACGCCCAACAACAACGTCGACAAGGGACCAATCATGCCAGTTTGTGACGTGAGTGCCGCGCCTATGCGCTCGATGGCCAACATCACCATCAGCACAGGCGCCACCGTACACACAGTGGCATTGAGCAAACCCAAGCACCACACCTCTTCGGGTATGGCGGTGGTCAAAGGCCGCAGCAATGCGAACTGCACCAAGCAACACACACACGCCACCGTTGACGCCCAACCCACCAAACGCATAGAGCCTATGCGCTGAACCACCTCGCCGCTGAACATCAAATACAAAGCGTAACTTAAGGCGCTGGCCAGCACAAACATGGCACCCGTCACCGCATCGGGACCCGCCAAACTCACCTCATGGCCAAACACCAGCAACACGCCCGCGTAACTGAGTGCCATGGCCAGCGCTCGCACTGGGCGTATGCGGTGTTTGTAAATCAGCGCACTCAAGAGCAATACCAAGGTGGGGTTGAGGTACAAAATCAATCGCTCCAAACTCGCGCTGATGGTCTGCAAACCTAAAAAATCTAAAAAGCTGGCCAAGTAATAGCCCAGCACCCCCAGCGCAATGATGATGGGCGCATCGCGCCACCGCAAGGGGTTTGCTTTGGCATGGGTACTGCGCGACGCAAACCATGCCAGCAGCATGAACATGGGCAAAGACCAAAGCATGCGCACCATGATGACGCTGACAGCATCCACACCATAGCGGTACGACAACTTAACGATGATGGCCTTACCGCTAAAGGTGATGGCGCCAGCCAGCGCCAATAAAAGGCCCGTGGTGTGAGGCGACAGGCGAGGCTTCGCCGACGCTAAAGAAGTGCTCAAAACTTAAAAGCCCGCCACCAAGCCGTCGCGGCGCGAATCGCTGGCCGCCACATAGCCTTGCACTTTGGGGTCGCCCATGCGCCAAATGAATTGGCCCGAGCCAAAGTCTTGGTAGCTGTCCTTGATGACTTCCATTTGATGACCCAAGGCCTGCAAACCTTTCACCGTTGGCGGGTGCATCGCCGACTCGACGTTAATGACCAAACCTTCGTTGTAGCGCCAACGCGGCGCATCACAGGCCGCTTGGGGGTTTTGTTGGTAATCCAGCATGCGCACCAAGGTTTGCACATGGCCTTGGGGTTGCATATTCGCGCCCATCACGCCGTAGCTCATCACCGGCTGACCGTCTTTGGTGAGAAAGGCGGGAATGATGGTGTGAAACGGCCGCTTGCCCGGTGCCACCAAGTTTGCGGGGTTGTGGCCGCCAGCGCGCACCGCGAAAGCGTGTCCTCGGTTTTGCAAACTGACGCCAAACTGCGGCTCCACACAACCCGAGCCAAAGCCCATGTAATTGCTTTGTATAAAGCTCACCATCATGCCGTTTTCGTCTGCAGCAGTGAGGTAAATCGTGCCGCCCTTGGCAGGATTGCCGGCCTTGAAGTCTTGCGCTTTCTTCATGTCGATGAGACCAGCGCGTTGCTTTAAATACGCAGGGTCCAGCATTTGTTGGGCCGTGACTTCCATGCTGGCCGCGTCAGCCACATAGCGATAGACATCGGCAAAGGCCAGCTTCATCGCCTCGATTTGCAAGTGCTGGGAATCCACGCCATCCAGCGCCAAGGCAGACAAATCGAAGTTACCCAGAATACCCAAAGTGATAAGTGCGGCAATGCCCTGCCCATTGGGGGGAATTTCATGCAGGGTGTGGCCACGGTAGTTTTGTGAGATGGGCGTGACCCACTCGGCTTGGTAGGCGGCAAAGTCACTGGCCTTCAAGCTGCCGCCGTGGGCACTGGAAAACTTCTCTAGCGCTTGGGCCATTTCGCCACCGTAAAACGCTTGGCCCTTGGTGTTGGCAATGGCACGCAAACCACGCGCTGCGGCTGGAAACTGAAACAACTCGCCCACCTGAGGCGCGCGACCCCGAGGCAAAAAATGTTCGGCAAAGCCGGGTTGGCTTTGCAACTCTTGCACCGCCGCAGCCCATTTTTCTTGCACCACCACACTCAGCAAAAATCCCCGCTCGGCAATCTCTATGGCCGACTGCAGCAAATCGGCAAAAGGCAGTTTGCCAAACCGCTCGCTCATGGCCACCCAACTCGCCACAGCGCCAGGCACGGTCACCGAATCGATGCCGCGCTTGGGCGGTTGAAGTGCATCAGGGCCGTATTTGTTTTGGAAATATTCGGGCGTCCACACTTCTGGCGCACGCCCTGAAGCATTCAAGCCATGCAAGGCTTTGCCATCCCACAAAATACAAAACGCGTCCGAGCCTAAACCACAGCTCACCGGCTCAACGATGGTCAGCACGGCTGCAGCGGCGATGGCGGCGTCCACTGCATTGCCGCCCTGCCACAAGATGCGCAAACCCGCTTGGGCCGCCAAGGGATGCGAGGTGGAAACGATGTTGCGGGCAAAAACGGGCAGGCGTGTACTGGTATAGGGGTTGGAAAAATGAAATGTCATGTTTTATCTGTTTTCAAAACCTTGAAATGCAAACGGCGGGTGATCCACCAAATCACCAAAGCAATCACCGGAACGGCCAAGGCCGTGGACACAGTGGGGTCTTGAATCCAGCCCTTGGCTTGCAAGCCCTCGGACATGTAATGCACCAGCCCAGCAATGTAATAAGTGATGGCCGCCACCGACAAACCTTCCACCGTGGTTTGCAATTTCAGTTGCATGCCTTGGCGGCGGTTCATGGCGGTCAGCAGTGCTTGGCTGCTTTGCTGCTGCTGGAAATCCACACGCGTGCGCAACAAATTGCTCATGCGCGAGACGCGCTCAGACAAAGCGGTTTGCCGTTTGGCCACCCAGTCACAGGTGCTGCGGGCGGGGCTTAAGCGTCGCTCCATGAACTCGCCCACCGATTGAAAACCAGGTAAGCGGGTTTCGCGAATATCTTTGATGCGCCGGTCGACCAATTCAAAGTAAGCCTGACTGGCGGAAAACCGTGAGTGTTGTGAGGCGTACAAGCCCTCGACTTGACCGGCCAGGCGGGTCAAGCGTTCTAACAAATTGGCTTCTTGGTCTTGGCTGGCACTGCGTATGGCTTGAGCCAAATCGGCCAACTCCTGCTCGGCACTCGCCAAGGCAGGCACGGCGCTTCGGGCAACGGGTAAGCCCAGCAAAGCCATCATGCGGTAGGTTTCAATTTCCAGCAATCGCTGAACCAATCGGCCCAAGCGGCGTTGCGAGAGTTGCCCCACACGCAACAACATGCGCGAGCAACCATCGGGACCAATTTGGAAATCGGTGTGCAAAGTCGCCGACCCCTCAGCGAGTTGGCAAGCCACCAAACTTTCTTCGCGAAATTGCTGGTGCAACTCGTCTCGGTCAGCCAAATCTTGGGTCAACTTGGCCCAAAGTTGAATGTTCGCCAAACATTCGCCTGGCAAGTTTTTCAACCATGCTTGCGGCAGAGGGCGCAAAGCCAAGTCATAGTCGCCATGTTTAGGCAAACCCATGGGGGCGTCTGCCATGAAAGTCCAGGTGACGAACTCGGTGTGCAATTCCCAACGCAAACGCCATGTACCCATGTCTACCCGCAGGTGATTGGTATGTTCATCAGGGACAGGCAAATGGTGGTCATGCAACAAGCTGATCAAGTGGGCGCGGCTGGCTTGTCGGGCCTCCGCATCGGCCAACATCACCATGTGACAAATGGCCACAGGGGCAGTCATGGGTTCGGGGGGACGGGCATGCACCTCGTTGTGCAAGGCGCGGCGTAAGGGGTGCTCAGTGACCAACATAGTTTTCAATCTTCGACGAAGGCTTCTTCACGTTTGGACTTGATCGCGGGCAGCAAAACCATCACTATCAACAGCAAAGCCACTGCCAACAAAGCGGCAGACAAGGGGCGTGTGATGAACACCGACCAGTCGCCGCGTGCCAGTTTCAAGGCGCGTTTCAAATACTCTTCCAACATCGGGCCCAAAATAAAGCCCAGCAACAGCGGCGCTGGTTCGCACCCAAGCTTGTGAAAAACGTAGCCAGCCATTCCAAACATGGCCACCAAAGCAATATCGAAAGTGGCATTGTTGGTGGTGTAGACGCCCACCGCACAAAACAGCACTATGGATGGGAACAAGTAGTGGTAGGGCACGGTAAGTAACTTGATCCAAATACCAATCATCGGCAAGTTCAAGACCACCAGCATCAGGTTGCCAATCCACATCGACGCAATCAGGCCCCAAAACAACTCTGGGTTGACCGTCATCACCTGCGGACCGGGCTGGATATTGTGAATCGTCATGGCCCCCACCATCAAGGCCATCACCGCGTTGGGCGGAATGCCCAAAGTGAGCAAAGGAATGAAAGAGGTTTGCGCCCCAGCGTTGTTGGCCGACTCCGGCGAAGCAACGCCACGGATATTGCCTTGACCCAGCGGCACTTCGCCTGGCTTGAGTTTGATTTTTTTCTCTAGGGTGTAAGCCGCAAAGGAAGCCAACACCGCACCACCACCGGGCAAAATGCCCAAGACCGAGCCCAAAGCCGTGCCACGCAAGACAGCCGGCATCATTTGGCGAAAGTCTTCACGCGTAGGCATCAGTCCTTGCACCTTGGCGGTGAAGACTTCACGGTCTTCGCCAGTCTTGGCCAAGTTGGTGATGATTTCACCGTAGCCAAACACGCCCATGGCCACGGCCACAAAGCCAATACCATCGGCCAATTCAGGGATGTCCAAGGTAAAACGAGCCAACCCTGAGTTGACATCGGTTCCCACCAAACCCAACAGCAAACCCAAAATAATCATGGCAATGGCTTTGAGCAAAGAGCCCGAAGCCAACACCACCGCGCCGACCAAACCCAGCACCATGAGGGCGCAGTATTCAGCCGGGCCAAAGGCAAACGCCATCTCGGTCAGGGGAGCGGCAAACGCGGCCAACAGCAAAGTACCCACACAGCCCGCAAAAAACGAGCCCAAGCCAGCCGCGGCCAAGGCGGGTCCGGCACGACCTTGGCGAGCCATTTGGTAGCCATCGATGGTGGTGACCACCGACGAAGACTCACCCGGCAAATTGACCAAAATCGCGGTGGTCGAACCGCCGTATTGCGCGCCGTAGTAAATGCCGGCCAACATGATCAAAGCCGACTCTGGTGGCAAAGCATACGTGACGGGCAGCAGCATGGCGATGGTGGCCACTGGGCCAATGCCTGGCAAGACACCAATCAGGGTTCCCAGCAGGCAACCCACCAAGGCATACAACAAATTGATGGGAGTGGCCGCAACACTGAAACCGGTGGCTAAATTGGCAAGTAAATCCATATAAGTTCCGTCTACAAAGCCAAGAAAGCGGGCCACAAGGGCATTTGCAAGCCCAACAAGGCAATGAAGATGCCGTAACTGCCCCCCGCCAATACCGCGGCAAGCACCAAGACATGGCGAATGTCAAAGGCAGTGCTATCGGCCATGGCGGCAATCACTGTCAAAGCCACGATCGCCACTACCAAACCCATGGAAGGCAAGCCAATGCTTTCCACGCCGCCCAACAACGCGCCAAAGGCGAGGTTGGCCCCCAAAATACACAGCAAAGGACGCCAAGCGATCTCACCTATTTTTCCGCCGTCCGGGGTTTCCACCACTAGTGAGAAAAACAAAATCAGCCCACCCAGCATGGCCAATACCAAGCCCAAGACCAAGGGCACATAGCCCGGTCCCATCTGACTGGCAGACCCTACGGTGTAAGAGGAGAGGCTGACCCAAGTAAAGCCGCCACCTGTGACGATGAACAGCAAGCCTGAGGCAAAGTCTTTTTCGCTTTTGATAGACACAATACGTCTCTTGGCAACTGAGAGACTGGCATTGTCACCTAAACCACCAAGGGCTTGAGCGCCTTGAGCCACAGAGGAGCCGGTAAGTTAAAACGCGCTTGTATGGCCTCGGCACGGGCTTGCAACAGTTCGGTGTCTGCATTGACAGGCTGGGCATGCGCCAGCACCACGGTATTGCCCTCTTTAGTGGGTTTGAAAGTCCATAAAGCACTGTCGCCAAAGGCTTGTGCAATATGCGCCAAGCTCTTCTCATAACTGGCCGAACGACCAAATAAATTGACCACCATGCAACCCTGCGAAGTCAACAGTTGTTTGCATTGGCCGTAGAAATCGGCGTCATCGAGCACCGGAGCCGCGGCTTCTTGGTCGTACAAATCGACATGCAAGACATCAATTTGTGAGCGCCAATAGGTATGCGCCACCACCTCGGCTGCGTCCCCCAAGACCACCGACAACTTGTCATCGTCGGCGGGCAAGCCAAACCAACTGCGACAAGCCCCAATGACTTGCGGGTTGAGCTCGATAGCGGTGGTTTGCATGCCCAAAACTTTGTAGCAATTTTTGGTTAGCGCTGCAGCCCCCAAACCCAGTTGCATGGCATGCAGTTGGCCTACCGCGTCAGGGTCGACAAACAACAGCCACGCTTGCATGCGTTGCACATAGTCCAAATGGATGGCGTTGGGTTTGCGGGTGTCCATGGAGCCTTGCACCCATACCGAGCCCAAATGCAAATAACGCACATTGCCGTGCTCGGAGATATTGACTTGCGGAAGGGTTTGCTTGCTGACCATTGAGGGATTGTCGCTGCTCGTCATTGCGCCGAAAACTCAGTTGATAGCCGCACGGCATGGGGACCATTTTGTGAGCGAGAGAGCAGCAAAATGCGTTCCCATGTCGGGTGGCTCACGTGTGAATTCAGGGCGCAACGATACCCAGCACCTCACGCACGTTGGCGGTGGTGGCAAGCTGTACTTCTTCCTCGCTAATACCGCGCAAATCGGCCAGCACTTGGGCGATGCGCGGAATTTGGTCTGGGGAGTTACGTCCTTGCGGCTGCCCATGGGCGCGGTCTTCGGCGGTCACATACAACCAATGCGGCGGGATGTCGGGTGAGTCGGTCTCTAGCACCAAGGCTTCTAAGGGCAAATGCGTGGCGAGCATTCTCAGTTGATGGGCGCGATCAAAGGTGAGAGCGCCGCCAAAACCTAGCTTGAAACCCATGGCGATGAACTGCTGGGCTTGCTGCAAGCTGCCATTGAAGGCGTGGGCAATGCCGCCCTTGACAGGTGTTTGGCGCAAACCTTTGAGCAGCACATCGGCGCTGCGCCGCACATGCATGATGACCGGCAAATCGTATTGCTTGGCCAGTTTCAGTTGCGCTCGGTAAAAAAGCTGTTGCCGCGCCATGTCCAAGCCGGGCACAAATCCGTCCAAACCTATTTCACCCACGGCCACCAAGCGCGGGTCAGCTCGGTGCTGTTGCAAGGCGACATTCAGTGTTTGCAAGTCGGCCTCACTGGCCTGCGGCGTGTACAGCGGATGGATACCCAAGGCGTAAACATCGCCGTGCTGGTGGGCGAGTTGGCGCACAACGTCAAAGTTTGCGACCTCCACCGCTGGGATGACGCATACATCTACCCCCGCTAGCCGTGCGGCTTGGCGCACCGCGTCGCGATCGGCAGCGAATTCCGGCGCATCAAGGTGGCAGTGGCTGTCTATCCAAGGCATGACTCTATTGTCTTGTTAATGGCTCACCCTTATCAGGTGCACAGCGCACAACCTTAAACCCCTGATTCCCAACACACTGGCTTGCCTTGATCAGATCAATAACAAATTTGTTAATATTCGCATGGACTATGTCATCCAATACTTCAGTGATCATGTGCAAAAGGACATCCTAAGTTTGCCTCCAACTTTGGCAGCTCGCTACGTAGTGCTGACGCGGCGCATGGTGGCAGTGGGACCGCATTTAGGCGAACCCCATACAAAAGCCATGGGTCAAAGTTTGTTTGAATTGCGACTCAAAGGTGCTGAGGGGATAGCTAGAGTTTTTTACTGCACCTTGATAGGACGCCGAATTGTCATGCTGCACAGCTTTGTCAAGAAAACCCAAAAGACACCGTCAAACGAATTGGCTGTGGCAATGATGCGAATGAAGAAAGTCAAACATGAAAACCCATGACCAAGTTATCAATACCCTGATGCGGCGTCCCCGCGTGAAAGCTGAGATCGAACGGATCGAACGCGAGGAGGGAGAATTATTGGACGCTTTACTCAAGGCTCGCATGGCAGCAGGACTCTCGCAGGCAGAACTGGCCAGGCGCATGGGCACACATGCACCTGCGGTCGCCAGACTGGAAAGAGCCTTAGCCACCGGCAAGCACTCCCCTTCTGTAGCTACCCTGCGTAAATATGTTCAGGCTTGTGGCAAACAGTTGCTGGTCAAAGTAGGTTGAAGTTGCAATTTAATCGGGGTCAGATCCCAATTTTTAAACCAAGCGCCCCGCCACCAAGCGCAATTGCCGATCGCACAGCCCGGCTAAACGCTCGTCATGGGTGACCACCACAAAGGCCGTACCTTGTTGTTTGGCCAGCTGCAACATCAGCGCAAACACGCTGTCTGCTGTGGCGCGGTCCAAATTACCTGTGGGTTCATCGGCCAGCACACAAGCTGGTTGGGTAACCAAAGCGCGGGCAATCGCTACCCGTTGTCGCTCCCCCCCTGACAACTCACTGGGCGTGTGATGCACACGCTGGCCCAAACCCACGGCCTCCAACATGGCCTTGGCTTGAATAGCGGCTTGCTCTCGCGGCATGCGGCGTATCCACAGGGGCATGGCCACGTTATCCAATGCGGTGAACTCTGGCAACAAATGGTGAAACTGGTAAACAAAGCCCAAATGCTGGTTACGCAAACGGCCTAGAGCCGTGGCGCTGAGTCCCTGCAAACCTTGGTCGAGCAAACGCACATGGCCGGCGGTTGGCGTGTCCAAGCCCCCTAGCAGGTGCAAAAGTGTGCTTTTGCCCGAACCCGAAGTGCCCACCACTGCCAGCGTCTCGCCAGCATGCACTTGCACATCGATGTCATGCAGCACCGTGACATCAATCACGCCTTCGTGAAAACGTCTGCCCAAACCCTGAGCTTGCAGCACCAACTTACTCATGACGCAACGCCTCCGCTGGGTCGATGCGGCTGGCACGCCAGCTGGGGTAGAGCGTGGCCACAAAGGCCAACAACAAGGCGATAACAACAACTGGGCCAATGTCGGCCCACTGCGGGTCGCTGGGCATGCGGCTGATGAGGTAAATGTCTTTGGGTAAGAAATTGGCGCCCAAGGCGTGTTCGATGGCCGGCACGATGGTGCCAATATTGAAGGCCACCAACAAACCCAATAGCAAACCCGACAAGGTGCCCACCACTCCAACCAGCGCACCTTGCACCACAAAAATACCCATGATGCTGGCGGGGCTCGCACCCAAGGTGCGCAAGATAGCGATGTCGGCTTGTTTGTCAGTGACCGTCATCACCAAGGTGCTGACCAAGTTGAAGGCCGCCACCGCCACGATAAGGGTGAGGATGATGAACATCATGCGCTTTTCTATTTGCACCGCGGCGAACCAACTGCGGTTGGCGCGGGTCCAATCGCGCACCATCACATCGTCGCCCAAGAGGGGTGAGAGTTCGGCCGCCACTTGCCGCGCCAATTGCGCGTCTTTCAATTTCACGCGGATGCCGTTGGGCCCTTCAAGGCGGAAGATACGTTGCGCGTCCTCGATGTGCAGCAAGGCCAATGTCGCATCGTATTCATAATGACCCGAGTCCAGCAAGCCCACCACTGTCAATTGCTTCAAACGCGGCACCACGCCCGCGGGCGTGACCTGCCCACCAGGCGCTACCAAGGTGATGTGTTCGCCTGCCTTCACACCTAAGGCCCGGGCCAATTCGCTGCCCAACACCACGCCAAAACCACCGGCTTGCAGTTGATTGAGCACTTCTGTGGGCATCTGTGCAACAGCCTCGGTCACCCGCACTTCTTGCGCGGGGTCAATGCCACGCACCACCGCGCCGCGCATGTCCTCGCCTTGGGCCAACAAGCCCTGTGACAACACAAAGGGAGCGCTGGCCACCACCTGCGAATGCAAGCTCAATTTGTTTTGCAGGGCCGGCACATCAGCCAGAGCTGCGCTGCTGTAAGCCAAAACCTCCACATGCGACAACACGCCCAGCATGCGGTCGCGCACCTCTTTTTGAAAGCCATTCATCACGCTCAAAACAATGATGAGGGCGGCCACACCCAAAGCAATGCCCAGCATGGACACCGAGGAAATGAAAGAGATAAAGCGGTTTCGGCGGGCGGCCCGGCCAGCACGGGTATAGCGCCAACCCACCAACAACTCAAAAGGCATGTGTGAAAGATTCATTGCAGGGAGATTGTGGCATCTTGCACAATCCTCTGTATGACTGATGTTGCGCCTTTGACCATTGTTGCTTTCGCCCTCCCCCAAGGCTTGGCTCTTCATCACCCCGATCGTGTGCATTGGCAACAGGCGTTTGACAGATTGAGCAAGCCCGAATTACTGATGCCCTTGCGCCAAGCCAAGCTGATCGAAAGGAAGACACTGTCAGCAACGGCGCACAGCGCCAGCCATGAAACAGCTTGGGCGCAAGCTTTGGGCTGGCAAGTTGCTGATGGCTTGGTGCCACTGGCCGCTGACGCTGCACGGTCCCAAGGTTTGCCATGCCCTGCTGAGCACGGATGGGCTTTTATGGATGCAGTGAACTGGCACATCAGCCAAGCTCAGGTGAATCTGACTGTTCCCAAGCCCATCACCCCAGAAGAATCCGCTGCTTTGCTGTCGGCCCTGCAAACGTTTTTAGCGCAAGATGGCATTCATTTACATGCTTGGCAGCCCGGGCGCTGGTTGGCACACTCCCCTTTGTTCAAAGACTTGCCAACTGTTTCTTTAGACCGGGTCAACGGCCAGCGCATAGATACTTGGTTTGAACACGACAGCATTGCCGAGCAAAACCCGGTTGAGCGACAACTGCGGCGTTTGCAAAACGAAATACAAATGCTGTTTTATACCCATGCCGTCAACGACAGCCGAGAGATTGCTTTGAATTCCGTTTGGTTCAGCGGAACCGGCGACTTGCCCAACAAACCCCATGCCAACGCCAAGCCTTCTGTTGTGTTGAACGACGACTTGCGAGAAGCATGGCTAAGCCAAACGCCCGATGTTTTTATTCCCGCTTTCAACACGGTGCTGCGAGACCTGATAGCCCCAGCATTGCGGCGGCAAGAACAAGTGCTGCTGTGCGAACCCGCACGCAGTGTTCTCTTGAACGCCAAACCTTCAGGTTGGATGCATCAGCTTCAAGCTTTGTGGCGCCGGCCAACGCTGTCGGAGGTTTTGCAATGAAACTGCAAGTACGCGATGTACCGCCAAGAAGCGTGTGGGCGTTGGAACAAAGCGGTGTACATCCTTTGTTGGCGCGTTTGTATGCAGCCCGCGGGGTACATGACGCACAACAACTGCGAACCGAATTAAGTTTGTTGCTGCCCCCCGCTGGACTCAAAGGCATAGACGCTGCAGCCAGCCTGTTGGCCAACGCCATTGCCCAACAACTGCGTATTTGCGTGGTGGCTGATTACGACTGTGACGGTGCCACCGCCTGCGCTGTGGCCTTGCGCGGTTTAAGCCTTTTGGGCGCGAACCACGTGAGCTTTTTGGTGCCAGACCGCGTGGTCGATGGTTATGGCTTAACCCCTGAGATTGCCAAGCGGGTTCATGCCAGCGGCGCGCAGGTGTTGGTCACGGTTGACAACGGCATTGCCAGCGTGAGCGGCGTGCAAGAAGCCCAGCAACTGGGCATGCAAGTACTGATCACCGACCACCATTTGCCGGGCAGCGAATTGCCCACGCCTGAAGCTTTGGTCAACCCCAATCAACCGGGTTGCACTTTTGACAGCAAAAGCATGGCGGGTGTGGGTGTGATGTTTTATGTCTTGCTGGCTTTGCGAGCGCTGATGCGCGAACGCGGTGTTTTCGGCAAAGACAGCGAACCCAAACTCGACAGCTTGCTGCCTTTGGTGGCCTTGGGGACGCTGGCTGATGTGGTGGTGCTTGACGCCAACAACCGTCGCTTGGTCTCTCAAGGCTTGCTGCGCATGCGTCGTGGCCACATGCCTGCGGGATTGGCGGCCTTGTTCAAAGTGGCTGCACGTGACCCTGCCCAAGCCAGCAGCCAAGACATGGGTTTTGCCATTGGCCCGCGCATCAACGCCGCCGGTCGCTTGTCAGACATGACCTTGGGCATTGAATGCTTGCGTACCGACGACCCCGAACTCGCCTCGCGCTTGGCCAACCAACTCGACGCCATCAACCGCGAGCGCAGAAGCCTTGAAGGCGATATGCGCGAGCAAGCATTGCTGTTGGCCGAGTCTTTGATGGACGCCGAAGAAGAGGCGCCTGCAGCCTTGTGCGTGTTCGATGAAGACTTTCACGAGGGCGTGGTGGGCATCATCGCGGGGCGTTTGAAAGACTTGCATTACCGCCCGTGTTTTGTGTTTGCCAGCAGTCAGTCCCAGGGGCAAGCGGTGCTCAAAGGATCGGGGCGCTCTATCGCTGGTTTTCATTTGCGCGATGCCTTGGACGCTATAGCCAAACGCCATCCCCATTTACTGCTGCGCTTTGGCGGTCACGCCATGGCGGCGGGTTGCACTTTGTTGGAAGACGACTTGGCTCTGTTTGAGATGGCTTTGCAAGACATCGCCTCTGAATGGTTGGATGAGGCCACTTTGGCACAAACACTGGCCACTGACGGCAGTTTGCCGCAGCAGTATGTGCGCCCTGACTTGGTCAAAGATTTGCAATCTCAAGTTTGGGGACAAGGTTTTGCCGCGCCTGTTTTCCAAGACACGGTGCATGTGATGAGCCAAAAAATTGTGGGTAAAAAGCATTTGTCACTGAAGTTGCAACTGCATGGACTGGTGGTGGACGCTATTTGGTTTGGCCGAACGCAAAGCTTGCCCGTGCAAGCCACCTTGGCCTACCGGCTGGACATCAACCACTGGCAAGGCATGGACAAAGTGCAGTTACAAATTGAAGCCATGCAGCCCTTCTACAATTGAGCTGTGTCTATCCTCAACGCTGATTTGCATTGCCACTCTGTCATCTCCGACGGAACCCTCACGCCCGAGGCGCTGGCTGCACGAGCACACGCCAACGGCGTGGAGCTGTGGTCCCTCACCGACCACGATGAGATTGGTGGACAAGCGCGTGCTTGCGCTGCCGCCCAAGCTTTGGGCATGGGCTATTTGCATGGCACCGAAATATCTGTTTCTTTCGCCGGACGCACCGTGCACATCGTCGGTCTGGGCTTTGACCCGCAGGACCCCCGCATGCAAGAAGGCTTGCGCTCCACCCGAGGCGGTCGCCACGACCGCGCCTTGGAGATGGCGGCGGGTTTGGCCAATGTGGGCATACACGGCAGCTTTGAAGGAGCGCTTACCTATGCAGGCAACCCCGACTTAATTTCTCGCACCCACTTTGCCCGTTACTTGGTTGAAACAGGCGTTTGCGCCGACACCTACGAGGTTTTTCGCCGCTTCTTAACAGAGGGCAAACCAGGCTATGTGGAACACCGCTGGGCAGGTCTTGGCAACGCAGTCAGCTGGATTCGCGAGTGCCTTGGCGTCGCCGTGATTGCCCATCCTGCACGCTACGACTTCACCCCCACCGAGGAATATGCGCTGTTTTCTGAATTCAAACGCCACGGTGGTCAAGCGGTGGAAGTGGTCACCGGCAGCCATTCGGCTGCTGAGGCTATTCAATACGCCGACATGGCCCGTGAGTTTGGTTTGGCTGCGTCAAGGGGAAGCGACTTTCACAGCCCCACCGAAAGCCGAACCGATTTAGGTGCGCTGCCATGGTTGCCCGGAAACCTGACACCGGTATGGGAACTGCTGGCCCACCGTATTCAGTAAGCGCAAGGGTTTCCCATGGCGCAATGGTTTCAAGTCCATCCGGACAATCCCCAAATTCGTTTGCTCAAGCAAGCTGCCGCTTTGCTCACCCAAGGCGGGGTGCTGGCGGTGCCCACCGACTCCAGTTACGCCTTGGTCTGTCACATCGACGATAAGGCCGCGATTGACCGTTTGCGCCAGATCCGTGGTGTCGACGATAAACACCACCTGACCTTGCTGTGCCGCGATTTGCGCGAACTCTCTTTGTATGCCAAGGTGGATAACCGGCAATTTCGTTTACTCAAGGCGGCCACCCCGGGTGCATACACCTTCATATTAGAGGCCACCAAAGAAGTGCCGCGCCGCGTAGCCCACCCGCAGCGCAAAACCATTGGTCTGCGCGTGCCGGACCACCTCACTTTGCTGGCTTTGCTGGAAATTCACGGCTCACCCTTGCTGGCCACTACTTTGATTCCCAAAGATGAAACCCAAGCGCTGAACGACGCCGACTTGATACGCCAACGTTATGAACACCAAGTCGCAGCGGTAATAGATGCCGGCGCTTGCAGCCTGCAAGCCACCACTGTTGTCGATTTGACAGGCATGAGCGATGGCGGCGAACCCGAAGTTCTGCGACAGGGTTTAGGTAAGTTAGAACTTTTGGGTATATAAAAATACCTACATAGTATTATTTCAAATGTATGTAAGTGCTAAAGGGCTTAAAAAAAAAGCTTTACCACATACTTTTAGCCAATAAATTGATAAAAATTAATGAGAGAATATATTTGTGAATTTCAATGAATTAATACAAACCGTTTCTACACATGCTATTCCAGTGCTGCTGGCTATCACGCTGCACGAGGCTGCACATGGTTATGCGGCTCGCCAATTGGGCGACGATACCGCCTGGCAAATGGGTCGCGTGACCCTCAATCCTTTTCCCCATATCGACCTGATAGGCACAGTCATCATGCCTTTGATGCTGTTTTTCGCCACATCTGGTCAGTTTTTGTTTGGTTATGCCAAGCCCGTCCCAGTGGACTTTTCCCGTCTTCACCATCCCAAACGCGACATGGTTTGGGTGGCTTTGGCCGGCCCAGCAGCCAATTTATTCCAAGCGTTTGCTTGGGCTGTGCTGATTTACCTGCTCTCGGGCATGGGCAGCGAAGAGCGCTTCTTCCTAGACATGGCCCAAGCCGGTGTGCTGGTTAATTTGGTGATGTTTGCCTTCAATCTGTTTCCTTTGCCGCCTCTCGATGGCGGACGTATCTTGGTGGGCTTGCTGCCTATGCGCTTGGCGCTAGGCTTTGCCAGCATTGAGCGCTACGGCTTTTTCATTGTCATGGGCTTGGTGCTGATGGGCGCGGTCAACACGTTTTGGATGCGACCCATCATGCAAGCCACCACCCAAGCGATTCAGTGGGCGCTTGAGCCTTTGGCCTCTTTACTTCAACTTTCACCATGACCGAGCGCGTACTTTCTGGCATGCGTCCCACGGGTGCGCTTCATTTGGGCCACTACCACGGCGCCTTGAAAAACTGGGTGCGTCTGCAATCCGAGATGGAGTGTTTTTATTTCGTCGCCGATTGGCATGCTTTGACCACGCACTATGAAAGCCGCGACGTCATTGAGAAAAGCGTTTATGAAATGGTCATCGACTGGCTGGCCGCCGGTTTGGACCCGCAAAAGTGCACCATCTTCTTGCAAAGCCGCATTCCTGAGCACGCTGAGTTGTTCACTTTATTGGCCATGGGCACACCTTTAAGTTGGCTAGAACGGGTGCCCACCTACAAAGACCAAATCGAGAAGCTCAAAGACAAAGACCTCACCACTTATGGTTTTTTGGGCTACCCCTTGCTGCAAGCTGCCGACATCCTCATTTACAAAGCCCGCCATGTGCCGGTGGGTGAAGACCAGGCCAGCCATGTCGAATTGACGCGTGAAACCGCCCGCCGCTTCAACCATCTGTACGGTCGAGAGCCCAATTTCGACACCTTGGTACAAGACTGCTTGGCCAAGTTGTCCAAAGACAGCGTCAAACGCTTTGAAAAATCGCGTAAACAATTTCAAGAAACAGGTGACGCCAAAGCTTTGGAGGGCGCGTTGGGCTATTTGAAAACCGCGCCTGAACTCAACGACCATGACCGCGAGCGCTTGGAAGGTTATTTCAAAGGCACGGGCAAGGCGGTGCTGACCGAGCCGCATGCCTTGCTGACCCAAGCCAGCAAACTGCCAGGCTTGGATGGCGCCAAGATGAGCAAAAGCTACAACAACACCATTGCCATGCGTGAAGACAAGGCCAGCATAGAGACCAAGGTCAAGCGCATGCCCACCGATCCGGCCAGGGTCAAACGCAGCGACGCGGGCAACCCCGAACGCTGTCCGGTTTGGCAATTTCATTTGGTTTATTCACCGGTCGCCACCCGCGATTGGGTGCAAACCGAGTGCGTGCGTGCAGGCATTGGTTGCCTTGAATGTAAGCAACCCGTGATCGACGCCATCATTGCTGAGCAACAACCTATGTTGGCGCGAGCAGAACCTTTTGTTTCCAATCCTCGACTTGTTCGTGATATCGTTGATGCTGGAACACAGCGTGCACGAGTCACGGCGCAAGAAACCATGCGCGATGTGCGCGAGGCCATGGGCCTGAACTACTAAGAAAAGAACGGAGAATATTTATGAGCCTTTACGTTATTGATGACCACCCCATGGTCCGCCAAATGATTGGCATGCTGTTGCGCCGCCTGCGCCCAGCATCTAAAGTGGTTGAATTGGAAAAATTCAGCGAACTGCAAGCTGCACTCATTAAAAATGGCGAGCCCGAGTTGTTTGTGCTCGACCTCTTGCTGCCTGGCGTCAAAGGCGCCACCGCCATTTCGGATGTGAAAAAAATGTACCCCGACATTCCTTTGGTGGTGTTGTCGGCCATGCCCTCGGGCGAAGCACGCGACGCCTGCCTTGAAGCGGGCGCCGATTTGTACATTGAAAAATCCACCGATACCGCTGAGATTTCTGCGGCCATCCAAGACATCTTGAAGTCTGATGATGCAGAAGACGATGCCGAAGTGGTGGTGATTGGCGACATCAAGTTGTCCAAGCGCCAAAAGCAGCTCATTTTGATGCTGGACCGCGGCTTGTCCAACCGCGATATCGCCGCTGAACTCACCATCAGCGAACACACGGTCAAGGTGCATCTGTGGCGCTTGTTCCGACGTTTAGGCGTTAAAAGCCGTACCCAAACCCTGCACTTTGCGCGCACCCACGGTTTGTTGATGGGCTGATGCCCGTCTTGCTGGTGCAGCCCTTATTTGCTTAAGGGCTGTGCAATCACCAAGTTCAGCTTTTCCTTGGCTCCGGGTTTGATCGGGCCCGCGCTCACCCCGAGGTCGCCTGGTTGCGCCATGGCGTTACCGCTTCTGGAAATACGCGCTCTGACCATCACCGAGCTGATACTCGAGAGTTTCATTTGCGGGTTCATCGCCATGCTGTCGTCCAACACAAAGTCGTAAGGTAATTTATCGACTGTGGTGCGCACAATCGCCAAAGGCATGCGCGGACCATCGGCTGCATTGGCGTAAATAAACACCGTGTCATTGGGCGACACCTGCGAGGCCAAACTGGGGTCAAGGCTTACCCGCCCCGCAATCCGCTCAGCCCCTGGCGCGGTCTTGCCCTTGGCGGGCTTGGCTTGCATGGCAGACGCTTGTGGCGCTTGGGCAACCACGGTGTCGGGGTCCAGCGGGGGCATGTTCAAGCGCTCACGCGCTTTGTTGATGGCCTCGACCAAGGCAGGCAGGTCAGGCGACGAAGCCGGTAACAAACCACGTACCTTGTCCCAGTATTTCAGCGCGTCTTGAAATTGACCTTGCGAAAACGCGGCACTGCCGGCGAGCAACAAAGCATTGCCATGCTCGGGGTCGGCTTTGAGAACACTTTGAATGATGCTCCAAGGTTCACCCTCGAATTTGCCTTGGTTTTTTTGCGCCAGCACCTCGGCGCGTTCAATCCGCACATCGTCATTGGCAGCAAGCGACAAAGACTTTTTGAATGCTTCTTCTGCGGGGTCTAAATGCCCCAAGGCTCGCTCTATGCGCCCCATCATCACCCAGCCCTCGGCGTTGTTGGGGTTCTCGCTCAAGCGTTGGCGCAGCTGATCGGCCATGGATTGCAGTTTGTCCGTTGAGATTTGCTCGTCGCCCCCAACTTGATTGGCCAGCACGGGGTCTATACCCACCGGTGTACCCACGACAAAATACAAAGTAAAAGACAACAACGGAATGACCAAGGCCAAACTGCTGCCTAAAATTTTCCAACGCGGCAGAACCACAGCGGCAGCAGCAGTGGCCGAAGCGGTTTTGGTCGGCGTGTCTTCTAAAAGGCGCTGGGTTAACTCTTCGTGCGAAGTATCAAAGCCAGCTTGGTCTAAGGTGCCTTGGGCCAATTCGTGCTGAAGCTCAGCCAAATGCTCGCGATACACAGCCACGTGCGACAACACGCTGTCACGTTCACTGGCCAGCAAACCCGCCAGCGAGGCGCGACGCAAACTCCACGCAAGAATAGCCACCACCCCAACGCACATCAGCGCCGCCCACACCAAAAACCATTGCACCGCGTTCATTCAATCTTTCAAAAGTTGTTCTGCCTGCGCTCGCTCTTGCGCATCAAGACGGGGAGAAGTGCCTTGCTTGCGCAAGCGCAAATAACGCCACAGGCCATAAACAGCCAGCCCCAACAAAAGGAAAGGGCCAAACCACAAAGGCCAGGTGAGAGGTTTGAGCGGCGGTTTGTAAAGCACGAAGTCGCCATAGCGATCAACCAAATAGGTTTTGATCTCGGCATCGGTTTTGTTGTCGCGTATGAGTTTGCGAACCTCGCGGCGCAAGTCTTCGGCCAACTCGGCATGCGATGAAGCCAAGGACTCGTTTTGACACACCAAGCAACGCAGTTCTTCTGCAATCACCACCAAGCGGGCCTCAACTTGCGGGTCTTGCGCCATGGGCTGCGCTTCGCCCCCATGGGCTAAACATGCGATGGCGCCCAAGCACCAAACCACAAGGAACTGCTTCATACCGGCGTGTCCAGTTGCTGTATCAAGGGGAGTATGGTGTCGATCAAGACTTCCGGCGTGACCGGCCCGACGCGTTTGTAGCGAATGATGCCTTGCTTGTCGATGATGTAGGTTTCAGGCACGCCGTACACGCCATAGTCGATACCCACACGCCCATCCAAATCCAGCACCGAGAGTTTGTAAGGGTCGCCGGCTTTTTGTAAAAACTTCTGGCTGCGCTGTCTGGCCAGCAGCAATTTGGCTTCTTCACTCAAAGCACCCGTCGCCTGGTCGCCCGCTTGAATTTCTTTGTAACTCAAGCCAACAATGGGGACCTTATGGTTTTTGGAAAACTGCACCAGCAAAGGGTGCTCCTCGCGACAAGCCACACACCAGGTTGCCCAAACATTGAAGACCCACACTTGGCCCAACATATCGGCGGGGCTGAAAGGCTTGTCACCACTCAGGGTCGGCAAGCTGAAATCAGGAGCCGGTTTGCCCACCAATGGAGAAGGTATTTCATGTGGATCGCGCATCAAACCCACGCCTAAGAAAACCACCAAGGCCGCAAACAAGACCAGCGGGAGCAAAAACTTTTTCATGCCGCGCCTGACAAAGCCTCGCCCGCCGTGCGCACGGATTGTTGGTTGGTGTTGCGACGGTAGCGCCTGTCCAAAGCGGCCAAGACACCGCCAAAGACCATGATCAGCACGCCCGCCCACAACCAAGGCACAAAGGGTTTGTAATAAACCCGCATGCTCCATGACGGTGTGTCACCCGCCACAGGGTCGCCCAAAGACACGTACAAATCACGCAGCAAACCCGAATCGATGGCGGCTTCGGTCATGGGCATGGCGGTGGAGAAATAACGCCGCTTTTGCGGACGCAAGACTTCAATCACCTGATCGTTTTTCAACACCTCCACCTTGGCTTGCAAGGCTTTGTAATTGGGTCCCATCACGTCTTCAACACCCGCCAGACGGAAGGTGTAGGGTGCGATGGTGACGGTGTCACCCAGCGCCATGCGCACATCGCGCTCGACCTCATAAGACTTCACGCCGGTGATGCCCAGCACCAAAACCGACATGCCAAAGTGCGCCATGTGCATGCCCCAAAACGAGCCACCAATGCGCCCCGGTTTGCGCAAACGCTCGACCACATGCTGCAAACTGCCCAAGGCCACCCACATGCCTAAAAAGATGCCCAGCATGGTGCCGGCTGACCAACTGCCCAAGGCAAATGGCAACACCAGCGCCAGCAACACAGCCCCAGCGCCCACAAACCGCAAGCGCCAAAACACCTCGCTCATGCGCGCCTCGCGCCAATGCGCCACCGTACCCGGCACCAACACAAACAGCAAAGGCACCATGAGTGGCGCAAACACCAAATTGAAATACGGTGGCCCCACCGACAACTTGCCTAAATTGAGCGCATCAATAATGAGTGGGTAAAGGGTGCCCAACAACACCGCACCGGTTGCCACCACCAACAATACGCTGTTGAGCAAAAGAAACGATTCACGCGACACCAAGCCCATGCTGCCGCCCAAGGTGACTGCAGGCGCGCGCCAAGCGAACAAGGTAAGCGACGCACCCACCACCACCGCCAAAAAGACCAGAATAAAAATGCCACGCGAAGGATCGGCCGCAAACGCATGCACCGAGGTGAGTACGCCAGAGCGAACCAAGAAAGTGCCCAACAAAGACAAGGAAAAAGCCGCAATAGCCAACAGCACGGTCCAGGCTTTGAAGCTGCCACGTTTTTCCGTGACCATCAGCGAGTGAATGAGCGCAGTGCCCACCAACCACGGCATGAGCGACGCGTTTTCAACCGGGTCCCAAAACCACCAACCGCCCCATCCCAATTCGTAGTACGCCCACCATGAGCCCAAACCAATGCCAAAGGTAAGGAAGGCCCAAGCAATGACGGTCCAAGGGCGCGACCAGCGTGCCCACGCGGCATCAAGCCGCCCCGACAGCAAAGCGGCAATGGCAAACGCAAAGGCCACCGACATGCCCACATAACCCATGTAAAGCATGGGCGGGTGAATGACCAGGCCTGGGTCTTGCAACAAGGGGTTGAGGTCTCGCCCATCGGCCGGCATGGGAAAGAGTCGATCAAACGGGTTGGAGGTGGTCAAGATGAACATCAAAAAACCTACCGACACCAAACCCAAAACACTTAGCACACGCGCCACCATGGCCAAGGGAAGGCTGGCCGAAAAAATCGCCACCGCCGCTGTCCAGCCGCTGAGCATGAGCATCCACAACAACAAGGAACCTTCGTGGCCGCCCCACACAGCTGCAAACTGGTAGGGCTTGGGCAAGAGGGTATTGGAATGCTCGGCGACGTACTTCACCGAGAAGTCGTTGCTTAAAAAAGAAGACGCCAAACAAGCAAACGCAAAAGCCACCAAGACAAATTGCAGCAAGGCAGCTGGACGCGCCAAGGACTGCCACACCACTTGATGGCGCAAAGTGCCCATCAGCGGCACAGTGCCCAGCAACAGGGCGATAACGGCAGACAACACCAAGGCAAATTGACCTAGTTCAGGAATCATGGTTTGGCAGCTTTCAAGGTTTCACAGATTGCGCGGCACGGGCCTGCGCAGCTTTATCTAAGGCGTGTTGCGCCTCGGGGGGCATGTAATTTTCGTCGTGTTTGGCCAGCACTTCGGTAGCTATCAACAGGCCTTGCGCATCCAAGCGACCTTGCGCCACCACGCCCTTGCCTTCTTTGAACAAATCGGGCAATAAACCACTGTAACGCACCGCTATTTCTTGGGCCGTATCGGTGACCACAAAGCTCACATCCGTACCGTTGCGTTGCAGGCTGCCCACTTTGACCAAGCCGCCGATGCGAAAGGTTTTGTTTTGCGGTGCCTCGCCATTCAGCACTTGGGTGGGTGTGAAGAAAAACACCAAATTGCTTTGAAACGCATTGAGCACAAAGGCCGCAGCAGCAGCCAGCACCAATACACCTCCTGCAATCAAGGCAAAACGGGTTTGACGGGGGCTGAGTGTCATGTTTTCTCCGACAAGTGTTCAGTGCGCGCCAAAGCCAATGCATTCATGTGGGCGATGCGCGCTTGCCAAATTTCTAGCAACAGCAACAAAGCCGTCATGCCCATGCTGCCCCACACATACAAGCCGTAGCCACCCATGAACCAAAAATCTGACCAACTCTCCCACCTCATGCTTTGACTCCTGCAACTTCGGGCAAGGCTTGCACCCAGTCGGTGTGGCCTTCACGCTCGATGATGAGGGTGCGCACGCGATAGCACACGATGGCCAAGGTGTAGGCCCACATGGCCAAGGCCATGAGCAACATGCCCCACAACATCAACTGCGCCATGCTGGCTGAGCGAGTCAGTGACACAGAGGCACCTTGGTGCAAGGTGTTCCACCACTTCACTGAGAAATAAATGATGGGCACATTGATGGCGCCCACAATGGCAATGAGTGCACCAGCACGGTCGGCACGGCGCACATCGTCAATGGCTGAGGTGAGGGCCATATAGCCCAAATAGAGAAAAAACAAAATCAATTCTGAGGTGAGGCGTGCGTCCCATACCCACCATGCGCCCCACATGGGCTTGCCCCATAAAGCGCCGGTCCACAAAGACAAGAAAGCAAACATGGCACCCGTAGGCGCCAAAGCGCGGGTCATCATGCCCGACAAGCGGGTGTTGAAGGTCAGGCCCAAGACACTCCAAAACGCCATAGACAAATAAATGACCATGGACATCCAAGAAGCAGGTACGTGCACAAAGATGATGCGGTAGCCCTCGCCTTGTTGGGCGTCGGTGGGGGCCAAGCCAAAGCCCACCCACAAGCCTGCCATGGTCAGCGCCAAAGCAATCGCTGCCAACCAAGGCCACAAGCGCCCAGCCAACCCATAAAAGGTCTGCGGGGCAGCGTAATAAAACCAGCGCACTGTCATGAAATTATTCCAAGGCAATGCGCAAAGCCGCACTGCACGCCCAAGGGCTGAAAAAGACCGCTGGCAACAACATAGCCAACAAGATGGATACATGGGCTTGCGCCCCCAAACCGCTTTGCATGGCTTGCACTGCCCCTGCACCAAACACCAACACAGGCACAAACAAAGGCAACACCAGCAAGGCAATCAACACACCGCCGCCGCGCACGCCCAAGGTGAGAGCTGCCCCCACCGCACCGATGCAAGACAAGACCGGAGTTCCCAACAACAGCGAGAGCGACAACATGCCCAACACATCCGGCGGCAAATCAAACTGCAAACCCAAGACGGGCGCTAATGCTACCAAGGGCAGGCCTGAAACCAACCAATGCGCGCAGATTTTCCCCAAGACCAAAAGGCCTAAAGGATGAGGGGACAGCATCAGGTGTTCAAGCGAGCCGTCGCGCCAATCGTTTTCAAACAAACGTGGCAAAGACAATATGCTGGCCAGCAAAGCGCCCACCCACAACACACCGGGGCCAATTTGTCGCAGCATGGCGGCTTCGGGGCCAATCGCCAACGGAAACAAGGCCGCCACCACCACGAAGAAAAACAAAGCACTCAAGACCTCGGCTTTGCGCCTGTAAGCTAAGCGCAAATCGCGTGCCACCAAGCTGAAAAAAGCGTTCATGGTGTCAAGGTCCGCTGCAGCACAGAGGAACCTAAGTTGACCCCTTGATGGCTGGTGAAAAGAAGCAAGCCGCCTTGTTGCAAATGCGCTTGCAGTACCTGTTGCAAAGCTTGCACTGCCGCGCCATCAAGCGCGACAAACGGCTCATCCAACACCCACAGCTTGGCTTTAGACACTTGCAGTCTTGCCAGCGCCACGCGTCGCTTTTGCCCTTGCGACAACACGCGCAGCGGCAAATGCGCCTTAGCCCCTAGACCCTGCGATTGGATCGCGTCAAAGGCTTGTTGGCGGCTGACAGCCTGACCCGCCAACACCGATACGGTTTGCAGGTTTTCCACCGCCGAGAGTTCGTCTTTCAGGCCCAGGCTGTGACCCAAGTACAGCAAGTCGCCAAAGAAAGCATGTCGCACTTCGGCAATGGCTTGCCCGCCCCAACGCACCTCGCCGCTGGCCGGCTGCGACAAACCGCTGACCATGCGCAGCAAGCTGGTTTTGCCCGAACCGTTGTCGCCCTCGATGTGCATGGCTTGACCCGCTTCCAAGCTGAAACTTTGCGTGGCAAACAAGGGGCGACCACCGCGCTCGCAACCCAAGGCGATGACTTGGAGTTGGCTCATACCCAAAACGTGCCCGCCAAGGTCACCACTTTGGCACCGGTGCTGATTTTGAAACGCGCTATGCCAGCACTGCGCCCGGTATTGATGCCGCCCATGTCGAGGCTGCGAATACCACGCTCTTTCAATGCCTCCATGCCTTTGTACAGCAAGAGGTTGTGCGCATGTGCGTCGCGTCCGGCATCGCTGGTCCAACCAATTTGGTAGGTGGCGGCTTGGCCATGCAACAAAAACATCATGCCCGCCACGCGGTCGCGCCCGATGTCGGCGCGCAAGCTCAACACATTGTGGCCAGGCTGTTTGCGCGAGGCAATGTAAGCATCAACAAAATGCAGCGGCATGCCTTGCAAACCGCGGTTGTCGCGCTGCTGTTGTTCGGCGTCCATCAACCAACGGTATTGGCCCACATTGGTGCCTACGCGGTGCACCGTCAGTTCAGATTTTTCAGCGCCACCCACGCGGTGGCGAAAGCGCTTTTCCAAGCCCGCACGCAGCTCTGGCATGGTGGCTTGAAGGTCTAGCAAGGCAGTGGAATAACCCGTCATCACCCGCTTGATGGAAGACAGCCCCAAGTTGTCGCCGCTGGGCTCGTCTGGCGTGACAAACAAAAACCGCAAACCTTTCACCGGCAAACTTTGGCGCATGCTGCGGTAAACATGGGCCTTGTCTTTGCCGCTAAGGGGCTGCAACCACAGCGGCCCACGCGTGCACAAAGCCACGCCGCCCAAATTGCCAAAACGGCGCACCACGCATTGCGCCAGCCCCACGGTTTGACCATCGGCTTGAATGACAGCACGAATGACGGTGCCGCCACTGACCAACATGGTCGAGCCATAAGCCCAGTCTTGTTGCAAAGGACCCGCCGCTTGGGCGTGGGCCGCGTCCCATGCGCCACTGTCTTGGGTGCCCCACTCCACCTTCATGTCGCCATACCTGCTTTGGTTAACATGCGCGCATGTGGAGCAGATTGTTCAAACGCACCCCTGTGCAAACCGTGATGGGCCATCGCTTGCCCGAGCCGCGCCTGACCTGGCAAGCGGGTTTGTGGGTGCTGGTGTACTTGGGACTGCCTTTGGTGTTGCTGGGCACGCTCATCGACCTGGCCATACAGCTGACCACCGGTATTTGCACCGGTTTGTGGTGTTTTTTCTAAAGCGTTGCCATTCATAAAGTGGGCATCTTAGCGGGTGGGCTGGTAGCTAAGGCAAATCTCATATTAAAGTCTTCTTTATAAAGATTGACTTTAATTAAAGAATTCTTTAATATTCACGCTTTAAATTAAAGTATTTTTATATATGCCTCGCATCACTGGCAGATACGCCTTATCAAGCACCACAGGGGAAGCCTTCAAGGCATTTATCCCTTATGACTTGCCGCCTATCGAGCCGGCGCTTGATGGCGCAGTTTGGGCTGGTTTAAATGAAGCTGCCTTAACGGCTTTGCAGCGCTTATCTGCAGTGGCTGGCTTGGTGCCTTCGGTTGACTGGTTGCTCTACAGCGCCATCCGCAAAGAAGCCTTGCTGAGTTCACAAATGGAAGGCACCCAAGCGACTTTGGTCGACTTGTTTGATGAAGAAGCGGGTTTGGCCATTAGCAATACAGACGACGTTGAAGAAGTGACCAACTACCTGAAAGCTTTTCAATGGGCACAAGGAGAAATTCGCAATGAAACAGGTTTGCCCATCAGTGTGCGCTTGTTGAATGAGGCGCACAGATTGTTGTTGCATGGGGCCAGAGGCTCAGGAAAACAACCGGGCGAATTGCGTCGCTCACAAAATTGGATTGGTGGCACACGGCCAGGCAATGCCGTATTTGTTCCAGCGCCTGCAGAGCAGGTACCCGACTTGTTAAGTGAACTTGAACGGTTCATACACACCCCCAGCTCAGACTTACCGGTTTTGGTTCACATAGCTTTGGTTCATGCGCAGTTTGAAACCATTCATCCTTATTTGGATGGCAACGGGCGCATTGGCCGCCTGTTAATCGCTGTTTTGCTGGAACATTGGCAACTGCTGCCCCAGCCTTTGATGTACATAAGCGGTTTTCTCAAGCTTCACCAATCGGAGTACTACCGTCGCTTGTCTGGCATTCGCACCGAAGGCGACTGGGAAGGATGGACAGTGTTTTTTCTGGAAGCGGTGCAAAGTGCGGCAACCCAATCTGAACAAGCGGTGGTGGCACTGGCGAATTTGGTCACGAATGACCGACGACGGTTGCTGGCCCACCCCAAAGCCAACGCCATAAGTTACCGATTGTTTGAGTTGCTGCCGACCATGCCACGATTCAATGTAGATCGGGTGTGTCAAAGTCTTCACACCACCTTTCCCACCGCGAGTGCCGCCATCAAACTGCTGGAACAGTTGGGTATGGTGAGTGAGTTAACCGGAATGAAAAAGAACCGCACGTACAGTTACGCGGCTTATATTGAACTGCTCAGTCAATGAGCCAACTGGCGAAATTCTCCATGACAACCCCCTCCCCCCAATCCCTCTCCGGCCTTCTCCCCTTCGTCAAACCCTATAAAGGTCGCGTGGCCTTGGCAGGGCTGTTTTTGCTGCTGGCCGCGGGTGCCACCTTGGCGTTTCCCTGGGCTTTGAAACAGTTGATAGACCAAGGCCTGACGGGACCGGGCAGTGCCGAACGCTTGGCGGGTCAATTTGCCCAATTGTTTGGCGTGGCAGCAGCCTTGGCGCTGTTTTCGGCAGCGCGTTTTTACACCGTTACTTGGCTGGGCGAGCGCATCACCGCAGATGTGCGCAACGCGGTGTACGGCCATGTGCTGAAACAAAGCCCGGCGTTTTTCGAGACCACGCAAACCGGCGAGGTGCTGTCACGCTTGTCGAACGACACCACGCTTGTGCAAACCGTGGTGGGCTCGTCCCTGTCTATGGGTTTACGCAATATGGTCATGGGCGCAGGCGCTTTGCTGATGCTGGTCTACAACCACCCCATGATGATGGTGCAAGTCATTGGCCTCTTGGTGTTGGTTGTGTTGCCCAGCGTCGCCTTGGGTCGGCGTGTTCGCAAGCTCTCACGCGCCAGCCAAGACCGTGTGGCCGACGCCAGTGCACTTGCCGCTGAAGTGATGAACGCCATTCCCGTGGTGCAAAGCTATACCGCTGAAGCCCGCGAGGCCAAGCGCTTTGTGGACTCTACCGAGCAAGCCGTGAAAACCTCTTTGCGCCGCGCCTTGGCGCGTTCGGTGCTGGTGGGCTTCATTATTTTGGCCAGCAGCGCCGCGCTGTTGTGGGGCTTATACCAAGGCACGCTGGCGGTGCGCGACGGCAGCATGAGCGCGGGTGAGTTGGGGCAAACCGTGGTCTATGTGATTTTGCTGGCCAGTGCGTTTGCGGTGCTGGGCGAGGTGTATGGCGATTTGCTGCGTGCCGCCGGTGCCACCGAGCGTTTGATGGAATTGCTAGGTACAAGGTCTGTGATCACAACGCCTGCAAAACCCTTGCAAGCCGCTTGGCCTGAGCGCGGTTCATCCTTGTCATTGCAGGCTTTGAATTTTCATTACCCCTCACGACCACAAACCTTGGCATTGGCGGGGCTGAACGGCGACATCCATGCGGGTCAAACCGTGGCCATCGTGGGCCCCAGTGGTGCGGGCAAAACCACGCTGTTTGGTTTACTGCTGCGTTTTTACGACCCGCAAGCGGGGCGCATTGTGCTTGACGGCGTGCCTATCAGCGACATGGATTTGCATGATTTACGTGAACGCATTGGCATCGTGCCGCAAGAGCCGGTGATTTTTTCTGGCAGCGCCATGGACAACATCCGTTATGGCAAACCGCAGGCTAGCGACGACGAAGTGTTGGCCGCTGCCAAAGCCGCATTTGCCGACGAGTTCATCGTGCAACTGCCACAGGGCTATGACACTTTCTTGGGTGAAAAAGGCGTGCGCTTATCTGGCGGTCAGCGCCAACGCATCGCCATAGCTCGCGCCATGCTGAAAAACCCGCCGCTGCTGTTGCTGGACGAAGCCACCAGTGCGCTGGACGCGCACAGCGAACGCATGGTGCAAGCGGCCCTGGAAACCGCTATGCAAGGCCGCACCACGCTGGTGATTGCCCACCGCCTCGCCACCGTACAAAAAGCCGATGTGATTTGGGTGTTAGACCACGGCGCTTTGGTGGAACAAGGCACCCACACCGAGTTGGTAGCCAAGGGCGGTTTGTATGCGAGCTTGGCGGCGCTGCAGTTCAATCAAAGTTGAATGGCATGACCACCCCTACAACACCAAACACCGCCATCGATTCCCGTCAAGCGGCCTGGCGGTTGCTCACCACCTTGCTGCTGATGTTGTTGGGTAACAGCGGGATGTATGTGGTGTCTGTGGTGCTGCCTGAGGTGCAAACCGAGTTTGGTGTCACACGCGCAGACGCTTCCATCCCCTATACCTTGAGCATGTTGGGCTTTGGCATTGGCGGCATGTGGATGGGGCGCTGGGCAGACCGCTTTGGCATTGCACGGGTGGCGGCCTTGGGCGCACTTGGCGTGGCCAGCGGTTTTGTGTTGGCGGGGGTTTCGGGTGGCATCGTGGGTTTTGCGTTGGCGCAAGGCTTGCTGGGTTTGCTGGGCATTGCCTCCACTTTTGCGCCGCTGTTGGCCGACACCGCGCAGTGGTGGAACAAACGCCGTGGCATTGCTGTCGCGGTGTGCGCCAGTGGCAATTATTTGGCCGGCACTTTGTGGCCACCCATCGCGCAATGGGGTGTGACCCAAGTGGGATGGCGTACCACCTATTTATGTATTGGCTTGTTTTGCGGCATTGGCATGGGCTTGCTCGCCCTGCGTATGCGCACCCCACCGCCTCCAGCTGCAGCAGCCACAGTCAACCGCCAAGGTGTGGTGGCGTCAGACCGGCCCTTTGGAATGTCGGTCATGCAAGCGCAATGGTTGTTGAGTGTGGCCGGAGTAGCTTGTTGCGTGGCCATGGCCATGCCGCAAGTGCACATCGTGGCCTATTGCAGCGACTTGGGCTTTGGCGCTGCGCGGGGCGCCGAAATGTTGTCGCTGATGCTGGCCTGCGGCATCGTCAGCCGCTTGGTGTCGGGGGTGATTTGCGACCGCATAGGCGGCATTCGCACCTTGCTGCTGGGATCGGCCTTGCAAGGTATTGCGCTGATGATGTTCTTGCCCTTCGATGGTTTGGTGCCGCTGTACTTGGTGTCGGCCATGTTCGGTTTGTTTCAAGGCGGCATCGTGCCCTCTTACGCCATCATTGTGCGCGAGCATTTCCCCGCCAAAGAGGCCGGCGCACGCACCGGCACCATCATCATGGCGACCTTGGTCGGCATGGCGCTGGGCGGGTGGTTGTCCGGCAAGATATTTGATGTGACGGGTTCTTACCACGCAGCTTTTATTAATGGCATTGCTTGGAACGCGCTGAACTTTGGCATTGTGTTGTGGCTATACAGGAGGTCGCGCATCGCAAATTGATTGTCAGTATCCGATTTTTAATATAAAGTAATTATTTTTAACATATATATTCTTTATGTATATCAAAAAATGTTTACTATTTGGCTGCATTTTCACTTCTGCGGCTTTCGCCCAAGACAGAGCGTGGCAGTACACAGGGGGGGCCATGTTGACCTCGGGTGGTGACTCTCTTTTAAAGGGTCGATACACCGATGGAACCAAAGTTGATATCACCGCGGGCAGTCTTGTCGATCTGCGCTTTGGGGTCAATGTCAGCCTGAGGCCCACGGTAGATTTACAAACAACCTTGGGCATCCACAATGACGGCATATTTTCCTCCGATGTCTTGAGAGCCCTTATGGCCGCCGCCTAGCAGCAAGATAATTTGCAAGTCTTGCTTACCCACATAGACACGCAGCCCAACCCCCCAATGGATTTTGATCTCACCGATTCCTTGAAACCATTTGATGCTGCCCACATTCCCTTGTTCAATTCGAGCCAATGCCACCTGCACTTTGACAGCCGAAACATGGTCGAGCTTGCTAAACCACTTTCCAAACGGACTTGAACCATCGTCAAGCAAGAGTTCACGGATCTGAAAGACGCCCAAAGGTAACATATACGTTCCTATCGATCAAGGTGTTTCCCTTGATTTCAAGGGCATAACAAGCCTAAGAATGTTTGATCCCGGGGCTTGTTAGCCGTACTTTGAATGTAGATGAGTGGGACTTAAGAACCCATAACCTCCTTGGCGCGGATTGACAACAGCAAGTTCAAAACCGCTTTGGGCAAAGGCAAGATGCTGTCCAATTCATATGGCGTCCCCACCAAATACGCCTCCAACTGCAACCTACCCTGTTGCTTAAGGGTAGTTGATCTTGATCTGCCCATTTGGCATTTCAAGTTTCAATGAGCTACGACTCTTTTTTTGTATGTGCGGGTTACAAAAAACCTATCCATACTTACCCCGCACACCGCTTTATTAGCTTTAAATTGAACCCATGCAAACAATGTGACACTTGCTGATTATTCTCAAATAATTAGTCTCAAATCGGTAAATACAAAATGAAAAAAAAGTTGGTACAAAACCTCACAAACACCTTTGAAGGCCATGCACAACAAACCGAAAAGGGTGTGGAGTTCTGGTTGGCTCGTGATATTCAACACCTGCTGGGTTACGTCGAATGGCGCAACTTTGGACTCGTGGTCAGCAAAGCCAAAACAGCCTGTGAAATCAGCGGGCAACTTGTCAAGGATCATTTTGTTGACGTCAACAAAATGGTTGAGTTGGGCTCAGGCGGTCAACGCGAAATAGACGACATCATGCTCACCCGTTATGCGTGCTACGAATAATACTCAGTAAGTCTCCAGCTGCAACCTACCCTCTTGCTTCAAACCAGCCTCCACAGCCGTCCAGTCCAAACCCGCGCCCACGGCAATGTCTTGCAAAGCCTGCAACACACCCTCTTCCATGGCTTTCAAACCGCAGACATAAAAATGGGTTTGCGGGTCTTTCAGAAGCTCGGCCAACGACGCTGAGGCATCGCGCATCGCGTCTTGCACATAGCGTTTGGGCTGACCCGGGGTACGTGAATACGCAAAATGAATGTCGATGAAATCTTTAGGCAGCTTTTGCAGCGGGCCAAAGTAAGGTAACTCTTGCTGGGTGCGGGCGCCAAAAAACAGCAACAGCTGACCACCATCGTATTTGCCGCTGGCTTTCAAGCGGCGGCGCCACTCGGTCATGCCACGCATAGGGGCGCTGCCGGTGCCGGTGCAAATCATCACGAGGTGGCTGCCGAGATGGTTGGGCATCAAGAAACTGCTGCCAAATGGGCCAATCACTTGCACCGTGTCACCAGTTTTCAAATCACACAAAAAGTTAGACGCCACGCCTTTGACGGGCTGCCCTTGGTGGTCTTGCACCACGCGTTTCACAGTGAGTGAGAGGTTGTTGTAACCCGCCCGCTCGCCATTGCGCGGGCTGGCGATGGAATATTGCCGTGCATAGTGCGGCTTGCCGTGGGCGTCCACACCTGGCGGGATGATGCCAATCGACTGACCTTCCAGCACGGGAAACGGCAAGCTGCCAAAGTCGAGAACGATGTGGTGGGTTTCGTTGTCGGTGCCGGCCTCGTTGACCTGCATATTGCCCACTACTTTGGCGCTGATGGGGTTCTTAGGTCCATACAAATTGGTTTGGGCGGGCTCTGCAGACCGTGGCGGCACGCTGGCTGGCACGGGCAAGCTGGCCGCTGGGCTTTGCAAAGCCTCCAAAGCTTGCACAGCAGGCAACTCGTCCCAGGTCAGTTGCTCGGCAACAGTGAAAGCCTTGCTGCGCAACACCGGCAACCAATGGTCAATCGAACCCGTGGGACACGGCGGCACACAAGCCATGCAGTGGTTGCAAAGATCTGCGTCCACCACATAGTTGCGGCTGTCGTGGGTGACCGCACCCACAGGGCAAGTGGCCTCGCAGGTGTTGCAACGTATGCACACCTCGGGGTCTATCAGATGCTGCTGCAGCAATTCGGCGGTCTCGCTCATGAACTCACTTTAATTGAAGCGCACGTACTCGAAGTCCACCGGCTGGCGATTAATACCAATAGCGGGTGGCGCAATCCAGTTGGCAAATTTGCCGGGCTCAACCACGCGGCCCATCAAGCTTTGCACAAAGGCGCGGTCTTCTGCCGTGGGCAACCATTCACCCACCTTGGCATTCCATTCGCTCTCGGACACCACACGGCCATCAGGCGAAATCTTGGCGCCCGACAAAGCGCCGATGTTGCGGTGAAATGCTTTGTGCGGCACGCTCAGGCGGTGCGGCAAACCGGCTTTGTCAATCACGCGGTTCCAACGCTCGATACCGCCTACAGAATCTTTGATGTAGTCGTCGCGCAGCACTTCATTTAGCGCGTTCAACATAGGCACTTCTTTTTCTTGCAACTGTCCATTCACCACATTGAGCACTTTGTAAGTCTGGCCACGCAACACATGGTCATCGTCACGCTTGGTTTCTTCGTAGCGGCCTTTGATGCCAGTGGAATAAAAGGTTGCGGCGTTGCTTGACTCATCCGCACCAAACAAATCGATGGTGACGCTGAAGTGGAAATTCAAGTAGCGCTGCAAAGTGGGCAGGTCGATGACGCCAGCGGCGCGCAGCTTGCCCACATCGTCGGTTTTGAGTTCGTTCATGGCAGCGCAAGTGCGCTGAATGATGCGGCTGATGCCAGACTCGCCCACAAACATATGGTGCGCTTCTTCGGTCAACATGAACTTAGAGGTGCGCGCCAAGGGGTCAAAGCTACTCTCAGCCAAAGCACACAGCTGAAACTTGCCGTCGCGGTCTGTGAAGTAGGTGAACATAAAGAAGCTCAACCAATCGGGCGTTTGCTCGTTAAAGGCTTGCAAAATGCGCGGGTTGTCTTCCTGGCCGCTGCGACGCTCAAGCAGTGATTCGGCTTCTTCACGGCCATCGCGGCCGAAATGTTTGTGCAGCAAATACACCATGGCCCACAGGTGGCGGCCTTCTTCCACATTGATTTGAAACAAATTGCGCAAGTCGTACATGCTGGGCGCGGTCAGGCCCAAATGGCGTTGTTGCTCTACAGACGCTGGCTCGGTGTCACCTTGGGTGACGATGATGCGGCGCAAGTTGGCGCGGTGCTCACCTGGGACGTCTTGCCAGGCCTTCTCGCCCTTGTGGTCACCAAAATGGATGTTGCGATCGGCTTCGCCTTGGTTGAGAAAAATGCCCCAACGGTAGTCGCGCATCTTCACATGGCCAAACTGCGCCCAGCCCTGTGGGTCTACGCTGACCGCGGTGCGCAAATACACCTCGCTGTCGGCCGTACCCTCGGGGCCCATGTCGTCCCACCAGTTGATGAAGTTGGGTTGCCACTGCTCCAGTGCGCGTTGCAAAGTGCGGTCGTCGCTGAGGTTGACGTTATTGGGAATTTTTTCGCTGTAGTTGATGGCTGACATGGTTTTTCCTGGGGAAGTGAAGGAAATTAATTGGGATCTGACCCCAATTAAATGCGGTTGAAATCGAAAGCGGCTTTTTCGCCTTTGCCGTAGACCTTGAGGGCGCCTTTGTCGCCAACGGCGTTGGGGCGGTTGAAGATCCAGTTTTGCCAAGCCGACAAGCGGCCAAAGATGCGGGTCTCCATGGATTCTTTTTGGCTGAAGCGTAAATTGGCTTCCAAGCCGGTAAGGGAGTCGGGCGACATGGCAGCACGTTCTTCCATGGCGATACGTATTTCATCTGCCCAGTCGATATCGTCGGGTGCAGCAGTGACCAAACCCAAAGCCAAAGCTTGGGAAGCGTTTAAGGCTTTACCAATGACGGCACGCACGGCTTCAAGGGGCGCGGCTTCTTCGTAAAAGCGGCGCTGCAAACGAGACTGGTGATTGACCATGGGGAAATAACCCATATTGAGTTCGCTCAAAGTCAGGTGCGGCTCTGTCTCGGGCGCTTCGGGCAAAGCCAACATATAGGCGCGATCAGCACAAAAAGCCAACTCGGCCAAAGTGCCGGCAAAGCAGGAACCCTCGTCGATCAGCGCAAACAAAGAACGCGAAGACACATCCAGACGCGCCAAAGTGCGGCGCAGCAAGCCCATGGTTTCATTCACCAACCAATGCGCTTGGTGCTGCACCAACAGCGCATCTGACTGCAGAGCAAGCGCTGCGTCGCCAGTGGTTTTCAACAGCCATGTGCCGATGTCGAGTTCGTTGCTGCGCAAACACAAAATGGCGTCATCTAATTCACGCGCCATTTGCAGGGGGTACCAAGCGTCACCCGCTTGGTGAATGGCTTGAATGCTGCTGGGCAACTCGGCTTTAGGCGCAGACACGGTGAGGGTGGCCGAGCGCCTGGCGCGGTCAATCTGCACATTCACATAGCCATAGTTCAAACTGTCAGCGGTGATGGTTTTGTTTAATGGGTTCAAAGCCACGCCTTGACCTTGAGCAGCCAGACCCGCACGTTGGCTGTGAGCCGGCAGTGCTTGGGCATGCTTGTCCACCACCTCCGCAAACTGTGCGGGTTTGGCAATCGCGTCGACCAAGCGCCAGTCCACCGCTTTTTGGCCGCGCACACCTTCCACGCTGGTGCAAAAAATATCGGCCAGATCGTGGCGCACATGGCGCTTATCGGTGATGCGGGTCAAGCCGCCCGTGCCTGGCAACACGCCCAACAAAGGCACTTCTGGCAAAGACACGCTGGAGGAGCGGTCATCGACCAACACAATCTCATCGCAGGCCAGTGCCAACTCATAGCCGCCGCCCGCGCATGCGCCGTTCACAGCCGCGACAAATTTCAAACCGCTGTGGCGACTGCTGTCTTCTATGCCGTTGCGGGTTTCATTGGTGAATTTACAAAAATTCACTTTCCAAGCGTGGCTGGACAAACCCAACATGAAAATATTGGCGCCCGAGCAAAAAATGCGGTCTTTCAAACTGGTGACCACCACCGACTTGACCTCGGGATGCTCAAAACGCACGCGCTGCAAAGCATCGTGCAACTCGATGTCCACACCCAAGTCGTATGAATTGAGTTTGAGTTTGTAGCCTGGCAAGATGCCGCCGTCTTCTTGAATATCCAAAGACAAAGTGGCGACCTCGCCCTCAACCTTTAGTGACCAATGGCGGTAAAGACTGGGCTTTGTTTGGTAATCAACTTTGAAGTCTGACATGCGCGCATTCCTTTGAAGCCGTGCATCATCCTGCCGAAATGCGACAAATTTGCGCACTATATTGCATGTTATTGATTTTGCAACAGGTAAGCTTTTTTCAGCGCCTGAAAACTGGCTTCTTGCGATTGCTGGCTGGTGTCAAAGTGCAAATCCGCCTTGGCGTAAAACGGCGAGCGGTTCTCAAGAATGCGGCGCAAGTCCTGCATGGCCTCGGTGCTGGCGGCCATGGGGCGGGTGTCACCCTGAGCCAAGACGCGGGCCATATGGTCCTCGGGCGTGGCTTGCAACCACATTGTGAAGCATTGCGCCAGCAGCATATTGAAAGTGGCTTCCTCGGACACCAAGCCCCCGGGTGTGGCCAGCACCGCATGGGGATGCTGCGCCAAGCTGTCCTCTAAGGCGCGGCGCTCGTAGCGGCGGTAAGCCTGCGGCCCATACAGGCCGTGAATTTCACTGATGCTGCAGCCGGCCAGTTGTTCAATCACGCGGCTGAGTTCGACAAACACATAGCCCAGTTCTTTGGCCAAACGCTGCCCCAAGGTAGATTTGCCCGCCCCGCGCAAGCCAATCAGGGCAATATGCTGACGCCGCAAACTGCCGCTGGCAGGGGCTTCTTCCAACAAACTCACCAAGCTGCATTGCAAAGCTTTGGCGACTTGCAACAAGACCAAAATCGAGGCGTTACCCGTGCCGGCTTCCAAGTTGGCCCAATGCCGCTCGGACACTTGGGCACGCGCCGCCGCAGCCTTGCGCGACAAACCCCTTCTGCCACGGAGTTGCCGCACCCGCTCGGCCAAAGCCATCAGGTAGGGGTGTTTTTCGTCTGAGGGTGTGTTGCGCATCCATGCACTTTAATGCATATCGGCAAGCCGCCGGTTTCAGGTGTTCTTGGACACCGTGATGGTGGGGAACTTGGAGGAAAAGTCTTTCGCCTTGGCCGAGACCGCCACCGCCAATTGACGCGCCACGGCTTTGTAAATGCCTGTCACTTCACCGTCGGGGTCGGCCACTACGCTTGGCAGGCCGCTGTCGGCTTGCACGCGAATGGCCATGCTCAAGGGCAAAGCGCCTAAGTAAGTCATGCCCTCGGCTTGCGCCATTTTTTTGCCACCTTCCACACCAAAAATGTGTTCTGCGTGACCGCATTGGCTGCACACATGGACCGCCATGTTTTCCACCACGCCCAAAATAGGCACGCCCACTTTTTGGAACATGCGAATGCCCTTCAAAGCGTCTATCAGCGCAATGTCTTGCGGCGTGGTGACGATGACCGCGCCAGTCAGCGGCACACGTTGGCTCAGCGTCAACTGTATGTCGCCAGTGCCTGGGGGCATATCAACAATCAAATAATCTAAGTCGCGCCAGTTGGTTTGGCGAAGAAGTTGCTCGAGTGCTTGCGTGGCCATGGGGCCGCGCCACACCATGGCTTGGTCTTGCGCCACCAAAAACCCAATCGACATCACCTGCACGCCGTGGGCTTCCAAGGGCTGCATGGTTTTGCCATCTGCGCTTTCAGGGCGGCCCGACAAACCCATCATCATGGGTTGGCTGGGGCCGTAAATATCAGCGTCGAGCAAACCCACGCTTGCGCCTTCGGCAGCCAAAGCCAACGCCAAATTGGCTGCGGTGGTGCTTTTGCCCACCCCGCCTTTGCCAGACGCCACGGCGATGATGTTTTTCACCTGCGGCAACAAGGCCACGCCAGGCTGGGCAGCATGGGCAATCACTTTGCTGCTGACTTTGACTTTCACCGAGGTGACGCCAGGAACTTGCCCGACCACGTTTTGCAATTGCTGCTCGAAAGCCGACCACAGGCTTTTGGCGGGATAGCCCAGTTCCACCTCAAAGCTGACATCGCCGCCTTTGAGTTGCAGGTTTTTAAGTGACTTGCTGCTGAAGAAGTCTTGGCCGGTGAGGGGATCGACCACGGTCTTCAAGGCTGTGGTGACGTCTTGTTCGCTCAAGGGCATGTGTACTCCAGTGTGTCTGTCAATGTATGAGAGCGCTAGTCTAACGAGGCAGCCCGCCCCGCCGTGCTCGCCCGCCGCTCACTGCCGCAAGCGGCAATGTTCGCTTAGCGTGCAAGCACAGCGTGTCTGTCTGATGGTGGCATTTGCGTTCTAGGCCAACAAACTTCTAGGAAGCCGCGTCAAGGCGGTCGGGCCGACTCGAACATTGACTCGAAGAGGCAGTGAGAGGCGACCGAGCCGCCATGGCGGGGCTTAGCAACGAAGCAAGTTGCAAGGCATAAAATCGGCGTCTTACTCAGTATTGACTCCTCATGACCCAGCGCCGCTTATTTGTCACCACCGCCCTGCCCTATGCCAACGGCAATTTCCACATCGGGCACATGATGGAGTACATCCAAGCCGATATTTGGGTGCGTTACCAACGCATGCAGGGCCACGAAGTGAATTTTGTCTGCGCTGACGACACGCATGGCGCGCCCATCATGATCGCGGCCGAAAAAGCTGGCCTCACGCCGCAGCAGTTTGTGGGCAATATCGCGGCTGGCCGCCAGCAATATCTTGATGGTTTTCACATAGCCTTTGACAACTGGCACAGTACCGATGCGCCCGAAAACCACGCCTTGGCACAACAAATTTACCGCGACCTGCGTGACCTGCCCGCAGAGAAAGGCGGCACGCTGATTGAGCGCAAAACCATAGAGCAGTTTTTCGATCCCGAGAAAAACATGTTCTTGCCCGACCGCTTCATCAAAGGCGAATGCCCCAAATGCGGCACCAAAGACCAGTACGGCGACAACTGCGAAAACTGTGGCGCGGTGTACGCACCCACCGATTTGAAAAACCCTTACTCTGCCTTATCAGGCGCCACGCCGGTGTTGAAGCAGGCCGAGCATTTTTTCTTCAAGCTGTCCGACCCGCGTTGCGTAGCGTTTTTACAAGACTGGACGCAAAACGGCCAACACCTGCAATCCGAAGTCGCTAACAAGGTGAAAGAGTGGTTCAGCGTTCGCAGCAATCCTGATGGGTCAACCAGCGAAGGTTTGGGCGACTGGGATATTTCACGCGATGCGCCCTACTTTGGCATAGAAATTCCAGATGCCCCAGGCAAGTATTTTTATGTGTGGCTGGACGCGCCCATTGGCTATTTGGCGTCGTTGAAAAACCTGTTGGACAAACGTGCCGAGAACTTTGAGGCCTACATCAACGACCCAGAGGTTGAGCAGTACCACTTCATCGGCAAAGACATCGTCACGTTTCACACGCTGTTTTGGCCGGCCATTTTGAAATTCAGCGGCCGTAAAGTGCCGCACAAGGTGTTTGTGCATGGCTTTCTCACGGTGAACAACGGCGAGAAGATGAGCAAGAGCCGGGGCACGGGCCTGAACCCCTTGAAGTACCTTGAGTTGGGCATGAACCCCGAGTGGCTGCGCTACTACTTGGCTGCCAAGCTCAATGGCCGCAACGAAGACATCGACTTCAATGCCGACGACTTCTTGGCGCGGGTGAACTCTGACTTGGTCGGCAAATACATCAACATCGCGTCCCGTGCGGCGGGTTTCATTGCCAAGCGGTTTGGCGGCACATTGGGCGCGGTGAGCGCGGATGGTGAAGCGCTGCTCTTGCAATTGCATGCAGGGTTGCCGGCCATTGAGGCGTTGTACGACCAACGCGACTGCGCCAAAGCTTTGCGCGACACCATGGCCTTGGCCGACCGGGTGAACGAATATGTGGACGCCAACAAACCTTGGGAGTTGGCCAAGTTGGAGGGGCAAGATGCCCGTTTGCAAGACGTGTGCAGCACCTGCATAGAAGCGTTTCGATTGCTGAGTTTGGCCTTAAAGCCTGTGCTGCCCGCCTTGGCTACCCAAGTGGAGGCTTTTTTAAACATCGCTCCCCTGCAGTTTGCGCAGCGCGACCAACGCATGGGCGTCGGCCACACCATTGGCACTTACCAACACCTGATGCAACGTGTGGACGCCAAGATGCTGGAAGCTTTGTTCGAGGCAGATAAATTGGGGTCGGATACCGATTTCCCGCAGGGAAACTCGGGCTCTGACCCCAATTTATCGGGATCTGACCCCGATTTATCTGACCCCGGCGGCGAAGCCATCGCCGACACCATCTCCATCGACGACTTTGCCAAGATCGATTTACGCATTGCCCTCATCGTCAACTGCGAGCCGGTCGAGGGCAGCACCAAGCTGCTGCGCTTGACGCTGGATGTGGGCGAAGGCCGCACACGCAATGTGTTTTCTGGCATTGCCAGCATGTACCAGCCCGCCGACTTGGTGGGCAAACTCACCGTCATGGTGGCCAATTTAGCGCCTCGCAAAATGAAGTTCGGCGTTTCTGAAGGCATGGTGCTGGCTGCCAGCCACGCTGATGAGAAAGCCCATCCTGGTATCCATGTACTGCACCCTTGGCCGGGTGCCACACCTGGCATGCGCATCCATTGATACGCTTGTGAAAACACTGGGTAGCTAGAATAGCCCTCTCACTCTTGGACAGCACCATGTCACTGTTTGCTCGCCCCGAATACGTCTCTGAAGCCTCGCTGTTTATCCAGCAACTCAAAGCCGCCAAGCCCACACTCGAAGCCGAGCAACGCCAAGGCCGAGCGCTGTTGTGGGACAAGCCACTCAACGCCCCAGAGCAAAGCGAATTCAAGGCTGCGGGCGTGGCGCAAAAGCCTTACGTTTATTTCAATCCCAGCGTCAAGTGAGTTCACCTACCGAGCAAGTCCATTGGCAAGGGCCCAGCGGCGACTTGCCCCATATGCCCAGCGTCATCGACCATGTGGCGGTGGCGCGTTTGTATGGCGAACCGCTGTTTGCCATGCCGCAGGATTTGTACATCCCGCCAGACGCGCTGCAAATTTTTTTAGAGGCTTTTGAAGGCCCCCTCGATTTACTGCTGTACCTGATACGCAAGCAAAACTTCAACATCCTCGACATCCCCATGGCGGGACTCACCCGTCAGTACCTCAGCTATGTGGAAGAAATTCGTAAAACCAATCTAGAACTGGCCGCTGAATATTTGCTGATGGCGGCCATGCTGATTGAAATCAAGTCACGCATGCTTCTGCCACCCAAAAAAGTGGCCGAAGGCGTGGAGCCCGAAGACCCGCGTGCCGAGTTGGTGCGCCGTCTGCTGGAGTACGAGCAACTCAAATTGGCCGCTGCCAACTTGTATCAGTTCCCCCAACAAGGCCGCGACTTTTTACGCGCACAGGTGTACATCGAACAATCCCTGCAACCTCGCTTTCCCCATGTGGACGCGGTGGAGTTGCAGCAAGCCTGGGCGGATATTTTGCGCCGTGCCAAACTGGTACAGCACCACAAAATCAGCCGCCAAGAGTTGTCAGTCCGCGAACACATGAGCATTGTGTTGAAAAAACTGCAAGGCCAACGCTTTGTAGAGTTTGCCGATTTGTTTGATGCCGCCTTGGGTGTGCCGGTGTTGCTGGTCACCTTCATCGCGTTACTTGAGCTCGCCAAGGAAACCTTGGTCGACATCACCCAAGCCGAAGCCTATGCACCCATTTATGTTCGCTTGGCTTACGCACCCGTCAATTGATCTCTTTGAGGAAAACCCACCATGAGCGTACAACCCAGTGCCCCACCCACCTCCAAACGTGCTGCCATGACCATGCACAGCTTGATGAAGATGTACAGCGAAGGCGAGAAAATCACCATGCTGACCGCCTATGACGCGAGTTTTGCGGCACTGGCCGATTTGGCGGGTGTAGAAGTGATCTTGGTGGGCGACTCGCTGGGCATGGTCTGCCAAGGCCATAACAGCACTTTGCCAGTGACGCTGGAGGCCATGCGTTACCACACCGAATGCGTGGCACGCGGCGTGCAAAAGCAACACGGGCGACCCATTGTGTTGGGTGATATGCCGTTTGGCAGCTACGCCACGCCCGAGCAAGCTTTTCGCAGCGCAAGCGTTTTGATGCAGGCCGGCGCCCACATGGTCAAACTCGAAGGCGGCGTGTGGTTGGCGCCCACCGTCGAGTTTTTGGTCACGCGTGGCATACCCGTGTGCGGCCACATTGGTTTGACGCCACAAAGCGTGAACACCTTGGGTGGCTACCGCGTGCAAGGCCGCACCGACAACGGCGCGCAACAATTGTTGCAAGATGCTTTGCAACTGGAAAAAGCCGGCGCGCAAATGCTGGTGATGGAAATGGTGCCTGCGGTACTTTCTGGCGAAATCACCCGCGCTTTGAGCACCTGCGCCACCATTGGTATTGGCGCAGGCGTAGACACAGCGGGACAAATTTTGGTGCTGCACGATATGTTGGGCGTGACCCAAGGCAAGGTGCCCAAGTTCGCATACAACTTCATGAATGAAGCTTCAACCATCTTAGAAGCCATGCAAGCTTTTGTGCAGGCCGTCAAGGAAAAGCGCTTTCCTGTGAACGAATTGCACGCTTGGTAACAACCGTATGTTGATTGCCCGTACGCTGGCCGAGTTGCGCCAGCATTTGCAGGGCTTTAACCGCCCCGCATTTGTGCCCACCATGGGTAATTTGCACCAAGGTCATTTGGACTTGCTGCGCCAAGCCAAGCCCATGGGCGACGTGTTGGTGGCCAGTATTTTCGTTAATCGCTTGCAGTTTTTGCCGCACGAAGACTTTGACAGCTACCCTCGCACTTTTGAGGACGACTGCGCCAAACTGCGTTCACAGGGTTGCGATGTGTTGTTTGCGCCCGATGAGGCCGAACTTTACCCACAGCCGCAAACCTTCAAAGTGCAACCCGACCCAGCGCTGGCCGACATCTTGGAAGGACAGTTTCGCCCCGGCTTTTTCACCGGTGTTTGTACCGTGGTGATGAAACTCTTTATGGCGGTGTTTGCCGGTCAGCCAGAAGGCGTTGCGGTGTTTGGCAAAAAAGACTACCAACAGCTGATGGTGATTCGCCAGATGGTGCGCCAATTTGCACTGCCAATTGATGTGATCGGCGTTGACACCTGCCGCGCACATGATGGTTTGGCACTGAGTTCGCGTAACGGCTATTTAAGCGCCAAAGAACGTACTGAAGCGGTGCACCTGTCTTTGGCTTTGCGCCAACTTGGCCAAGAGGCTTTGTCTTGTGGCACTGAACTGCCCAGCCTGTTAGCGCGGCTTGAAGCCCAGGCCATGGACGCCTTGAGCCAGCGCGGCTGGCAACCCGATTACCTGACAGTGCGACGTCGCCTTGACCTGCAAGCGCCGCTGGCTGGCGATGCGCTGGTGGTGCTGGGCGCGGCGAAGCTGGGCACCACGCGCTTGATTGATAACTTAGAGGTTTGAGGCGCTGAGCAACACCCGCCAAGCAAACGGCGAAATCAACTCTGTCTCGCCTAGGTCTGCAAGTAATTTATAATTCATTTATTATTCAATATATCATTCAAGGCAATGACTACTCACACCGAGTTACTGCGTCTGCGCTTGGCCAATGGTCCCAAATCAGGCACGCAAATAGCCAAAGAGCTGGGCATCAGCCAGCCCACAGTGTCGCGTGCCTTGGCTGCCATGGCGGGCGAAGTCATGCAGATCGGGCAGAAAAAAGGCTCGCGTTATGTTTTACGTGACACAGGTCGAGGCTTTACCGACATACCCGTTTTCAGTGTGGACGCCCAAGGCAAGCTCAAGGAACTGGGGGTTCTGACGCCAGTCAGGCAAGAGGGCTTTATATTCACCCAAAACCATGGGCTGCAGGTGCACAGCTTTGGCCTGCCATGGTGGCTGCTAGACATGCTGCCCCAAGGTTATTTGGGTCGCGCTTATGCCGCGCGCTACGCAGCCAGCTTAGGGCTGCCCCAAGCACTCAATACCTGGAGCGACACCCACGCACTGCGGGCTTTGCTGGTGCATGGGCATGACATGGTGGGCAATTTGTTGTTGGGGCCCATCGCTCGCGAAAAATTCATTGCCATGGCCGAGCCCACCCCACTGACCATGGCCAGCAAGCCTGTCGCTTACGCCAGCTTGGCGATAGCAGCGGCCCAAGGCGAAACGCCCGGCTCTTCGGCGGGTGGCGAGCAGCCTAAGTTCACTGCTTATGCGCAAACCGACAGCGGTCCGGCGCATGTGTTGGTGAAGTTCAGCGAACTCCCCGACAGCCCCGTCAGTCAACGCTGGCGCGACTTGTTGATGGCTGAGCACTTAGCCCTGTCAACGCTGCGACAAGCGGGCGTGGCGGCCGCCGTGACCGAGGTGGTGGACTGCCAAAGCCAACGGTTTTTAGAAGTGGCTAGGTTTGACCGCGAGGCTGCCATGGGGCGCAAAGCGGTGGTGTCTTTGCGGGCACTGGATGCAGAGTTTGTGGGCGACGCGAACCAGCCTTGGCCTTTCGTGGTCAAGCAATTAGCCGCTCTGGGTGTTGTGACACCCCAAGCCGCTGACACCACCGAGTTGCTGTGGGCGTTTGGGGCAATGATTGGCAACAGCGATATGCATGCTGGCAACTTGTCTTTCATGTCTGACACCGCCCTACCCTTCTCCTTGGCACCGGCCTATGACATGACCCCCATGGCGTTTGCGCCCAACAGCGGCGGCAAGTTAAACAACAACCTTGCAAGCTTGGTATTGCACGCCAGTGTGCGTAACGACCATTGGCGTCAAGCTTGGGCCTTGGCCCAAAGTTACTTGGCTGCGCTGCAAAGCTGTGGCCAGTTCAGCGCAGATTTTGATATTTGTTTGGCAGCGCTCGAAGCCCATCTGAGCAACGCCCACCAACAAATTTCAAGGTTGGGATAAATGCGCTTACTCGCCTTTGGCCCCACGCCCCATCAATGCGGCCACGGCTTGCTGCGCCGAGCTTTGACCTTGCAACACCGATACCACCGCTTGGGCAATCGGCATCTCCACGCCCAACTGCGCGGCGCGCGCCACCACGGTTTGGGCGCTGTACACACCCTCGGCCACATGGCCCAGCGACTTCAATACATGCTCAAGCGACTGGCCTTGTGCCAGCGCCATGCCCACTTGCCGATTGCGACTGAGGTCGCCCGTGGCAGTCAGCACCAAGTCGCCAAGGCCACTCAGGCCCATGAAGGTATCGGCGCGCGCCCCCAAGGCCAGCCCTAAGCGGGTGATTTCAGCCAACCCTCGGGTGATGAGCGCGGCGCGGGCGTTCAGGCCCAGTTGCATGCCGTCACACAAACCGGTAGCGATGGCCATGACGTTTTTCACCGCCCCACCCACCTCCACACCGACCACATCCTCATTGGCATAAACGCGCAAGTTGTCGCCATGAAAAGCCTGCACCAAGGCCTCGCGCACACGGGTATGCGCACTGGCAGCCACCAAAGCCGCGGGAAGGCCAGCCGCGACTTCTTGGGCAAAACTGGGGCCACTCAAAACGCCAGCGAGCATGCCAGGCGCGACCTCGGCTTGCACTTCATGAGCGAGTAAACCTGTTGGCTGCGCAGACGACTGCGCGGCTTCAAAGCCTTTGCACAACCAAGCCAGCGGTGTGGTGTTTTGCCATGTCGCCAAGGTCTGTAACACCGAACGCAAAGAAGCCATGGGCACGGCCAGCACCGTCAAATCGACATGCAACAAGGCCTCGTTTAAAGGCGCGTGGCTTAAGTGCAAAGCGCTAGGCATTGCGTGGCCAGGCAAATAGCGCTGGTTCTCGCCCTGCAGCTGCATGCTTTGAATCAGGGCGGTGTCGCGCGCCCATAAAGTCACATCATGGCGTTGGCAGGCCTGCGCAGCCAAAGCCGTGCCCCAGGCACCCGCGCCAACCACCAAAAGCTTCACTGCAGTTTTTGTTCAGCAGTCATGCGTTGCTGCTGGTCAAACATGGCTTGGAAATTAATTTCAGCCATGTGCACCGGTGGGAAACCGGCACGCTGAATCACATCGGCCACATTGCCGCGCAAATAGGGGTAAATGATTTGCGGACAGGCAATGCCGGTGACCGGTTGCAACTGGCCCTCGGGAAGGTTGCGAATCTCGAAAATACCGGCTTGTTTGGCTTCAACCAAAAACATGGTTTGCTCGTTGATTTTGGTGGTGACGGTGGCAGTGACCGTGATTTCAAACACGCCTTCGCCAATTTGCTCGGAACCCAAACCAATTTGGATATCCACCGTGGGGGCCTCTTGCGACAACAAAATGGCGGGTGAATTGGGTTGCTCTAACGACAGGTCTTTGAGGTAAACGCGCTGAATTTGAAATACGGGGTCGTTGGCTTCGGCCATGGTGTGCTTCCTGAAAATAAAAAACCCGCCCAGAGACTGCCTCCTAAGCGGGTGAGGTTTAGGTGGGGCAGATTATCTCAGCTTGCTTGCAGCAAAGGGGTGAGACCCCCACGACCGTCCAAAGCGATCAAATCATCGCAGCCACCCACATGCGTTTCACCAATGAAGATTTGGGGCACGGTGCGCCGTCCTGTCAAAGTCATCATGCGATCGCGCTCTTCGGGGGAGAGGTCAATACGCACCTCTTCGATCTGCTCGACGCCGCGAGATTTCAGGAACTGTTTGGCCCGGTTGCAATAGGGGCAAACGGCGGTGGTGTACATCTTGATGGGAGGCATGGTGAGGGATGGTTTAGGTTTTTTCCAAGGGTAAATTGGCTTCTTGCCAAATCTTCAAGCCGCCCGAGAGACTGTGGGCTTGCTCAAAACCGAGCTTATGTGCGATTTTTTGGGCTTTTTGTGAGCGCATGCCGCTGGCACAAACCAAAATGAGGGGACGTTTTTTATCGTTGACGACTTTACCCAGACTGTTTTCCAAAGCATCCAAAACAATGTTTTTGGCGCCAATTAAATGGCCTGTGGCGAACTCTTCGGCACTGCGAACATCCACAATGTGCGCTTTTTCGCGGTTGATCAGCAAGACCGCTTGGGTGGGCGATAAACCAGGGTTACTCATGGCTTGCAAAGTGGGAACAAGCAGCGCAACACCAGACAGCACCGCCACCATCACCAACATCCAGTTATCGATCAAAAAACTCACCATGTCAGCCTTGAAATTTTGTCTTGGAATTGTCATTTTAGAATGCATTCCTTTTGTCTGCCCGTTAAAGGTCTTTTAAGCCTCATGTACACCCTTGTGCTCGTCCGCCATGGCGAATCTATTTGGAACCTAGAAAACCGTTTTACCGGCTGGGCTGATGTCGATCTGACCCCCAAAGGTGTAGCGCAGGCCCACCGTGCTGGCGTGCTGTTGAAGGAGGCTGGCTTTGATTTTGATGTGGCCTACACCAGCCTGCTCAAACGCGCCATACATACCCTTTGGCACGCTTTGGATGGCATGGACCGCACTTGGTTGCCCATAGCTCACGATTGGCGCTTGAACGAGCGCCATTACGGTGCTTTGCAAGGTCTGAACAAAGCCGAAACCGCCGCACAGTATGGTGAAGCGCAAGTCATGGCTTGGCGGCGCAGTTTTGATGTGCCTCCGCCCGCGCTGCTGTCCAGCGACAGCCGCTACGAGGGTGCTGACCCCCGCTACGCCAAGCTCGAATCAGGCCAGGTGCCCTTGACCGAATGCCTCAAAGACACCGTCGAGCGGGTCTTGCCGTTTTGGAACGAAGCGCTGGCGCCGGCTATCCGCTCTGGCAAAAAAGTATTGGTCAGTGCGCACGGCAACTCTTTGCGAGCCATGGTGAAATATCTCGACAACATCAGTGATGAAGACATCGTCAGCTTGAGTATTCCCAACGGGGAACCCTTGGTTTATGAACTGGATGCCCAGCTGCAACCCATTCGCAGCCATTACCTGAGCGACAGCTTGGCGGCCCAAACCGCCAAACCCCAAGGTTAATTTGGTCTGTGATACCCGCCGGGGGGTCAGGCACAGTAAACTGGGTACATAATTTTTCTTAGGTTCGTATTTTTTAAATAGGTGACACATGGGCCATAAACTCAAAATAGCAGGCTGGTTGAGCATAGGCGCCTTAACAGGTGCGTTAACCACTTTTTCGCTGCAAACGGTCGCTCGCGCCAATATGGCGCCCTTGCCTCTGGAGGAGTTACAGCAGTTAGCCGCCGTCTTTAGCATGGTTAAGAGCGATTACGTGGAATCGGTAGACGAGAAAAAACTCATCAACGATGCCATTTCCGGCATGGTCTCTAGCCTTGATCCGCATTCGCAATATTTCGATAAAAAATCTTATAAAGAGTTTCGTGAAGGCACGACCGGCAAGTTTGTCGGTGTCGGCATCGAAATCGCTCAAGAAGACGGTTTGGTCAAAGTGGTTTCCCCCATCGAGGGTTCACCCGCCGACCGCGCTGGCTTGAAGCCTGGCGACCTCATCACCAAAGTTGACGATACCTCCATGAAAGGTTTGTCGCTCAACGAAGCCGTCAAGCGCATGCGCGGCGAGCCACGCACCAAAGTCGTTTTGACCATCTACCGCAAGGAAGAGAACCGCACCTTCCCGGTCACCATCATTCGTGAAGAAATCAAAACCGTCAGCGTCAAATCCAAAATGATTGACAACGGCTACGGCTGGATTCGCGTGAGCCAATTCCAAGAGCGTACCGTGGACGACTTGGCCCGTAAGCTTGAAGAACTCTACAAGCAAGATCCCAAGATGAAGGGTTTGGTACTCGATTTGCGCAATGACCCAGGCGGCTTGCTGGACGCGGCTGTGGCCATTTCTGCCGTCTTCCTGCCCGATAACGTGACCGTGGTGTCCACCAACGGACAGCTGGAAGAAAGCAAGTACACCTTCAAGGCTGCGCCAGAGTTTTACCTGCGCCGTGGCGGACAAGACAGCGTGTCAGCCCTCAACACCAAAACCAATGGCTTTTTTAAGAAAGTACCTCTGGTGGTGTTGGTCAACGAAGGTTCGGCCTCAGCCAGCGAAATCGTTGCCGGTGCTTTGCAAGACCACAAACGCGCCACACTCATGGGCAGTCAAACCTTTGGCAAAGGCTCGGTACAAACCGTGCGTCAGCTTGGCTCCGACACGGCTTTGAAAATCACCACTGCACGCTACTACACCCCCAGCGGCCGCTCGATTCAAGCCAAAGGCATAGTCCCTGAACTGCTGGTTGACGACACGGCCGAAGGCAGTCCTTATGCCGCTTTGCGTACCCGTGAAGCTGACTTGGAAAAGCATTTGAACAGTGGCCAAGGTGAAGAAGTTAAAGACCCCTCACGTGAAAAAGCCCGCGACGAAGCTTTGAAGCGCTTGGAAGAAGAATCCAAAAAACCCGTGGCGGACCGCAAAACCCCCGAGTACGGCAGCGCTGAAGATTTTCAGTTGCAACAAGCGCTCAACCGCTTGAAAAACCAACCCGTCAAAGTCAGCAAAACACAGACCGAGCGTCCTGCTGATAAAAAGGAACAGTAAGGCGTGAATGACGCACAACTCCTGCGTTATTCACGGCATATCCTGCTCAATGAGCTGGGTGACCTAGGCCAACAACAGCTACTCAACAGCCACGCACTGGTCATTGGTGCTGGCGGCTTAGGCTGCTGCGCCGCCTTGTTTTTAGCTGCCAGCGGTGTGGGCCACATCACCTTGCTGGACCACGATGAAGTTGACCTCACCAATTTGCAACGCCAAATCGCCCATACCACTGAGCGCGTAGGACACAGCAAAGTGGCTTCTGCAAAAGAGGCCATGCTGGCACTCAATCCCGACATCCAAGTCACGGCCCTGCCCCAAAAGGCCGACGCGCAGTTGCTGGCTCTTCTTTTGCCCCATACTGACGTGATGCTCGACTGCAGTGACAACTTTCAAACCCGCCACATGCTCAACTTGGCCAGTGTGCAACACCACATCCCTTTGGTCAGTGGCGCAGTCATTCGCTTAGATGGTCAGTTGACTACTTACGATCCCAGGCGAGCCGATTCACCTTGTTATGCCTGTGTGTTTCCCCCTGACCAGGCGCCCGAAGAAATCAGTTGCGCCACCATGGGCGTGTTAGCCCCTTTGGTGGGCGTGATTGGCAGTTTGCAAGCCGCAGAAGCGCTCAAGCTGCTCAGCCACTTGGGCGAATCCTTGGTGGGGCGTTTGCAAATGCTTGATGGACGCAGCCTGTCGTGGACCGAAATGCGTTTGCGTCGTCAAGCCGGTTGTTCGGTGTGTGGCAGCGACCAGCGTTCATAAATTCGCACAGCCAAGGCGGGGCGATCGTCTTGTGAGGTTTCTTTCACCGACTGCTTGAACACGTACTTGGCTTTTTCCACGACGCGGCAACTCGCTGCATTGCGCACATCGACACGGCAGACCAAACGCAGCTTGGGCCAGTGCAGCAAAGCCGTGTCACTTAAGGCTGCCACCGCCTCGCTCATCAAGCCACGCCCTTGGTAACTGCTGCGGCACCAATAGCCCAGTTCAAACTCTGGCACAGAGGGGTCAATGCGATGAAAACCCACGCTACCTACAAGCGTTCCGTTGGTCTTATCGACCATCAACATGGGCCAAGCCAAACCCATGACAAACGCGCCAAAGCATGACTGGCAATAATTTTCTGTCCGTTCTGCAGACTGCGGTTTTTGCGCCCAAGGCAGCGAATCGGGCCACAACCTAAGCGCCGACAAGCTCTCAGCGACGGCTTGGTAAAAGGCCTCACCATCGCCTGGATAGGGGCAACGCAAGAGCAAACGCGGCGTCTCAATGAATTCAACCAGTGCGAAACTCATACGCCGGTGATCCAGCCTTCTAGGGTGTCCATGTCTGTGGGCAAGCCATAGCGCAAATCACCTTGCTCGTGGCATTGCTGAGCGATAGCGGCTTGCACCATGCACAAGACAGCATCAAGTTTGTCACCACTGGCGTCGGCCACCACAGCATCATGTTGTGCTGGGCGCAGGTACAAAGTCACACCTACTTGTCCACTGACCAAGCCTTGCAAAATATCCTTGCGGGCAATCAAACGCTCGGCGGTTTGCTTGGTCTTGTCGTCACTTTTATAGCTGCGGATACCGATCAATTTTCTGGCCAACCACCCCGGATAGGCTTCCAACGCCACGCGTTGCTTGTCACCCGGGTGAAGCCCTGGAAAGTCCAAGCCTGCTTGCAGCATCAAGGGCAGGCCTGCATGCAGCATATAGGCCACGGGCGGGTTGACCCATTTCATCGAAGGGCTGGATCCCGCGGGAAGGTCGGTGGCCCGGTGGGCGAATTTGCCACCCACCGGGCGGGCATCGCAAAAGGACTTGAAAGTTTGGCGAATGTCTTCGCGTGTGAGAGACGCGAAATGGTCGACGCAAGGTTTCCAATGCAAAGGCCAGTTGAGCTGGGTGATCAACTCTCTGGGCAAACCAAAAGGCAGATCAAAGCCGCCAACCCAAGGACCCGGTGTGTGCAAAGCTTGCTCGAAAGCCAACAAACTGTCGCAGGCTTGCAAGTTCTCGAGCACCAAGCGCTTATCGCGCCAAGCCCCCCAGGCCAGCACAATGTTTTTGCGTGCAGTGGGTGAACTGCTGAAATCACAGCCCATCAAGCGCGACTGCGTTAAAGCCACCGCACCCACCAATCTTTAGTCTTTTTTGGGAATGAGTGAAAGAAACTCGCGACGTAAATCGGGGTCTTTCAAAAATGCGCCGCGCATGACCGAGTTGATCATGCGGCTGTCCATGTCTTTCACGCCACGCCACGCCATGCAGAAGTGGGTTGCCTCCATGACGATGGCCAGGCCATCGGGTTGGGTTTTGGCTTGAATCAAGTCGGCCAATTGAACCACGGCTTCTTCTTGAATTTGGGGACGCCCCATCACCCACTCGGCCAATCGAGCGTACTTGGACAAGCCAATCACATTGGTATTTTTATTGGGTAAAACACCAATCCATATTTTTCCAATGACCGGACAAAAATGGTGGCTGCAAGCACTGCGCACAGTGACGGGCCCCACAATCATCAACTCATTTAAGTGTTCGACATTGGGGAACTCGGTAATCACAGGGGGTTTGACAAAGCGTCCCTTGAACACTTCTTGCACATACATCTTGGCTACACGCCGCGCAGTGTCTGAAGTGTTGTGATCGTTTTCGGTATCGATGACGAGACTGCTGAGCACGCCCTTCATCTTGTCCTCGACTTCATCCAGAATCTTTTCCAACTCGCCAGGCTCGATGAAGTCGGCGATGTTGTCGTTGGCATGAAAGCGCTGACGCGAAGCCTTTAATCGCTCGCGGATTTTGACGGATACAGGCACGCCTTCGTCGTTGGCGTCTGAAGCTAGGGGAGTCTGAGTTGTTTTCGTCATGCAGCAGATACCAACTCTAGGTTTCGCAATCGGATGTGTAATTCACGCAATTGTTTTTCATCCACCAAGGAGGGCGCTTGGGTAAGTAAGCATTGGGCCCGTTGGGTTTTGGGAAAGGCAATCACGTCGCGAATCGACTCTGCACCTGTCATCAAGGTAACGATGCGGTCTAAGCCAAAGGCCAAGCCACCATGGGGCGGTGCGCCATATTGCAAAGCGTCGAGCAAAAAGCCAAATTTGATTTGCGCTTCTTCGGGCGTGATTTTTAAAGCATCAAACACTTTTTGTTGCACGTCGGCACGGTGTATACGAACTGATCCACCGCCAATCTCCCAGCCGTTAAGCACCATGTCATAGCCTTTGGCAATACATTTTTCAGGGGCTGTGACCATCCAGTCTTCGTGACCGTCTTTGGGGGCGGTGAAAGGATGGTGAACCGCGTTGTAGCGCTGGGCTTCTTCGTCGTACTCGAACATCGGGAAGTCCACCACCCACAACGGGGCCCAGCGGTCTTCCAACAGCCCTTGTTTTTTGGCAAATTCGCTGTGGCCAATCTTCAAGCGCAGCGCACCCATGGCGTCGTTGACCACCTTGGCTTTGTCTGCACCAAAGAACAACAAGTCGCCGTCTTTGGCGCCACTGCGCGACAAGATGTCGGCAATCGCTTTGTCGTGCAAGTTTTTGACAATCGGTGACTGCAAGCCCTCGCGGCCTTTGGCCACTTCATTGACCTTGATCCACGCCAATCCTTTGGCGCCGTAAATTTTCACAAACTCGGTGAAGCCGTCGATCTCACCACGGCTCATCTCGCCGCCACCGGGCACGCGCAAAGCCACCACGCGACCGCCCGGTGTGGTTGCCGGGGCGCTGAACACTTTGAAGTCCACATCGGCCATCACGTCGGTGAGTTCGGTGAATTCGAGTTGCACACGCAAGTCGGGTTTGTCCGAGCCGAAGCGATGCATGGCTTCGGCGTAAGCCATGATGGGGAACTCGCCCAAGTCAATATCAAGCACTTGCTGGAACACGCCTTTGATCATGTCTTGGAACAAAGCGCGAATTTCCTCTTCACCCATAAATGAAGTTTCAATATCAATCTGGGTGAACTCGGGTTGGCGGTCTGCTCGCAAATCTTCATCGCGAAAGCATTTGGTGATTTGGTAGTAACGGTCAAAGCCTGCCACCATCAGCAACTGTTTGAACAGCTGTGGCGACTGTGGCAGGGCAAAGAAGTGACCATCATGAACACGGCTGGGCACCAAATAATCACGTGCACCTTCAGGCGTGCTTTTGGTCAGCATCGGTGTCTCGATATCGACAAAGCCATTCGCGTCCAAAAATTTGCGCACCGCCATAGACACCCGATAACGCAGCATCAGGTTTTTCTGCATATACGGGCGACGCAAGTCCAACACCCTGTGGGTCAAGCGGGTGGTCTCTGACAAGTTGTCGTCATCGATTTGAAACGGTGGGGTGACAGATGGATTGAGCACCACCAATTCATGGCCCAAAACTTCAATCTTGCCGCTTTTGAGTTGGTCATTGATGGTGCCATCGGGGCGCAAGCGAACCACACCTTTAACCTGCACACAAAATTCATTGCGGATGTCTTCCGCCACCTTGAACATTTCTGCACGATCGGGGTCACAAACCACTTGCACATAACCTTCGCGGTCTCGCAAATCGATAAAGATCACGCCGCCGTGGTCGCGCCGGCGATTGACCCATCCACACAATGACACCGTTTGTCCTTGCAGTGCTTCGGTAACCAATCCACAGTAATGGGTTCTCATAACTTTTTATCCAGTCTTAAATAAAGGCGATAGATGGCACCCAAAGGCGTCCTACTTCAAGTCGAAGAGCTTGGCGACGCTGCCGGAGAGACAGCGCCCATGGAGATGACATAGGTGAGCGCTTGGTCCACACTCATGTCGAGCTCTATGGCGTCAGCAACAGGCACCAGCAAGAAAAACCCGCTGGTGGGGTTGGGTGTGGTGGGCACATACACGCTCATGAAACCCTCACCTAAATGGTCTTGCACTTCACCCTGAGGCACACCTGTTTGAAAGGCAATCGTCCAAGCGCCTTGGCGAGGGTATTGAATCAACACAGCTTTTCGAAAAGCATTACCGTTGCTGGAAAAAAGTGTGTCGGACACTTTTTTGACGCTGGCATAAATGGACTTGACAATCGGAATGTGGGTAAATAAACGGTCCCACTGTTTGACCATCCAACGCCCGGCCACATTGGAGGCCAACGCACCGGTCAAGACCAACACCACAAAAACCATCACCACACCCAAGCCTTTGATACTGCTGAGTTGTTGTAATGCATTGGTATGCACTTGCGGCAACACGCTGCCCACACCTGTGAGTACGTTGACCATGATGCCGTCTAGGGCACTCACCAACCAACTCAATACCCAAAGGGTGATAGCCAGAGGTAGCCAGACCAGCAGTCCGGCAAAAATGTACTTTTTAAAATTCATAAAGGGTTAAGTCAAAAAGCCAAGACCGCTGCCAGCGACCTCAGTGGCAAGCACAAGAAGGGGCACAAGAAGAAGCGCTAGAAGCTGCAGGCGTATCAGAGGGTTTGACCGCGGGCGCTGCAGTCTCGGTGGCAGGCGCGGGCGCGCTCTCTTTACTGTCAGCGTTGGCTGGGGCAGCACTTGCACCACCTTTGAAATCGGTGGCATACCAGCCAGAGCCTTTGAGCTGGAAGCCCGCAGCCGTGAGTTGCTTGGTGAAAGATGGTTTACTGCAGACGGGACACACGCTCAGGGGCGGGTCGGACATTTTTTGCAAATGGTCTTTAGCGAAGCCGCAAGCGCTGCATTTATAGGCATAAATTGGCATGGATTATTCGCGAAGTGGACACTGTTTAGAGCTTTGGATTGTAAGCTTTTTAACCACCTGCAGGCGTTTGCTGGGGTAAACCTAGCCAAAGAATTCATATACTAGTGAACTGGTGCTCGCTTGGCGAGTTTTTTTCCTTGGGTATTCGCTTTTACATATAGGGAGTTTGTGCCATCATGAATAAACGTCTTTTGTGGGTTGTCTTGGCTTGTTTGTCTGTAGCAGCTTGCGGCAAAAAGGAAGAGCCCAAAGCTCCCGTTGCTGCGCCAGCGGTGGCGGCTGAAGAAAAAATCTTGAACGTTTACAACTGGCCCGATTACATCGCCGCCGACATGATTGCCAATTTCGAAAAAGAAACCGGCATCAAAGTGAACTACCAAACCTTTGAGAACAACGAAGGCCTGCAAGCCAAACTGGTGGCAGGTAACTCAGGTTACGACATCGTGGTGCCTGGCTCTGTGTTTGTGAAAGCCCAAATCGAAGCAGGTTTGCTGAAAAAATTAGACAAATCGCAAATCCCGAATTACAAAAATCTCGACCCTGCATTGATGAGCAAACTCACAGGCGTAGACGCAGGCAACGAATATGTTTTGCCTTGGGCCTGGAGTTTCACCACGGTTGCCATCAACAAAACCAAAGTGGCCAAAGCCTTGGGCAACACGCCCATGCCAGACAACGCTTGGGACTTGGTGTTCAACCCCACCTACACCGCCAAGCTCAAATCCTGCGGCATTGCTTTCCTCGACTCCCCCACAGAAATCTTGCCGCCTGCCCTGCATTACATCGGCAAGAGTGCTTATTCGGAAGATGCAGCAGACCACAAAGCTGCTGGCGAGATGTTGGCCAAAGTGCGCAAAGACATTCGCTTGTTCTCCAGCACCATGATTGATGACATCGCTGGCGGTAAAGCTTGCGTGGCTTTGGGCTGGGCCGGCGACTTCAACATCGCCATCACACGCGCCAAGGAAAACAAAAACGGTCAAGACCTTGAAGTGCTGCTGCCCAAAACGGGCGGCCTGATCTTCTTTGACAATTTGGCCGTACCCGCAGACGCCAAGCACCCCAACAACGCCATGGCGTTCATCAACTACTTCCTCAAACCCGAGGTGTCTGCTGCTTTGACCAACGAGTTGGGCTACCCCACTGCGAACAAAGCCAGCATGGCCAACGTGACCCCCGAAGTTGCTCAAAACAAAGCCGTGTTTCCTGATGAAGCCAACTTGAGCTTGATGGTGCCACCAGCCGCATTGGGTAACGCCGCACGCGAATCCATGACAGCGGTTTACACCAGCTTCAAAAAAGGCAAGTAAAAACTTGAGCGGGCACGCAAGCTGTATGGACACCGTGCCCGCTGCCTTACGGCTTAATCAACTATTTTGAAGACCTTTATGTTGGGCTTTAGGCATCTGTTCTTGCGTCGTGGCCGCTGGATAGTTTTGGGCGTCCCGTGGTTTTGGTTATTGTTATTTTTTGCTGTTCCGTTTTTCATACTGCTGCGCATCAGTGTGACCGACATGGGGGAGCAACTCAACCCCTTTGCCCCGCTGGTCCAAGTCAATGCGGGGCATTTTTCTTTGCACCTGAAGTTCTCGCACTATGTTTCTTTGATTTTGGACCCTGATTCAGGTTGGGGACAAACGCTTTATATCGAAGCCTATTTTTTGTCTTTGCGCTACGCCTTGCTAACCACCTGTTTGTGTTTGTTCTTCGGTTATCCCTTCGCCTATTTTTTGGCGCGCAGCCCAAGCAATATTCGCCCGCTGTTGCTGCTCATGGTGATGCTGCCCTTTTGGACTTCGTTTTTATTGCGTGTTTATGCTTGGAAGGGGCTGCTGGCTGACCAAGGATTGATCAACCACTTGATGATGATGGTGGGTTTGACAGATGAACCCGTGCAAATGCTCTACAACGATATTTCTATGCTGGTGGGCATGACCTATGTCTATCTGCCCTTCATGGTCTTGCCGCTGTATGCCAATTTGGTCAAGCTCGATGAGCGCCTGCTTGAAGCTGCCCAAGACTTGGGCGCGACGCCGTGGAAAACCTTTTGGCTCATTACCGTTCCCATGAGTCGTGCAGGGATTGTGGCCGGCTCTATCTTGGTCTTTATTCCCTGCCTAGGTGAATTTGTCATACCCTCTCTTTTGGGTGGGGCAGAAAATATCATGATCGGGCGTGTGGTGTGGGACGAAATGTTCAGCAGCAACAACTGGCCGCGCGCCAGTGCCTTGTCGATTGTGTTGATCTTGGGCGTGGTGATTCCCTTGGCTTGGTTTAACCAACGCGTGGCCCATAAAGTGGCCCAAGAAAGTCACTGATGCAAGCCCACCGATGGCACCGCTATGTCAGCCGTTTGTGGATGGGCGGTGTGTTCTTGTTTTTCTATCTGCCTTTGCTTTTTTTGGTGGTGTTCTCTTTCAACAGCACACGCCAAGACAGTGAGTTCACCGGTTTTTCTCTTCGCTGGTACCAAGCCTTGGGGCAAGACACACGACTGGTGGAAGGCTTTTTGTTGTCCTTCAATGTGGCTTTGCTCAGTGCCACCTTGGCAACCATTTTGGCGACCATGGCCGCATACGCCTTGATTCGTTTTGGCTCCTTCAAAGGTCGGTCTTTGTTCAATGCCATGCTGAACTCCCCTTTGGTCATGCCCGAGGTCATCATTGGCTTGTCTTTGCTTTTGCTGTTTGTTGCCATGGAGCGATGGCTGGGTTGGCCCGAGCGCGGCGCCACCACCATCGTGCTGGGCCATGCCTTGTTGGGCATGGCGTATGCCACTGTCGTGGTGCAGTCGCGCCTCAAGGAAATGGACCGCTCGATTGAAGAAGCCGCTTTAGATTTAGGCTGTCGCCCTTATCAAGTTTTTTTCTTGGTCACTTTGCCTAATATTTCTCAAGCTTTGATTGCCGCTTGGCTACTCACTTTCACCTTGTCCTTTGATGACGTGGTGGTTTCTGAATTTTTATCTGGCCCAGGTGTTACCACCTTGCCTCAGGTCATCTTCAGCTATGCCCGCCGCGGGGTGAACCCTTCCATCTATGCCGCAGCCACCCTGTTGATGGCGGTGGTGAGCTTGGCAGTGGTGTTGTATGGCATTCACACCGCACGGCAAATGCGTCGCGAAAACTCTAAAGCTTAATTCGACAAGCTCCACACGCCCAGCATGGCGGTGATGACGATGCCGGCCATAAAGCCCAAAGCCAAGAGCAAAATAGCTTGCAAGGTTTGATGGGTTTGCCGTTGCGCTTCTAGCAAGCGCATCAACTCGGTGCGATCGGCTGAGTGATCGCGTTGCAAGTAGGCGTGAACCAAGCGAGGCAACTCGGGGATAAGTTTGGCAAATCTGGGGGCTTCGGTTTTGAGTTGTTCCCAAAATTTTTGCGGCCCCATTTGTTCGAGCATCCACTTTTCCAAAAAGGGTTTGGCTGTGCTCCACAAATCGAGCTCGGGATCGAGTTGTCTTCCCAAACCCTCGATATTGAGCAAAGTTTTTTGCAACAACACCAACTGCGGTTGAATCTCCACCTGAAACCGGCGTGAGGTTTGGAATAAACGCAGCAACACCATACCTAAGGAAATTTCCTTCAAGGGCCGGTCAAAATAAGGTTCACACACCGCACGAATAGCGGCTTCGAGTTCATCCACGCGGGTGTTCTCGGGCACCCACCCAGACTCAATATGCAACTCGGCCACGCGCTTGTAATCGCGGCGAAAAAAAGCTGTGAAGTTTTGTGCCAAATAATCTTTGTCGATTTGAGTGAGCGTGCCCACAATACCGAAATCTAGAGAAACATAGCGGCCAAAAGTTGCTTGGCTGGTGCTGACTTGGATATTGCCGGGGTGCATATCCGCATGAAAGAAACCATCTCTAAAGACTTGGGTGAAAAATAAGGTCACGCCATCTTTGGCAAGTTGGGGAATGTTGACACCGGCCTTTCGCAAGGCGTCGATTTGGCTGATAGGGATGCCGTACATGCGCTCCATGACCAACACATTGGGGCTGCAAAACTCCCACACCATTTCGGGAATCAACACCAAGTTCAGACCCTCCATGTTGCGGCGCAATTGCGCGGCATTCGAGGCCTCGCGAACCAAGTCGAGTTCATCATGCAAATGTTTATCGAACTCTGCCACCACCTCACGCGGCTTGAGGCGTTTGCCGTCGGCAGACAGTCGCTCTAGCCACACCGCCATATTGCGCATGAGGTCAATGTCTTTGTCGATGACTTTGAGCATGCCAGGGCGCAAAACTTTCACCGCCACTTCGCGTTCTGGTTCGCCCTTGTTATTACGCAAGCGCGCAAAATGCACCTGTGCAATGGAGGCACTGGCCACCGGCGTGTGTTCGAAATGACTGAACAGTTGGTCTAGCTTTTTCCCGAAAGCTTTCTCTATCATGGCCACCGCCTGATGCGAGGGAAACGGCGGCACTTGGTCTTGCAGTTTGGCGAGTTCGTCTGAGATGTCTTCGGGCAGCAAGTCGCGGCGGGTCGATAGCACTTGGCCAAACTTCACAAACACAGGCCCCAAGCTCTCTAAAGCAAGACGCAAACGTTCGCCTCTGGGGGCCCGTAAATTTCGCCCGACAGTTAAAACACGGGATAGCAGCTTGAGCCAGGGATTTTTGAACCCCGAGAGCAGCAACTCATCGAGTCCGAAGCGCCAAACTATCCAAACAATGAAAACACCGCGGTCAATGCGGATCATGAGGGATGTACCGTGTTAGAAGGTACATAAGCGCTGGAAGCTGCGGCGGAGGTTTGGGGCATAAACGCTTTGAGCGCGGCCACCATTCGTTTAGCGACTGTGACCAACTGGTGGGCAGCAGCGTCTCCCAACAAACGCGAGAGGTCTTCTTCGAAGTCCCAACGAACGTGGTCCACCAGCCAGTTGATGTCTGCAGCCAACATCACATCGCCCTGCACTTGCATGGCAGGCTTGTCGCCCTGTGCCAAGGTTTGCAAAAGAGAAACAGGCGAGTCTTGGCTGATGTGCAAAGACAAATCAGGGGCGTTTTGCAAGCCCGTTCTTTCGAACAATCCCGCTGGCGTGATGCGACAGGTCAACTGCAACTGACGCCAGCCAATCTGCACAGTGCGGTTTTTTTGTCGCTGCAAACGCGTCAAGGCTGATGGCTCCTGGGACAAGACATGGTTGACCAGCAACAGCACGCGGTCTTGTACCTCATCGACCCACGCAGAAGGGGGCTGAAAATTCATCAACATTGCGCTGAATTGGGCAGTCAATTCTGCCCATGTAGGTAAAGCTTTCATGACCTGTGCGTTTATTGCAAAGCCTGAACGCCAGCGACCAGCCAACCCACAGAGCCATGTTTGGGTTTGGTCATATTCCATACTTCTCTGAATGGGCTGGGGCCAGCAGTAGCTTCCTCGCGAATCAAGCCGGAAAATTCGATGCTGGCCATATAGCCCTCACCCAAATCTTCAATGCCCAACAATTGCGCCTCCAACATCACCACTTCGGTGGTGTTAGGCCCAGCAACCAATTGGCCACGCTCAGCCAGTTGCGACTGAATTTCTGCCAACATGCCATCGGTCATCATCACCCGCAAAGCAGGTATGTCGGCACGGTCCCAAGCAGCTTGCAAGCTGATAAAGTTTTGTTTGGCAGATTGGACAAAGCCTTGGACATCAAAGCCCTCGGGAATGCTCCAGTTTTGTCCGCCACCAATAAGTGCCGACCCTATGCGCGCAGTCGCTCGACCGCTGGCATTGCCAGCAGGGTAAGTGTTGCTGGGGTTCTCCCAAGGGCGAGCCGAAGCGTCGTTACCCACCTTGGCAGGGTTGTACTGAGGCATGGGGTCTGGATGGGCCGCTGAGCCTGCACCACCATAAGCATAGGGCGAGGCAGTGTTGCTGGTTTCGCGGCGACGCATGAACCAGCCCACCAACAGCATCACACCCAAGGCCAGCAAACCAAACATCAAAAACTGACCCAGCTCGGCGCCAAAGCCCAAAGAATGGGCCAGCCATGCCAAGCCTAATCCTGCGGCCAAACCGCCCATCATGGCGCCCCAAGGGCGGCGCTGCGGTTGTTGAACGGGCGGCGCAGCAGGTGCAGCAGGTGCAGCAGGTGCGGCATTTTGTCCGGGCGTCGCATTGGGTCGGGCCGCTTCGCGCTGGGTAACCGAGCCAGATTGTTGCCCAACAGATCGACCACCGCCTAAGCGTTTGGCATCAGCTTGAAAACTGACCGCCATCAAAACCAAGCTCAACACCAAAGAAATGATTTTCATAAACTGTCTTCCATTGAACCACGATGCAAACTGCATCAACACTTAATTCCAACATGCAATGCCACCACCCCGAAGGAGAGGTTGTGAATGTCCACATGGGCAAAGCCATTTTGCTGCATGAGGTCTTTCAACGCCGCTTGGTCAGGATGCATACGAATGGATTCAGCCAAGTAACGGTAACTGGCATCGTCTCCAGCAACGACTTTGCCCAATCGAGGTAAAACTTCGAAGGAATACCAGTCGTAAACCTTGGACAGAGGTTGGGCCACTTTGGAAAATTCCAATACCAACAACTTGCCACCGGGCTTGAGCACACGCGCCATCTCGGCCAAAGCGCGGTCTTTGTGAGTCATATTGCGCAAACCAAAAGAGACACACACGAGGTTGAAGCGGGCATCTGGAAAAGGCAAAGCTTCGGCATCACAGACAGTGGTGGGCAGCATCAAACCCTCGTCTAGCAAGCGGTCGCGTCCCTGGCGCAACATCGCCAAATTGATGTCGGTATGCACCACCAAACCGTTTGGGCCCACTTGCTTGGCAAAGGCTTGCGCCATGTCGCCCGTGCCGCCGGCAATATCGAGCGCTGCCTCGCCTGAGCGCAAACCGGCCACCATCACTGCATAGGCTTTCCATGCTCGGTGCATGCCCATGGACATCAAGTCATTCATGATGTCGTATTTGCTGGCTACGGAATCGAAGACGCTGCGCACGCGATGGGCTTTTTCGCCTTCATCGATTTTTTTAAATCCAAAATGGGTCTGGTTCATGCTGGAAACTCAATGGCTGTGGCAAGCAGGGGAAGCACCCGACCCCATGGGGTCGTCTCGGCCCACACCGGCGGCTTTCAATCGCAAGTCATACGACAGCCAAAGTTCAGCCTCGCGTTGGCCCAGACCATACAAATAGTCCCAAGAAAAAATACCGCTGTTATGCCCATCACTGAACTGGGGTTGCACGCCGTAATGGCCAACCGGCTCAAGCGCCACGATAGACACCTCGCGCTTGCCCGATTGCAGCACTTCTTGACCGGGTCCATGGCCCTGCACTTCCGCAGAAGGGCTATAGACACGCATCAACTCAAACGGAATTCGAAAGCGTTGCCCATCGGAGAAGGCAATTTCCAAGACCTTGGACTGCTTGTGCAACACAATGTCCGTGGCTTGAGGGGTGGTGGGTGTGAGTCCTGCCATATGCAAATCCTTAAACCAAAACGCGTTCGATGCCGCCACTGTTGGCCAGACGAATGTAGTCGGCCATCCAGTCGTCGCCCAAGATTTTTTTCGCCATTTCCACGACGATGTAATCGGCTTCTAAGAGGCCGTTTTGAAGATCATCTTGGAAACGGTTCAGGCCCATCAAACAACTGGGGCAACTGGTCAGCACTTTGATATTTTCCTTGGCGCCCACCCAAGCTTTGTCTCGCAATTGACTTTCGCCCGCGAGTATTTCTTCTTCTTTACGAAAGCGGATTTGGGTTGAGACATCGGGGCGCGAATAAGCCAAGCCACCGCTTTCGCCGCAACAGCGTTTGCTCTCTATGACTTGCTCGCCAAGCAGCGCTTTGACCGTTTTCATCGGTGCTTGCTGCTTCATAGGGCTGTGACAAGGGTCGTGGTACAGATAGCTGCCGCCCGCAGGCAAAGACAGTTGTTTTTCAAGCAAGTACTCGTGGATGTCCAAAATGCGTGAGCCGGGAAATATTTTGTCGAACTCATAGCCTTGCAATTGGTCAAAGCACGTGCCGCAACTGACCACCACGGTTTTGATGTCGAGGTAATTCAAGGTATTGGCCACGCGGTGAAACAAAACGCGGTTGTCGGTGATGATTTTGTCTGCCTTGTCTTTTTGACCTGAACCCCTTTGAGGGTAGCCGCAACACAAGTACCCAGGGGGCAGCACGGTTTGAACACCGGCATGCCACAACATGGCTTGGGTGGCCAAGCCGACTTGGCTGAACAAGCGCTCAGAGCCACAGCCAGGGAAATAAAACACCGCCTCGGCATCTGCACTGGTGGACTGGGGATTGCGAATGATGGGTACGTAGTCTCGGTCTTCGATGTCGAGCAAGGCACGCGCCGTTTTATTGGGCAAACCCGCAGGCATTTTTTTGTTCACAAAATGCACTACCTGTGCTTTGATGGGCGGCACACCGAAACTGGCAGGCGGTTGCTGGGTTTGCTGCTTGGCCAAGACTTGCAAAGCTTGGTTGGCCCAACGTTGGGCCTGCATGGCCACACGGGTGACTTGATGCCCCAAGTGAATGGCTTGGGGGCTGACGGTGCTGACCAGCCAGGATTGAAAAACAGAGGCTGGGCGGAAACTTTGCTGACCCATTTTGCGCAGTAAATTGCGCATGGCCATAGTGACATCGCCAAAATCGATGTTGACAGGACAAGGGCTGGCACATTTATGGCACAGGGTGCAATGGTCCGCCACATCTTCAAATTCTTGCCAATGCTTGATGGACACGCCGCGGCGGGTTTGCTCTTCGTAAAGAAACGCCTCAATCAACAAAGAAGTCGCCAATATTTTGTCGCGGGGGCTGTAAAGCAAATTGGCGCCTGGCACATGGGTGGCACACACCGGCTTGCATTTGCCACAGCGCAAGCAGTCTTTGATGGATTCGGAAATATCACCAATGTCTGATTGCTGCATGATCAAAGATTCATGACCCATCAAGCCAAAACTGGGGGTATAGGCTTGGCTCAGGTCGGCGCTGCGTTGTTCACCGCTGGCCACCACTTTTCTCAGCAACTTGCCTTGGTTGAATCGCCCATGCGGGTCTATGCGCGACTTGTAGTCGGCAAAGGGTTGCAGTTCGGCGTCAGTCAAAAAAGCCAGTTTGGTAATGCCTATGCCGTGCTCGCCAGAAATCACGCCGTCCAGCGATCGCGCCAAAGCCATGATGCGGTCAACCGCTTCATGCGCGGTTTGCAGCATCGCGTAGTCATCGCTGTTGACAGGCAAATTGGTGTGCACATTGCCGTCGCCTGCATGCATATGCAAAGCCGCCCACACACGGCCTTTCAATACCCGCTGATGGGTGTCGTCTATGGCTTGGCGAAGAGGCGCAAACGCGGCACCATTGAATAAGCTGTGCAGGGGTTGGCGAATTTGGGTTTTCCAACTGGCGCGCAGATGGTGGCTTTGCAAATCGGAAAAGTGAAGCTCCATGCCTGATAGCCAAGCTGTCCACTGCGTCTTGACATCGCTCAACAACGCCAAGGCTTGGGTCACACGTTCTTGCAGCAACTCAGGCGAAGGTAAATCGATGTCATCCGAGGCCTTGCCCAAGGGCAAAGCACCTTGAGAAAGCAATTCGGTGAGCGCCTCGCACAGCGCAATTTTGTTGCGCAACGACAGTTCGATATTGATTCGCTCAATGCCGTCGGTGTATTCGGCCATGCGCGGCAAAGGAATGACCACATCCTCGTTGATCTTGAACGCATTGGTGTGGCGACTGATGGCGGCGGTACGTTTGCGGTCTAGCCAAAACTTCTTTCGCGCCTCGGCGCTCACAGCCACAAAGCCTTCGCCGGTTCTGAGATTGGCCAATCGCACAACTTCAGAAGTGGCCCGCGCCACCGCATCGGCATCATCTCCAGCGATATCGCCAAACAAGACCATATTGGGCAAACCACCGCGTTTGGATTTGGTGGTGTAGCCCACGGCTTTCAAATAGCGACGGTCCAAATGCTCCAAACCCGCCAGCACCGTGCCGCTGTCTTTGGCCAGCTCGAACATATAGTTTTTGATGTCCACGATGCTAGGCACGGCCTCACGCGCATGGCCAAAAAACTCCAGGCATACCGTGCGGGTGTGGGCTGGCATGCGGTGCAAAATCCAGCGCGCGCTGGTGATCAAACCGTCGCAGCCTTCCTTTTGAATACCGGGCAAGCCACTTAAAAATTTATCGGTGACGTCTTTACCCAAACCGGCTTTGCGAAAACCCGCACCTGGGATGTCGAGACGCTCGGTGCGCAAAGGCGTCACACCATCGGCTTGGAAATAGCGCAACTCAAAGCTGGCCACGGCAGCGTCATGTATCTTGCCCAAGTTGTGGTTGAGTCGCACAACTTCCAGCCATGTCGCGTCCGGTGTGACCATGCGCCAACTGGCTAAGTTGTCAAGCGCAGTGCCCCACAACACCGCCTTTTTGCCGCCTGCATTCATGGCGATATTGCCACCAATGCAAGAAGCATCCGCAGAGGTGGGGTCAACAGCAAACACAAACCCAGCTTGCTCGGCCGCATCCGCTACACGTTGGGTGACTACGCCAGCTTCGGTGGCAATGGTGGCAAAAGCATGCTTAAGGCCAGGCAGTTGCAGCATTTCTACTTTACCCAGCTTTTGTAATTTTTCGGTGTTGATCACCGCACTTTTCCAGGTGAGGGGTACTGCCCCGCCGGTGTAGCCCGTGCCACCCCCACGCGGCACGATGGTCAGACCCAAATCGATACAGGCCTTGACCAATCTGGCCATGTCAGCTTCGCCATCGGGGGCGAGCACCACAAACGGGTATTCCACCCGCCAATCGGTGGCGTCGGTGACATGCGAGACGCGGCTCATGGCGTCAAAGCGTATGTTGTTGTCGTGTGTGCATTTGCGAAACACTTTGCGCGCTTTGGCACGCAAACGAGCCACCTCTGCAAAACTTTCGGCAAAGGCTTTCACCGCTTGCAAAGCTGTGTCCAACAATCCCGTCACCATGGCATCGCGCTGTGGGTCATGCGTGGCGTCGCGGCGCTTGTCAATTTCCCCCAAGCGATGTTGCATGGCTTGAACCAATAACTGCCGGCGTTTGGGGTTGTCCAGCAAATCGTCTTGCAAATAGGGGTTGCGTTGAACCACCCATATGTCACCCAACACCTCTAAAAGCATGCGCGCTGAACGACCGGTCTTGCGTTCTTGGCGCAAAGTCTCCAAGGTCTGCCAAGCTGGCAAGCCCAACAGGCGAATGACGATTTCCCTGTCGGAGAACGAGGTGTAGTTGTAGGGGATTTCCCTAGATTGTTGGAGGTCTTGATCAGCCCCTGTCAAAGAGGGCAAAGGTGTAGGCGCATTCATAAGCAGAAAGCAATAGTAACCTAGGCCGTTTTCAGCCGCGCCAGGCTTTTAAAAATAACCATTGCAAAGAAGCGCTCACCACCACCAACACAGTGTAGGTCAGCATTTTGCCGTCTTGCCCGCCCCAAACAAGTCCTGTGATGAGAACGCCAGCGCCGGCTACACTGATCAAAACAAATTGCAGCCAAGGCTTGAACATCGCGGGTTTGTGGCGCCACAAAATCCGGCTCAATGCCCACAACCATGCGGCCATGAATACCGCAGGAAACAAAAAATTGGCCAAGTGAACAATAAACGACAAGGTATCCATAGAGGAATTTTATAATCAGGCTATGTCAGTATGGGCGCTAGGACTTAATCACACGACCGCTCCCTTGGATTTACGGGGAAGGTTTGCGTTTGCTATTGAGCAAGTTGGACCCGTGCTCGACGGTTTGAAACACAGCTTTGGCTCACAAACCGAAGCCACGATTCTCTCCACCTGTAACCGCACCGAAATTTATTGCGCCTCGCAAGAAATTGCCATGCCCCAGACTTTGCAATGGTTGGCGCATTCGGGCGGCGTGAGCCCCGACAGCTTGCATGACCACATCTACACCTTGGTGGATGACGAAGCCGCGAGGCATGCGTTTCGTGTGGCCAGCGGGCTTGACTCCATGGTCTTGGGTGAGCCGCAAATCTTGGGACAACTGAAAGACGCGGTGAGAGTGGCCCGTGAAGTAGGCGCTTTGGGCAGCACCTTGCACCAAATGTTCCAACGCTCATTTGCTGTGGCCAAGCAAGTGCGCAGCTCCACCGAAATTGGCGCGCACAGCATCAGCATGTCGGCGGCCTCTGTGCGTTTGGCAGCGCAGTTGTTTGAAGACTTGAGCAAAATCAATGTGCTGTTTGTGGGCGCTGGCGAAATGATTGAACTTTGCGCTACCCACTTCGCTGCAAAAAACCCCAAATCCATGGTGGTGGCCAACCGCACCCAAGAGCGCGGCGAACGTTTGGCTGTTCAACTCAAAGCCGATGTCATGCGCTTGGCCGACTTACCAGATCGTCTGCACGAGTTTGACGCCGTCATCAGTTGCACGGCCAGCACCTTGCCGCTGATTGGCTTGGGCGCAGTCGAGCGCGCCCTGAAAAAGCGCCGTAACCGTCCTATGTTCATGGTTGATTTGGCCGTGCCACGCGACATCGAGCCTGAGGTGAAATCGCTGCGCGATGTCTACCTCTACACGGTTGACGATTTGTCACAAGTGGTGCAAACCGGCCAAGCCAGTCGGCAAGCAGCGGTGGCCGAGGCCGAGGTCATCATTGATGCGGGTGTGCAAAGTTTTGTCAATTGGCTGGACCAGCGCAGCGATGTACCCCTGATTCAACAGCTCAACCAGCAAGCCGAAATGTGGCGTGCGGGTGAATTGCAAAAGGCCCAAAAACTCATCGCCAAAGGCGAGCCTGTCGACAAAGTGATGGATGCTTTGTCAAAAAACCTGATGCAAAAAATGCTGCATGGCGCCATGTCAGAGCTGCATTCGGAAGACAGCGCCACTCGCCAACAAGCGCGTCAAGCCATCGAACATTTCTTTTTGCGCAGCTCGCGTTAGCTGTCGCCATCCCCATGAAAAATTTCATGCGCGCTCAGCTAGAGCGTTCGGCACAACGTTTGTCCGAGCTGGATTTTTTGCTATCCCGCGAAGACATCATGCAAGACATGACGCAGTTCTTGGTCTTGTCGCGTGAGCACGCCGAGGTGGTGGCACTGGTCACGCCCTATCAAAAATGGCTGCAATACCAGCAAGACATCGCGTCTGCGCAAACCATGCTGAACGACTCGGACGCGGATGTTCAGACCATGGCGCAAGAAGAAATCAGCACGGCCGAGCCCGCCATTCTGGCCTTGGAAGCGCAGTTGCAACGCATGCTGTTGCCCAAAGACCCAGACGATGCACGCCATGCATTTTTGGAAATCCGCGCCGGCACGGGCGGCGATGAATCGGCATTGTTCGCCGGTGACTTGTTGCGCATGTACACCCGTTATTGCGCCGGCCAAAACTGGCGGGTTGAGGTGATCAGCGAGTCCCAAAGCGAGTTGGGAGGTTACAAAGAGGTGGTCATACGCATTGAAGGTAGCAACGTTTATGGCGCACTCAAATTCGAGTCAGGCGGTCACCGTGTGCAGCGTGTGCCGGCCACCGAAACCCAGGGGCGCATACACACCAGCGCTTGCACGGTGGCGGTGCTGGCCGAACCCGATGAGCAAGAGGCCATCAAAATCAACCCTGCCGATTTGCGCATAGACACCTTTCGCGCCAGCGGTGCGGGTGGCCAGCACATCAACAAAACCGACTCTGCCGTGCGCATCACCCACTTGCCCACCGGCATCGTGGCTGAGTGCCAAGACGGGCGCAGCCAGCACAGCAACAAAGCCCAAGCCTTGCGGGTTCTGACCGCTCGCATACAAGAAAAAGACCGCAGTGAGCGGGCTGCCAAAGACGCCGCAGAGCGAAAAAGCCTGATTGGCAGCGGCGACCGCTCTGACCGCATACGCACTTACAACTTCCCGCAAGGGCGCTTCACCGATCACCGTATCAACCTGACTTTGTATAAATTGCTGGCCATCATGGAAGGCGACTTGGGTGATGTGGTGGAGGCTTTGCAGGCTTATGAAGCCGCCGATCAGCTCGCTCAGCTGGAGGACGCAAGCTAAAATAAACGCTATCCTTTTGATAGCAGTCACCTGCCCCGAGGGGCTTTGTTGCCAAAATGTCCTGAAGGGATATAGATACATGACCTCGCCCAACCAAGGTTTGTACCTTTTCGAAAAGTTCGATGTAGGCGTGATCCACTTGGATGCGCAACGCAGCGTCTTGGCCATGAACGACTATGCACGGCGGGTCTTGCCCGTGTCCGACAAGCAGCCGTTTGACAAATTGGTCACCTCGTTTCACCCCGAACGCTCCAAGGCCAAGGTAAATTTTTTATTAGACGAAGCCTCGGGTTGCCCCATGGCCACTGCAGTGCCCATGACCATGATCATCAACATCCCCGAGCAGGTGTTGCTGATCAAAGTGAGTCGCTTGGGCAACGAAAAAAATGAGACCACGGGTTTTGTTCTGGTGTTCTATGACGTCACACAGGTGGTCGGTCAGGAACAAGCTTTAACCGAACTCCCCGCTCGCAATATGCGCTTGTCGCGCATTCCTATGGTCTCCAACCAAAAAGTCTCCTTTGTCGACACAGGGGATGTTTTGTCGCTGGAGTCGCAAGCGCACTACACCCGAGTGCTCACGCGTGAGGGCTACCATTTTTGCAATCTCAGCATTGGCGATTTGCAATTGCGTCTTGACCCCGCGCTGTTCATGCGGGTACACCGCTGTTTCATCATCAATTTGCAAGCGGTACAAGAATTGGGCCGCGAGGGCAGCAAGACCCATGTGATTCTCAAAGGCAAACATAGCCAGCCTGTGCCGGTGTCGCGAGCAGAAGTGGGACGTTTACGCGAAGCGCTGGGCATCAGTTGAGCCCGTTTGAGTCCTAGGAACTAGGGTATGTCCTAGCTGTTTAGGAGGTCGGTACATTCCCTGATTGCGTCATTTCTAAAAGTCTGATCACATCATTTCGTGCTTAAAAAGTATTATTTCGTGCAAAAAATAGACGTATAAAAGATAAAAACCTTAGAAACCTCGCATCTTGCGCAGAAATGGCATTTTGACCAATACTGGATGACTGCTTTTTCAAACAGAACCACAGGAGACCCAGATGATTCCACCGCGTTTTGAATACCACGCGCCCAAAACCGTCGGTGAGGCGGTTGCCTTACTTGGCCAATTGGGCTCTGACGCCAAGCTGCTGGCCGGCGGCCACAGCTTGCTGCCCATGATGAAGCTGCGTTTTGCCCAGCCCGAGCATTTGATCGACATCAACCGCATCCCCGAACTCAGGGGCATTCGCGAAGAAGGTGGCACGGTCGTGATCGGCGCCATGACGGTGGAAAACGAGCTGATCGCCTCGCCCATCCTGCAAGCCAAAGTGCCGTTGTTATGCGAAGCGGCCAAGCTGATTGCCGACCCCCAAGTGCGCAACCGCGGCACCATAGGCGGCGACATTGCTCACGGTGACCCCGGCAACGATCACCCTGCGCTGTCTCTCGTCATCGAAGCCTCTTTTGTGCTCGAAGGCCCGAATGGCCGCCGCACCGTGGCCGCCGACGGCTTTTTCCTCGGCACCTACATGACGCAGTTGGAAGAAAACGAGGTCATGTGCGAAATCCGCGTGCCAGCCTTTGCCCACGGCACCGGCTACGCCTACGAAAAACTCAAACGCAAAACCGGCGACTGGGCGACCGCCGGTTGCGCGGTAGTCATTCGCAAAAACGGCGATCAGGTGAGCCATGTGCGTATTGGCCTGACCAATGTCGCCCCCACTGCCCTGCGCGCTGAAGAAGCCGAAGCGGCTTTGCTGAACAAGCCCTTCAATGCGGCCAATGTACAAGCAGCCGCAGCAGCCGCCATCGCCATTTGCTCCCCCGCCGAAGACTTGCGCGGCGACATTGAATACAAGACCGCCATGGCCGGTGAAATGGTCAAACGCGCCCTCAACAAAGCCTGGGCGCTGTGCGCTTAAATTTTAGGAAATCACCATGACTAAAAAACTCATCACCTTACACGTCAACGGCAAGAAAGAAGAAAAGGCGGTTGAACCGCGCACCTTGCTGATTCACTTTCTGCGTGAAGAACTCAATCTCACAGGTGCCCACATTGGTTGTGAAACCAGCCACTGCGGTGTTTGCACCGTGGACATCGACGGTCAATCAGTCAAATCCTGTACGCATTTGGCTGTTCAGTGCGACGGCTCGGAAGTGCTCACTGTCGAAGGCCTGGCCAACAAAGGTGTTTTGCATGCGGTGCAAGAAGGCTTTTACAAAGAGCACGGCTTGCAATGCGGCTTTTGCACCCCCGGCATGCTGATGCGCGCCTACCGCTTTTTGCAAGAAAACCCCAACCCCAGCGAAGACGAGATTCGCCACGGCATGGCTGGCAACCTGTGCCGCTGCACCGGCTACCAAAACATCATCAAAGCCGTGCAGTACGCCGCCAAAAAATTGCAAGAGCCCGTCGCGGCTTGAATCACCCCCTTATTTGATCGGAGACTCACATGAACGCACCGGTACTGACTGTAGAAGCCCGCGAACTCGCGTTGGCTGGCATGGGCGCCTCGCGCTTGCGCAAAGAAGACGCCCGTTTCATCCAGGGCAAAGGCAACTATGTTGACGACATCAAGATGCCTGGCATGTTGCATATGGACATCGTGCGCAGCCCAATAGCCCACGGTCGCATCGTCAAAATCAACAAAGAAGCCGCCTTGGCCATGCCCGGCGTGCATGCGGTGCTGACCGCCGACGACTTGAAACCCCTCAAGCTGCACTGGATGCCCACTTTGGCGGGTGACGTGGCCGCCGTGTTGGCCGACGAAAAGGTTCACTTCCAGATGCAAGAAGTGGCCATCGTCATCGCCGACGACCGCTACATCGCGGCCGACGCGGTGGAAGCTGTGGAAGTGGAATACGAAGAGTTACCTGTGGTCATGGACCCCTACGCCGCGCTGCAGCCTGGCGCACCGGTGATTCGCGACGACTTGGCCGGCAAGACCGAAGGCGCGCACGGCAAGCGTGAGCACCATAACCACATCTTCACTTGGGACGCGGGCGATAAGGCCGCTGCCGATGCCGCTTTTGACAAAGCCGAAGTGACGGTGTCGCAACATATGTACTACCCACGCGTGCACCCCTGCCCGCTGGAGACTTGCGGTTGCGTGGCCTCCTTCGACCCCATCAAGGGCGAGTTGACCACTTTCATCACCTCGCAAGCGCCACACGTGGTGCGCACCGTGGTGTCCATGCTCTCGGGCATCCCCGAATCCAAAGTGCGCATCGTCAGCCCCGACATCGGTGGCGGCTTTGGCAACAAGGTTGGCATCTACCCCGGCTATGTGTGCGCCATCGTCGCGTCCATCGTGCTGGGTCGCCCGGTCAAATGGGTGGAAGACCGCATCGAAAACATCTCGTCCACCGCCTTTGCCCGTGACTACCACATGGACGGCGAATTGGCCGCCACCGCCGACGGCAAGATCACCGGCCTGCGCGTGAACGTGGTGGCCGACCACGGCGCGTTTGACGCCTGCGCCGACCCGACCAAGTTCCCTGCCGGCATGTTCCACATTGTTTCTGGCAGTTACGACATTCCCGCCGCACATGCCAGCGTGAAAGGTGTTTACACCAACAAGGCACCCGGTGGCGTGGCGTATCGCTGCTCGTTTCGCGTGACCGAAGCGGTGTATTTGATCGAGCGCATGGTCGACGTGCTGGCGCAAAAGCTGGGCATGGACAAGGCCGAGATCCGCGCCAAGAACTTCGTTAAGAAAGAACAGTTCCCCTACACCAGCGCTTTCGGTTTCGAGTACGACTCGGGTGACTACCAAACCGCTTTGGACAAAGTGCTGGAAGCGGTGGACTACAAAGGCCTGCGCGCCGAGCAAGCGGCCAAACGCGCCGACCCGAACAGCCCCACCCTGATGGGCATTGGCTTGGTCACCTTCACTGAAGTGGTCGGGGCAGGTCCTTCCAAGATGTGCGACATCTTGGGTGTGGGCATGTTCGATTCGTGTGAAATCCGCATTCACCCCACCGGCAGCGCCATCGCCCGCATGGGCACCATCACGCAAGGCCAGGGCCACCAGACCACTTACGCGCAGATCATCGCTACCGAGTTGGGTATTCCATCTGAAGTGATTCAGGTGGAAGAGGGCGACACCAGCACCGCGCCTTACGGCTTGGGCACTTACGGTTCGCGCTCCACGCCCGTGGCCGGTGCTGCCATCGCACTGGCTGCCCGCAAAATCCATGCAAAGGCCCGCAAGATCGCCGCCCACATGCTCGAAGTCAATGAAAACGACCTCGACTGGGAAGTCGACCGCTTCAAAGTCAAGGGCGACGACAGCAAATTCAAAACCATGGCCGAAGTGGCTTGGCAGGCTTACCACCAGCCACCCGCTGGCTTGGAGCCAGGCTTGGAAGCCGTGCATTACTACGACCCACCCAACTTCACTTTCCCGTTTGGCATCTACCTGTGTGTGGTCGACATCGACCGCGCCACCGGCGAGACCAAAATCCGCCGCTTCTATGCGCTGGACGACTGCGGCACCCGCATCAACCCGATGATCATTGAAGGCCAAATCCACGGTGGTTTGACCGAAGGTTTTGCCGTGGCCATGGGCCAGCAAATGCCGTTTGATGCCCAGGGTAACTTGCTGGGCAACACGCTGATGGACTACTTCTTGCCCACCTTCGTGGAAACCCCGCATTGGGAAACCGACCACACCACCACACCCTCGCCGCACCACCCCTTAGGTGCCAAGGGCGTGGCCGAGTCGCCTCACGTCGGCTCCATCCCCACCTTCACTTCAGCGGTGGTCGATGCTTTTTCTCACTTGGGTGTCACCCACCTGGACATGCCGCATAACGCTTTTCGCACTTGGAAAGCCTTGCGCGAGCACGGCGCAGCTTTGTAATCAGGGAACCTCATGGAAGTCAAACTCGACAAACAATACCCGCTCGATGTGGATGCCACACGGGCGTGGGCCTTGCTCACCGACCTCAAAGCGGTGGCGAGCTGCATGCCTGGCGCGGAAATCACGGAACAACTGTCTGACACGTCTTACAAAGGCGGCGTCAAGGTCAAAGTGGGCCCCGCTGTGGCCCAGTTTGGCGGCACGGTGGACGTGATCGAAGCGGTAACCAGCGAACGCAAGATGGTCTTGCGCGGCAAGGGTGCGGACAAGGGCGGATCGTCCGCCTCGATGGACCTGACGGCCATCATCACTGCCGACCCCAGCAACCCCGCGCACTGCGTGCTCAATGGCCAAGCTGCTGTGATTGTGAACGGCAAGTTTGCGCAGTTTGGCGGACGCATGATGGTGCAGGTGTCGGACATGTTGCTGGCGCAGTTTGTCGAGAACTTTCGCCAAACTGCACTCACCTTGCCCACCGCTGATGGCGCACCATCTGACCCAACACACACTGGCGCCTCAGCAAAGGCACCCATTGTTGCCAAAGAGATCAACGGTTTGGCTATTTTTTGGTCCTTGCTCAAAAGCTGGTTGGGTGGCTTGCTCGGCAAGAAGGCTTAAGCATGACCATGCCGGTCCCCTGCGAGCAGCCTGCTGACCAAGAGCGCTTGTTGCGCGAACGGCTGCAACGATCGGGGTACTTGGCAGACCCCGACTTGGCCACCACCGTGTGGTTGGCCTCTGCGCTGCAGCGGCCCCTGTTGATTGAAGGCGACGCCGGCGTGGGTAAAACCGCGCTGGCCACCGCCTTGGCCCAATCGCAAGATGCCACCTTGGTTCGTCTGCAATGCTTTGAGGGCTTGGACTTGGCCCAAGCCGCTTACGAATGGAACTATGGTCGACAGCTGATGGCGATTCGCTTGAATGAAGCGGCCCACAACGGCGTCCATCAAGATGGCGCAGCCCGTGTGCGCGAAGCCGACTTGTTCAGCCGCGAGTATTTGCTAGAGCGCCCCTTGCTGCGCGCCATCAGCCAGACTGGTCCATGCGTGCTGCTGATCGATGAAATCGACCGTGCCGACGAAGCCTTTGAAGCATTTTTGCTCGAAGTGCTGGGCGACTACCAAATCACCGTGCCCGAAATCGGCACCCTGCGCGCCACCCACATTCCGCAGGTGATTTTGACCAGCAACGGCACGCGAGAGTTGTCCGACGCGCTGCGCCGTCGCTGCCTGTACCACTACCTCGATTACCCAACGCTGGCGCGAGAGATCGCCATCGTCAAAAGCGCTTTACCGCAAGCCGACAGCCATTTGGTGGAAGAGGCTGTGCAGTTTGTGCAACGCCTGCGCCGTGAAGACTTGGCCAAGATTCCCGGCATCGCCGAAACCCTGGACTGGGTGAACGCCCTCTTTCAAATGCGCCACAACAGCCTGCCCGAAGACATGGCGGCGGTGCTGGGCACCTTGGGCTGCTTGCTCAAGACACGCGAAGACCGCTTTGCCATGGGGCCTGATCGCCTGCGCCAACTGGTTGAAGGTCGGCGCACCGTGGGCGTGGCCGAAAACAGCATCGAGCAGGCCAAGGCCGCTGCATGACCATCGCCACCCCGACCGACCGCAGCGCGACCGCGCCCTCGGAGCGGCTGGCCGGTTTTGCCTCTTTATTGCGCGAGCACGGCCTGACAGTCGGGGTAGCCGAACAACTGGCCATGCTTCAAGCGGCCTTGCACTTTGGCCCCTTACAAGAAAAACCCCTTCAGGCGGCTTGGCGTGCCATTGCCTGTCACAGCCAGCGCGAATGGAAACTTTGGCCAGATATTTACGAGCGGTTTTGGCACCCCGAGAAACTGCGCGGCGGCGTGAAAGTCAGCGGCCAAACCCGCCCCAGCCGCAACCTGCGCCAAAGCGTACAAGCCCTGCACGACCAGATGGACGCGGCCCAAAAACCCAACACCCAAGCCAGTGGTCAACAGGCCGCACCCCAAACTGCCGGCGATATGCCCGCCGTTGGTCTAGACGTTAACGACGCTGGCACCCCCCGCGCCCAAGGCGGCGCCAGCCGCACCGAGGCCTTGCACCAGCGCGATGGCCAAATGTGGCTGCCGCAAGAACTCAGCGCCTTGCAACAACTGGCTCGCCAAATCACTGCCACACTCCAGCCCCGCCCGACCCGCCGCTGGCGCGTCGCCCCGCGTGGTCAACGCCTCGATTTACGCCAGACACTGCGCCGCAGCGTGGCCTGGGGCGGCGAGTTGATGCAGCCGGCTTGGAAAGTCAAGCGCCAAGAGCCGCCGCGCTTGTTTATCTTGGCCGATGTGAGCCGCTCCATGGAGTCGCATGCCGCGCTGTTTTTGCGCGTAGCCCGCGCCTTTGCGTTGGAGGCAGACGCCCGCGTGTTTGTCTTTCATACCCGCTTGGCCGAGGTCACCCCCTATATGCAGCGTGACACACCAGCCATTCAGGAAAAGGTCAATGCCGTCACGGCGGGTTTTGGCGGTGGCACGCGCATCGCGGCCAGTCTGCAAGACTTTGCCCGCCACCATGCCCGCGCCCAGCTCAACCGGGGTTCGCGTGTGTGGGTGTTCTCTGACGGCTTTGACACCGACGCGCCAGAGCTGTTGAGCGCTGCGCTGCAAGAAGTGCGCGCACGCGGAGCCCGCATCACTTGGTTTCACCCCACGCGCCAGGTGCCTGCCGCCGCTGCTGTGCAACAGGCTCGCCGCTGCATAGAGCGGTTTGTGCCCTTTGCCAGCTTGGCCGACCTGACGGCGGCTCGGCATCTGTTGCACTGAATTTTTGTTCCCTATTTTGAATTCAAGGAAAGCGCCATGAACCGCAATGAATGGATCACCCAAGCCGCCCGCTTGCAAACCGCTGGCGAGCCGTTCGCCTTGGTCACTGTGCTGCGCGCCCAAGCGCCCACCTCCGGCAAAGCTGGTGACAAAGCGGTGGTCACCGTCGATGGCCAAATTCACGGCTGGATTGGCGGAGGTTGCGCGCAACCCGCGGTAATTAAAACTGTGCGCCGCGTTTTGCTGGATGGGCAACCACGCACGATCCGGATTTCACCTTCTGAGGAAAGCGACGAACGCGATCTGGGTGAGGTCCTCGAATTTGGCATGGCCTGCCACTCGGGGGGTACGCTCGAATTATTCGTCGATCCGGTCATGCCTGCGGCCACCTTGGCAGTGATAGGCGATTCGCCGGTGGCGCGGGCCTTGGTAAGCCTGGCCCCGCGTGTGGGCTTGTCTGTGGCGGTAGTGGCCCATGCAGCGCAAGCAGGCGACTACCCCGATGCAACTACCTTTTTGCCCACCGACGAAGTGCCAACAGTCACCGCCCAGCTAACCTCGACCCCGTTTGTGGTGGTGGCCACGCAAGGTCGCCGCGATGTGCAAGGCCTCAAAGCTGCTTTGGCCCTTGAGCCGCAAGGCCTGTGGTTTGTAGCCAGCGCCCGCAAAGCGATGGTCTTGCGGGAGGCCTTGGTCGCCAGCGGCGAAGACGCTGGCGCAGTGGCCCGCATCGTCGCGCCTGCCGGCGAGTTCATTGGAGCCCAAACCCCCGAAGAAATTGCGTTATCGGTGCTCACCTCTGTGGTGGCGGCGCGCAGAGCGCGACAAGCCAAGCCTTATGATGCGCCGCCGGTACCAGCTCAAGCGCTCTCAGACTTAGCGACTGTGCCCGAACCTGTGGTGTCGGCGGTGGCCATTGCCACCAAATCATCTTGCTGTGGAGGCTGAACATGGGGTGCATTCTCAAAGGCGGTGGCGGTTTATACAGCCGCTTGGCGGTGGGTGCGGTGCTGTTGGCAGCGGGTTCAGGCTCGCGCATGGGGCAGCGCCCGAAAAGCCTGCTTGAGTTAGGCGGTGTTCCGCTGATTCGCCGCCAGCTGATTGCGCTGTCGGGCGCAGGCATGGACGAGGTGGTGGTGGTGCTGGGCCACTACGCCGAGCGTATTGAAGAAGCGGTCAAAGAGTTTCCGGTTACTCTGGTGCGCAACCCCGACCCCGACGCCGGACAAGTCTCTTCGCTGCGCTTAGGCTTGCAAGCACTGTCGCCCAAGACGGACGCCGTACTGGTAGCGCTGGCCGACCAACCCTTGATCAACTCGCAAGACATCAACGACTTGATTGGCGCTTACAAAAAACGTCCTGAACACACCCAGGTGGTGCAACCTACAGTAGATGGGCTGCCAGGCAACCCGGTGATGTTCAGCGCCGAGGTGCGCGAGCAGATCTTGGCGGGTCATGCCAACATAGGTTGCCGCCAGTGGCAATCGAGCCATCCTGACCAAGTGCATGCTTGGGTCAACGCCAACCTGCGTTACCGCACCGATGTGGATACGCCAGAAGATATTCAAGCACTGGCTGAGCGCACAGGTCATCAACTGAAGTGGCCTGCCGATTTACAAGCCACGGCTTGATCGATGATCCCAGCTGACCCCTTGCACCAGTTTTGGCACACACCCCTAGGCGTGCACCGCTTCGCGCAAGCCGATGATGTCAACGAGGTGCTGATTCGGGTTTTTCAAACCATGCGTGCCACCGACGCTGCTGCATCTAACGGACCCAAAGCTTTTTATGCCAGCCGCGATGATTTGCTGCAACGCATCAAGCTGTCCGAATGGGAGCAATTGCTTGCATTCATCATCGACAGCGTGCGCCAAACCGTGGTGCTGGCCAACCAAGGCGCTTGGCCAGAGGCCAAACCGGGCTTTCATATCGCCGTGCGCGGGATATGGTTTCAGATCTCCAGCCAAGGCAGCCACCATGATGTGCACACCCACGGCAACTGCTCGTGGTCGGGGGTGTATTGCCTGCAAGTCGATCCTCAAGACGTACGCAGTGCGCACCCAGTGCTAGGGGCTGCCAACGGTGTGACGCGTTTTTACGGCCCGTACTTCAATCGCTTGGGCGGTGCGGCCATGGATTTTGGCAATGCGTATTTGCAAAATGCGCATCTGGATATTCAACCGGTGCCGGGGCAACTGGTGGTTTTCCCCTCATGGTTGGCGCACCAAGCCATGCCTTACCACGGAGAAGCCGAGCGAGTCATTGTGTCTTTCAATGTCAGCGTGCATGCAGCAGGTGGCTCTGACCAACTGCATGGCTATGCCCATGTCTGAGGCTTTGCCCGCCAAGCTCAATGCAAGTAACTCGCTCGCGCATGCGGGTGAAGTGGCGCAGTGGACACTTTTGCTGCTGGGCTGGCTGTGGCTGGGCGAGCAAGGCAGTCGTCTGGGCTGGTCGCTGGTCAACGGAGTCACGGCAGTGGCCTTGTGGTGGATGGCTCGCCTTTTATGCCGAGGCCAAACTTGGGTGTTTCGCTGCCCGCCCATGCTCTTGGGCCTTGTTGGTCTGTTCACCGCTTTGGGGGTAGCACTGACAAGCCAGTTGACTGACCACGCGGCGGCGCATCTGAGTTTGCTGTTGGTGGCGCTTCTGTGGGGGCTGTGGAGCGCCATGGTGGAAACACGCAGCCAAGTCAGCACTTTCGAGATGGGGCCGCTGGCTTGGCACCCCTTGCTTGCTGCAGCCTTGGTTGTGTTGAGCTCGCACTTGCCTAAGGAGATGACGAGCACTCCTTGGGCGGTGAGCTTTTTGCTGACGCTTTGCGCCTTGGTTTTGTGGATGCGCGACCAGCGCACATTCAGGCGCGTCGCCGTTTGCCGTGGCACACAGGCGCAAATTGAATCGCTGCTAGCGCCCTCAGCCATGGGTTTGATGATGGGGAGTTTGTGGCTTGACAACACTTGGTGTGCAGGTTTGGGCTGGCGCAGCGATGTCATGGTCACCTTCCATTTGGCATTGATGGCGGGCCTGCCGGTCTTCGTGGCGGGCTTGCTGCGCAGTTGGGGCGCGGCACGGGTTTCGCCCAATGCGCAGGCCCAAGGCGTTTTGGTCTTGTTGCTGGGCGGCGCACTCGTTTTGCTTGGCAGCAGTGTTTGGCAAGCCGTGTTAGCCATTGTGTTGCCCGCACTGGCCTGGGCGCTGCATTGCTGTCGCACGCGCCAATTCCAAGCCACTGCAAGCTTGATGTCGCCTTGGTTGGTCCGCAGCTTGGCATTGTTGTTAGGGCCCTTGCTGCTGCTGTGGGTGGGTTCAGCCAGTGCCGTGCAAGGCCCCTGGCCCTTGCGTGCCGCGATGTTGTTGTTCGGTATTTTGGCGGCGGTCAAACTGGCGCTGGGAGTTTCTTCAAAGGCAAGGTTGACTCTCGCCATATGAACATCGCCCAAGCGCTGCAACAAGCGCGTTGCTTAGCCATTTCGTCGTTAGAGGCACAAACCCTGCTGCTGCATGCCTTGGGGCGCGACTTGCACGACCGCGCTTGGTTGCTGCTGCACGATAACGATGAGCTCGCCCTGAACACTTGCGAGCTTTACAAAGATTTGATGCAACGCCGCTTGGCGCATGAACCTCTGGCCTACCTGACAGGACAACAAGAATTTCATGGTCTGAGCTTGCAAGTGGACAAGCGGGTGCTGGTGCCCCGCCCCGACACCGAAACCTTGGTTGACTGGGCTTTAGAACTTGAACTCTCGCCCCAGGCCCATGTATTGGACTTGGGCACCGGCAGCGGCGCCATCGCCTTGGCGCTGAAAAATGCCCGCCCCCATTGGCAGGTGCAGGCGGTGGACGCCAGCGAGCAGGCCTTGGCCGTGGCGTCTGGCAACGCTGCGACGTTGCAGCTTGAGGTGAGCTTTTTGCCAAGCCACTGGTTCTCGCAGGTGCAAGGCCTCTTCAATTTGGTGGTGTCCAACCCGCCCTATATTGCCCAAGGCGACCCGCATTTACCTGCTCTGCATGCCGAGCCTTTGCAGGCGCTGGTCAGCGGCGTGGATGGCTTGGACGACATACGCCACATCATCGCCCAAGCCCCAGCCCACTTGATGCCAGGCGCTTGGCTGCTCTTGGAACACGGCTTTGACCAAGCACCAGCCGTGCAGCAATTGCTGGCCTCTCAGGGCTTTGTGCAGGTGCAAAGCCGCAAGGACATCGCGGGCATAAATCGATGCAGCGCAGGTCAATGGCCAGAAGTGAAATAATCCACCATCTTTTGGGCAAGTGCCCTGTATTTTTTCAGTGGAGTGAATAATGAGCGACGCACAGCAACGCATAGACCAATTGGTCAAAAACAACGACATCGTCTTGTTCATGAAAGGCAATGCCAGCTTCCCCATGTGCGGCTTTTCCGGCCGCGCCATACAGTTGCTCAAAGCCAGCGGTGTGGACACCAAGACCCTCACCACCGTCAATGTGCTGGACGACGCTGAGATTCGCCAAGGCATCAAGGAATACAGCAACTGGCCCACCATCCCTCAGTTGTATGTCAAGGGCGAGTTCATTGGCGGCTCCGACATCATGACCGAGATGTACGAAAACGGCGAACTGCCCAATTTATTGGGCGCTTAACAGCCTCTTATTAAGTTCTAAGGCTGCCAGCGCTGCTGTGCAGCCAGCACGGCTTGGGGATAAGCCAGCTGCCCTCGGCTGCCGTTGTAACGCCCCAAGGCCATGTGCAAATCACCATTTTCCAGCGCCAAATAATGGCGCATGATGACGCAACCAAAACGCATATTGGCTTGCCACTGAAATAAAGCCGAAGCGTCTCCCGTACCCAATTGCCCTGTCCAAAAAGGCATCACCTGCATCACGCCACGCGCACCAGCGCTGCTGACGGCGAATTTTCTGAAACCACTTTCCACCTCCATCAAACCCATGACCAAAGCGGGCTCTATGGCTGCGCGGCGGCTCTCATACCAAACCGTTTGCAAAAAAGCTTGCTGCAATTCGGGCGAGGCAAGTTCAGGCAAACGCCACTGGCCTTTTTTGTCTTTGAGTTTTCGCTCTAGCTGCGCTTGGGTGTGGGCCAGCCATAGCGTATAGGCTGCTTGGTCTTGGGCTGTCGGCAAGTACGGCGTGGGCGGCGGCATGTCGGCCACAGCCGAAGACATGGCGATACGCACCGAGTCGGCCAACTGCTCTTCGCGTTGCGGGCCGGCTGAAGCCGAGCCCCATGTAAGACACAGCAGCGCAAAAAATATTTTTAATTGGTCAGGCACTGTTGAAATGGAAAGGGTTAAGGCAAACCACGCCGCGCTTGGTCACCATTTAGGTCCTTGGGCTACACAGGTGTCCAGCAATTCGCTGAATCGGGCTTTGGCGTCTTCGACTGGCCATGTGGGCAAGGTCATGAGGGTCTCCATCTGCCTATTTACCTGACCAATTTAATAGATTTTTGAACAAATGGATATTTAGCACTATTTATATTTATTTAATATTATTTTTTGTATATTTATAGTTATATTTAATTAATTTTTAGAAAAAACCATGTCTCAGCCTTTTTTCAACACCCCCAGCCCCGCGGCCCACAAGCTTGGCGCTTTGGTAGCTGGGATTTTGCAAACCTGATCATCAGGGTTCATATATTTAATTAAATGTACAATTAATTCAATGCAGATTGAGTTTGACCCTGCAAAACGTCACGAAACCCTGTTTCACAGGGGTTTAGATTTTGCAGACTGTCAACAGACTTTTGCAGGTGTCTCCTACACCTTTGAAGATACGCGAAAAGGCTACGGAGAACACCGATTCATCACTTGGGCACTGATGCATGAGCGCTTGGTAGTCATCGTCTGGACGCCGCGAGGGAAAGCCCGACGCATCATTTCATTAAGGAAAGCCAATGAGCGTGAAACCAAAATCTTCCAGCAAACCTTGGACCGACCCTGATGACGCACCCGAATTAACCGAGGCCGACATGCGTCTAGGAAAGTGGCAAGTAGGCGGAGTGCCCGTCAGTGCCAAGGAAGGCAAGGCCTTGGCCAAAGCCGCTCTGCGGGGTCGCCCTGTGGGCAGCGTGAAAGACCAACACAAGGTGCCCACCACTTTGCGCTTGGATGAGGATGTGTTGATCAGGTGGCGAGCCAGTGGCAAAGGCTGGCAAACCCGAGCGGCTGATCTGTTGGCTACCCATGCGCCTATCGAACCCTCAACAGATGCTGGAATTTAAGCGCCCAACTTCTCCATTAACAGCGCAGCCACTTCAGCCACCGCCACCTTGCTAGCCTCGGTATCGCGGCGGTGCTGGTATTCCACCATGCCGTCTTTGAGGCCTTTGTCGCCAATGGTGACGCGGTGCGGCACGCCAATCAGTTCCCAGTCGGCAAACATGGCGCCGGGGCGCTCGCCTCGGTCGTCCAGAATGACGTCTACGCCTGCGGCCATGAGCTGGGCGTAAAGCGTTTCGGCAGCGGCTTTGACATCGGGGCTGCGGTCGGGGCCTATAGGGCAAATCACCACGGTGAAGGGCGCTAAAGCGTCGGGCCAAATAATGCCTTTGGCATCATGGTTTTGCTCGATGGCTGCAGCCGGCAAGCGGGTGATGCCTATGCCGTAGCAACCCATTTCGAAGTGTTTGGGCTTGCCGTCGTCGGCCAAAAACGTGGCATTCATGGCTTGGCTGTACTTGGTACCTAGGTAAAAAATATGTCCCACTTCAATGCCGCGCTCTATGGCCAACACGCCTTTACCGTCGGGCGAAGCGTCCCCCGCCACCACATTGCGTATGTCGGCAATCATGTCGGGCTCAGGCAAGTCGCGGCCCCAGTTGGCACCTGTCATGTGAAAGTCCACCGCATTGGCACCACAGACCCAATCCGCCATCACCGCAACTTCGCGGTCGATAATGATTTTTAACGGCTTTTGCAAGCCGATAGGGCCTAAATAGCCAGGCTTACAGCCAAAATGGTCTTCAATCTCGGTGACGGTGGCAAAGCGGAAGCCATTTTCAAAGCCGGCCAATTTGCCCACTTTCACCTCATTCATATCGTGGTCGCCGCGCACCAACAGCAGCCAAACCTGCGATTTAACGACAATGCCCTCGTTATTGAGCTCATCTGTTGCTAAAACCAGAGATTTAATGGTTTTCGTTAATGGCAGCCCCAAAAGTACCGCCACATCGGCGCAGGTGCTCTTGCCAGGGGTAGGCGTTTTAGCCAACGCTTGGCGGGCTGCAGGGCGGGCATTCTGCGGCACCAAGGCTTCGGCCTTTTCCATATTGGCGGCGTAATCACTGCTGGGGCAGTAAACGATAGCGTCTTCTCCGGTGGCTGCAATCACTTGAAACTCTTCACTCAAGTCGCCACCAATCGCGCCGCTGTCAGCAGCCACGGCGCGGTAGCGCAAGCCAAATCGGTCGAAGATGGCGCGGTAAGCCTGAGCCATCACTTGGTAGCTGCCTTTGGCCGCATCAGCGTCGCGGTCAAAGCTGTAGGCGTCTTTCATGGTGAACTCGCGTCCACGCATCAAGCCAAAACGGGGGCGGCGCTCATCGCGAAACTTGGTTTGGATTTGGTAGAGGTTTTTCGGCAACTGCTTGTAGCTGCGCAATTCTTGGCGGGCGATGTCGGTGATCACCTCCTCACTGGTGGGTTGCACCACAAAGTCGCGGCCGTGGCGGTCTTGAATGCGCAAGAGCTCAGGACCCATTTTTTCAAAGCGACCGGTTTCTTGCCACAGCTCCGAAGGTTGAACCACCGGCATGGTCAGCTCTATAGCGCCAGCGCGGTTCATTTCCTCTCGCACAATGGCCTCAACTTTACGGATAACGCGCAAGCCCATAGGCATATAGGTGTAGATACCCGCACCCAGTTTTTTGATCATGCCTGCGCGCATCATGAGTTGATGGCTGGCCACCTCGGCGTCAGCTGGGGCTTCTTTGAGGGTGGAGATAAGGAACTGTGAGGCTTTCATGGTCTGCTGTGCCTAAGAAAAGGCATGAAAAGGCTTAAATGGACGTCAGCCCTATTGATGCAAGCCGTTGACTGTGCATAATGGACTCAATTGAAAACTTGAGGTTTGATTATGCTTGACCGCGATGGCTTTAGGCCTAACGTCGGCATCATTTTGCTCAATCAGAAGAATCAGGTTTTTTGGGGAAAACGCATTCGCACCCACAGCTGGCAATTCCCGCAAGGCGGCATAGACCGCGGCGAGACGCCCGAGCAAGCCATGTACCGTGAGCTGCAAGAGGAAGTGGGATTGCTGGCCGAGCATGTGCGTGTTGTCGCCCGAACCCGAGACTGGTTGCGCTATGAAGTGCCAGACCGCTACATCCGCAAGGATGCACGCGGTCATTACAAAGGGCAAAAACAAATATGGTTTTTGCTGCAACTGGTGGCGTCCGATCACGCCTTGAACTTGCGTGCCAGCACCCATCCCGAGTTCGACGCTTGGCGTTGGAACGACTATTGGGTGCCACTGGAATCGGTGGTCGAGTTCAAACGGGGTGTCTATGAACAGGCACTTATCGAGCTGTCACGATTTTTGCCACGCCCTGAGCCTCGCAGCCGTTTTTTGCGTCGAGCTGGCGAACAAAGCAGTGGCTTTTTAGAAGCAACCGAGCACCATCCAGGCCCGCCGCATTAATTGAGTGGCTGGGTCAGCACCAGGTTGTCGCGATGGACCATTTCGGCTTCAGCCACATAGCCCAGCAATTTTTCTATGTCGCCAGAGGCTTTTCGGCACAATAATCGCGCCTCTGCGCTGGCGTAGTTGGCCAAGCCCCGAGCGAACTCTTTGCCTTGCGGGTCGCAAATCGCAATGATGTCGCCCCGCGAAAAATCTCCCTGCACACTTTGCATGCCAATAGGCAACAGACTTTTGCCTTGCGTCGTCAATTTCTCTAAGGCACCCGCGTCAACCCACACTGCACCGGGCAACTGCAATTGGTCGACCATCCACTGCTTGCGCGCTTGTTGCTTTTGGGTTGGCGCCACCAACAGCGTCCCCAAGCTTTCGCCCTGTGCCAAGCGCAACAGCACATCGGGCTCGCGGCCCCAAGCGATCACCGTGCTGGCACCCGAACCTGCCGCCCTTTTGGCCGCCAGTATTTTGGTGATCATGCCGCCTTTGCCAATGCCCGAGCCAGCACCTCCCGCCATGCGCTCCAAGGCTGGGTCGCCGGCTTTGGCTTCGTGCACAAAACTGGCATGCGCATCCAAGCGCGGGTCTGCGGTAAACAAACCCTTTTGGTCGGTCAAGATCACCAAAGCATCGGCTTCCACCAAATTGGCTACCAAGGCACCCAAGGTGTCGTTGTCGCCAAACTTGATTTCGTCGTTCACCACCGTGTCGTTTTCATTGATGACGGGCAGCACCTTGTGTTGCAGCAAGGTTAAAAGCGTAGAGCGGGCGTTGAGGTAACGTTCTCGGTCGGCCAAATCGGCGTGGGTGAGCAGCACCTGCGCGCTGCGCAAGCCCTGCTCGCGCAATTTGGTTTCATACATTTGCGCCAAGCCCATTTGCCCGACAGCTGCCGCCGCTTGAAGCTCGTGCAATTCGTGTGGACGGGTGGTCCAACCCAGCCGCTTCATGCCTTCGGCAATCGCGCCACTGGAAACCATGATGATTTCCCGCGCAGGCTCGGCCTTGGCAAGTGCGGCCATTTGCCGGCACCACTCGCCTATGGCGGTTTCGTCCAAGCCTTTGCCTTCATTGGTCACCAAGCTAGAGCCCACCTTGACCACAATGCGTCTGGCGTCACGAAGCACCCTAGAGGACGGGGTTTCTTTCATGGCAGTTAAGTGTTGGCAGGCGCTGAAGGCAGATCGGCAAATCGGGGATCCACCACCTCAGGCTCTTGGGTAGATAAAAATTGTGCTTGCAGATGTTTATAAATGGCCCGAACCAAGCTTTCGCAGCCCTCGCGGTTTAAGGCAGATATTTCAAACACAGGCCCTTTGTACTTAAAGCGCTTGACAAAGTCTTTCACCCGTGCAGCACGTTCGTCTGTTGGCACCATATCGAGTTTGTTCAATACCAGCCAACGCGGTTTGTTGTAAAGCTCGGGGTCGTATTTTTTCAGTTCCAACACAATGGCTTTGGCTTGCGCCACTGGGTCTACCGCCTCATCAAAAGGGGCCAAGTCGATCATGTGCAACAGCAAGCGGGTGCGCTGCAAATGGCGTAAAAACTGGTGACCCAAGCCCGCGCCTTCGGCAGCACCTTCGATGAGGCCGGGCACATCGGCCACCACAAAACTTTGCTCGGCCGCTACCCTGACCACGCCCAAATTGGGGTGCAAGGTGGTGAAGGGGTAATCGGCAATCTTGGGTCTGGCGTTGGAGATGGCGCTGATGAGTGTGGATTTACCCGCATTGGGCATGCCCAGCAGTCCCACATCGGCCAGCACCTTGAGTTCGAGCTTGAGGTTTTTTCTGTCGCCCGGCCAGCCTGGGGTTTTTTGGCGTGGCGCTCGGTTGATGGCGCTCTTAAAGCGCATATTGCCAAAGCCGCCGTCGCCGCCTTTGGCGATCATGATGACTTCACCAGGCGTCAGAAGTTCGTAAAGCACATCATTGGTTTCGGCGTCAATCAGCAAAGTGCCCACCGGCATTTTGAGAGTGATGTCGTCGCCGGCCGCGCCAAACATGTCCGAGCCCATGCCGTGCTCGCCACGCCGCGCTTCGTGGCGACGAGAAAAGCGGAAATCGACCAAGGTGTTTAAGCTGGCGTCTGCTACGGCATACACATGGCCGCCGCGCCCACCGTCGCCGCCATTGGGGCCGCCAAATTCTTTGTATTTTTCGTGACGAAAAGACACGCAACCATTCCCGCCGTCGCCGGCGATGATGTCGATAAAGGCTTCGTCAACGAATTTCATAGAGCTATCTTAAAGAACAAAGCCCCGACGAGCGGGGCTTTGAAGCTGACGTCGGTCAAAAATGACGAACGTTAAGCGGGGGTGATGTTCACCATTTGTTTGTTCAAAGCGCCTTTGAACGAGAAAGACACATGGCCTTCGACCAGTGCAAACAAGGTGTGGTCTTTGCCGATGCCGACATTGGTACCGGGGTGGAACTTGGTTCCGCGCTGGCGAACAATGATGGCGCCTGCGGTGATGTGCTCGCCACCAAAGGCTTTGACGCCGAGCATTTTGGGGTTGGAATCGCGGCCGTTACGCGTTGAGCCGCCGCCTTTTTTCTGTGCCATGTTTGTGTGAC